>WNFS01007514.1_pt1 | contig 10869 bp, 7 predicted proteins | sample 5400141 | NCBI WGS metagenome assembly WNFS01 (sample SAMN13153358, study PRJNA577476) | soil metagenome | isolation source: 60 cm saprolite under Madrone tree | place: USA:California | collected 2016-06-14 | reverse complement strand
GCGTCAGGCTATCGGTGAGAATTTCCTTGTGGTGAAACAGGTCGCGTTCGAGAGTGCCGTCGCGGCGGGCGATCTTGAGGTCAGCGAGCGCGGAATCGCCGTGCTGATGGAGGTAGGCGAAGCGCTGGCCGTCGGGAGAGAAGGCGATGGGGCTGTCCACGTCCTTGATGAGCAAACGAGGAGTGCCGCCGAGCATGGGCGCGTCGTAGAGAGAAGCGATAGCCTGCTCGGAGTCATCACGGCGGACGAAGTAAATGTAATTGCCATCGGGAGAAAACGTGAGGCCGCTGTAACGCGTTGCAGCGGGGGTAACGACCTGAGTGTTGCTGCCGGTGGGAATATGCCGGAGCCAGAGGGACTGCATGCCGTTTTCGTCGAGGACGTGGAGCAAGTATTTTCCATCGGGAGAAATTCTGGCCAAGGAAACGTGAGCGTTGTTGGTGAGATTTTCGATCGACATTTGTTCGATGGGCTGCGCCTTTTGGTGGGGAAGGAAAGAATAGACACCGAACGCGGCGGCGACGAGCAGCAAAAAAACACCTCCAAGGACGAGGCCAGTGCCGAATTTGTTCTTGCTGGCGGCAGCGACCAGGATGGAACTGCCTGAGGGCGCGCGCTGCGGTTCGGCGGGGGTGGCAGCCGACGCAGACGATTGAGTAGAAATGTTGGTTGAAGAAGAGCCGACGGGCGTCGCTTTCCCGGAATCCAATTCGCGCTGGAGACGTTTGAGGTCGGCGCGTAATTCGGCGGCGACCTGGTAGCGGACGTCACGATCTTTTTCGAGGGCTTTGTTGAGGATGCGCTCGAGCTCGGCGGGCGCATCGGGATTCAGAGTGACGGGAGCTACCGGGGCGTTGCGCAGGATGTTGTCGAATACGACGGCGCTGGTGGTGCCGGGGAACGCCTGCTTGCCGGTCGTCAGCTGGTAGAGGACGCAACCAAGAGAGAAGAGGTCGCTGCGAGGATCGAGTTCTTCACCGCGAGCTTGTTCAGGAGACATATAGGAGATGGTGCCGACGGCAGTGCCGGGACTGGTAAGGAGAAGAGTCTCTGCATCGTCGAGGGTTTCTCCACCGAGGTTTGTGTGATGTTCCGGGAGGAGCTTGGCGAGGCCAAAATCGAGAATTTTTGCCGAGCCCCGATCGGTGACAAAAATGTTGGCGGGCTTGATGTCACGATGGAGGATGCCTTTTTTGTGGGCGGCATCAAGAGCATCGGCAAGCTGGATGCCGATGTCAATGGTGCGCGGAATGGGAAGTGCGCCACCGGGGATGAGTTTGTCGAGGGTTTGGCCTTCGAGCAGCTCCATGGCGATGAAGGTGCGGCCGTCGTGATCCTCTATCGCATGAATGGTACAAATGCCCGGATGATTGAGCGCGGAAGCCGCGCGGGCTTCGCGAAGGAAACGTTCGAGAGACTGCGAATCGCGCTGTGTATTTTCCGGGAGGAATTTCAGTGCCACACGACGGCCGAGTTTGGAGTCTTCTGCTTCGTAAACGACACCCATGCCGCCTTTGCCGATCTGGCGGAGGATGCGGTAGTGTGCGATGGTTTCGTTGAGCATGGGTGCGAGGTGAAACGAGGATGGTAGACGGTCGAGGGACTGGGGTCAATTCGTTCTGTGTTGTACAATGCTCGCGCTTTTCCCGTTCAAACATTTCGTAGAGGAGATTTCAGCCTCATGATCTTCCATAAGAAACGACGCGCCACTCGAATTACTCACACATTGCTCTTCTTCTTTGCAATGACGCTGTTGCTGATAGGCTTTGGGCCTGTCGCGGTCGCCCAAACGCCGGATGTCAGCAGCAAACTGAGCGGTTTTGACTCTTACATGGAGCAGGTCCTGAAAGACTGGAACACGCCCGGGATCGGCGTGGGCATCGTCGTCAACGACAAATTGGTTTTCGCCAAGGGCTACGGCTATCGCGACTACGAGAAGAAGCTGCCCTTCACGCCGGCGACGCTGTGCCAGATTGCTTCGAACTCGAAACTATTCACCGCCGTTTCCGCGGGCATGCTGGTCGAGGAAGGGAAGCTGACCTGGGATAAGCCGGTCCGCGAGTCGGTTCCGACGATCCAGTTCTACAACGACCAGCTCAACAATAACGTTACGCTGCGCGACATGCTGGCGCATCGCACCGGAGTGACGCGGCACGACTCAATCTGGTTCAAGTCTCCTTTTACCCGGAAGGAGTTGTTCGAGAAGTTGAAGTACCTCGAGCCCCAAGAGCCCATGCGGCAAACGTTCCTCTACAACAACCTGATGTACGCTGCCGCCGGCCAAATCATTGAGTTGAAGTCCGGGAAACGCTGGGAGGATTTCGTCCGCGAGAAGATTCTCGCCCCGCTGGACATGAAAACGACCGCTTTCACGATCTCTGACATGACGCAGCATCCCGACCATGGCGTGCCATATAAGGAGAAGCGCGACTCGTTTGAGCTGTACAAGATTCCCTACTATGAGGACACCGAAGGCATCGCCCCGGCTGGCGCCATCATTTCCAATATTGACGAGCTGTCGCACTGGTTGATCGCGCTGATGAATGACGGGAAATACAACGGCAAGCAAGTCTTACCGGCAAATGTCTTAAAGGCTACGCTGCAACCGGCCATTGGTTTGCCAAATGTCGGTGGCGAAGCTCTAGGATTTTGGGAGTTGCTGAATCCAGCCTATGGAATGGGGCGGCAGACCGCGGCCTATCGCGGACATCTGATGACTTTTCACGGTGGCGACCTTCCCGGTTTCCATTCTCAGGTTTCCTTCATGCCGAACGACAAGATCGGCGTGATCGTTCTGGTGATCAGTGACCACAGCGCCCCGCTGTACAACGTCGTCAGTTACAACGTGTACGAACGGCTTCTCGGCATGGATCAAACGCCATGGAGCCAGCGCCAACTCGCGCGGCGGCTCGCCGGCAAAAAAGCAGGTACGGAAGCGCGCGCCAAAGCCGGCGCCGACCGCGTTCCAAACACCAAGCCATCCCACGCGCTGGCCGATTATGCCGCCGACTATGAGAATCCCGCCTACGGCATTCTCAAAATCGGGCTCAAGGGTGACGCGCTGCAATTCGGTTTTCACGAATTCCAGTTTCCAATGAGCCACTTCCATTACGACCGGTTTGACACTCCCGACGACGAACAATATGGCAGGTTCTCCCTCAACTTCCGGACGAACCCGCAGGGAGACATTGATAGCGCCGTGATCTCACTGGATGAAGGTGAAGTCGTGTTCACGCGCAAGCCCGAAACGCTGGAGCCGGCGCTGCTCGAAAAACTGGCAGGAGACTACATCACTCCGACCAAGGTCAAATTCCAGGTGCTCTACCAGCCTGGTACTGGTCTTTCGCTTGCCTTTCCCGGCGGGCCTCCCCAGAAGTTAGTTCCCATCAAGGGTCTCAAGTTCAGGACCCCGCAATTCGCGGACGACATTTGGGAGTTTGTCATGGAGAATGGGAAGGTGACCGCTCTGAAGGAGCGCAACCCAGAGGGTGAATTCACCTTCCCGCGCCAATAGTGCCGGTCAATTGGTAAACGCGCACTAATTACAGATGAGAGACCGACTGGCGCGCAACCGTGGCCGCGCGTCTGCCCAGAAACTCGATCAAGAACAAGCTCCACTAAAAATCCAAGCATAGAGGGCGTTGACGTCGCTGGAGCCGAGGTCGCCTCGCGTCTGCGTTTCGGTAGGAAAAATAGTGCTTGACATATTCCTATATGGGAATGTATTGTTGTGGCATGGCAAGAGCGGCGACCACTTCGGATGCGTTCAATGCGGTGGCCGAGCCGCGCCGTCGGGAGATTCTGAACGTTATCGCCCTGCAAGAACGTCCCGTGGGTGAAATTGTGGACAGGCTGGGGATGGAGCAGCCCTCGGTCTCGAAGCACCTGCGGGTGTTGCTGGAGGTGGGCCTCGTCAACGTGCGCCGCGACGGACGGCGAATGCTCTATCGAACCAACGCGGAGGCCATCCGGCCGCTGCACGAGTGGACGGAAACATTTGAGCGATTCTGGCGTCACCAATTGAGTCGTATCAAGGAACGCGCCGAAGGGAAAAGCGATCCGTCAAACGATTCGGGTCCGGACTTCATTCGAGGGAGGAAAAATGATCTCAACAGCAACAAGAATTGAGGATTTGACGCTGGGCATTACGGAGGAAATCCACGTGCGCGCATCGCTGGACGACACGTTTGCGGCGCTGCTCGAGCAGTTGGGGCCGCATAACGAAGGTCCCGAGAGCGGGCCGATGCCGATGAAACTCGAGGCGTGGCCGGGCGGCAGATGGTACCGCGACCTGGGCGGCAATAACGGCCACTTCTGGGGTGTAGTGCAGGCTATCAAACGGCCGACGTTGCTCGAAATCACCGGGCCCTTGTTCATGTCCTATCCGGCTGTTTCGAATGTGCAGTATCGCTTGAGTGCGAAAGATGGCGGAACCCTGATCAGCTTCCACCATACCGCGCTGGGACTGATTCTGGAGGATCACCGCAAAGGTGTCACAAAAGGATGGTCCTATATCAATGACCACGTTCGGCAACGAGCGGAAGCAGCGCGTTCGCGGTGAACGGCAATTCGGCGGATGGAGGACCGATGTGCCCATTTTGCATTAGCAGTGCGGCGCTGGTGGCCGGAAGTCTGATGTCCGCGGGCGGATTGACGGCGCTCGTAGTGAACAAGTTTCGTTTGAAGAAACAAGCGAAAGGAACAGTGAGTCCCTCGAAGATTTTGTCGATATCCAAACCATAAGGAGGAAACATGGGCCAAGTAACGAACGAGCAGGTCAATTTGATGTTGAGGCTGTACGAGGATCGACGCGAACCTAAACTGCGTGAGGCGCGGGATTGGTTCGCGGCTAGCTTCCACGTGAAAACCGCGGACGACCTAACGCGAGTGTGTCCTCCCGGCAGCCAGGAGAATCTATACATGCGCATGGTGCTTGGTTACTGGGAAATGGTAGCGAGCATCGTGAACCACGGGCTGATTGACGAAGAGTTCTTCTTCGAAAGCAACGGAGAACAATGGGTCGTGTGGGAACAGGTGAAGCCCGTGATCGGCGCTTGGCGTGCCATGTTCAGCAGCCTGAACTTCCTGGCCAACCTCGAACAGCACGCTACGCGGCTCGAGGCCTGGAGAGAAAAGCGCAGCCCCGGATCAAACGAAGCGATCCGAAAGGTCCTCGCGCAAATGCAACAAGGGGCGCAGGCACCAAAAGCGCAGGCCGCGAGCCATTAGAAGCGCGGCTCGCAGCTCAATCTAGATTCGACGACCGGCTAGTGGTAGCGGGAGCCCGCGGGGCTCCCGTTACCACTGAGCGAATAGAAAGGAGAATCAGGCATGGCAACGAGAGCGATGGGGAATTCGAAAGTTGTGACGCCGGCGGAGTGGCTTGCCGCGCGCAAGGAGCTGCTGAAGAAGGAAAAGGAGTTCACGCGGCTGCGCGATGAACTGAGCAAGCAGCGCCGTGAACTCCCGTGGGAGAAAGTTGAAAAGACATATGCCTTCGATGGGCCGAAAGGCAAGGAGACGCTTGCGGATCTCTTCGGAGGCAGAAGCCAGCTGATTGTGTATCACTTCATGCTCGGTTCTGGATGGGCCGAGGGCTGCCCAAGCTGCTCGTACCTTTCGGATCACATTGACGGCAGCGTGCCGCATCTGGCGGCGAGAGATGTGAGTCTGGCAGTGGTTTCGCGCGCGCCGCTGGCAGAAATCGAGGCGTTCAAGAAGCGGATGGGCTGGCGGTTACATTGGGTATCGTCGAACGCCACCGATTTCAATTACGACTATCACGTGTCCATGTCGAAGGAAGAGTTGGGGAAAGGCGAGGTTTACTACAACTATGCCATGCAGAAATTCCCCAGCGAGGAACGTCCCGGCACGAGCGTGTTCTACAAAGACGCGGCCGGAACCATCTTTCACACATATTCAAGCTACGGCCGCGGGCTGGACATACTCATCGGCGCCTACAACTGGCTGGACATCGCTCCAAAGGGACGCGACGAAGAAGGACTAAAGCACACCATGGCGTGGGTACGCCATCATGACAAGTATGACGAAGCGTATAAGGTGGATGCGAAAGCTGAGTACGTGCAACCCGCCAAAGTCTCGGGTTCCGCGGGCGACTGTTGCGAACATCATTAATCGCGGACGTTCTGGTTGTTTCTGAGCCTTAAGGCTTACCCTTTGGGAGCGTAGTAGCCTTTACGGGTCAGAACCTTCAGGTCGTGGTTAGCGGTTTCAACTTTCACCTTGCGGAATTTTCCATCCAGGGCCGAATTCGTCGGATAGTAGCCCAGCGTGTACTGGCTGCGCAGCTCCTCCGAAATCTCATCGAACGCCTGATTTAATTTCTTCTCAGAGTTTGCGGAGAGCACGCGGCCGCCGGTTTCTTCGGCGAGCTTCCTTGCGGCGCCCCCGTTCGCGCCGAACCGCGGATCAGCCACGAGAATGATGTGAATCACCGTGTCCGTGCGCTGAGCGGCTTCGATGGCTTCTTCAATGCGTACTTTACTCCCTTCGTCCTGGGCATCGGTGACGATCAGGACGGCCTTGCGGCCCGCTTCGGTGTTCAATTTCTCACCGCACGCGAGATAAATGGCATCGTACAAGGCGGTTCCCGTCAACTGCTGCGAGCCGCCAATGGGCCCGGGATTTCCTGCAAGGGAGCCGCCACCTGGAATGTTGATCCTCGCCCTGCGAACCGCGCGATCCAATTGCGCCCGGTCGTCAGTGAAATCGGAGAGCAAATCGACGTCAGAATCGAAGGACATGACCAGTGCCTCATCGCCTTTGCGGAGGACTCTGTGCAGAAACGAGCTGCCGGCCTCCTGGATGGCGCTTAGCATGAATTGCTCGCTGCCCGAGGTGTCCAGCAACAATGCGAGCGTGATGGGGAGCGCCACTTCCTTCGAAAAAAAAGCGATTTTCTGATCCTGATTGTCTTCCTGAATCTTGAAGTCATCTTGCTTTAGGTCAGCCATAATCCGCTTATTCTTGTCGCGTACCGTCGCAAACAGGTTCACCAGGTTTACCTGTGTTTTGATCGTGCCGCCTTGCGGGGCGGGCTCTTGAGGCATGCCCGGCACCGCCAAAATCACCGCAACCGTTGCCGTCGCACATTGCATCAAAAGCTTATGCATCGAACGCATGTATACTTTCCTTTGCACGAGATTACCCGGCCTGAAAAGCCTGCGGGGCATTGCCGCCCTGTAGGATGCCGCGAAGCGGTGTGATGGATGCGTGACCGAAATCAACCGCGCGGATGAGTTCAATACGAAGTTTGGCTTGAGGACCATGAAAAGTCTACGAAAAACCGTTTCGCTGGTTTGCGGTCTGCTACTTGCTGCCCCGCTTCTTGGCCAGGCTCCCCAACAGGACGCCACCCCGGCTGCTCCGCAGCAAAACCCGGACGCGCCTCCGCAGCAAAACAGGCAAAGCAAAATCACCATTCCGGTCAACCAGGTCATTGTTCCCGTCACCGTGAAGGATGGGTCCGGAAAACTGGTCGCCGACCTGCGGCGTGATGAATTTCGAATCTTCGAGGACAACGTGGAACAGAGGATTGTTTATTTCGGCGCGGACCCGACGCCCATCTCAATGGTTCTGCTGATCGACAACGACTTGAAATCGAAGGATGCCAGGCAAGTTTCCGAAAGTTTGCGGTCGGTGGTCGCCGCGCTGAGCCTGAACGATGAGGCTTTCGTCTGCCGGTTTGACCAGTTTTTCCACCTGGGCAAGGGCTTCATCAGCGACCAGGACAAGTTACTCACAGAGTTGAAGCGTACACACCTGGATGAAGAGCCCTCCGTCGGACCGTCGGGCGCGGCCATCGCCAATAGTCCGTCGATCAACGGCCACTCTGCCACCGGAGATGCGCCGAATATTGCCGGCGCTACGATAAACATCAAGGGCCAGCCGACCAAGGCTTTGGATGACGCGGTGTACTCAGCCGCGCAGTTGCTGAAGGACCGCGATCCGGAGCGCCAGCGGCGAAAAATTATTTTTCTGATTTCGGACGGTGTCAACGGACCGAAATCCAATGTCAATAAGTACGACGCGGTACTGAAGGATTTGCTGAGCTACAACATCTCTGTTTATGGCGTAGGCGTAGGCAGTGCGTACTTCGAACGGCGATTCGAGCGGCTCTCCAAATACGCTCATGACACAGGCGGCGACGTCTATTACGGATTGAAGAGCCGCGTGATGGAAGACGCGCTGCGGAGTACCATTCCATCGAGGTCCGCGTGAGGCGCGAGGGGCTGACCATTCTCGCGCGCGAAGGCTACTACGCCGGTGCCACGCCGCGATGAGCTGAATTGTCATTTTCATCGCGATTTCTCTTGACTCTTGCCGAAATGCGCTCATATATCAATGCAGGAACCCGTGGGCAGCGCTGGCGCTAATCATCGGTTCCGGCTGAGGAGGAAATTCGCATGAAGAAAAAGGCCAAGAAGGACGAGAAAAAGGCCCCCAAGAAAGGGAAATAGTTCTCCAACAAGATTTTGCAGCCCAGGCGCCCTGACGCAAGTTGGGGCGCCTTTTCTTTTTCACTCGAATAACTTTGGAGAGGGCAATTCGGCCTTTCAAGGCCGACTTAGGCGCTCAGGGCTTCTTCATGCGCCGGGCAAATCGGCCTGTAGGCACAACTGCGGCAAATGAAGCCTCGTTTTGGCGGGAATTCTCCCGCGCGAATGTCCGCTGCCGCTTCCTGCACGACTTTCTGCGCTTCATCCAACTGCTTGGCATCCCTCGTGGTTTCCTGCCGGTGATTGTCCTGCAAATAATGAAACACCAGCCGCGCCGGTTCCATCTCCAGAATCTCCTTCACCGCCAGCGCATACAAGCTCAGTTGTAAGTCTTTCTTGGCGTCCGCTTCCTTTTTGGGGCGTCCCGTCTTGTAATCCACGACTTCCACTTCCCGCTTGTTCCCCAGCGAATTGATCTGGTCGATCCGGCCCTTGATGATGACGTTGTTGTCGAGAGGCAATTCGAACGCTTTCTCCTGGGCCAGCGCCTCCGGCGGCTCTTGCATCATTCCCGCATGAAACGCTCGCAACTGCTCCAGCCCGTCCTTTTTGTATTCCTCTTCCTGGTATTGGTCCTCAAATCCTTTTGAGTTCCACTCCGTCTCAAATATTCTTTGCACTTCTTCAAAGGGCAGTTTCACGCCTTTGCGCAGTTGTTCGACAAAACGCTTGATCGTCGTGTGCATCACGGCTCCAAAACTCATCGCCGCCTTCGGCCCTTCCCGCAGCGACCACAAATAGCCGAACAGATACCGTTGCGGACAGGTCCGGTAGCCGCTTAGCGCCGAAGGGCTCAGCGTCAGCGGTTCCGGTGAAGGCGGATGTAACTCTTCCGCCCAATCCGCGATGCGCGAAAAAATCTTCGCTGGCTCCTCCGCGGCGGAGAAGAGCTGCGCATCTTCCCAGAGTTTTTCCTGTGGTCCGTCGCCTCTTCCCGCGGAGGGCAGCTTCGGCATGAGTTGGCGCACGTCTTGCCGTTTTATCGCCGGGTCCATCACGATGTCCTCAATAAACACCGGCACTTTTCCTTTTTTCTCCGTCACCGTAGTGATGGTCAGCCGCTCTTCCGCGCGCGTCAGCGCCACATAAAACAGCCGTCGCTCTTCCTGGATATGAAACTGCTCTGCCGGAGCGCCCTCTTTCATAAGCTCCACAGGGAATTCGAAGACGCGCGGCCGCTCGGTGGCCGGGAAGGCACGGTTGTTCACGCGCAACACAAACACCTGAGGAAACTCCAGGCCCTTCGCTCCGTGCACCGTCATCAATTGCACCGCGTCCACTGGCGAGTCGTCTTCCAGGCTTACCACGCCGCCGGCCTGAGCGTAGTAATCCAGGTATTCGATAAACTCGGCGAGGCCGCGCGTTTCGCTTTTCGGTTCCCACTCCTTCATGAACTCCGCCAGCCGCTTGACGTATTTTCGGTCGTGCTCCTTAGCGCGCTGCGGAATCTCCAGCCACTCTGTCAGGGCTCCCAGAATCTCCCGCGCCGTGCATCGCTTCAGTGTTTTTCTCTGCGAAGAAACAAATTCCACGAGTTGCCCGAGCGCCGCTTGCGAACCGTCGAACGCCAATTCTCCTTGGGGCACTTGCAGGAGATCGTAAATCGCTTTTTTCTCTTTTCGCGCGCGCTCTGCCAGGCGCACCAAATCCTGCGCTTCAAGTCGCCATGCCGGCGCCGCCAGCACACGCGCGCAGGCGATGTCGTCGTACGGTGCGACAATCACCCGCAGATAGGCGAGCACGTCCCTCACCAGGGGATGTTCCAGAATCGAAAGTCTCGCGATGACAAACGGGATCTTTCGCCGCGACAGCTCTTCCACGAGGTGATCCCGGTGCGCATGCTGGCGGTACAGCACGGCAAAATCCTTCCAGCGCCGACCTGCTCCATGAATGCGCTCGAGTTCGCCCGCCACCCATCGCGCTTCTTCTTCCGGAGTCGCCAGCTCCACGACGCGGATCTTTTCACCTGCAGGTTTGTTGGGAGATAGGACTTTCTTGGGAAAGTCGGCGCTCACGGCATTTTGCCCGATCACCTGCATCGCCACGCGCAGGATATTCGGTGTCGAGCGATAGTTCTCCGTCAGCGCTACGCGGAGTCGCGTGGAGTCCTGGCCCTCCTTCCATCCGGCAAATCGCTCCAGGAACAATTTGAAACTTGCGAACGAAGCTCCGCGGAAGCGGTAAATCGCCTGGTCGTTGTCGCCGACCGCGACGATATTCCTCATGGGTCCGGCTAACAATTCCAGCAAGCGGAGCTGTGCGATGTTGGTATCTTGAAATTCATCCACCAGGATGTAGCGGTATTTTTTTTGCAGTGCCTCGCGCAGTTGCGCATCCCCCTCCAGCAGAG
>WNFS01018223.1_pt1 | contig 10871 bp, 9 predicted proteins | sample 5400141 | NCBI WGS metagenome assembly WNFS01 (sample SAMN13153358, study PRJNA577476) | soil metagenome | isolation source: 60 cm saprolite under Madrone tree | place: USA:California | collected 2016-06-14 | reverse complement strand
ACAGAGAAGGCTTTCAGCACCGCACGATCGCCAAAGGTCGCGACCAGACCAGTGTCGTAAGACCGTGCGGAATGCAAAACGTCCACACCAACCGAAAAACTTTGAATACCGGGGACGACGGAGCTGAGCGACCGCAACTGCGCCACGTGATCGTCACGAGTGTCTTGCGAAGTGTCGCCGCGATATTTCCACATTACGATATGGGTCAGCATGTTTTGTCTCTCTGAATTGAAATTCTGTCTGTGGCACAGACTTCAGTCTGTGATTACGCCCCCAAACCATCACAGACTAAAGTCTGTGCCACTTACTCACTTCAAAAATCGATCGAACCATGCCAGGGTGCGCTCCAACGCGTCGACGCGATGTCTGGGCTCACGCAGGCCGTGCCCCTCTCTCGGATAGCGCACCAGCACAGTATCCACGCCGCGGCGACGGAGGGCCATATACATCTCTTCCGCTTGCGTGATGTGCACGTCATTGTCCTGTTCCCCATGAATGAACAGCGTCGGCGTCTGTGCTTGTCTGACATAACGTAGTGGCGACCACTGCCAAAGCTGATCGTAATTGTCCCAGGGAAAGCCGCCAAACTCTGCGTGGATCAAGTCCTGGTAAAGCGAAGTCGAATAGAAGCTGACCAGGTTACTGACGCTGGCGGCGGACACCGCGGCTTTGAAGCGCGGCGTCTGCGTGATGATCCAGTTCGTCATAAATCCACCGTAGCTGCCGCCCGTCACACCCATTCGATTTGGATCGAGCCAGGGGTAACGGCGGAGTGCTTCATCAACACCGGCCATTATGTCGCGGTAATCGCCGCCGCCCCATTCGTTGAGCGTGCCGTCGGAAAATTTCTGGCCATAGCCGGTCGATCCACGCGGATTGAGATAGAGCACGGCGTAACCGCGCGCCGCGTATATCTGGAACGTGGGATTGAAAGCATAGCCAAACATCCCATGCGGCCCGCCGTGGATACTGAGGATCATCGGATACTTGCGATCTTCGCGCCAGCCGAGCGGTTTCATCAGCCAGCCCTGAACCGACGCGCCATCGTAGCTGTGGAAGACCATGCTCTCTGCTTCGGCCATCTGAAAAGATCCGGCCGCATCGTTCTGCCCGCTTAACCTTAAAATCGTTTCGTTACGACCTGGCAGACCTACCCAGACTTCAGCGGGGTGCAACGGATCGGTAAGCGTGAAAGCAAAAATCGGTGTCGCGGTTGAATTGACGCTGAAGTTGCTAACTTGAAATAGGTTGGGAGAGCCCGGTGTCACAAAGTTGCCCCGCTCGTCCTTAATCGCGGGCTCAGGAGTAGAAGGAAAACTCCCGAGACAGTCGGCGCCTGAGCAGGACAGAGCAATGCTGTGAATACGAATCAGACCGCGATTGCCCGCGAGAAAAATAACCGTCTTGCTGTCGCGCGACCAGCGCGGGCTGCGAGCGCGGCGATCCTGTTCGGCAGTCAGCTCTCGCCGATGTGAACCTGCCGCGTCGACGACCCAAACGTGTGTGTCTTCTGCGACGCTGTCGATCGTAGTGATGTCTCGCTGGGTTGCGGTGTAAGCGATCCATTTTCCATCGGGTGACCAGGCCGGTTCGTACTCGCAACCGGCGGTGTCAGTGATCTGTCGCACCTGGGCCTGTAAATTCACAGCAAAGATGTCTGAGTTATTTTTCGCGTCGGGATCAGCTTCGTGGTTAGAGAGAAAAGCTATCTCGTCACCTTTGGGGCTAAAGCTGAGCGCGTGATCATAGAACGGGCCCGAAGTGAGTTGACGCGGCTGAGGCGAGTCGACCTCCGTGAGCCAAATGTGCGTGCGCAAACGATCGGAAAACGAGGTGCGGGACTTGTATTGAATGCGATCGATTACGCGGGGATCGTCGTTTCTGCTCGAGCCTTCAGGGATATCGCTATCGGGTTCCTCGCTGGCCGAGACATAAGCAATCATGCGCGAGTCAGGCGACCAGGCGAAAGACTCGCCCGCATATGTGATGAAGAAATTTGTGTCACGGACGGTCGCGACCAGTCGCGGGATGCGCCGTTCGGGCCCGGACACCCAGATACCATGCTGTCCTTCGTGACTTGTAATAAAGGCGATGCTTTTACCGTCGGGTGACCAGCGTGGATTCGTTCCGCTCCAACCGGGGGGCAGCAAAGGTCTCGCAGGAATTCTGGGAGGTTCCCAGTTGCGACGTGGCTCAGGTTGGCGGCTGGTCGGGGGAACGTTTGCCAGCCTTTCGCTCGCGCGAACCAGCCACAAAATGCTGACAGTTTGATCTCCTTCAATCGTTGAAACCGTGTAGACGACCCATTCGCCGTTGGGTGATATCTGCGCGTCGCTGACGTTGGCGATGCGGAGAATATCCGCGGGCGCCATGGGGCGGCGCGACTGAGCTCGAATCGAAGGCGAGGGCGAGAGGCTTAGGGTGCTGAACAGCAGGGCGCCGACTAACGCTATTCGTAAATGGCTCATGATTCGCTCCGCCGCAGTTGTGAGGTCAGTACCACCCGCGTGAGCGGGTGGATCAATCACACAACACCCAAGGTGATAAGCGCGATGCGGTTGCCCGAGTGTCTGACCCTCCCGCTCACGCAAGCGGTACTGACTTCGCTCTTCCGCTTGAATCCTCCGCTCGCATGACGCCTTCTCACCTTATGCCGGTGTCGATGAAAGCAGTCTCAATTGCTCGTTCAGTAACTCCCACACCTGCCGCACGTGCTTTTCAGTTGTTCGTATATTCCCGATCGAAAGCCGCAAAGTAAGCTTGTCATTCAGCTTGGTGTGGGAAAGGAAAGCTTTGCCGGTCGCGTTTACCCCATGCATGATTGCTTCGTTCAGTACGTCGAGGCGCTTTGCTTCAGCTTCCTCTGTCTTAGCCTGCAAGCGAGGGTGGGCGCGAAAACACACCAGCGCAAACGGCGTCGGCGCCATCATTTCCCACTGCGGAGATGCTTCGATCCAGGACGCAAACAGTTTCGCCAGACGGCAATGATCGCGAATGCGCGCTGCCATTCCTTCGTGTCCGAAGTAGCGAATGATCATCCAAAGTTTCAGAGCGCGAAAGCGGCGACCCAACTGAACGCCATAATCAGATCCACTGCGAACTTTTGCCTGCTCTGGCGTGCGCAGGTATTCCGGCACCAACGAAAAGGCCCGGCCCAGCAGATCCATGTGGCGGCAGTAGAGCACTGAAAGATCAAAGGGCGTGAACAACCACTTGTGTGGATTGAGCACCAGCGAATCAGCGCGTTGACAGCCCTCGAGGATGTGCCGCATCTCTGGAACGATCGCCGCCGAACCCGCGTACGCTGCGTCGACGTGCAGCCACATCGTGTGTTGCTCGCAGACTTCAACGATCTCAGGCACCGGATCGATGCTGGAAGTCGAAGTCGTGCCCACAGTCGCGACTACGCAGAACGGAAGAATGCCGTTGCGCTTGTCTTCGTCCACCGCTTCTCCCAGCGCCTTCACGTCCATGCGAAACTCGCTGTCAGAGGGAATCTTTCGTAACGCGCGCTGACCCAGACCAAGCGTGATAACTCCCTTGTCGATCGAAGAGTGCGATTGGTCGGACGCATAGACCCGCAGCAGCGGCAGATCTTTGCGCCCGCTCATGCCTTCTTCGCGAACGCGCATCTCGACGCCTTCGCGCGCGGCCGCGATCGCATGCATGCTCGAAACCGAGGCCGTATCGTAGATGATGCCGCTCATGCCGGTGTCGAGGCCGATCATCTGACGCAGCCAGTCGAGCACCACTTCTTCAAGTTCAGTCGAGGCGGGCGATGTGCGCCAGAGCATCGACTTCACATCGAAGGCCGAGCTCAATAACTCGCCAAAGATTCCCGGCGCCGAAGTGGAGGTGGCGAAGTATGCGAAGAAAGAAGGATGGCTCCAGTGCGTGAGCGCGGGGACGATCAATCGATCGACATCCGCGAGAATTGTCGACATGGGTTCGCCTTGCAGCGGTGGGGCAGAAGGCAATTGGGCTTTAAGATCCCCGGGCTCCACTTGAGCCAGCACCGGGAGGTCTTCGATGTGCTCAAAGTAGTTTGCGATCCAGTCGACGATCTCATGACCGAAGCGGCGAAATTCCGTGGCGGACATGTCGCCGGTGCCAGGGGTTCTCTCTGATGAGTCACTGTCGGGCATTCTGCATCAACCCCTTTGCGCCTTACGCTTTTCTTGGCGCCTTTGCGAGAAACTCAAAAGTCCCAGTCCGAAATTAAAGATTGTTCACCACCCGAGTAATCCCGTCCTTAATCAACTCGACATTGAAGTTAATAAGTAAGCCGAGCCTCTTGTCGGTAAGCCGCAAGTAAGTCAAGAGCTGTTTTCGATGGACAGGAGCAATTGCGTCGATCGACTTGATTTCAACGATGACCTTGCCCTCAACGATCAGATCGGTGCGAAATCCTACATCCATTTGAACAGACTCGTAGACGACCGGCATTGCTTGTTGTCTGCGCAATTGTAAGCCACGCCTTGCAAGTTCGTACGCGAGTGTAGTCTCGTAAACCGATTCCAGCAGTCCAGGTCCCAAACGCTTGTGAATCTTGTAGGCGGCGTCGACGATGATCGTTGCGATCTCATTTTCCGTCATGGGAGTCCTCACCGAAACGGGTCGGTTTCACGCAAAGGCGCCAAGAAAAACGTAAGGCGCAAAGGAAAAGCCTAAAATCCCAGCGGCTGCAGCGGCCGGGGCGACGTGCCTTCGAAGAACCAGCTTGCTCCCACTCGCAGACGATGATGCCAGGTCGGCAGCCGGGCGGTGTACATCGCGAAACGCGCCTGACGGGCGAGCGGACCGCTGATTACCTTGCCCGCAGAGAGCACGGCGGCGTGTTCGGTCCCCAGGCTGACAGCCTCTCCGAGTTCAACGAAACGTTTGGTCTTCAGAGGATTGCCGGCGATGAATGCGCGCACGTTGCGAGCGCACAGACCCGACTCCTGGAGCGCGAGTTGGGCAGTGCCCGCCAGGGTCGGCGCCACGTCCGGATAAAATGCCACATCGCCGAGCGCGAACACATTCGGGTAACCGCGCACTTGCAGCGTGTGCTCGACCAGGATAAGGCCACGCCGATCTTTCTCGACCTTAAGACTCTCGGCCAACGGACTCATCCTAACTCCCGCAACCCACACCACTCCGGCAGTTTGAATTTCACTTTGCGTCTGGTTGTGTTCGAGGGTGATTGAGTTTCCGCTCACACGCACCACGCGCGTCTGGGTATGAACTTCGATCCTCGATTCATGCAGAGCGCCTTCGACGAAGCGGCGCATCTCTTCGCCCATGCCGGGGACCAGGCGATCAGCCATTTCGATGATTAATACGCGTGGCTCGCCTTTAAGCGCGCGGCGCTTCACCGCATCGCGCAAGAGGTCAGCCATCTTGGTGGAGAGTTCGACGCCACTGGCGCCGCCGCCCACCACGGCGAACGTCAAAGCGCTGCGCGTGTCCTGGGGGGCGGGCACGGAATGGAAGGACAAACTCTTCAGCCCCTTCGACACCCGCATAGTTGGTGACGGCTCCCGGAGAGAGTACGAGGACGTCATATGCGAGTGGCTCGGCGCGGCCGGCTATAGTGACAGCCCTCGCCTCGAGGTCAATCTGCGTAACCTTGCCCTGGATGAAGTGTACTTTTTCATCGAGCAGTTCTTTGCACTCGGGCGCGATGTGCCAGGCTTCGACTTCTCCGCTCAGGTATTCGTAGAGCATCGGCTTGAACAGAAAATGATCTTCATCGTTGACCAGCGTAATTTCCCCGGCGCCGGAGAGATCGAGGGCTGTGAACAATCCGCCAAACCCGCCGCCGATAATTAGAACTCTCGCGATTTTTGCCGGCATAAGTTATCGAGTAATCCTTTATTTTGAGCGGCAAATCTTATCAGACAAAGTGGATCTCCGCACGGCAAGTGCGTGGTGGGGACCGACTTCGCCGCCACCCCTACGCCGCGTTTTGACAGCACCATCAACGTGTCCTAACATGCTCGCGTCTCTCCACGGATGCTCTTCAACATCACCAGTTTTTCTGAACGGCTAATGAAACGATTTGAAATCCTGCTGCTTGTTTCCCTCGGCATTCTGGCTGTGAGCCACTCTGCCCCGGCACAGTCCGGTCGAGTGAAGGATGCTTCCCCGACTGTGGCCGCTGGGGACAACAAGCCCAGCGAGGAAAAAAACTGATCTGAACGACTCGCGGTCGGCCGCACAACTTTTTGAAAACGCCGACACGTACACGCAGAAAAAGTTTGCCGAGTTCGAAAAGCGGAAAATGCCTTATGACGAGCGGCTCGAGGAAAAGATAAAGCAGGAGCAACGCGATTTGGCCGGGCGAAACGCGACGATCTTAGCAGCGCGCAAGATCGCAGGGCAGGACCTTTACTACCTCGGACTGCTTTACAATCTGGCAAAGAATTTCGATGCCGCGCTAGAAGCGATGCGCCGCTTTCTGGTTGAGAACCGGAGCGCCAGCGGCGAGGCGGCCCAGAACGCGCGCGCCATCATCGTGATTCAGGCCGCGAAAAAAGGGGCGCTGCCGGAAGCCGAAGCGCGTCTCGCTGAGTATGCGCTGAATCAACCGCAAATCGCGGATGATCGTTACGTCCTCGAGAATTTGCTCGTGTCACGCTATTTCAAGAATCGGGACTACGAACACGCGCTGCCGCATGCGCAGGAACTTTGGAAGGCGGCCGGATTAGTTGCAAAGAAAAGAGGATCGTCGGCGCGGGACGCGATGCTTAACGAGGCGGCCACGGTGCTCTCAGAAGCTGATCTGAAGTTGCAGAAGAAAGCCGATGCCATTGCCGTCGTGCAGACGCTCCGCGAAATGGCGCTGAGGTTGCCATCGGGGAATTTATACAAACTGTCGATGCTGCGGCTGCTTCAGATCGATCCCACAACCGATCCGTTCAAGCTGTCTGATGCTTCATCCGAAGCCGTCAGGCCGCCGGAGATTCGCGTTGACGAATGGATTGACCAGAAGCCGACGAAGCTCGCGGATTTGCGCGGGCAGGTAGTGCTGCTGGATTTCTGGGCGCCCTGGTGCGGACCGTGCCGCGTGACATTTCCTCGTCTGCAAAAATGGCACGAAAGCTACAAGGACAAGGGACTGGTTATTCTGGGTGTGACAAATTTTTTTGGCCGCGCTGAAGGTAAGGAGCTAACGCGCACGCAGGAGTTAGTTTACTTGCGCACTTTCAAGAAGACGTTTCGGTTGCCATATGGTTTCGCTGTTGCCGACTCGGAAGACAACGATCGAAACTATGCCGTCGGCAGTATTCCGATGACGTTTCTGATCGATCGTCGCGGCGTGGTGCGATTCATCAGCACCGGATCCGGGGCTCAGGAGAACGGCGCTTAGTAAGATGATCAAGAAGCTGATTGAGGAGCCGGTCCCGGCCGCTAATACAAAAATCACCATGCGCTGACTTTTGACGCGCAAATTCAGGGAACGCTATGCCTGGCAAATCCCACATGATCCGTTTCGAGCACGCTTGTACGTTGGCGGTTCTCGCTGGCGTAATTCTCATGAGCGTTCGTGCGCCAGCTCAATCTGCCGGCTCGCAACTCGCTTCAAGTAAAAAAGAAACAACTGAGCCGGATAACCGTTCGACCAGACTCCTGTTTGAAGAAGCAACGGGTTACTCAAAGAAGAAGCGAGCCGAAGCCAACCAGCAGCACCTCAACTTCGACGACAAACTAGCCAACAAGACCATGCAGGAACAGCGGCAGCTCGCAGCTGGATACGTACACGCGTGCGCCGAGCGCGGCCAACTAATAGGCGATGATCTTTATTACCTCGGCAGGCTCCAGCATTTGGCCGGAGACTACAATGCCGCGCTTGAGTCTTTACGGCTGTTTCTGGCGACCGCTCCCGAAGGAGATAATTCTCAACAGGCCCGCCCGATCGCGATTTTTTGTGCCGTTAAGAAGAAGTTCATCAGCGAGGCCGAGCAGATCGCCATAGACTATGCGCATAACGAGCCGCAACAGTTGGCCCAACGGTTGGAAATTGAAACCTGGCTGAGTCAGGCCTTCGGCGACGCTGGGGACTTTGACAGTATGGCCCGGCACGCGAGGTCAATGGTCAAGTTGGTAAAGAAGGACATGGCTAATAAGAAATGCGGCGGCCCGCAGTGTGATGAAATGCTTTTGAAAGCCACTGACCTGCTCGCCGACGCGTTCGTTAGGCAGAACCAGCAAGAGGCCGCCGCAGCGCTAATAAATGAACTCCGCAGGCTCGCGATATCCAGACCATCAGCTTTTCTCTACACTCAGGCCACGATGCGGTTGACGCAGATTGATCCCGGCGCAGATCCGTTGCGCGTTTTTGAAGAGGTGGCAGCCTCGCCTCAGACTCTGCCGGAGATAGCCGGCAGTGACTGGATCGATACGGTCCCAAAGAAGCTGGCAGACCTTCACGGGAGTGTAGTGCTGATTGATTTTTGGGCTACGTGGTGCGGCCCCTGCCGGCAGACTTTTCCGCAACTGCAAAAGCTTTACGGAAAATACAACGAGAAGGGCTTGGTGATTCTCGGCCTTACGAAATACTCTGGCGACGTGGAAGGACGCAAAGTAACTCACGCTGAAGAGTTGACGTACTTGCGCGAGTTCAAGAAGAAGAACCAACTTCCGTATGGATTTGTGATAACTGATTCTGACACGAACGCGATGAACTACGGCGCATTCCTAATTCCTACTGCCTTCCTGATCGATCGTCGCGGAAATTTGCGTTTTATTGAGATAGGCGCGAACGAGAAGCAAGCCACGGCCCTCGATAATTTGATCAAGAAGCTGATTGACGAGCCGGCGCCGGCGGCAACAACATCTGACGCCGCAAAGAAGTGAGCAGACAATGTCGCGGCTCTGCTGCCTGATTTGCGGAAGGTCTTTGACCTTCCGGGCATCTGAAATTTCGTTGGGCTTCGCCCCGGTTTCCCAGCCGCTTCATGTTTTTGGCTTGAGAAAAAGGGGCTCAGCCCCAAATAAAATTTTCTTCGCCTCGCGGAAGGTCAGAGACCTTCCGCACATCAAGCGGCGAAGCCGCAAAGAATCTATGCGAACTTTGATTTACAAACTCCACCTGTGGCTCGGATTGATAGTTGCTGTTCCGGTGCTGGCTTGGGCTTCGAGCGGTCTTCTTTATGCCTGGCCTCGCGCGGTTGAAGGCGGCAAGATCGAAAACATCGATGCAACGAGAGTCCGCGTCTTACCTTCGGAAGCTTTGGCAAAGGCCAGCGAGTTTGCCGGTCGAAACCTTCCGACCACAGCCCTGACGCTCTTGATGCGCGACGGGCGCCCCGTTTATCAGGCTATCGGCGGCATGGGAGCGGATTCGCTGCTGATCGATGCCGAGACAGGAGTCGTGTTCAAGACCCCGCCACCCGGGGTGCTGACACGCTATTTTCGTCAGGCGCACTTTTATTTTTTTGCCGGTTCGTGGCAGGTTCCGCTTCTAGTAGCCCTGGCCGCGCTGGCGAGCATCTCAGCCCTGTCGGGCCTGTATTTGAATTTGTCGATGTGGTCTGGGAAACTGTTCAGGCGAAGTTAAGTCATGCAGATATCTTTTCTTAATATGTTGATTGCGTTCGCAGGCGGACTTTTATCTTTCCTGTCTCCTTGCGTCCTGCCGCTGGTGCCCGGGTACCTCTCGTTGATGTCGGGCGTCAGCATCGATCATATGAAAGGCGAGGGAGGTTCACGCAGCGGCGCCCTGCGCGCGGTGGTCATCAATTCGATTGCTTTTAATATTGGCTTGTCAGTAATTTTCATTGCCTTGGGAGCTACAGCCGGTCTGGTCGGGTCGTCAGTTCTAAGTAACCCGTGGATCCGAATCGTAGGCGGCATCGTCATAATAGTTTTCGGCTTGCACCTGATCGGTCTGCTGAAAATCAAGTACCTGTACAAAGACACGAGGCAGTTTTCGAACGAGAAGCCGCGCGGCGTCTTAGGATCTCTGACTCTGGGAATTGCTTTCGCAGCCGGTTGGACGCCCTGCATTGGTCCGATCCTCGGCGGGATCATGGCACTGGCCGCAACCAGTGGCGGTTGGAAAGGCGGTTTCGTTCTGGCCACGTTCTACTCGGCTGGTCTGGCGGTGCCTTTCCTGATCACTGGTCTGGGGATAAACAAGTTCCTCGGGTTCTATTCGAAGTTTCGCAAACACTTGCACAAGGTTGAGGTGGTATCAGGGGTGGTCTTAATCTCGATCGGTTTGTTGATCGCCACCGGTTATTCAAGCTTGCTTGCGAGCTCGAGAGTTGCCGGCTGGTTGCCAAATTTCGAAACCTGGTTGCGGCCGGTGACGCCGGCGGCTCCACTGCCGGGTAATTCCACTTTTGCCCCGGCGCCCGATGTCGAATTCGAGGCTCTGGATGGAAAGCCAATCCGCCTTTCTTCTCTGCATGGCCGGGTTGTATTGCTGAACTTCTGGGCCACCTGGTGTCTGCCTTGCCGCGCTGAAATTCCGGAATTCAATGCTCTGCAACGTGACCTTGAATCGAAAGGGTTGTCTGTAGTCGGCGTTTCGGTTTCCCCGGTCGACACGTCAGATTCTATTCGCAGTTTTCAAAAGGACATCAAGCAGGACTATACCGTGTTGCGCGGACCCGAGACGATTGGTTCACAGTTTGGCAATGGGCCGGGTCTGCCGGTCACTTACCTGCTTGACCGCGAGGGTCGTATCCGCCAAAAGTTCAATGGACCGCAGACGCGCGAAAGTTTCGAAGCCGCGATTAAGCCCGTGCTCGATGAGGCGCCCGCAACCGCGCAAAAGAACAACTAAACCATCTGAAGTCAGATGGCGAAATCCTGGAGTAATGCCATGAAGAAGTTCCTAATACTGTTATTCGTTCTGATGATCGCTCCCGCGGCACTGC
>WNFS01006347.1_pt1 | contig 10871 bp, 11 predicted proteins | sample 5400141 | NCBI WGS metagenome assembly WNFS01 (sample SAMN13153358, study PRJNA577476) | soil metagenome | isolation source: 60 cm saprolite under Madrone tree | place: USA:California | collected 2016-06-14 | reverse complement strand
AAGCCTGTCGTATCCGATAGACGTACCGTTGCTTGAAGTTTGCCTGCGAAAACACTCGCTTTGCTGAGCTGGCGCGCCTGCTCTGTCGGTTCGAAGGTCGCGTTTAGAACGACTCCCTTGGAGTGCACGGCACGAGCATGGTGTTCGCCGAAGATGGCGTGAATATCCCTGACCAATTCAGCCGGATCTATGCCTTGTGCCACACCTGTTCCGCTCAAGGTGGGCGCGTCGAGACCCAACAGCATAACAGCGAGTGTGCAAGTCTTGAGGGTCCTTGGCTTCATGGTCACTCCTCTTCGCTCCTGTTTGAGTCTCTTTGCGCGCAAGGCTTGCTGCTCACGATGGCAGCTCAAACCTCGGGCGAACTTGCCGTTCGCCGACCGCGGCGTCTGGAGTACCGCATCGTCGCCGTTTAGGCACCAAATTAATGGCAAACGTGCGAATTTGGGAATCTCCGCTTCTCGCCCCGCTCTGCCGACTTGGGCGCTGCAGCGAGTGGTCTGCCATCTGAGGCGCACCGGTCGAATATGGATGATCGAGCAGAATAGAGAATTGGGGACCTCTGAACACTTCGATGGCTTGTCAAGCTCTGCCGGCTACCGAGCCTGACATCACATCAGGAGGCCGACGTACGCAGGCGTCGCGGATGGTGAGAGCATGAGGCCGCAGTTTGACCGGCGTCAGGCATACCTACCTTGCGGAAGCTGGAGGTGCTCTCTTAAGGCTCGGCCCGCCGCGTAGCCTCGAATAGGAACCATGTGCGCCGCTCGGCCTCATCGATCCAGACTTCCAACAAGCTGGCAGTGGCAACATCATCGTGCTCCTCGCAAAGACCATGGGTCTCTCGCAGGTTCGCCGCCAGCTGTTTGTTGTCGTCGCGCAGTTCAGCGAGCATATCCATCGGCGTAACAAAATCCGAATCGTTGTCTGCGACACGCTGCAATCGGGCGATGTGGCCGATCGAGTGCAAAGTCGTACCGCCGATCTTGCGAACACGTTCGGCGATCGCGTCGGTAGTGGCGAAGATCTGGTCGCCTTGTTCATCCAGCAGGAGATGATAGTCGCGAAAATGCGGACCAGACATGTGCCAATGAAAGTTCTTCGTCTTCAGATACAGAGCGAACATGTCGGCAAGCAGGATATTCAGCGCGCCTGAAAGATCCCGCACGGCATTCGGCTTCAGGTCGCTTGGCGTGTGGAGCGGAGCGGGCCCTGCTTTGGCATCTCGAACTCGAACTTGCATTTTTTGCCTTCTTTCGTGTCATTGAATGCCCGAAGTGACGAGCGCCCGTACCTTCATCCCTTCTCGCCAGTTCCAGATCGCGCTGGATAGCGCGAAGGCCAACCTCGCGCAGACCGAACTGACGATCGAATCGATGAAGCAGGATTACCGGCGCATGCTGAGCGACATCGACGCCCAGCAGGCGCAGGTCGAGCTCGACCAGACCACTTTCGATCGCGATGCCACGCTTTTGAAGTCGAACGCCGTCTCCAAGGCCAATTACGACCAGGCGCGCTTCGCGTTTCAAGCCGACAAGAGCAAGCTCGCCTCCCTGAAGCAGCAGGCGGACGGGCAGCTCGCCAAGCTCGGCGGTAACCCGGACGTTCCCATCATCGCGCATCCGCAATACCTGCAGGCAAAGGCACAGGTCGACGAGGCACAGCGGCAGCTTGACCACACCGTCATAAAAGCGCCGTTCACCGGCATCGTCACAAACGTACCGTCGATCGCGCCGGGCAAGTACCTGCAGGGCTCAATGACCGCCTTTTATCTCGTCGCCACCGATCACGTCTGGGTCGATGCCAATCCCAAGGAGACACAGCTGACATACGTGCAGCCTGGGCAACCAGTCACTGTCACGGTGGACACTTATCCGGAGCTGGAATGGCATGGCACCGTCGAGAGCATCAGTCCAGCAGCGGCCCAGGAGTTTCAGCTCCTGCCAGCTCAGAACACCAGCGGCAACTGGGTCAAGGTCGTGCAGCGAATTCCCATGCGCGTGCGCGTTGATACGAGCGACAAGAGCCGCCCGCCATTGCGAGCCGGCATGAGCGTCGAGGTCGATGTCGACACCGGCCATGCGCGAGGCACGCCGCACTTCCTGGCGGCGCTTCTCGGCTGGAAGCAAGGGAGGGCGTGATGGCCGCAGAACGCCAGGGACCATCCGGTAATCGGGCGGCGATTACCGCCTGCGTGAGCCTCGCCACCCTCATGCAGGCGCTCGACACGACCATCGCCAATGTCGCCCTGCCGCATATTCAAGGCAGCGTCTCGGCCAGTCAGGACCAGATCGCCTGGGTGCTCACGTCCTACATCGCCGCCGCCGCAATCATGACGCCGCCGACCGGCTTTCTCGCCGGCCGTTTCGGATCGAAGCGGCTCTTCCTCATCGCCGTCGCCGGCTTCACAGTTGCCTCGATGCTCTGCGGCATCGCACAGTCGATCGTCGAAATCGTGCTTTTCCGGATCTTGCAAGGCATATTCGGCGCTCCGCTGGTCCCGCTTTCCCAGTCGGTTCTGCTCGGCATCTACCCCAAACAGCGGCAGGGCTTTGCCATGGCTGTGTTCGGCCTCGGGGTAATGGCCGGTCCCATTCTCGGCCCGGTCCTCGGCGGCTGGCTGACCGACAATTACAGCTGGCGGTACGTGTTCTACATCAACCTGCCTGTCGGAGTTCTCGCGTTTCTCGGTATCACCGTCTTTCTGCCGGAGTCGGCTCGGAATTCCAATGCGAAGCTCGACTTGTTCGGGTTCGCGGCGTTGAGTGTAGCAATTGGCGCCCTCCAGATCCTGCTCGATCGCGGCGAGCAGAAGGACTGGTTCGGGTCGGGCGAAATATGGATCGAGGCGATCATTGCCGCTTCGGCCCTTTACGTTTTTCTCGTCCACACGTTCACAGCGGACGAGCCATTTGTCAGACCGGGCCTTTTCCGTGATCGCAACTTCACGGTTGGCACACTCTTCATCGCCGTCGTCGGCCTTACCTATTACGCTTCGCTGGCGCTACAGCCTCCCTACCTGCAGGATCTCATGAATTATCCGGTCGTCATCGCTGGCCTCGTGATGGGACCTCGGGGCGTCGGCACGATGGCCGCCATGATGCTGGTTGGGCGCCTGACCGAGCGGCTCGATACACGCCTCCTCCTCGCCGTCGGGCTCGGGCTCACGGCTTGGGCCTTCTACAGCATGACGGGTTGGACGCCAAACGTGTCGCAGGTCGAGGTCGTCATCGTCGGCGTGATCCAAGGTGCCGGGCTCGGCTTCCTCTTCGTGCCGCTCAGCTCTGCAAGTTTGGCGACGCTGCCACCGGAGCGGCGCACCGAAGGTGCCGGGATCTATAATCTGGCGCGCAATATCGGGTCGAGCCTCGGCATTTCGGTCGTCAATGCACTGCTCACCAGGAACACGCAGTTGAATCACGCCGAGATCGCGGCGCACGTCAGCGCCGTCAATCGTGCATTCGAGCAGCCGACGGTTGCGCAGTTCTTAAATCCTGTCAACGCCGCAGGACGAGCGGCGCTCGACGCAATGATTACGCAGCAGGCCCAGATCATCGCCTATATCGACGACTACAAGCTGTTGATGATCGCGACGCTCGCCGTAGTCCCACTGCTCGTCCTCTTCAACAAATCTACCGCTCGGAGCCGCGACCACGCAGCCGTGGAACTATAGAGCTAGCGGCCCAGCCGCCCCTCACCTGCCATCCCGCTGACGGCCGACCAGCTATGCACGGCAACGGCTGCGAAACTGCAGCAACGGCGGAAACCGCCACGCCGCCCGTTCGCCGATTTGAGCGTTCCCGGCGACATCAAAATAAGTTGATCGGTCCTATCGAACCCTGACCTTTCGGCGATGCGTTCACTATGTCGCAAACTCGACAGGTGTCGTATCGGCCGATCAACGTGAAGTCCAATGAAGATGAATATTGGGTCGACATTTTCTTCACGTCGCCGCCTCGTGTTCGGATTTGCCTCTATACTCGCATTTCGAGCCGTTCCAGCGTTCGCCGGATGGAAGCGTCATGCCGGGAAGCCTGCTGCCGAAGAATTTCTTGGCTCCATCTATCAACGCTATCTCGGCAAATCGTCTGCTGCTGGCTCCGGGATAGAACTCGCCAACGCCCAGTCAGTGCGTAGCTACTTCACAGCAGGTCTTGCTTCGCTCATCTTGGAGGACCGTGCTGCAGCGACCGAGCAGGGCGAGTCGCCGGTGCTCGAGAGCGATCCATTCATAGGGCGCTCGGAATGGGACATTTCAGATCTTTCCATTGACGTGAAGGACACGGGTGCGTCCAAGACGGTCGGGACCGTAACATTCTTGAATTTCGGCAAACCCGAAAAGGTCGGTCTGGAGTTGCTCCGCTTAGGAAACGAGTGGCGCGTTGCCGACGTGAAATGGGATTCGGGCACCCTCCGCGGCGCTTATCGCCGCAAGGCCGCTTACCATCCGGCGACTGAAGAGTGAGGTGGCAGCTCAACAGGCAAAACTTTTAAGGCAGGGTTATGAGGGCTGAAAGGGGCGACAGATCCTTGAACTATGCTCAAGTATCGTCCGGTCGCGACCAGAGCATTGCGCACTGGAGTGACGGACGTGGGCACCAGTCCTCGAGCACCGTAACGAGGCGCCCGTCGTCCAGATAGGGTTTCGCGGAGCGTTCCGGCACATACGCGATTCCCAATCCGTCCGCCGCAGCCTCCACCATAAGCCCAATATGATCGAGGGTTAGCGCGCCGGGAACATCCACGTTCACTTCCCGCTCACGCTTTTCGAACTCCCAGCGATAGAGTTTGCCGCTCGGCAGCCGGTTGCGGATGCAGCGCTGGGTTTTGAGGTCCTCCGGCACCCTCGGCACTTTGTGGCACGAGAGATAAGCCGGCGACGCGACGGGTGAAGCGTTTCGAAGGCGACGTGGACACTCCAAGGACTGCGGGAGGCGTCATTGGCATTACTGAGGATGCGCTGTAGTCGTGGATGATATTGGGGCCGCCCTCAGAGTGAGGCGGCGGAATGATCTCTCTGCGTTGCTGACGAGTTGACGTACCGCGCCGACCGGATGCAGGCAAACCAAGGAGCACCAAATGACTTTGAGACCGCGTACCATCAAACTGCAGAAGGGCGATGAGGTCACTCTGCAATACCTTGGGGCAGCTCTTGTCATCCAATGGTCAGAGCTGTCCGAACAGGTGCAGCAAACCATTTTGCGGCAAGCTATGGCCGTGGGCGGATTGCCCACTCTTACGTCATTAAACGAGCAGGTTCGATCACTTATTCGGAGGACCGAGGAGGGCAATTGACATGCCCTCGATGCCCCAGGTGAGAAGCGCCCCGCCGGACTTAGTAACGTTGCGTGATTTGACGGACGCGAGTGATGCACTTACGGTCCCCGCCTGCTGGGGAGAATATCTCCCGTGTGGGGCACTATTCGAGAGACAGACTACATGGCCCAAGGAATCGTAAAGTGGTTCAATTACCAAAAAGGCTACGGCTTCATCCAAACGGATGACGGCAGCAAGGATGTGTTCGTGCACATCAGCGCAGTAGAGGCTGCCGGGATGCAGGGGCTCAACGAGGGACAAAGGGTCTCTTTCGAAGTTGTCCCCAATCGAAAGACGGGCAAGTCCTCGGCGGAGAATTTACGCGCCGTCTGATTCTGTCTGCTAGCGAAAGAGCCGTCGGGGACACCCGGCGGTTCTTTTGTTTGGTGCGTTTGTCTTGCTTGGGTAAACCTCGTGAGACGTTGCGGTGAGGCAGTAATTATCGGGGATAACAGCGTCTCAATAGAGTTGAAAATCATACTTCAAGACACAATTTCCTCTCCGTCTAGAAGCAAATGAGACAAAAGGGCTGTGGATATGGCCGTCATCGGTTACGCGCGAATCAGCACGACCGATCAAGACCTCTCAATTCAGGACGCCGCCTTGCGGGCGGCCGGATGCGATGTGATCCGAGCCGAGAAGCGCAGCGGCACAACCACACAGGGGCATGATGAGCTGCGGACGATTCTCGATTTTCTCCATGACGGCGACGTCCTGATGGTCACACGTATTGATCGACTGGCTCGAAGCATTGTCGACCTGCAGGACATCGTCCGCCAGGTGCGCGCGGGGCGCCTCGTTGAAGGCGACGGAACAGCCGATTGATACCGGGAGCGCCGCGGGCAAGTGCTTCTTTGACATGCTCGGCGTGTTCGCGGAATTCGAAACGAATCTACGGAAGGAACGACAGCTTGACGGGATCGCCAAGGCGAAGGCCGCGGGCTTTATAAGGGCCGGCGCGCCTCGATAGACGCGGCTACGGTGCGCGAGATGAAGGCTCAGGGCCTCGGCGCCACGGACATCGCCAAGGCGCTCGGCATCGGGAGAGCGAGCGTCTATCGAGTGTGGGAAGCCGCCCACTAGTCGCGCCTCATTGGGAACTTGTGACAGATTTCCGACATAGTAACTTAGCGCTCCTTACCGGGCGGGGCCGGTCTTAGTCACAGTGCCCAAAACATTGAAGCAATGGAGACGACAATGCGGCAGCTTCGTAAACTCATCAAAGATCCAAATCATTGGCGATCTCGTTCGAAGGAGATGCGTCTAACTGCGGAAAAGACTGCGGACCGGAAAGCTAAGGCCACCATGACGGGGGCGGCCGACGCGTACGATCTGATCGCGAAAGAGACTGAATCGAGAACGGCAGAAAAATCTCAGTTGAACCGCTAGGTTTTGCCTCTGGTGGTCTGCGCTAAGCAGCCGACATCTTGGCGAGTGGTAAGCCGTTTAGCGCCGCCGCACGTAAGCAAACCGGGTCAAGCTCACCTTTGCGTGCCGCCGCAATAATTCGTTGGGCGACAACTTTGCACACCATTTGATGCTCGCCGACGTCGCGAAGCTCTTTGCAGGCAGCGTCAAAAGCTTCGCCCATCGCCGCAGTTGCTTCAGGCTCAAACGCGCCCTGTTCTGTAAAGGGATTAATTGGCATGGCCGTTTGCCCCCGTTTACCCTCACACCCCGGTCACAAATTGGACATAGGCTAGGCGGTCAGTCAAATAGAATTATGATTATGCCATCATTTGCAACTGCCTGTCACATTCATAAGGTCGGTCTGCAAATCTATTTGCGGGCGCTTGGACTTCCGAATGTGACAGGTATTCCCTACTCACCGACACTATGCCTTGTCCGCGTCTTGATCGAGTTGCCTTAATTGCTCATCGAGTTGTCTCAGCAACTCGACAATCCAGTCGGGTAGGGGCTCATATAACACGTCAGAATGGAGTGACCGTAGAGCACTGCCGATACCGGCGCGCACCGAGTCGAGCGGAGAGCGCGCTCTAAGTCGGCGTGTCATGCCGACCGATGCTTGGATGGAACAACGAAAAACCTACGTCGACCATTCGTGGCGCGCTCGACTCCCTTTCTCTATCGAATAATCGTTGGCCCCGCGGCGGCGCCGACGATGACTGATCCATGACCGAAGAAGAACGGACGCAAGCTGGCGTCAGTCCTGGTGACAGAGCACCGTTAGGTTTTATTTTCCGTCGGCTTCTCGACACGTTCCACAACGATGCGAACGGCGTGTCCGCCCTGCAACACTCACGCAATATCCCACCTCCCTCCACTTTTCTGCCCAGGGTCAAATGGCCTCCTCGTGGTGTCTTTCGCGTGCGGACACCTACGCGGTGATGAGCGCCACGCGCGGACCTCGGTCCTCTTGGGGGGGGAAGGGGCCGGGGTCTTTTTTGTCACTTTCGGCCCAGGAACGCGCCCGCTGTGGCCAGTGTTGGCTTTCTGCGTGTGGTTGCCAGACATGGCCTCACGCGGCCGCGGCCCACTGGTCCGCTACTGCACGCCAGAGAGGCCGGGGCCTCAAATGTGGTCATGTTCACCTATGCCCAAGCAGCCCAACGCCATCGCGTCTAGTCAGGCCTGAAATTTGCTCGCTCCCGACTCAAGCGCCTTCGCTGCCGGGCAGGTCAGGCGCCAGATCAAGCCTGAGGGCGCATAATCGAGATCGACTTTGCCATCCACGCTGCGCTCCGCCATCGTTTCCATGACGATGGTGCCGAACCCGCGCCGCCTAGGCGCATAAACAGGCGGCCCATCTTGCTCGGTCCAGCTCATCGTAAGGGTATCGCCGTCGATGCCCCAGCGGATGTCCACGCGACCCGCATCCGTCGACAGCGCCCCGTATTTCCCCGCGTTGGTGGCCAGTTCGTGGAGCGCGAGCCCGATGGCTTGCGCGGAAGCGGCCTTCAGGCGCAGCCTGGGACCATGCACTGCAATGCGAGAGCCAATGAGGTCGGCGAAATGCGCGAGTTGGGCGCGGGCCAGGTCCGCGATCTCGACCCCATTCCATTCGTTGCGGACGAGCAGGTCTTGATTGGCTGAGAGCGCCTGGATGCGCTCGGAGAACCGCTCGATAAAATCTTCGGGATTTCTGGTCGCGGTCTGATGAGCGATCGCGTCGACGACACTGAGCATGTTCTTGGCGCGATGATTGATTTCGCGCATAAGGAGGTGCACCTTTTCCTCGCGCTCCTTGCGTTCGGTAACGTCCTGGAGGGTGCCGACGAAGCTCACGGCCCGTCGCTGGCGCCCGTCGCCCTCAAAATATGCAAGCCCCGCAGTCTCAACCCAGCGGACCTCGCCGTCTCGCCGTCTCAGCCGGAACTCGGTCGCGGAGCGCCTCGGATTGACAGGATCGAGGGCCGCCGCGAGGTTCGCCCGAACCATTTCCGCATCGTCCGGATGCACCAACCTCAGGAGCTCTTCGATACTTGCCTCGTTCTTGGGAAAATCGAAAATCTCCTGAGAGCGCGTATCTCCCAAGAATACCCGGTGGTGCGGATCATACCGGTACGACCCGAGCTGAGCGACGTTGAGAGCAATCTGCAGATGATCTTTGCTCTCGCGCAGCCAATCTTCCGCTGCCTGTCGCTTGGCGGCGGTTCGTCGAAGCTCGGTCATGAGCGTGTTGACCTCAGCGACAGGCGTTCCGCTCGTCGGCAGCAGACCGCCCTCGCCCGCCGCAATGGCAATAAGGCCAAGCCAATCACCAGCGCAAATGCCAGCAACGCCGTAACGCCGAGGGTCCGCCACTGTGCCCGAACCGGAGCGTCGAGCAGAGCCTTGGGCGCCCACACGGCGGTGTCCCAGCCGGTCAATTCCGACGTCGTGGATGCCTCCAGAGACGGTCGCCCTTCGGAGTCTATAAACTCGGATATGCCGCCGGTCTCTGCGCGATGCCACTGTGCTGGCGGCAGCTCCTTCCCTATGAACGCATCCTCGTAGCCGGACCGCACGATAATGCGGTGCTTGGCGTCGGAGACCCTCGCCTGCCAACCTGGAGGCACCTTGTTTGCCGCAACCAGGCCTGCGAGGGCGTGCCGACTGGGCGATCTGGCGAGAACGTAGCAGTTCTCGCCATCGACCTGCACGGGCACGATGATGCTGAACACAAGCTGCTTGACGACAGAGCTCATGAACAGGCCGGTTATTTGCGGCTTACCGGTTGCGAGAGCCCTCTCCACGGCTTCCGGAGCAGCCGTCTTTGGCAAGGACCTGCCGAACTGCACCCAGGTGTTGACGAGCTGCTGCATGTTGCGATCGATGAGCATGATGTTGCCGCTTTGGCGCAAGACTAGCGAGGCCTCGGCCTGTCGCTGGAATTCGGCGAAGTCGCCTTGGCGCAGCGACGGCGAGGCGGCCAACGCCTGCAATCTCTCGATCTCGCCGATGATCTCACGGTCAACGTTCGCCGACAAAGTACCTGCTTCAATCGTCAGGTTTTCCCGAATGTCGCGGAGCTGCGCGTCGGCGATGCGAAACGCCGCGTACACGCCGAATAGCAGGAGCGGGGCAACGATCGCGCATCCGAGCATCACCAGCAGGTGCCACAACGGCCGGGACTTGCGGAGTACGGGCATCGTTCCGATCTGCAAGAGGACCCCCCCGGCGACACAGAGCAGGCCAGCGACGGTCGGCAGCGGAGGCGAGTTGACTGACACCGAGCCGTAGAGCGCGTCGATGCCGGTCAGGTAGCCGAGCAGGGCGAACCCTGCAATGGCCCCGGCGAGCCCGGCGAGCATGGTCGCGGCGAAGCGGTGCGTTTCGAAACGGCCTAGCGCGAGCGCGCCGCCCGCGAGCCCAAACCCCAGCGTCCCTGCGATTGCCACCCGTAATAAAGCCGGCCCCAGTTCCGGCACCGCAGCCGACGGCGCCAGCCAGCGGTCGATGCCAAGGCGAAGCTCGATGTTGAACAGGGCCAGGGCCAGGCCGAGCGCAGCGAGGCCGGCTGCCGCGAGGCCGACCGCGAACGCGACCCGCAAGTCCTTGCCGGGGTGCATGAGCGCGAAGCCGAGGGCCGCGAGAGCCAGAGCTCCCGAAGGTCTCATAGCGGGTAAGTCCGAGCCCCAGCTCGACAGCAGTGGCAGCCCCACCCACCACCCGATGAGCACCGCGGCTGCAATTGTCACGGCAGCAAAGCCCGCAACTTGACTCGCGAGTTGTCTCCTCAGATCCACGACCTGGCCAACAAAAAGGGGCACGTAAGCTCCAGACAGTCAAAACCGCAGCCGGCAGGCGCTTGCGGGCCAATGGTCGAACCTGTCCGGCAGCATTTCCAACATAAGTGCTTGCGTGAACGGGGCTATGTGTTTGAAAAAATTTTCGTCGGAGCTGGAACAATTTGGCTTGGCATCGTCCAGCAGGGTCGCGGTAGGGACGAGGATTACTCCTCGCCCCCCGCACGGATCCCGGCGTGCGCTGCTAACGCACCGGGCTTATATGAGGACGCAGCTGTCAAGGGGGTATTTCGGTGGTGTTTAGCGATCTTGATAGCTCTTGGTTACGGATTTAGGCGCGCGGTCAAGCCCCGCAGCCGCGAAGCG
>WNFS01007368.1_pt1 | contig 10872 bp, 12 predicted proteins | sample 5400141 | NCBI WGS metagenome assembly WNFS01 (sample SAMN13153358, study PRJNA577476) | soil metagenome | isolation source: 60 cm saprolite under Madrone tree | place: USA:California | collected 2016-06-14 | reverse complement strand
GCCGCGCTGCGAATTCACTCCAGTGACGCGGGAAAAAGCGCGAAAGCGCGCGATACTCTTCAGCGACTGAGCAAGGTGGCCCCTTACCGAACAGGCGCGCTGAGGGCGTTGCTTAATGACGGTGTGGGACGCAATGATCTCGCCGCAGCGGATAACTTTGCTCAACAACTCCAGATGTCGCCGGAGGTCACATTCGGTGATTATCTCCTCTGCCTGAACTTTTATCGGAAGCTCGATGAAAAAAAGTTCCGGCCGCTACTGGAAAAAGTGAAACCATTTGCTGCGCGCAATTCGTCCGATCTCGCATCGCTCATGGACTGGATGAATCAAAACGGACTCGCAGGAGATGTTGTTAAGTGGATCGACAAGTTGCCGTCAGCACACCTAGGCTCGCCGCCAACAGCCATCGCAGCGGCGGACGCATACGCGACGGTAAAAAATTGGTCGCGTTTGAAACGCTGGACGCGCACTGGAATGTGGGGCGATTCCGAATTCTTGCGTGTCGCATATCAGGCAATTGCCACTCGGCAATCACAGTCCCGGAACGGGGGCGCTGCTAACACGGAATTCGAAACGCTGTGGCGCTCGGCGGAACAATTAACAAATGACCAGCCGGAACATGCACTGGCGCTCGCGCGTCTGGCTTCGAAATGGGAATTCGAGAACGAATCCGAGGAGCTCTGGCAGCGCGTCGCGGAAAATCCTCCGATGCGCCGCGAGGCCCTTGAGGCGCTTCGCCGGCTTTATCGCACCAAGAACGAAACAGGGAAGCTGTATGACGTTCTTCAGCGTCTTCACGAGACCTCTCCCAACGAGGCGCCGATCACAGCGGACCTCGCCCGGCTCGGCCTTAACCTTGAGCAAAATACAGAACGATCGCATCAACTGGCCAAAGAGGCGTACGATCGCGCCCCAAAGGAGGTGAATTGCGCAGTCACTTACGCGTTTTCCCTGTCTCGTCTGGGCAGAAACTCCGAAGGCCTTGCGATTATGGGAAATTTGCCGCCCGACCAGTTGCACGATCAGCATGCAGCCGTTTACGTCGCGCTGTTGCTGGCTGAGGCAAGCCAACTCGATGGCGCACAGGAGTACATCGCGGCAGCCGAGAATGGAAAGATTTACCCGGAAGAGAAGAAACTGCTCGACGAAGCGAAAACCAAATTCGCCGCGGCTTCTGCAACTCCGTCGCAAGCGATTTCATCGACTCCGGTGGAGTTGCGTCCAACGCCAACGGCTTCACAGCGTTGAAGCGTTATCGCCCAGACAGCTCTGTCGTCGTTACCACGCGCCACGCTTCGACGCCGCTGCAGCTCCTTGTAGGTGAAACGCAGCGAACAGCTTTAAGTGCATCGAAAATAACTTCCGAAAACGGCACCTTGATCGAACCCGCCAATTCGCGCCGCGATGCGGCTGGCATTTTCTTGTACAGCAGACTCAAGTGCGGTTTGAGCTCGTAGTGCGACGAATCCTGCGCAGCGTTGCGAATAATTTCATTAAGTTGCCGCAGCTCTGCATTCAACGCGAATTGCACAAAGAGTGTTTTGATGAACTCGCCGGAGTGACCGATCTCAAGCACTTTGAGCTTGATTAGTTTGCAAACGCGCGCGGCTTGTGAGATCGCACTTTCAGCCGCATCTGCGCGATTCGATCCGACATGAACCGTCACATGCGGCTCAAAAAGAGCCGCGTCGTATCGGCGCGCGAGATCGTTGATCATTCCCTGAAAAAAACTGCGCGCTGGCTCCGCGGGAATAAGCCAGTATGCGATGACGGTTCGTCCGGACACAAACACGCTAACTCCACTTTTGCAGTTCAACGATGTTGCCTTCGGGATCTCGCGCATAGACCACGCGAAGGGTACCAACGCCATCGACTTCTGTTGTAGCAATCTTTCCGACGGCGGCACCGCCAGCCGCAATCACCGCCTGCAATGCCTCGTCCACATCGTCAACGGCACATGCAATGTGAGCGAACCCGCACTGGTTCGCGAAGGGCATGCCGCGATCAACGAGTTCGTCATAGCTGAAAATCTCGAGCGTCGGGCCGTCCTCGCCATAGCCAGGCAGACGCAAGTGCACGCCCGTAAGATGTGCGTTCGGAAGCGATGTCACACTATCGAGCCACGCGCCGGACATATCGCGTTCGGGACCTTTGGGCTCGCATCCGAATACCTCGGAGTAGAAGCGAACCAATCTTTTCCAATCTCTGGCAATCAGATTTGTGTGAACGTACTTGGCGCGGATTGGCATTGTTCTGTCCTTCGGTAAAGTTTCCGATACTAACTCCTTATCTTGTTTATGCCGACGAATGTTCTGGGAACAGAATTGAAATGTTGTTGTCGCAACCCGATGACCGGATTCTACCGCGACGGCTTTTGTCGAACAGGATGGGAACGACCTGGTCACGCCCCATCCGGAGTGGGGTTTCCCAGGGCTGAAACCCGGCGACAAATGGTGCGTGTGCGTCACGCGCTGGAAAGACGCGCTCGATCATGACCGCGCCGCCCCTGTCGATCTTGAAGCCACTCACGCCTCCGCGATCGAATTCGTCACGCTGGAAGAGCTAAAGGCGCACGCGTTCAAATAGGCCAGCGCACACGCGGTTGAATCCCAGTGAGTTTGCCGCCACGCTAGGAGCGAATTGAAGCTTCCATTTAGTCTTTTCCTGGCGCTGCGGTACCTGAAACCGAAGCGGACGTTTCTGTCGATCATCACGCTGATTTCCATTCTCGGCGTGATGCTCGGCGTGACGGTGTTGATTCTTGTGATCTCGGTGATGACGGGGTTCGACCGGGAGCTTCGTCAGAAAGTGATCGATTTCGATGCGCATATTCTCGTGAGCTCCGAGGACGTTTTGCGCGATTGGCGAACGCTCAAGACCAAGATCGACAATACGCCGGGAGTCGTTGCGACCGCGCCCTACATTCAGGGGCCGGTGATCGTGGAATTTCAAAACCGGCGGCTAGCGCCGCTGATTCGCGGCGTCGATCCAGGGCAGGAAGAAAAAGTCATCCCCCTGCAAAAATTCATCAAATACGGCAAGCTCGATCTGGAAGGCGAATCAACCGTGCTCGGGATTGAGCTCGCGCGAAAACTACAGGTAAGTGTCGGTGACAAGATCACGGTCTATTCGCCCGGCAATCTTGGTCAGATTCTCGATAGCATTAAGAAACTGGAGAACGCTCAGGGCGAAGAAGAAAAAAAGGCAATCGACGAATTGCGCGATGTGATTCTTCCGAAAGAACTGACAGTCACCGGCATTTTTGAGACTGGTCATTACCTGCACGATTCCGAGTTTCTTCTCGTGCCGGTTTACGTGGGCCAGGAGTTATACGGCTTGGGAGACGCGCTGCACGGCATCACCGTCAAGACCGACGACCCCTACGGCGCCGAACGGATCAAACAGGCGATTCAGCAATTTCTCGAGCCGCCACAATACGCGCAAACCTGGATTGATATGAATCGCCAATATTTCGAAGCCGTGCGGCTCGAGCGCACGGTAATGTTTTTCCTGTTGTTTTTTATCGTGGTCGTCGCGGCCTTTGGGATCATGAGCACGTTGATCACCGTGACCGTGCAAAAGCGACGTGAGATCGGAATCATGAAAGCGCTCGGAGCGAACATCGCACAAATCATCTGGGTTTTTCTTGGCCAAGGGACAATCGTCGGTCTCTTTGGAACTCTTACGGGTCTCGGGCTAGGGATGACGCTGATCCGTTACCGCAACGAATTCAGTCACTGGCTAGCATCGACATTGCACATCGAGATTTTCCCGCGCGAAGTCTATCAGTTTTCGTCCATTCCGGCCGAGGTCATCCCGCGTGATGTCGCCATCATCTGCATCAGCGCGTTTTTCATCTGTTCATTTGCCGCACTGATCCCCGCCTACTTCGCCGCGCGTCTCGATCCAGTCAAAGCGCTGCGCTACGAGTGATCTGTAGCCAAGAAAATCTCCAGCACGCGAGAAGCGTAGTCATATCCTTCGGGCCACTCGCTTTGGCGCGGCCCAGCCACATTAAGAATCTCGATCTTGTGCTTACGGACAAAGTCGGAAATCAATGTCGCAGCGTCTTCTGCGGAAACTTTTGACGCATCAATCAACTCGCGCGGCCGTGGTTGCTCGACGCAGAAACGGACTGTTTGCTCAGTGCCGCCGCTAAGTTTGCCCGGGTAAATGATGACTGTCCCATCTGAATCCTTTACGTTCTGCAACGTACGCTCGGTGAACCCGCCAACCTCCAGCTCCTGAAGCGGATATTGATTTGGGATCCTCCCAAATTCATCGAGACGTCCAGTCGGGCACCAACCGCCGCACTCGATTCCGCGCTTGAGCGCGACATCGAGCGCTGCGCGATCAACGCCTGTTTGACCACCCGAAATGATTTTCACCTGTCCTGCGACGCATTCAATCGCCGGTCGGAACAATGTCCGCGCGCTCGACCATCAAGATCACGGTTCGTTCCGGTGCGCGGGTGCGATGGCGCACACCTTTGGGCACGACGAAGCCTTGACGCGGCGAAAGATCCACCGTGCGATCTTCGAGATCGATCAGGAAACGCCCATCAAGTACGAAAAAGAATTCATCAATCTTTTTGTGTTCATGCCAATGATATTCGCCCTGCACGACCGCCATCCTGACGACCGAATCGTTCACCTCGCAAAGCGTCTGGTTGTACCATTTGTCCGCGCAGGCATCGGCGAGTTTCTGCACATCGATCAATTCAAGCGGACCGTGCAGAATGTTGAGGTAAGTCTTGTACGGGAAATCTTGCGGCGGCTTATCGGATTTCATGATTTCGAAAATCTACTCTTCGCCGTCGAAGTAATCGGTTTCCCGACCTTTTATGACAACGCGATCCGCCGCTGACAACTTGTTTGCTTTCCATTTCCCGCTATCGGGATAGTAAGCCGATTCGCCGATCGGGTTGTCTGCGATGCCGTAGTAAACGAGATCTTTCTCGCCAGAGTTAATCAGTTGATGCGGTTCGTCAGGCCCAAAGATGAACGCATCGCCGGCCACTACTTCGGTGGTTCCATCTTTATGACGAACACTCCCCTCGCCCGAAATAATCAAGTAAAGCTCCCATTGCGCCGAGTGTGCGTGGTAAGGAAAATTGGGTTTTCCGGGAGGCACCCGATTCCATTCCAGATCGAACGGATGACGCTTGGACAAGTCGAGCGATGAAGGCTCGCGCCCAAGCGCTTCAGAAATTCCTTTGAAAGAGACGGCATACTTTCCGCCTGGCGACTGCCAGGCTTCCTCTTTGATTTCGTTGATGTTTACTTTGCGCATAAACAAACACTGTAACGGCGGTCTGTGACCGCCGATCCACGGCTCGGCGTCTGACACAGACGCCCTACAATTCGGATTTCATTCTTCGCCGTCGAAATAATCGGTATCAGTTCCTTTCACGATCACTTCTTCTGATCCCTCTTTCGCCACCGCCCATTTGCCACTGTCGGGATAATAACAGGAATCGCCGGTCGTACCGCCGCTGCGCGGATTATCGGCAATCACATAATAAACAAAATCTTCATCACCGGCGTTGGTGAGTTGGTGCGCTTCGCCGGGCTGAAAGAAAAACGCATCGCCCGGGCCGACTTCTGTGATCCCATCCTTGCTCCGCACGCTGCCGCGACCCGAAACGACGAGGTAAAGCTCCGATTCCGCCGCGTGCGCGTGATACGGACAAAGCGATTTGCCTTTCGGAATGCGCACCAGCGCAAGATCAAACGGATGCCGCTTCGACAAATCCAGCGATTCCGGCTCGCGTCCGAGCGCAATCGAAATATTCTTCGATACGCGTCCAAACTTTCCCTTCGGCGATTTCCGCTCCTGCTCCGGCACATCTTTCAGATTCACCTTGCGCATCGTCGTTCTTTACGCCCTATCGCTTTCCATGCGAACTGGCAAAAGCACCGGCAGCAAAGGCGCGACGATAAAAAATGTTATCAACGCCAGGATCGTTGTGGCGATCGAAACGCCCAGGGGCAAGTAGCCGGCGTTAACCAATCCAAGATAACACATCGGCACCCCGCCCAGCCAAACGATCACGCCGCAGATAAATGCGAGGATCATTTGTGACCCGCGCCAACTGGGGATCGCGAGCCAATAGACAGCACACAACACGAACGCGAGAACAAAATCGGAAACAAATTGAAGAATCACGTGCACGAGGGGCGAAAAGGGTGAATGCATCGGCGGCGGTGCGACCGTGCCTGCTTGTTCCCACATCGAGCCGAGCAAGAAAACATTCCCCGCCCAGCCCGTGAGATTGAGCACGAAACCGATCACCAAGCCTGCAATGATAAATCGCCGCATAAGTTTATCTCTTAAACGCCGCCAAATGGCCGTCTCGCCTGCCAGCCTTGGCACTCGTCAATCCTTCTACATTCCACCTTGCGTATTATTCGGACTCAAGTCGCTTTCTGGTCATAATTGAAAAGACGGCTATCCCTGCCCAGATGAGGTTCACGAATGTGGAAGGATAAGAGCCATAAAAGATCGTGTTTGCGGCCAACAGAAGGCTGCCGCTGATATTAAGAAGTTGATAGGCTGCCGAATCTCCTTCCAATTTCTTATGGGAAATCATCGCGTAAGCGACAAGGAGAGCTGCTGCTCCCACCCATCCGATCGCATCAAACCATACAGCATTGTTCATACTCTCGAATCCTTATAGTAACGAATACATCATACCTTCCATTTCTTCGGCAGCTTTTGTTTCATTTCTTTAACTGACTCGAAGAGGTCACCGCGTTTTTCGACCCGGGCGAGGACCTGATCGGTACGGAATTTCAAAAGATCAGCTTTTTTCTTTTTCAGGCATTTTTCAACCTCGTCCCAAGCGATCGGAGTGGAAACAGTCGGTTCCTCTCTCGCACGGAGGGAATAAACACAAATAGTGGTTTTGTGTTCGTCGTTTTGGCTCCAATCGACGAACACTTTGCCTTTGCGCACCGCCTTGGACATATTCGAGGTCACGAGATCGGCGTGTTCGTGCTCCAGATACTGGGCAAGTGCCAGCGACAAGTTCTTGGTCTCATCGTAGGTGACTGCCGTGTTTAGCGGCACGTAAACTTGCAAACCTTTCGAGCCGCTCGTTTTCGCAAACGATTTCAATTTCATTTGGGTTAACAAATCGCGAAGCCACAGCCCGACCTGACAGCACTGGACGATGTCAGCGGGCGCGCCGGGGTCGAGGTCGAACACCATCATGGTCGGGCGTTCGATCTTATTTTTGCGCGACAGCGATGTGTGCAGCTCGAGATCCGCCAGGTTTGCGGCCCAAACGAGCGTCGACAGATCGTTGGCGAGGCAATAGTGCATGATCCGCTGATTGCCTTCGCTCCAAACGTTTGCCGTCTGCACCCATTTCGGCCGATGCGACGGACAGTTCTTTTCGTAGAAAAACTCGCCTTCAACGCCATCGGGATAGCGTTTCATAGTGAGCGGCCGATCCTTCAAATGCGGCAACAGGACCGGGGCGATCCGAATGTAGTAGTCGATCACCTGTCCTTTGGTAAATCCGACCTTCGGGTAGAGAACCTTGTCCAAGTTCGATACCTGAATCTTGCGGTTTTCGACGATCAGCTCGGCTTTTTGAGGCATACGCGGAGCAAACGTCCAACGCCCAACGCCCAACGTCCAACGCCGAATTGATTGTGAACGCGCTACCGCGATGTCATCCTGAACACAGTGAAGGATCTCTCACAGGCTGATCGATCACGCTGATTACTTTGTGTGATTCGCGCGTCGATTGAGAGGTCTCTCGCTTCGCTCGAGATGACAGCGTTTTTTCACGCGAAGAAACGCTCGGGCGAGAGCATTGGCTTGGGTTTGCAGATGCGCGCGACGCAATGCTCCCAGCTTTCGTGTCCGCTGAGAATTTCAATCTCCACCCGCAGAAAATAGATCGGTACTTTCAATTCCGGTTCGGGCAAACGCGGCATCCGCACCGAGTCTTTCTCGGTAGTCACAATCATCGCCAGGTCGCGGCGGATACAACGCTTGATAAAGCTGATCAGTTCCGCCTCGGTGTAATAGTGATGATCGATGTAGCGCTTCGCGAGATCGACACGCGCCCCCAGTTTCTTCAAAGCGTCCTCGAAGCTTGCGGGCGCGGCGATCGCGCAGAGCGAGCCGATGAACGTGTTCACCAAAGCCTCAAGCGGCAATCGTTCGTCCGTAAAAACATTCTGGAGATAGAGCGGTTTATGCGCGCATTCGATGACTTCCGCGGTGCGATTGTAACGCCGGATGCGCCTCATCAGATCGAAATTAGGCTCGCCGGTGTTCTTCGTGATAAAGATATAGCTGGCGCGGCGAAGATTGCGCGGCGTTTCACGCAACGTGCCCCGAGGAAGCAAGAATTCGTTTCCGAAAGGCGCTTGTCGATCTACAAGCACCATGTCCAGTCGATGTTTGAGATGCAGATACTGAAATCCATCATCGAGCAACAACGTATCGACCTGCCATTTATCGATGGCGAATCTGCCGCTTTTGACACGGTCTTTGTCCACCAGCACGATTACGTTCTTCAAGTTATGCGCGAGCATGTAAGGCTCGTCACCGGCCGTCAGCGAGTCGAGCAATAATGATTTGCCATCGGAGACAATCCGGGGAGGATCCGAGTCTCTGCGAAACCAGCTCAGCCAGTTTCGCCTGCGCGGCACGCTCTTGTAACCGCGGGTCAGAATAGCAATGCGCCGTCCACCCGCCTGCAACGACCGGGCAAACTTCTCAACGATCGGCGTCTTGCCCGTGCCGCCCACGGTAAGGTTGCCGATACTGATGACCAGACAGCCCAGCGTGCGTTCGCGGAAGACTCTTTTTCGATAGAGATAAAGCCGTAGCTGCACCACGCGGTCGAAAATGAATGAAAGCGCGTAAAGAATTCCGCGCAGCACCGATGCTCGAATGCCATGGCGGCGCTCGAGAACGACGTCGATGCCAAACTCCTCTAATTTTTCAAGCCGGTGGCCCATTTGGAAACGGTGATCAGTGGTCAGTAATCGGTGATCGGATAAAGCGGGGTCCGTGATTGTCGGCGTGCGTGATAATTATCCGCGCGGGGATCGTGCCCGTTGTACGCAACATCGCCTGGCCCACTTCGTTCGCCGACCGAAGCGTCATGGCGGCGATTGTCGATCCGCTGCCGCTGAGGAAGGCGCCAAGCGCGCCGGCCTTCTCGGCGGCGGCGACCACCGCTGGAAGAAAGGGAACCAGTTTTGTGCGAAACGGCTGGTGAAGATGATCGGCAAAAACGCCGCGCAGTTTTTTATACTCTTGTGATACGAACGCGGCCGTAATTGCGCACGCATTTGCGCAATTCTCGACCGCCTCGGCATGTGAAATCTTTGAAGGCAGAACATTTCGTGCTCTCGAAGTTTGAATCTCAAGGTCAGGAACCAAGAGAACGAAATATAATCGTGGCGAGACTGCGAAGCGCTGAATGGTAGGGACGCCGCGCTGCGGGGTCCGGTCGGCGCAGCGCGCCGACCCTACCACAGTGAACCCGCCGAAAGTTGCCGGCGCCGCGTTATCGGAGTGTCCCTCCAGGTCGGCGCATAATTGGAAGATCTTCAATCGATCGAGCGGATTGCCGCTGAGCCGGTTGAGCGCAAGCAAGATGCCGAGGCGAATCGTTGCGCTGCTTCCCAAGCCACGGGACCGCGGAATTTGTTCCGCAATTAAACAGGAAAACGAAAACGCGCGGCGGCGCGTCTGTTTGAAAAATCGATCCGCTGCCTCAGAGACAATCCGCGGATGAAAATGCTGACGCGACACACCGCGGGCCATCGTGACAATATTGTAGATGCGCAATGCGACACCGAGACAATCAAAACCGGGACCGAGATTGGAGGTGCTCGCCGGAACGCGAACGGTAATTTGTTCCATAGGTGAGCTCCGCTGCATTGGGGTGCGCGCGACAATGCTCTAAGATGCGGCAGTGTAGCAACGCGAAGTCGGACGGCAACCGATCCGTTGCGCGAAGCCGATTCGAAGTATGCGGTTGGAGACGACAGAAGAAATGAATTTTGGGTGGATTGATCCGGCATTACTTTGGGATTTTCAGGCAGAGGGAACGGACTCCTACCGACTCTGCACGATGGAGGATGGCTGGGTGGAACGTTTCGGACGCGACGTCCTCATCTCGTTCAAAAGAGTGCTGACCCGCGAGCGACTCCTCACAGAACTGCAATCGTGGGCAGGCTCTGTCGGATTCCAGTTCCGACGCATTTTCGCAAGGTTTGTCCCTCGAAAAAGTGAAGAACGCGAACCGCCGCGTCTCATATTTGGCGACCCCGGAGGAAATTTGCAGACAATCGCTACCGAGCGACATCTGAAGTTCAGAATCGACTTCGGGACGGGCTATTCCCCAGGGCTCTTTCTGGATCAAAGAGAAAATCGCCGCTACGTGCGCCATATCGCGCCGAGACGATTGCTCAACTGCTTTGCCTACACCTGTTCGTTTTCTATCAGTGCGGCATGCAGAGGGGCAACTACCCTCAACATTGATGTTTCCAAGAAGTCTCTGGCGCGTGGACGCGAGAATTTTGCGCTGAATAATCTGCCAACCATCGACCATCGCTTTATCGCGGATGATGTGAGAGCAGTGTTGCCGCGTCTGGCACGAAGAGGCGAGAAATTTGAGGCAATCATTCTCGATCCACCGACGTTTTCACGTTCGCCCGGAGCAAAAAGGTTCCAGGTCGAAGAGGATTTCGAAAAATTGCTGATTGACGCTCTCGAACTGTCAGAGCGAGACAGCCATGTCTTGCTTTCGACCAATTGCTCTGCATTGCGCGAACATGCACTGGAAGTGATGGCGCGCTATTGCCTCAAAGCAACGCGCCGGGCCGCCACATTTCA
>WNFS01004281.1_pt1 | contig 10872 bp, 7 predicted proteins | sample 5400141 | NCBI WGS metagenome assembly WNFS01 (sample SAMN13153358, study PRJNA577476) | soil metagenome | isolation source: 60 cm saprolite under Madrone tree | place: USA:California | collected 2016-06-14 | reverse complement strand
GATCTGATTGGCGAATTGCCGGCCGAATTTGCCCGCCCACGGCCGCACGGTTTTGGGGCTGAGGATGATGCCGCGGGCAGCGAGCAACTCCTCCACCATGCGGAGACCAAGCGCGAAGCGGAAATAAAGCCATAGGGCATGGCTGATGATCGCGGCCGGAAACCGATAGCCGGTATGCCGGGGCCAAGCGAGCGTCGTCATCCCACTCGACTACCCATCCTGGTGCGCCAACGCAAGCCGGTGCCACAAGTTGAAGGTGCCGTTTCATCTCCGCCGCGATCACCTCACTGCCGCCGAGCACAGAGCTTCCAGAACGCAGACATCCGGGTCTGGGCGGAAATCGGCAGCGTTATCACAGCGGCATAATCATTAGCCCACGCCGCCTTACGATGCCCATCTCTTTGACCACAGCCAGTCAAGTTGACGATGCCCCTCGGGTGGCGTGGCCCGTTTGCGGCGTGGCTGAGCAGAGCGGGGTAAACACACCTCGCGATCGCTCTTGCGCCGGCTGCCGGAACCCGCATCTCTTCGCAATGGCCTAACCGTATTCCGCAGTCGCAATCTCTTTAAGGACGGTACGAAACTCGAGCGCAACCTCTTTACCGAATGTGCTTTCAAACCGGCGTTGCGCTGCCGCCCAGCGCGGAAGAGCTTTGTCGACGGCAGCCTTCCCGGCCCGTGTCAGCGCCACCAGACGGCTGCGTCGATCGTGTTCGGACACTTCGAGCTTCACGAAACCGTGCTTCTCGAGCGGGCGCAGAAGGTGCCCCAGCGTCGAGCGATCCATGACCAACAGCCGTGCGAGATCTTGGATCGTACTCGGACCGACGAGGCTCAGCCGCGCCAGGATCGAAAATTGGTTCACGCCCAACCCGGCGGGCGCGAGAGAATCGTCATAAAGTCTCGTCACGCGCCGCGTTGCCTGGCGAAGCGCGGCGCAATTGCAGATTTCGGCTCGACATCGGACATTGGTGCGCTTCATCACCCTGAAAAGATCATATCGGTAACCGACTGACCTTAGATAGGGGTAATTACCGTCATCGTCAACACCCTGTGTGCGGGTTCCAACAGCGCAATCCGCCCCCGCTTGACGCCCGTGAGGACAGCCCCATTTACCGGCGGCTAAATGTTCCGCCCTGGTCTATTACACCGCCGCGCCCGACGGCTTCCACGTGGTCGTAACGACCCAGCGGGGCTTGACTGACCAGGCGGCGGTCGCGCGGTTCGAGACGGTGTTGGTGGCGGGGCAGTCGGCATCGATCTCAATACCGCGCCGCGCGGACGAGGCGGCGGCGCGGATCGTGCTCAGCGACGCCGGCGACCACCTGCTCATAGCCAAGCCGAACGCCGCCGTTTCCGCCCGATGACTTCCGCCGCTATCGCCTTCCGCGACAGAATCGAGGAGCGGCAATGACCAAACGATATCTCAAAGACTTCGCCGGGGAGCAAATCTTCGGCTCCGCACGGGTACGATCACCGGCGCCTACACCGGGATCTCTGCCATAGAAATTCAACGTTTAAACCAATGCGATCAAGCTCTACGACGTTAATGTACTGAGCACCCAGCGGGTGAACAGGGTGGTGCTGCCCCATCTGTGCAGGCAGAAGCAAGGTCTAGTCGTCTGGGTGTCCAGTAGCAGTCCGGCCGGCGTCGGGGTCGTCGACACGCCGTTCCGCAATCGGCCGTTTCGCGTGCATTTCGATCCGACAGAGGACGGCTCCAGCGTCGGCTTCATGGTCCTCGATCGCCTTCGCAGCGCGATGCTGCATCGCGTGGGACTGTTCGACGTCCTGACCCCTCGGGTTCTCATCGGACTGTCTCTGGGACGGCAATGCCGGTTACAGGGCGGCGGTGGAGTCGTGCGACAGTAATTCCAGCAATCTCCGGCCGACATCCGCGCTCCGGGGAACGCCGGCCGCTGCCTTCGCTTGTCTCAGAGCGGCGCTGATTTTCTCCGCTGCCGCAAGACCATTAGTTTGCGCGCTGAGCGCCTCGCGCAGTGAGAGGATCTTTGCCTCAACGGCCAACGCACGGTTCAGTGCTTCGGTGAGCTCGCCGGCGGCAAAGGTGGCCGCCTCGACCGTGACGGCGTGCAAGGCCGCATCACGCTCCGCTGCTGCCAGGCGGACCCGCTCCGCCGCCGCTTCCTGGGCAGCTCTGGCGGCCGGCAAGGCCGAGGCGACCGCGCGCACCTCCGACGCCAACTCGCCGAGGCTCGCATCAGCCGCGACCGTCGCTGCGGATGGCTGAGGCCGATCGCCGCCGCCTTGGGCAATCCATCGCCCGAGCGCGGCCTGGTCTTCATCGCGAGCGCACGCAAGCTCACGCTTGAGACGCTCTGCTTCGCCGAGAACCGCATCGAGCCGGCGCACAGGTGCGGTGGCGTCCTCCAGATCACGTTGCGCCGAGGTGAGCGCGGCGATTGCCGTGCGCAGCCGGTCCCTGGCGGGGGACAGCTCGACCGCCGCATCCGCATCCTTATCCATCGATCGGGGGAGCCGCACCGGCTGAACTTCGGCCATCAAAAACCTCCTCGCATGCTGGAAAACGCAATTAGCACGACAAAATGGCGCATTGATGGCGCAACCATTCAACACGAGGCAGACATTTCATGTCGTTCTCGCAACTAAGCGGTTTCGCCGGCGGCGCGGGTCAGGCGAGCCGGATCGAGCTGGCTTCCGGGCCCTTACGACCTTCCACGATGTCAATAACGACGCGCTGTCCCGGGCTGAGACTCTCGATGCCCGCGCGCTGCAACACCGAGGCGTGCACGAATATGTCCTTCCCTCCGTCGTCCCGAACGATGAACCCGAACCGCTTTGCGGCGCTGTACCATTTGACGGTGCCGGTTTCCTGAACGCTCGCCTCGAGAGCCGACGAAACAACACCGGGCAGCGGTGATGTGAACGAGACCCGAGTGCTGGGATCCACGCCAAGAACCTGGGTAACCTGAAGTCCACGCTGCCCTTGGGCTACGCGCAGCTCGAGCGTCTCGCCGGGTTGCACCGCCTCGACACCGAAGCGTTCGAGTGCGCTGGCATGCAGGAAGGCGTCCCCGGATCCATCGGCAAGTTCGACGAACCCGTACCTTTTATCAGGATTGAACCATTTCACCCTGCCCGGGACCGGCGGGTCCGACCGCTCCTCGATCTGTGGTTCAGTGGATAGCGACGTCACCTCGGAGTTGTCGAGCGGTTGAATCGAGCCGACCTCCTCGACCACCTGGTGCTGCCCCTGACGCGAGGCTCTGCCTCTTACCAGGAATCTTTTTATTGCCTCTAGCATGTGCGCCTCGCCCGTTAGGCCGGACCGCGGACTCTCGCGGCTACAGGCGGGCGCGTCAATCACGCCTCCGATCCGGATCGCCGGTTCATCCGCGCGTTGCCCGCAGGCGACCCTCCTTTGCCAATGCCGTAACCTGCAACCTCGTGCCATCGATGATATCGTCGAGAACGAGAGAGAGCCGACGGCGCCAATTCGGATGTTCGTCCGTCGTACCGGGAAGGTTCGCCTGCTCACTTTCGCCGACAACATCTTCCAGCTGAACCAGCATCAGGCGGGAGCGCGAGCGCGCGAGATAGCCCAGGATCGCGTCGCCGAGCTCGGGTGTGTAGGTCGGCGTTCCGCTATCGGAGAGAAATTCACCGAGCCGCTCGGGTGCAAGCAACCTCTCCTCGACGAGCGCCTGCAGCAGCAGGTCGCGGTCTTGGCGCCGCTTCGCCGCATCGACCTCGGCGGCGGCGGCATCGGGATAGAGATCGAGGCTGCGCCGCCAAGCGATGTCGGTGCCGAGCCAGAAACCCCGGAGAGTGGGTAGGTCATGTGTCGCCGCCGAAGCTGCTGCGAGAGCCGGATATTGGCCCGGCGGCACAAAGCCGCCGTCCGAGCGGCGCTCGAAGGTCAAGACTCGGCAGGATAGCAGGTTGGCCGATCTCATCGTCTCGCGAAAACCTTCGGGCACCGTCCCGAGATCCTCGCCGACCACGGCACATTGCTGGCGGCAGCTCTCGAGGGCAACGAGCCGCAGAAGATCGCCGAAGGGGTAGGTCACGTATGCTCCCTCGATTGCCTCCATCCCGACCGGGATCCAATAGAGCCTGTCGAGCGACATGACGTGATCTATGCGCAGGATTCCGGCATGCCGCATATTGGCGCGGATCGCCGCAACAAACGGCGCGAAACACCCGCGTCGCAGCGCCAAAGGATTGACCGGCGCCAACCCCCAATTTTGTCCGGTCTGGTTGAACGCGTCGGGCGGCGCGCCGATTGATGCCCCAGTTGCCACCAGCTCCTGATCGGCCCAGGCCTCTGCCCCATTTGGATCGGCCCCGACAGCGAGGTCGCGATACAATCCGATCGATAATCCGCCATCGCGGCCGGCCATCGAGGCGGCAGCGAGCTGGCGCTCGGCTTCCCACTGCAGGAATTGAAAAAATTCGATCCGGTCGCGATGTGCGTCGGCGAACTCGGTGACCTCGGGTGAGCGCGGATCCTGCATCGCCCTGGGCCATCCACGCCACCCGGCGCCCCGATTGTGGGCTCGGTGGTGCTCGTCAAGCGCCTCGAACACGGCAAAATCGGCGAGCGCTCGTCCCCCCCGTCGTTGAAACTCGCGGAATACCTCGCCGCGCCGACCCCGCGCAGCCCCGTCCGCGCCGATCTCACTGATCCAGAAGCGTCGGAATAGCGCTTCCAGTACCGGCCGTTTGCACGCGGCGACGGCGCCGTAATCAATGATCGCGGCGGAACGCGCGGCGCGGTGTGTCACCGCAAACCACTCACCCCCGATCAGGGCGCGCACGGTTTCGTCTTCAGTGAAGCCAGGGACAACAGTCACGTCAATGTACAAATAATTGAGCCAGCTCCGGCTCGAGGGCGAATACGGGCTGATATGCAATGGCTCGGCCGCGAACAAGGCATGCAGCGGGTTGGTGCCGAGCACTGCTGCCTTGCACGAACCGGCGGCGCGCGCGAGCCGGCCGAGATCACTGAAGTCGCCGATCCCCCAATTGCCGGCGCTGCGCAGACCGTAAAGCTGGCAGCTCGGACCCCATTTGCGGCTGCCGGGCCCGAGTTCGGCTGGAAGGTGGCAGCGATCAGGAGCGACAATCAGGTTGAGCCGGGTGGTGATCCCGCCAGCCTCGAGGTCGAGCCGGTGGTAACCAAGAGGCAGCCCCTCCGGCAGCGGCATCAGGCATCGCTCGCCCTCTATCTCGGTTACCCGGCCCGAGCGCTGCTCCCCGTTCTCGAGAAGGCACGACCAGAGGATTTCCCGGCAACCGACGGGCAGGCGCAGCGTTACAGTCGGATGAGGCGCCTCGGCGTGAGCGAGATAGACAGGGCTCAGCCCCAGCGGTGCCTCGCGCTCTTCCTCGGCCAGCACGCGAATCGCACGCGGCGGGTCGGCCGGAAGACCAAAGGCCTCGATCAGCGCGAGAAGCGTCGCGTCGGACACCTCTCGCGTTCTACCAAGCCCGTCCGTATGACGCGCCTTGATCCCGACAAGCCGAGCGACGTGCTCGATCGCGGCACGCTCGTTCATGTCACGGGCGCGAGCACGCCGGTCCTGCGGTTGGGCGAGAAACCGCCCAATCGCTCAAGTATCTTCTTCCCACAGATCCGCATCCACTGCCCGCACGAGGCTCGCCGAGAGCAAATTTCTCTCCGGCAATTGCAGTCGCGGGGCACGATCGATAAAGAGCGCAAATGAACGAGCCTGCAGCCGGTAAATCTCTCCGGGGGCATAAAGCCTGCCTTCGGCGACGAGCCCTGTCGGTTGTGAGGTATCGACGAGCGGCTCCCAGGACATTGGCGCGGCGAGCGACGGGAAATGAAAGTCGAGATCCTCATGATATGCGTTCATGATTACAAAAAAACTCTCGTCGATGTCACGCTGCCCCCCCGGCGTGAAGAACTCGCCCGCCGCGCCGCTCAATACATATCCAAGTGAAAGTGCAACCGGGTTTTTCCAATCTTCGTCAGTTGCCTCGTTACCCGACGGGGTGACCCAGGTAATGTCTTTGACCCCGGCCTCGGAGAGCACCTCGCCCCGTAGAAAGCGCGGGCGCGAAAATACGCGATGGCTGCGGCGCAGATGGATCAGATAGCTGACGAAACGGCGATGGTCCTCGTCTTCCGGTCTGATGTGTTCCCAATCGGACCACGAGATCTCATTGTCCTGGCAATAGGCGTTGTTGTTGCCGCGCTGTGTTCGCCCGACCTCGTCACCGGCCAGCAGCATCGGAACGCCCAGCGACAAAAGCAGCGTGGCAAACAAATTGTGCCTTTGGCGATCGCGCAGGCTGACTATGGCCGGGTCCGCGGTCGGTCCCTCGACCCCGCAATTCCAGCTGAAGTCGGTATCGCTTCCGTCGCGATTATCCTCGCCATTGGCCTCATTGTGCTTTTCGTTGTAGCTGACCAGGTCCTGCAATGTGAAACCGTCATGCGCGGTAATAAAATTTATGCTCGCCCAGGGACGCCGGCCGCGGTAGCCGAAGATGTCGGACGAGCCCGCCACGCGCGAGGCGAGATCGGCGACGAGACCTTGGTCACCCTTCCAAAAGCGCCGCACTGTGTCGCGGTATTGTCCATTCCACTCGGCCCAGCCCGGCGGAAAATTGCCCAGCTGGTAGCCGTAAGGACCGAGATCCCAAGGCTCGGCAATCAGCTTTAATCCGGCCATAACCGGGTCCTGACCGATTGCGTCGAAGAACGCGCTGCCCTGTCCATACTCGCCGTTCTCGCGTGCCAGCGCTGTGCAGAGGTCGAAGCGGAAGCCGTCGACATGCATCTCCAGCGCCCAGTAGCGCAGCGATTCCATGACGAGCTGCAGCACGCGCGGATGATCGAGATTCAATGTGTTGCCCGTGCCGGTGACATCGCGACAAAAGCGCCGGTCAGCATCCAATCGATAATAAGAGGCATTGTCGATGCCACGGAACGACAGAGTCGGGCCGAGGTGATTGCCTTCGCCGCTGTGATTGTAAACGACGTCGAGAATGACTTCGATCCCGGCATCGTGCAGCCGCTTGACCATGGTCTTGAAGCCGGCAATCGAATTCGTCGCCAATAGCCGTGGATCCGGCGCAAAATAGGCGATCGTGTTGTAGCCCCAATAATTGGCTAGCCTCGGCTCGGTCGGATGACGGTCGTGGACCGAAGCATGTATTGGCAGCAGCTCAACTGCGGTCACGCCGAGCTCGACCAGGTAGTCGATCATCGCCGGTGAGGCGAGCCCGGCGAAGGTGCCGCGTTGCACGGGATCGACATCGGGACGCTTGATCGTGATCCCACGAACATGCAGCTCGAGGATAATTGTTTCTTCCCAGGGGATCTGTGGACGGCGATCCTGCCCCCAAGTAAAGGCAGGCTCGATGACCCGGCACTTCGGGACCTGGCGCGCATTGTCGCGGCGGTCGAAAGACAGATCCGTCCGCTGACTGCCTACGCGGTAGCCAAACAGCGAATCGCTCCACCGCAGCCCGCCGTGCAGCGACTTGGCATAGGGATCGATCAGCAGCTTGTTGGGATTAAAGCGGTGCCCATTCGCCGGATCGTATGGTCCGTGGACACGGTAGCCGTAAAGGAGGTTCGGACGCGCATCCGGCAAGTAAGCGTGCCACACTTCATCGGTGTATTCGGGAAGTGCAATCCGCGCTTCCTCGCGATTGCCCGAGCGATCGAACAGGCACAACTCGACCTTTGTGGCGTGAGCCGAAAAGAGCGCGAAGTTGACGCCTTCGCCATCCCACGTCGCCCCGAGCGGATAGGGACGACCCGGCCACACCTTGATCGGCGCCGCCATGGGCCTAATCCACGGTGAGGATCAGAGCGCCGAGCGGCGGGAGCCTCAACCGGAGAGAGTGATGGTGGCCATGCATCGGCAGCGGCTCGGCATGCACCTCTCCGGCATTGCCGACCCCGCTGCCGCCATATTCAGTTGCGTCGGTATTGATGCGCTCGCGGTAGCGCCCAGGCCGGGGCACCCCAATGCGGTAATTCTCGCGCGGCACCGGGGTGAAGTTGCAGACTACGACAGCAAGCTCGTTGGGGTTGCGGCTACGGCGGACGTAGGAAATGATACTCTCGGCCGCGTTCGCTACGTCGATCCACTGGAAACCCTCAGGATCACAGTCGAGCTGGTGCAGCGGCGGTGTATCGCGATAGAGAAAATTCAGGTCGCGCACCAGCCGCCTCACCCCCTCGTTAAACGGATCGGCAAGTAGCTGCCAATCGAGCCCGATATCGTGGTTCCACTCGCGTTCCTGCGCGAACTCACCGCCCATAAATAAGAGCTTCTTGCCGGGGTGGGTCCACATATAGGCGAAATAGGCGCGCAGATTGGCGAAGCGCTGCCAGCGGTCGCCGGCCATCTTGCCGATCAGCGATCCCTTCCCGTGCACCGTCTCGTCGTGGCTGAGCGGAAGGATGAAATTCTCGTGAAACGCGTAGAGCAACCCAAAGGTGAGATCGTTGTGATGGTATTTACGATGGATCGGGTCCAGCGACATGTATTGCAGCGTGTCGTGCATCCACCCCATGTTCCATTTGAAGCCAAAGCCGAGCCCGCCGACATAGACCGGGCGTGACACCATTGGCCAGGCCGTCGATTCCTCGGCCGCGGACGTGGCACCGCTCGCTTCCCCAAAGATCAGTTCGTTCATCCGTCGCAAGAACGCGATCGCTTCGAGATTCTCGCGACCGCCAAAGCGGTTCGCGATCCATTCCCCGGCACGGCGGCTGTAGTCGAGATACAGCATCGAGGCGACCGCATCGACCCGGATACCGTCGATGTGGAATTCGCGCAGCCAATAGAGCACGCTCGACAGCAGAAAATTCGCCACCTCACGGCGGCCGTAATTGTAGATGAACGTCCCCCAGTCGGGGTGAAAGCCCTGCCGCGGATCGGCATGCTCATACAGCGCCGTCCCATCAAATCGTCCGAGCCCGTGCGCGTCGTTGGGGAAATGTCCCGGCACCCAATCGAGCAGCAAGCCGAGCCCGGCGCTGTGGCAGGCGTCGACAAAAGCACGGAAATCGTCGGGCGTCCCGTATCGGCTGGTCGGCGCAAACAACGATACCGGCTGATATCCCCAGGAACCGTCGAAAGGGTACTCGGCAAGCGGCATGGCCTCGATATGAGTAAAGCCCATGTCGCGGACATACGGAACGAGCTGGTCGGCGAGCTCACGATAGGTCAGGTACCGCCCCTGCTCTGCAAGATTGCGGCGCCACGAGCCGAGATGGACTTCGTAAATCGCGATCGGCGCTTCGCGATCATTGTGCCGCCAGCGCTCTGCCATCCAAGTGCCGTCATGCCAGACATGGCGCGACGGGCCTGCCACGACTGAAGCGGTACCCGGCGGTTTTTCGGAGCGTTCGGCTTGCGGATCTGCCTTGTGCGGCTGAAGCTGGCCGTCGGCTCCGAGGATCTCGTATTTGTAGAGATGACCGGGCCGCAGCCCTGGCACAAAGAGTTCCCAAAAACCGCTCGCCTCTCGGCATCGCATCGGCATCCGCCGGCCATCCCAGGCGTTGAAGTCGCCGAGCACGCTGACCCGGCGCGCATTGGGCGCCCACAAGGCGAAGGCCACGCCCTCGACCCCCTCGTGAACAAGCAGATGGGCGCCCAGTTTCTGGTAGCTCGCAAGATGGTTTCCCTCGGTAAGCAAGTGAATGTCGAGCTCACCGAGGACCGGAGGGAAACGGTAGATATCGTCGAACTCGTGCTGCATCCCGCCGCTCGATGTGCGCAATCGATAGCGGAACGGCTCCCGTCGATCGGCGATTGTGGCGACGAAGAAGCCATCGCGATGAACCCGAACACCCTCGGCAACGATCTTCCCCGTCGCCGCCTCGACGACCGCCATCTGCTGCGCCGCGGGCAGCATCGCCCGCACGCAGATCCCACCATCGACGCAGTGCATGCCGAGAAACGCGAACGGGTTGTCGTGGCGGGCCTCGACGATCGCCTCGACCTGCGGGTCAAGTCTATGCAGGACGCTCGCCTCGACCTGTGGGTCAAGTGTTCGCCGCACCCTCGCCCCTCTCCGTCTTGGCCAGAATCCCGAGAATCCCTTTTAGCGGGATGTCGACCCAGGCGGGCCGGTTCGCCAACTCGTAGGACACCTCGTAGACGGCCTTCTCGAGCATGAAGAACGCCGTCATCTCGCGCGTCTGCTTCTTGCTCGCCGGATAGGCCGCACAACCACGCATCGTCTTGCGGTAGGCGGCCCGAAAGCCATCCACCGCCCGCTGCCGCCAGGCTTCGGCCAACTCCGTCATTCTTGGCTCCGCCGCCGGCCGCGCTTCGGCGAGCTGGCGCACCGCGGCCACCGAAGCGTAGTCGAACGAACGGATCATCCCGGCGACATCGCGCAACGGCGGGCCCTTGCGTCGGCGCGCGGCGAGCGGTCGCGCCGGCTCGCCCTCGAAATCGATGATAAAGAAATCATTCTGAACGACGAGCACCTGGCCGAGGTGGAAATCCCCGTGATATCGCGTCTTCTGCGCCTCCACGGTGTCCGGGAACAGCCTGGGGATGCGCTCGAACAGCGCATCGCGGCGCTCGAGGACGCGGTCGGCGAGATCCTGGGTCGCGGCGGGTAGGCTCGACCGTCCGCGCTCCAACCCGGACAGCATATGTGCCGCGGCCGCGGCGAGCGCGTCGCGCCATTCGGCGATGTCTTCGCGGCTGATCGGCTCAGGCGTGAAATCGGAGTCGTCGCCGGCGTGTTCGGCGAGTGCTCGGTGCATCTCCGCAGTGCGGATCCCGAGCTGGCGCGCCAGCATTAGGAAGAAGACATCGGGATCGGCCAGATTGGATGGGTCGTCTCCAGTGGAAAGTGTGTCGTCAAGATAGCGCGTCA
>WNFS01006326.1_pt1 | contig 10873 bp, 5 predicted proteins | sample 5400141 | NCBI WGS metagenome assembly WNFS01 (sample SAMN13153358, study PRJNA577476) | soil metagenome | isolation source: 60 cm saprolite under Madrone tree | place: USA:California | collected 2016-06-14 | reverse complement strand
AACCGGTGGATTCCTCCACCCCGAGTTCTGCACCCCTATCCCGACGCACGCTTCTACGCCACTCATCCTTCGTAAGAGCCGTATGCGTAGACGCGCTCGTACGGATCTGTGCGGGGGGCGATCAGCGATGGTCGTCCCTGCCGCGACAGTAATCCCAGCAGACCCGATTCGCGCCAACTTCCGGTTGGCGACCATCCGGGATTTATCTAATGGTGGCTCGAATCGAAATGCGGAGTACTGCCACTTCTAGGGTAGCGCGTTAAGCGGCCACTTCAGGGGCACTTGCAGAAAACAGCTTTCCAGTGCGGATAAGTAAGCCGAAGGCTGAGAAGGCTGAGAAGGCTGAGAACGCTGATCCGCGAGTTATGCTTCCAGACCCTATTTGCTTTTGGCCTCGGTGGGGTCATAATGATGATCAATCGGAGCCTGGTCGGCCAGTCCATGGAATGTCCAGTCTGCGCGGCTAAGAACCAAGACGCGGCCTCGCAGTGTGCCGCATGTCACACGCCTCTTCCCGTTTCATCATCACTGGAAACCCTCAATGAAGCTGGAGTACCTGAAGCCTGGTCCGCGGCGGTCACTCCACAGTCTGCTGGAATTGTGGCGCAAGGCGATGATCTGGAAAAAGGAACGGTGTTCGCCGAGCGATATGAAATTCTCCAGTTGATCGGGCGAGGAGGGATGGGCGCCGTCTACAAGGCGCGAGACACGGAACTCGACCGCATTGTTGCGCTGAAGCTCATCCGGCCCGAACTCGCAAGAAACCCACAAATCCTAAAACGTTTCAAGCAGGAACTGATTCTCGCGCGTCAGGTCACGCATAAAAACGTCATTCGCATTTTCGATCTTGGACAATCCGACGGAATCAAGTTCATCACCATGGATTTCGTGGAAGGGCAGGACCTCCGCCAGTTGCTGCTCGAAAGAGGCAAGCTCGCACCCGAGCAAGCTGCTCGCATCATGCTCCAAATTTGCCGGGCCCTGGAAGCCGCCCACGTCGAGGGCGTGATCCACCGCGATGGATGCAAAAGGGCGCGTGTACGTAATGGATTTCGGCATAGCGCGTTCCGCCTACCTTCCGGGCATGACCCAGACGGGTGCGTTGATCGGCACGCCGGAATATATGTCTCCGGAGCAAGGGCGCGGCGAGAAGCTCACCGAGCGTTCGGATATCTTTTCATTGGGAATCATTTTCTATGAGCTGCTTACCGGCAAGTCGCCCTATCACTCGGATACTCCTCTGGCCACGTTGTGGAAGCGCATGACGGAGAAAGCCACTCCTCCCGTGGCCGTGGATCCCACCCTGCCGCAGGCCTTGAGCAACATCGTGGTGAAAGCTCTCGAGATCGAACCCAAGAATAGATTCACGAGCGCCCGGGAAATGGCGCAGCAACTGGAAGTCTGGCTGGGACCTTCCGCGGAGAGCGAGACGATCTTTCTTCCTGCGAAAGGCTCAGGAGCTTATTGGAAATGGGCGTCGGCGGCGCTCGCGGTATTGCTCGTAGCTGGGGTGATTGGATTTCGACTGATAGGCCCGCGTAAGCCGAAACCCGCTCATCCCCCGGTGAGCGTCCTAGTGGCAGACTTCACCAATCACACCGGCGACCCCATTTTCGACGACACCTTGGAGCCGATGTTTAACGTCGCCCTGGAAGGAGCCAGTTTCATCAACGCGTTCAGCCGTGGCAGCGCGCGCAAGCTCGCACAAAAACTTCCGCATCCTACGGACAAGCTCGATGAGCAGGCAGCGCGCCTGGTGGCGGTCGGCCAAGGCATCAGTGCCGTGATTACAGGCGAACTCGGCCGCCGCGGCGACAACTACAGCATTTCGGCGATGGCACTGGATTCGGTGACTGGCAACGTCCTGGCCAAGACCGAGGTTACGGCCGCAGATAAAGACGATGTTCTGCTCGCCATTCCAAAGCTCGCCGGTCCCATCCGCATAGCGCTGGGTGACACCACACCGGAATCGGTTCAGGTCGAGAAGGCTCGCGGAGCGCTCACGGCCGCGTCGTTGGAGGCCGTGCACGAGTATGGGGTCGGGATACAACAGTTGAACGCGGGGAATATGGAGGAAGCCCTGCGTTCCTTTTCCAGTGCGGTGGCCTTGGACCCGAACTTCGCCCGCGCCTACGGCAGCAGGGCCGCGGCAAACGTAAACCTGGGCAAAATGGAGGATGCTGAAAAGGACGTGAAGCTGGCGATGGAACACGTGGATCGTATGACGGACCGGGAACGTTACCGTGTGCGTGGGTTCTATTATCTCACGACCCATAATTGGCAGAAGTGCGTTGAAGAATATGGGGAGCTCGTCAATCAATTCCCGGCCGACAATGCCGGGCAGGCCAATCTCGCCGGTTGCTATTTGTATTTGCGCAACATCCCCAAAGCGGTCGCGGCCGCGCGACGGGCAGTCGAGATCAACCCGAAAGGCGCCCTGCAAAGGGCCGCTCTGTCGCTTTATAGTTCTTACGACGGGGATTTCGCCGCCGGCGAACGCGAGGCGCAGGCTGCGCTGGCACTCAATCCATCTTTCCCGGCCTATCTCGCTCTCGTGGAGGCGCAGCTGGGGCTAGGTCAGATGTCCCAAGCCACCGAAACCTACCACCAGCTCGCGAAACTCAACGCGCAGGGCGCTTCCCTGGCCGCTTCCGGTCTCGCCGATTTGGCTGTGTATGAAGGCCGTTTTGCCGATGCGGCGCGCATCCTTGAGCAAGGCGCAGCCGCCGATCTGGTCGCCAAGGACACTGACGACGCCGCCGAGAAATTTGCTGCTCTCGCTCACATACAGCTCTTGCGCGGACAGAAGGGACCGGCCATTGCCGCCGCAACCAAGGCGTCGGCTATGAGTCAGGGCATACGAGTCAGGGTCCTGGCGGCGCAAACATTTGTCGAGGCTGGAGAAATCGCCAAAGCTCAAGAACTGGCCTCCGGCCTCGCGTCCGAGTTGCAAGCCGAGCCCCTGGCCTATGCCAAAATCATTGAGGGCGATTTGCTTCTGAAGAGCGGAGACGCACCCAACGCCGTCAAAACATTAACAGACGCTAACAACCTGCTGGACACGTGGATCGGTCGCTTCGAGCTTGGCCGAGCTTATTTGGGAGCCGGAGACTTCGTCGATGCCGATGCTGAACTCGACCGGTGCATCAAGCGGCGCGGCGAAGCCCTCGAGCTCTTCATGGATAATGTCCCTACCTTCGGCTATTTTCCCCCCGTCTATTACCTCCAGGGGCGCGCCCGGGAAGGTCTCAAGAGCCCCGGGTTCGCGGAATCGTACCGCAACTATTTGAGCATCCGCGGCCAAGCCGGCGAAGATCCTCTGCTTCCCGAGATCCACCGCCGCCTCGGTCAATAGGAACGCGCCGTTCAAAACAGGATCGCGTATTCCAACTCGTGGCGAATTGCCGCTAGGGCGTCGCAGAAGCCTCGTTAGAGAACGCGCTCTCGTTGCCGCTCCCATCCACGGCCGTCACGACGTAATAGTAGGTCGTTCCGGTCGCCACGGTATCCGTGTAACTAGTTGTGGCTACGCCGGATGCGATCTTATTTGCACTGGTGTACGCACCCGACGTGGTTGACCGATACACGTTGTACCCGCCACTTGCAGACGGACTAGCACTCCAAGCCAAACTCACCGAACCTGAACCTGCAACCGCGTTGGCTGTGAGGTTTGCCGGCGCGGCTACGAATCCGGAGCCACTTAGGTTCACCGTCTGCGGACTGCCAGTACCAGGGTACGTGACAATCAGAGTGCCACTGCGGGCGCCGGTCGCAGTGGGCGCAAATGTAACGGTGATCGTGCACGTCAACCCGCCCGCGAGCGTACTAGGGCTCGTCGGACAATAATTCGTTTGGCTGAAGTCGCCTGGATTGGTACCCCCGAAGGCGAAGCTGTTGATGGTCAATGCTCCAGGGCCGTTATTGGTCAGACTCACGGCAGAGGGCGTGGACGCGCCTTCGGCCACTGATCCAAACGGCAAAGCCGAAGGCACCAGCAGAACCTGCGGCTGCAGCATAACGGAAACAGTGCTGGCACCGTCGTTGGCAACAGCCACATCCAATCTTCCATCCCCGTTGAAATCACCCGCGGCCACACCCGCCGAGAGATTGCCGGTGGCGAATTCCAGCGGACCTTGGAACGTACCGTTCCCATTGCCCAATAAGATCGAAACCGTGTTGTCGTACTGGTCCGTAACGACTAAGTCGACCAGGCCGTCTCCATTGAAATCGCCAGTGGTTATCCCACCTGGTCCGACCATCGCGCCGCTTGTTGTGGCATAGCTCACTTCCGGCTGGAAGGTACCGTCGCCTTTGCCCAGGAAAATCGCAACATTTTTTGCATTAAATTTCGTCACCGCCAGGTCGAGAATACCGTCTCCATTGAAATCGGCCACGGTGACAGCGGTAGGATGGTCCCCACTAGCTCCAGTGGAATAAGCCACTGGAGCCTGGAAGGTCCCGTCGCCATTGCCAAGGAGAATGGAGACTTGACCTGTACTTGGATTGGTCACCGCCAAGTCGAGCTTGCCATCCCCGTTGAAATCACCAACGGCCAGACCAGCAACGTCTTGCGTGCTAGCCACATAATCCGCGTGGGGCTGGAACGTCCCATCGCCGTTGCCGAGGAGAATGGAAACGGTATTGTCCAATCTGTTTGCAACCGCCAGGTCGAGCTTGCCGTCTCTGTTGAAATCCCCCGTTACCACTGAGATTGGCCCCTTTCCGGCCGCAAAAGTGGGCCCCGGCGTCTGAAACGTCCCGTCCCCATTGCCCAGCAGAATCGAAATATTACTGGTGGCGCCACCAGCGAAGTTCGCTACCGCCAAATCCAGTTTCCCATCATTATTGAAGTCTCCCGCAACCAGGTTGAAGGGATCGCTGCCGACTGCGAAAGTCGACGCTGCCGCAAACGTTCCGTCACCGTTGCCCAGCAGAACGGAAACAGTATTGCTGGTGGTGTTTGCGGTGGCCAAGTCAAGCTTGCCGTCGCCGTTGAAGTCCCCGGTTATCAACCCGCCGGGGGCTGCGCCCGTCGCATAATCCACTCGGCCCAAGGACACCCCCGTTGTTGGATTGGTGATCTGGAAAAAGTCCACGTTCGAGGTTGGAGACCCTGTGTTAGCCACACTGATCGAGGCCGTTCCAAAACCCGCAACATCGGCTGAAGGAATTGTGGCCGTCAATTGGTTTACGTTATTGAACGTCGTCGCTCGGGCACTGCCGTTCCATAGCACCGACGAGCCCGCATAGAATCCTGTGCCGTTGACGGTCAGCGTAAATCCCGATGCGCTTGGCCTCGCGTTTTCCGGGGCCACCGGTTGATTCACCTGCGCAACCGGCGCCACCACAGTTAACATGAGCGCTCGCATTCCCGTATTACCTACAGAGTCGGTGACTTTCGCAGTGAAGATGTAGGTGCCGACCGTGGTCGCTGTTCCGGACAGCGTCCCATTGGTTATCCCGATCGCATTCGGCTGGAACGAAATGCCCCCGATGCTTGGCACGGAGAAACCGTTCAGCGTTACCGAATTCGGCACGATCGTCCATTGGAACGCCGTTGTATTGTTTACCGTGCCTCCGCTCTCGAACACCGTATTGCTGTAAAGCACGCCGGCAGTTGCGTTGGGCAGAGTCGTTGTCGTGATGTGCGGGTTGCTGTCGGACACGAAAATGAGCAGCGTCAACGCCGCACTCGTCTCAGACTGGTTACTCTCGGTATCCAGCTCGAAGAAGTAGCATCCCGCGTTGAAGTTCGTCGTGTCCCAATTAACCGCGAACTGGTTCCCCGAAGGCCCAATTCCAGCGGACAAGTTGGCCACCCGGTATGGATAGGTTCCGTTGAATCCTAGAACCGCGGGCGGTTTTGGCAGTTGCGCGCACTGGCCGTTAGACGGAATAGGTCCAATGGCCAGAAGCGCCGTGTTGGCCGCCGTCCTTTGCACGAACACGCCCGTGTCGTCGGTTTTCAAGGACCACGTTACCTGAATCGTGTCGCCTTGCACCGGCGTGTTTGCGGAGGACAAATCGGTAAAGGCCAAGTCGCTTAGCGCTGGCGTCGGAAACACGTTTGGTGTGTTCGTGTAGCAGCCCGTCAGCCTCGGATCGGACGACGGCGCAGTATTCGAAGGTGTGCTCTCCTGATTCTGTGGGGGGGTTAATGTAGTGTTTTGCAAGACCACAGTTACGAAATACTTATAGCCGTTCGGGTTGCACGTAACAGGATCCGTATACGTAGTCGTGGTGCCGGAAACGGAGGTAAGGAAGCTAAAGGTGCCTGGAGCCCCGTTATTCGAGGAGCGGTAGATGTTGAAGCTATCGACGAAGGTCGGCGCCGTCCAGCTCAGGTGTATGACGCGCGGTGACCGGTCCTCCGTCGCTGTCAGGGTGCCGGGAGCATGGACCACAGAGATGGCGGTCGCCAAATCAATCTCCCCCCCGCTCGCGCCGGGGCCAGTGAAAAGCCCGCCGGGGCCGGTGAAAAGCCCGCCGGGGCCAGTGAAAAGCCCGCCGGGGCCGGTGAAAAGCCCGCCGGGCCCCAAAAGGACACTGCCAGTCGCGCCGACTTGCCGGAAGTCGGTGTTGGCCCAATCGTCGTACCCGTGGAACAGGCCCTCGCTGCCGGGGGTCTTGCCGTCGAAATCGACGTCCCCCCGACGAGTGATCGGCCAAGGAATTTCTAGTTGGCTAAGTGTTTGCGTACCACCCTGATAAAAGTACGTCGGGAGGTCAGCAATGGACAGCGGCGTGCCGTCACAGTGGTGCGTGGCCGCACTTCCAAGTGCCTTGACAGCCGTGCCGCTGTCTGCAGTTGAGAGCACATTGGCGTTTGTAAAATTAGCCTCGAATTGCGTGCCTGACAGCCCCGTAGCGATCACGGTTAGCACTTGGCCGTTCAAATAGGTTCCAATGGTCAAACCAGCGATTTTCACCATATCGCCAGGCGCAAAGCCGTTGGCCGCCTGAAAGGTGACTACATTCGAAGCGATAGCAAAGGACGTGATGGTTGCCGAAACGAAGGTTTGCTGCGTGTCGTACCAGCTCGTAGTTGAGAACGCAATCTGCGGATCCGTTGTTGTTATGGGCCCGAGGTTGGTTTCGTCTAAGTCGCTCAGCTGCTGACTCGAAAAGTCCACAGCGCCATTTGGCCCCAACAAGGCCGTTTGGAACATGTAGTTCATCACGCTCTGGTAGTTGGATTTGCAGTTGGTGCTGTCGCCTCCTCCATGCTGCAGGCCAAGCGTATGCCCCAGCTCATGCATGAACGTGCCGGATTGCGACCGCACGTTGTTTTTCTCTTTCCACAGGCCTAGCGTTACGAGGGTGCCCGAGCCTCCAACATAGGAAAACCCGGATCCTGTGCCGGCCAGGCCGGAGGCGACCGCAAGGTTCGGGTCGGTGAAACGGGTATAGTTAAAGTATTTTGGATTATTGCCCCCGATGTCTATCGTGAACGTGTAAGGTCCTGCCGCTTTGTTGCTAACAGAGCAGTCGTTGCTCATATGGGTTTCAGGATTCGTTTTGCAATTGACACTGGCGACCCAGTACGTCCCATTTAGACTGGGATTTGAGATCGCACCAGTGATGGTGACCCGGCCATTGCCGGAACCGTGGTCGACCTTAAGCCCGTGGGCTGTTGACGTGTTGAACGTCACCATGGTGCCAGCGTTGGTGCCCGTGTTGCCGGATTGCACAACAACTCCGCCGCCAGCGCCTGTCCCTGTGGTGTCCATTAACGTTCCGCCCAACAGACCCCAATTCGCCGCCCCTAAGGCATCTCCGAAGACGACATAGTGATGGCTATTCCTCTGCGCTATCGGGAAGCGCGGCACGCAGCTTGGCGCGGCGGGCAAGGTGCAGACGCTCCCGCTGGAATTGACGAGCTGATTCTTGAGGAATTCAAAACCGTCCGGCCAGGTAGTGATTCCGGGTTGATTAGGATATGGGCACAGCTGAGGTGGCGTGAGGGAAGCGTCGTTGCACGCAGTCTCTTGGATAGTGTTCTTGTCAGTGATGTGCAAGTGGATGTTGTGGTTGTTCGTGAGGAACGCAGTTTTCACCAGGCTTTCAACGCCCGGTTTCGGTGTGAAATCCTCAGTCTCAATCGAATCAACCACGTGATCGAGTTGGATGAAAACGTCTTGTCGTGGAAGGCCAGGTTCGACGGGATCGGTGGAATCGGCGAGAGACACAAACTGGCCGGTCCCGACATCCGTGTATCCTTGGTTCTGCTTCCAGACCTTCAAGATACCATCCTTGTCGTCGTCATGAACCGTAGTGCTGACGATCACTGCGCCCCATGACACGCATCCCCCTTGGCTGCTGCTCGGCACAACCATGGTTGTTGCCGAAGCGTTGTTTTCCTGCACTGGATTTCCAATCTTCGGATAATTCGGGTCCGGGAAGGTCCAGGTCGTATTATCCCAGCTGCCGTAGTAGCCGGGGAATGGCTGCCCGCTTCCATACAGGGGGGGAAGCGCTGTTAGCGTTGTGGGTGTGGGGCCCAAGAAGACGGTTTGGAACTTGTAGCTATGACCGTTGCCCACGATGTGAGTCAGTCTGGATACCGGGGTTTTATCAGCTTGATAAAACCCTCGGACTGTTTGGGTCATGGTATACGAGATGTTGCCAGGGGCGAAGGCACCGTCGTAAATCACAATCGAGTTCAACGGAAAATTTGGCGAGATGACCCGATAGATGAGGACAAGAGTTGCGCCCAGAGTAGGAAGCGTAGCGTTGGGGTTGCTTGGCAGGCCGACTTCGAATGTGACGTCAGTTGAGTTAACTAAGACGTTCCCGCTCGCATCTCGCGGCAGAAAGCTGCGGACATCAGCGCGATAGGTCCGCACGACCTTCCCTCCCGTCGAAGAGCCTGTGCAGCCGCCACCACTGAAGGACACAGTGTTTTGGCCATTCAGGTTCACACCGGTTATGGGATAGGGAGCCGGCTGTCCGCCCGGCGGTGGAACCTTGAACAACGGTCTGAAAAATCCATTCTGGCCGGTTCCAAGCTGGTTGGACTTCTCGACCGTTTGCCAGTAAAACAAGGCGGCAACGATCTGGGCGCCCGCTGGGACGGACTTTGTGCCGGTAATACCGGGGTTCGCGTCAGGGATTGTAATCGTTCCCGTGGCGAAGCCGTTAGCCGCGGGTGCATTCACGCCCAGGCCGTAGGCGCCGGCGACAACGTAGTCGCCAGTAACAAAAAAATTGTTGCCGAAGTTGAGCGGACCATCCGACTGTGCGGAGCCCGATTGCGCCGTTGTTGTCTGCGCAGACCCGAGCACCAACAGTAACCCTAATGCAACCGCTGCGGGCATTGGTCGACGCCCCCAAGAAATTGCGCCCAGTGTCGGAATGGTAGTCCGCATACTCAACCTCTCTCGCTACGATTTTGGAAGGCAGTTGTCGACGCTAAGTTCAGCACTGCCGATTTCCTGAAAAGTAAATATCAGGAATATGATATGAGCATGACGCTTTCCCAGTAACAAAACTTCATTCGCGAACTTCCGTTTCTGGGAGCCGACACTGAGGGGGACGTACGATTAGACAGCGAATCCGACCGCTCTCAGAACTACGCGGTGAGCTCCTCGCCATACTGCCAGCCTGGGGGACGGGGACGAGTTCAGTGATGAACTGCCGCGGAAGATACTACCACTCCCAGATTGCGTCAAGTACCGTTTCTAGATGACGTCAAGCATAGCCGTACTGTATCCATGCCGCCGCAAAGCGAGGTGTCATTTGAAATGAAGTTACAATGCCCCGGCGGACCCGCCTTCGACGAGTGTGCCGAGCACCGGACGTCGGATCAGCGATGATCATGACGCATCCGCCCAGAATTATCGGGCTATTGATACGGACAGAAGTCGCGCCCATCGCCGCCGAACTTCGCCAGGGCTGGTCGAAATTGTTGTAGAGGAAGCTGTCGGCGAGCACGTCGGTTTCCAGAAGCCCCGGCCACTCGAAGTCGATGCCAGTCACCCCGATTGCCCTGTTTTTGGCGAACGAGGCGACCACGGTTGCCTCCTGCCCGTTGTGACAACTGGCCGTGTCTATGACCAGGATCGCGGTACTGGAATCAAAACCAGGCGTGAATTCGCCATTGTCAGTCAGCAGGTACTGCCCCGACCCGGCTAATCCGTCGAGTCTCGCCTAGGCCAGGCTGTCATTCCCCGCAAACGGGTTCGTCGTCGTGAGATAGCAAGACTGAAGGATTAACCCGTTGTTCCGGTTAATCAAGTAGAAGAAGTTTTTGAACACGCCGCCCTGTAAGAGGGGGATGTAGCCGGCGGCCCAGATGTGCTTGGAACCTTCGTCCACGTCAAGGGCGCCAAAGCCAGTCTGAGCTGGCGGGTTACCCGCCCGGTCATGAACCGTGAGTGATGCGACCACCGGGCAGATACCGAGGGTTGGCGTTGCTTGCGGCGGCACGATCTTCCAGATCTTGTCGTCGCCGAGGAAGATGTCCAGTCGGCTGATCCACAAGTTTCCGTCCAGCGGGTCGAAGGCCATGCCGCGTCCATTGCTCGCCAATGGGATCACTGCCGGGTCCGGCACGCAGTTCGCGATTGGTGTCACCGGAGGGCCGAAGTGATAGGAGCGCACATGGGAGCTAGCGAAAGCAGATTCATACCCCCAAACTACGGTGCTATTGTTTCCCGGCGGCCCGGTCGGATCGGGAAGCGGGTCCGCGACGCTGTCGACATTTACCGTCTCGACGGTCTTGGTTGTGGGGCAAGGCTGAACGTCCAGCCCTGCTGTGTTGCCGTTTACGACTTGGCCGGTGGCGAGACACTGAAGCGTCTGCGCCATGGCCGTCCTGCTGGCGGTGGCCGCCAGCGTTACGAGTACTGCTATGGCAGCACACCGTGATGTG
>WNFS01004279.1_pt1 | contig 10873 bp, 17 predicted proteins | sample 5400141 | NCBI WGS metagenome assembly WNFS01 (sample SAMN13153358, study PRJNA577476) | soil metagenome | isolation source: 60 cm saprolite under Madrone tree | place: USA:California | collected 2016-06-14 | reverse complement strand
GAAACCGCCGATTGTGCTCGGGCAGATATTCCTTCTCCAGAAATCCATTCGCCTCGGCATGCGTTTGGATTTTCTGCAGCCGCATTTTCTTTACCAAGCGATCCTGGTGCGTGCCGTGGTTTCTCTCCACTCGCCCTTTGGCGTGGGTCTACGACTACATCTCAACGTGACGCTGGAAAACGACGATTTCGCGTCACTCATCCGTACCATCCCTGGTACGGACGCGAGTTTGAACTCATCACGCACAAGCAGGCTTGGGGTGAGGAACGAGTCTTCTTCCAGGACGAAGCGGAGCGATTGCTAGCGCTGCCTGCCGCATGGACCGATGTCGTTGCTCCGGATCCTTTCGTCCTGGCGGCCCGTGGCCGATCGTTGTTCCGCACACAAGACCTCTGGGAATTGGTTCGAATACTGCGCCGAGGGAGGTCATGAAGGCGGCTATGTGTAAAGCAAATTGTGCCCAGTATGTAAAAGGAATGGTGTCCCGTTGCAGCTGGATGACTGTGCATAAGCTCGCGTCGTTTAGGAATTATAGCATTTGCAGTGTTGGTTCTTCAGCGCAATGGGCGCAAGAAAGACTTGACAGGAGGCGAGGAGATGACATGATTATATTTACAGACACGTTCCGCGGAGAGATCCATGGCCAAGGCCTCGGACAAAGCATCCAAGCGCCAGTTCTTACGCCAGCACGGCACGCTCAACCCCCGTCCCCAAGACGTCACCCACGAACTATTCCGTCACAGCGACTTTTTCGATCCCCACGATCTGGTACAGGTCAAGTACGAGATGTTGCGGCACTCACGCGTCGACCAGAAGCCTATCCAGCAAGCAGCAAAGATCTTTGGGTTATCTCGCCCCTCGTTCTATCAAGTCCAAGCGGCCTTCCAGGAATCCGGACTGGCCGGCTTGCTCCCGCAACGGCGTGGACCGCGCGGGGGTCACAAGCTTACCGACGAGGTAATGAAGTTTGTGGTTCAGGTGAAAGCCGGCGATCCTTCGCTATCGTTCAAGCAACTCGCGCGAGCCGTCCAACAAGCGTTCGGCCTCACGGTGCATCCACGCAGCATCGAGCGGCAGTTGCTTCGTCAAAAAAAACGGCTGTGACCTTGCCTGCGCCCGAGATCGCATCTACCCGCGATTCCCTCCTCGCCGCGTACGAGGAGGTGCGGCGTCAGATTCTCGGCGCTTCCGAGATAGGGAAACCGGGACCAGGTTTAGCGCTATTGCTGAGTCGTGGAATGCAGGAGTGGATGCAAGCCTGTATGCAGTTCTTCCGGGTGGCTCCGGAGAAGCGACCGGAGGAAAAGAACCGGGAAGAGCCTCTCCCCGCTAGCCTACGGGCGGAAGTGGTGGTCCTGCTCGCCGGCATGTTGCTGCAACGCTCCAGGACGATCCTATGATTCATGACACTCATCAGAAGGTCACAACCAGCCATCTGAAACGAAATGCGTATCTTTACGTACGCCAGTCCACTCTCCGCCAGGTGTTCGAGAACACCGAAAGCACGAAGCGTCAGTATGCCCTTCCGCAGCACGCCATCGCCTTAGGCTGGGCGCAGGACCAGATCGTCGTGATCGATACGGATCTAGGGCAATCAGGAGCTTCCAGAGATCGAGAGGGTTTTCAACGATTAGTGACAGCCGTCGGCCACGGTCTCGGATTCTGCGTCGGTGTTGAAGGAAAAAGGCGCGAGGAGCGCGTTTTTCCTCTGGGACGCTTTTGGGGTGCTACTGGATGGATTAGTTCGTGCCAGCCGCTTGCGCCCGGACCCTTGGCTTGTGCGCGGTTGAAACGCAGTCGTGCTTCTCAAATCCGTCTTGAGCGGAGCGGTTGAATGCCAGCGCGGCGACGGTGCTCTCCAGGCGCGGAGCGACCAAGCCCCACGGGCAACGAGAGCAACACCAGCCGGTGAAGTTTTCGTCTTCGGCCCAGATCATGTGTCTATTCATAGCTATACCCATTCCTGCATTTCCATGTACGGGGTTTCCTACTGGAGGCGAGGGGCGAACTACGAGACACTGGAGAATCGGAGCGCGGAAACTGAACCAATGCCCTCGCCGCAGAGAATGTGCCACAGAATCACCAGAGGTCAAAGTGACTAACGTGCTTCGTCCGGTTGGACAAGGGCCTTCGGGTCGGGGTCATTGGATACCCGGTCTTGCGCGGTCAGGTCACGGGATCTTCGTGAGGAGTGGGTCGCGGATTTTGCGTGGTGCTGAGATTAAGAAGCCGCACGGGAGTGCGGCCTTTTTGTACTGGGTGCTGGTAGAAACTGAAGCTCGAAGAATCTCGTTCCGCGCTGGTCTAGATTCATTCTTTAATCTTCTGTTTCTACTCTCGCCTTGCATCGCCCCTTGGAGTCTTTGAAGCACTCAATCCGTCCGGTCCTCGTTTTCGGGTCCTCTTTCTCTTTTGCAGTGGGTTCTATAATCTGCGCGGGTTTATCGACGTAAATGAAGTACATGACGTACGCATTTGCGGCACGATTCTCGGCTGAGGCCATGGCATCTATTGTTCCGCTCGCAGTTGCGTCGCCCGACCCGAAATTTCTCATTGTGTGTGTGTCAGATAGGTGTTGGAGCGCGTTAAGTTTGGTGTTGTATCTAAAGGTGTGCTGATGTGAACCAACTTGGTCCGACTGCAATGAGCCTACATGGTCATCAGTCGCGCCCTGTGTGCCTACGCTAGCGGGTATCTCAGGTCGAGGCGGCACTCTCGTCTGAGTCAGATCGCCGGGATCGGCGGAATAGGGCGATTGTGTGTGACCCTCGGGAGTAGTCCTCCCGTGGTCCCAGCTACGCAAAAATAGTCCGCGTAAATCCGGAAGGAAGAAAACGTTGGTCTTGTCCTGTGGGTGCGTGAGTGCGTGCTAGGCGGCTGCGCGGCGAGCTTCCGTCCCCGCTTCCTCCTTATATAGCCAGGCACCCGCCTGCGTAGCAATCACGATCTCGACCAGCGCCACGATACTCGAGATGACGAGCAACCGCGTGGGAAAAAGCCCCAAAGGATAGTTGCCAAGATTAGCGAGAAACACGGCAACGGCCCAAGTGACCAGACCAGCGCGGATTGCGGTCTTTGGTCCCGCGCCATAACGCGGTCGGATGGCCGCATAGAGCCAGACAGCAGCGATGCCCAGCAGGAACCCCCAGATGTTGAAAATCACGATCGCGCCCGCGGGGAGCTGTGCTGGTTTGCCCAGCGCCTGCATCGCATGGCCCCACGCTTCACGCAGGACAACGCCGTTTGTGATGAATTCGACGATGTTGATCACCAGACCCGCTAGCAGACCACCCAAGATGACTCGGCCCCGGTTTGTATGTGCCATAGAATCCTCCTCTGTGAGGCCCACTGTGCGCGCGGCCTTCCGCTGTGGACGGCAAGACAGCGCAATTATTGACCGTTTTTAGCCGGTTGCCAACTGCTAAGGGCGCTTGTTCCCAAGTTCTGCTGAGGGTGCAGGTTGTGCCGGGTGTGGCTTGAACGGTATTGGGATTTGAGGATGTACGAGGTCGCGGATTTTGCAGGGTTTTAGAGCGAAAAGACGCGCAGGGCGCGCCCTTTCTTGGGTATATGATTGTGTCAGTCGGGAGGAGGCTGCCATGCGGACCCCGATGCACTGGAGAACAGAGCGAGGCCGCCATTTCCAGGCGCACCCACTTCACGCAACGTTTTCGCTTGTAGCGAGCATGCTGTTGGCCGGGCTGGTTATATTGGCGCTCGTCTTGTCGGCAAGGTGAAGGATCACTCCGTCTCCGCGAGAACGGGTTGAGGTAGTGGCGAGAATGACGCGCTGCCCTCCACAATGCAGCGTGCAAGGTAGCCTACGTCTCTGGAATAGGGGCTTGCTTCCACGGTCTTCACGCGATAGTGCTAACCCATTGTCAGGGGCAGATCTCGGGCAGGAATTTTTGGCAGGAGCGCAGGTTACGGATTTTGCGCCCTTGGGTTTTTCGTGAGGCACGGGTCGCGGACTCTGCGTGGGGTTTCGGGGAACGGCGCGCGGCAGCGAGTTCCCCTTGCCCGAGGCTCGCAGCGAAGCAAATGCGGCTGCACACCGTTGTCAGATGTCTTGTTTCAACGTAGATTCCCAAGTAGCAACATTGCCCGCAAGCTCCCGAATTATTGTGTTTCCTTTATATTCGGTCGCAAGTGAATTCACAAACGAGCCCAGTTTCCCTTCGTCGGTCGCGACTTGAATGAGTTCACCCCATACATAAATCGCAGCCTGATTCCAGTTAATCATCCATACGGGAAGATCCGCAGAATAGGCATACCTCTCAATTTCACTGGTTCGGTGGAATAGGCGAGGGAGGGTGTTCAAGAGGGCTCGGCGTAGTTCTGAGAGACTGGTATTTACGATTCACCTGCACCAACACTTGTTCCAGCGCAGGCCAGAATGTATCAAAGTATCGCTTCAACCGGTCCTCTGAAAGAGCATCCGTATTCATTGCATAGTTTAATGAATTGAGCATTTCCAGAGTCTGCTCTTTAGTAGCTTCCTTTGATTGAAATTGGGAGAGGGGTCCTGTTATTGATCTATGCATAAAGAATGCAATAGTCTAGCGCAAAAAAGAAAGTAGTCCGGATTGCAGTATGCAGCCGCGCAATTTCTGAGTTGAGACACGAATACCGTTGATCGAGCGGATGACGTGCTCGACCAACTCCTCCACATCATTGGGGCAACTATTGGCGAGTATACGTTTCGCCAGAGACCAGACCCCTTCATCGAGGTTGAGCTCCGGAGCATAGGAAGGAAAGTGCTCGATATGCAGGCGGCTGTGTTGTCGCAGAAGTTGTTGGAGGGGCGCTCCTTGGTTAGCAATTGTTTCCGAGGGTGCCAAAACTGCTTTTAGGAGCCATCCGTGTCGCAGTTTTCAATTAGTTACGGGTGAATCGTTCGCTGTCGCGGCAGAGGTCGCGGGTTCGGGTCCGTCAATACCCCCATTTTCTGGGCGAGATGGAAAGGGCGCCAACAATAACCTCGTGTGGTTTCCACGTGGCGAGCGCTTAGTGGGCTACCTCATCCCGCTACTTTATCTTGCCGGTTGTGAAACAGAGGGGAGATTCTCAGCCGGGGGTGTCACCTTACAGGTGACCGACTGCACCCGATTCTGCACCGGGCCTCCAATGTTCGGTCGCCACCGCAAGATGTTCAGTCCGTCGGTTGCTAGAGATGAAGGAACTGCACCGGATTTTGCACCGACTGCCTGCATCCGGCGCGTGCTGCGGGCTACTGGCCGTCTTTGGGTGGTTCGCTGGAAGTAACTGAGGCGATAGGTAAGAGCTGCAGGATCAGAAGTTTGTAAAGAATGGCTAAAGCGATGGCATCAGATGGTGTGTCTGCCAGTTCCACCACTTCCGCACGTTAAAAAGCTGCTTTATTATCAATAACTTGTAGCTACAATTTCAAGTTCTCGCAATTTTCCGTGTATGTGTTTCTGTATGCGCCCTTTGCACCATACCCGGGCCGCTTTTCTTCCACTGCTTTTCTTCGACAGCTCCGATCCGCTACGCCGACTCCGCTGGCTTCTTTCTTTGATTGATCCGCCCGAACACCCGGCTGACCGCCTCCGCCCGAGGGTGGACATAACGCATCGTGGTCTTGATGGTGTCGTGCCCGGCGATGTACGCGTAAAGGCGTCCGCGTGCTCTCCAGCCTCGGTCAGAAACGTGTGGCGCAGAGTTGTGAAGTCCGGCATCTGGATTGTGAGATGAGGTTTTCGAGAACGGACTTCGATTCTTCGTTGATCTTGAGCACGCGTTTGCGGGCCCGCCGTTTCCGTTCGAAATGCAGCAGGCAGTGCCGACAACCACGGAAGCGGCGTAACTCAAGTTTCGCCGTTCAACAAGATCTGGCGTGTCGCCGTGCCACCGCTTGAATCTCGTCTCACCTCAGGCGTAGTGTGGAAGAAACTAGGGGGGAAGTGGCCCATGGCATGCGTCATCGCCGAACCCTGCATTGGGACCAAAGACACTGCGTGCGTCGATGCCTGCCCCGTAGATTGCATTCACCCGAAGAAGAACAAGAGTTTCGAGGACGAACGCCCGAGCCTCGACGAGGTCACGCAACTGACCCCGTGGAATGCATTGACTGCGGCGCCTGTGTGCCGGTCTGCCCTGTTTCGGCGATTTTTGCGCTGGATGACCTTCCGGAGAAGTGGAAGCGGTACGCAGATATAAACAACAGTTACGGGCAAGGCGGCAAGGTTAGACCCCATGAGGACGGCAACATCGGCGAAGTAGCCGGACCTACCGTTCTCGATCGTAACGGAACCTACGAAGCAGGTTGCGAAGCTCTGGAAGAACGCCAGTCCGTAGCAGGAGGATAAAGATGAGACTCAGCGACCCGATTAGCTCGGTTTTGAAGCAGAAGAGCCACGAAATCTGGTCCGTAACGCCCGATCAGTCGGTCTACGAAGCAATAGAAAAGATGGCAGACAAGGGAGTGGGAGCACTGCTGGTGATTTCGGCAGGCAAGCTAGTAGGCGTCATCTCTGAGCGCGATTACGCCCGCAAAGTTATTCTCAAGGGAAGATCCTCAAAAGAGATCCAGGTGCAGGAGATCATGTCGAGTCCGGTGGTCTCCGTAACGTGGCAGGACACCGTGGATAACTGCATGACGATCATGACGAACAACCGCATACGTCATCTTCCGGTCATGGAAAACGGGAAAATCGTGGGGATGATCTCGATCGGCGACCTGGTGAAGTGGATCATTTCGGAACAAGAGGGAACCATCCAGCAGTTGGAGAGCTACATCGCAGGAAAGTACCCTGCCTGAAGCACGTTTTTGATCCGCAGTGGACGTCTAGAGATACGGGCGGCCTAGGATTTCAAAGCGGCGAACAGCTGGTTGAGGCTCTCCTTCGCGTCCCCGAAGAGCATCATGCATTTTGGGTTGTAGTAGAGTTCGTTATCCACCCCGGCAAACCCTGGACGGAGGCTGCGCTTCAGGACGATGACTGATTTGGCGCGGTCGACCTCCAAGATCGGCATTCCGAAGAGCGGGCTGCTCTTGTTGTTTCTAGCAGCCGGGTTCGTCACATCGTTCGCCCCGACGACCAAGGCGATGTCTGCCTCGGGGAAGTACGGATTGATTTGCTCCATCGTGTACAACTGGTCGTAGGGTACGTTTGCCTCGGCGAGCAGGACGTTCATATGGCCAGGCATGCGACCGGCAACCGGGTGAATGGCGTATTTCACATCGATGCCGCGCGTGAAAAGGAGCTTTGCGAGTTCACTGACCCCGTGCTGAGCTCGCGCGACCGCCAGCCCATAGCCCGGGACAATGATGACGGACCTGATGCTGTCGAATAGAACAGTGAGCTCTTCGGGAGTGATGCTGCGAACTGTCCCCATCGCCGCCGCCGGACCGACCTCCTCCTTCGCGACCTTCCCGAAGGCGCCAAACAGAACGTTGACGGCCGAGCGATTCATGGCTCGGCACATCAGCAGCGAGAGAAGGAAGCCGGAAGTTCCGTCGAGCGAGCCTGTAATGATCTGAATCTTGTTCATCAGAACGAAGCCCATGGAGGCGTCTGCGAGACCACCGTAGGAGTTCAGCAGGGCTATGACCACGGGCATATCCGCCGCCCCGATAGGAATGACGAGCAGAAAGCCAAACAACAACGCCAGGCCGACCATCACGTAGAACAGGGTACTGGCGGCCGGTGCGAAGACCAGATAGATAACCGTCCCAACCACTGCAGCCAGCAAAGTGATGTTGAGGACGTTCTGCCCCCGGTAGGTGATAGGAGCCCCTGGGAGGAGTCCCTGAAGCTTCCCAGCGGCCATGAGGCTGCCGGTGAAAGTCAGGCTGCCGATGACCACCTCCAAGCCAATCGTGGTCATCTTCACGCTATCGAGACCGACGCCGACGTGGCGAACGTATTCGGAGATTCCTATTAAGCTGGCCGCCAGGGCTCCGAGTGAATGCGAAAGGGCCGTCCGTTGCGGGACGGCCGTCATCGGGATCCGCAGTCCCATGCTGCCCCCAATGATGGAGCCAATGGCGAGCCCAATAGCGATCCACCGGTAGTTGACAATCTCAGGGTGGAAAAGTGTGCCCACAATGGCCATCAGCATGCCGAACGCGGCCAGGAACATACCCCTTCTGGCGAACTTGGGCGAACTCAGACCTTTCAGTCCCAGGATGAACAGAACCGCTGACAGGATGTAGAAGTAGCGCAGTGCCGAAACTGATAAAGCGGCACCAGATAACTGTGTCCCCGTCCCTGATCGCCTGAACCAATGCATAAACACCAGGAAAACGACAAAAAGAACCGGGAAGGCGAGCAACAGCTTTGGATTGAACTTGATCCAACGGCGTTGAATGCCGATCTCGTGCCCTCGTTTGAACATCTTCAGCATCCGGTCGGTAATCAGAAAACCGCCAACCACATTTGTCGAAGAGCAGGTCACAGCAATAAACCCGAGGGCGGTACTCAACCGACTGTAATCGGCACCGGCGACAACCAGGGAGCCGATGAGCGAGATCCCTGAGATTGCGTTCGTGGCCGACATCAAGGGCGTGTGCAGCAACGGTGGCACTCGCGTGATCACGTGATAGCCGAGAAAGCCCGCCAAGATGAAGATGTAGAGTCCGATCTCGAGTTCAGTTGTCATTGTGTCGACCTTTCGAACCCGTTCAGAGCCTGGCTTTGACCACCTCGTGCACAATCTCTCCCTGATGCGTGACCAGCGGACCGCGTGTCAGTTCGTCGTCCAGGTCGAGGTGCGGTGTGCCGTCTTTCAGAAGATGAACGAGGAAACTCGTGACGGTCCTGGCGTACATCTCGCTACCCTGAAAGGGAATTGTGCTCGGCAGGTTCATAGGACCGATAATGATCACGCCGTATTTCACGACGTCCCGCCCGGGCTCGGTTAGAGCGCAGTTTCCCCCCTGCTCGGCCGCCAGGTCCAAGATCACGGAGCCTGGCTGCATACCGCGGACCATCTCCTCGGTGATGAGGATGGGAGCGCGCTGACCGGGAACCAGCGCCGTAGGGATGACGACGTCGGCGGCGGCCACGTACTTGAACATCATTTCCTGCTGCTTCTGGTAGAACTCCGCCGACTGCGCTTTGGCGTAACCGCTCCTATCCTCGGCGTCTTTGGCAGCAAGGCCCAGCTCTGCGAACTTGGCACCGAGACTCTCCACTTGCTCCCTGACGGCGGGGCGGGTGTCGTACGCCTCTACGACAGCGCCGAGCCGCTTCGCCGTACCGATAGCCTGCAGCCCCGCAACCCCCGCCCCGATGACGAAGACACGCGCAGGGGTAATCGTGCCAGCGGCGGTCATGAGCAGAGGGAAGAACTTAGGCAAACGGCTGGCTGCGATCAGGACAGCCTTGTAGCCTGCAATCGTGCTCATGGCGCTGAGGGCATCCATGGGCTGGGCCCGTGTGATGCGCGGCATGAGCTCCATGGAGAAAGCCGTGATTCTGCGCGCGGCGAGCGCTTTGATTGCTGTGGTGTTGCTGTAGGGCTGGAGGAAGCTGATGAGAAACGAGTCCTCCTTCATGCGGCCGATCTCGTCTATCGTTGGAGGCTGGACCTTGAGGAGGATGTCGGCTTTGCCGAAAACCTCGCCCTCAAGGCGTGCACCCTTCCTTTCGTACTCCGCGTCCAAGAATCCGGCCGACTCGCCAGCCCCCGACTGAACGACAACGTCCAAGCTGGCCTTCGTCAGCTTCGGAACGAGTTCGGGAACAAGCGCCACGCGCTGCTCTCCCGAGACCGCTTCCTTCGGAACGCTGACGATCATAGGCATCGGCGAACCTGCGCGAATACTGCTGGCCCGCTATTCTAATCCCGTGCGTCCAGGGCCTCAAAAACTTCGACGGCACTCGTGAACGGGAACCTGCATCGCATCGAGCGCGTTGAGCTGAAGAAGTCGGTCATCGTTGTGGGCGAGACCTACCCACACCGCATCGCCATCGAAGATGGCTCATACTTGAAAGGAAGCATGTTGGTCCCAGAAGGAGATTCCCACTCTCCAGACCAAAAGAGCGGACGATCCGGCTGCCGTGACGGCGACCGACCCGCCTCATGGTAGTGCCGAGGCGAACTCGGAGGCAGCAGCCTCGATACCTGCTCCTGATGCGCATCTGTTGCAATGGGCCCTTGCCCTGACTTCCCGATAAAACAGGAGCGCTCGTAGGAGCGAGTTCACCTACGGCATCCCAAAAACAGCCCCGAGCCACTACGGAATTCCCTGAGAAGGCCGTGTGAGCTTGAAGAGGTCGACCCATTAAAAAGCTGTGTGTGGTCAATCTTGCTTTAGCTGTCATCCTCAGCACGACGGCCTTCGCACAGTATTCATCCAAGGAACCTACACAGAAAGATCAAGCTACCCAGGGTCCGCTCAACAGCATCGAAGGTACAGTCAAAGTAGAAGGTGACAAGATTCTGCTTGTCGCAGACAACGATCAGAGGTCCTGGTCCGTCGAAAATCCGGAGGCGCTCAAAGGCCATGAAGGCCACCAATTGCAGGTGAAAGCTCATGGGACGCCGGCAAGGGATCTATTCACATCACGGATGTCAAAATGCTGAAAGGTGGCGCAACGAAAAAAGAGGAGATGAAAAAATTTCATCGTTTCGCACGCCGGGCGGCGACCAAGCCGCCCTTTTTTCTGCGGTCGACTGTGACGTGCCGGTTGTGCCTTGGCCCGCCGAGCTACCTGAAAGGCGGCAAATTCACTACCCCTGACTCAGATCAGCGTCGCCTTCTTCGTATCCGTGCGGCCAAGTACACGGTTGACGGGGGTGCGAGAGGGATGAGAGAAGTTTTCAGGAGTGCGTCTTGGCCGCCCAGGCTTTGGGCGTGAGTCCGGTGACGTTCTGTATGGATGTGTCGGCGAGACCGGGCAGG
>WNFS01006256.1_pt1 | contig 10874 bp, 10 predicted proteins | sample 5400141 | NCBI WGS metagenome assembly WNFS01 (sample SAMN13153358, study PRJNA577476) | soil metagenome | isolation source: 60 cm saprolite under Madrone tree | place: USA:California | collected 2016-06-14 | reverse complement strand
AAGGCCCGAGTATTCTAGACGCTCTCGACGCTATTGTTCCACCACCCAAGCCTCTCGACAAGCCACTGAGAGTCCCCATCCAGGACGTTTACACTATAACCGGAGTCGGGACCGTCCCGGTAGGCCGCGTCGAGACGGGAGTATTGAAGGACGGAGACAAAGTCATCTTCATGCCATCAGGCAAAGTCGGCGAGTGCAAGACAATCGAGACGCACCACGTTAGAATGACCAAAGCGGAACCGGGGGACAACATTGGGTTCAACATCCGGGGTGTCGCAAAGAATGAGATTGGGAGAGGCGAGGTCATGGGTCACACGGACAACCCCCCAACGGTCGCAAAGGCATTCGTCGGCCAAATTATCATCATTTACCATCCAACCGCCATCGCTGCCGGATACACTCCGGTACTGCACGCCCACACGGCTACGGTTGGCGTAACCTTCGAGGAACTGATACGCAAATTGGACCCGCGAACCGGTCAAGTAGTTGAGGAGAAGCCCTCGTTCCTCAAAGTAGGGGACAGTGCTCTCGTCAAGATGAGGCCGCTCAGACCAATGGTGCTTGAAGCCTTCAAGGACATCCCTGAGCTTGGACGATTCGCCATCCGCGACATGGGAGCCACAGTTGGCGTGGGAGTCGTCCAGGAGATCAAGGAAAAGGGCGAGATTCCGAAAGCCTAGAATCTCAAGACCGGAACTTTCTTCACCCGTCTCTCGCGACCTCGCAGCGCTAGCTCAATTGGCTGAAACCAATAATGTCTCGCCACCGGCGCTCCTCGGGCAAGAACGTTAGATCAATTATTTCGAGATACCAATGTTTTTAACAGTACACGGCTGGGTTCTGAACTCTGCGAAAAAGTAGAGTCATGAAAGGTGTCTTGGAATGGTCTCAAAAGCTAGAATTCGCCTGTCAAGCACAGACCCCCAAGATATCAACACAATATGCGCAGAGATTAAGGAAATAGCCGACAAGACCGGTGTCAAATTAAAGGGTCCTATTCCTCTCCCAACGAAGAAGCTAATGGTCCCGACCCGAAAGTCGCCCGCGGGCCAGGGAACAAACACATTCGACAAGTGGGAGATGAGGATTCACAAACGCCTCATCGATGTTGACCCGAACGAGCGATTTTTGAAACGACTGATGAGGATCCGCGCACCGGACGACGTTTTTATCGAGATAGAGCTCGTCTAGTCTTAGCTCTGCGCGCTAACAGTCTGATTTTTCTTCAACATTTTAGGCAGGTTGCGCCAGTACAGGAGAACAGCGCCAATTATAGCACTGGATGCTAAGCCGGCCGAAAAATAGGGAGCCTGCGACTGGAACACGTCAACGCGCACAAGAAAATTCACCGCTACATTGCTATTGTAAGCAGTGAGAGCCAGGTATCTCTCGCCCAAACGCAAGTTCCAGGCAGCTGAGACTCTGAAGTTGGCCGAAGCTATCGTACCGCTTGGTCCGATTTGGCCCTGAGTCGGGGATCCGTACAATAGTGGCGAGAGCCCCAAGGGTGCATCGTTGCTCTTAGCCGAAACATTCAGGTAGACTGAGTCGCCAGCGGGTTTCTGAACAAAGGCCGGAACTATCTGCGATCCTCCTCTCTCAAGTTCGATGCCATTGACTGCAGTGATCGAGATCGGAATAGGTAGACTAGCGTTGACGTATCCAATCTCTCCCAGACCGAAGGCTACAAACCAGACTAGGTTTCCTGGTCCTGGAGACATCCACCAGACAAGCGGCGGTGTTTTAGCAGGGATCGGGTACTCGGTTAAGGTTCCATTGGATGGGTTGTACCGTGCAACTCTTCCAGCATAATGCTCGGAAAACCAGATCTCTCCATTGGAATCGACAGAGATAGCGTTTGGCAGACCTACCCCGCAGTCTGCGAATAAGGCTGAGCAGTATCCAATCGGAAACACTTTCCATTCACGAGTAGATGGATTGAAGCTTCCGAACTGATTGCTACCATGATCTGTAAACCAGACGGCGCCACTCCGATCTATCGCTAATTGAATTGGGAATGTGATTTCAACATCACTAGGCGGGCCGAAGTCAGTAATGGTGCAAGAGCCTGATTGGCAAGGGTTCAAATGACCGATCCTTTTCGCGGCCGTCTCTGCGAACCAAATGGTCCCGTCTGGTGCAACCGTGATGCCTTGCAGCGAGGAGTTCGGTGTGGGAGCATTGAAGAGGTTAGGCAATTGTTTGGTTGAGGGATCATACTCTGCTATCTGGTTCGTACCGAGCAGTGTGAGCCAGGTCCTTCCGCTAGAGTCTATCGCCATGAATTGAGGGCTTCCTCCGGGAAAGGTCTGTTCAATGGTCACACTTCCGTTGGGAGCGGTCTGATTGTAGTAGGCTATGCTGTCATTTTCGAGAAACCAGACCCTCTTTCGATCCTGATCGTAAACGATATCGCTAGGAATCGCACCAACGAGTGTGACAACAGGTCTCGCCCCAACGCCTAATGTATAATTTACTATCTGAGCCCGGGGAGGTTGAACGACGTTGTTGACGATGAACCCTTGTTTGAATGTGACGACCCAGACGGTCTTATTGTTGGCCGGATCGAGGACGAACGGAATGAAGTCAGATGAATTCTGCGAGATAGGAAAAGTGCTCACATACGGACTAGTCGATGAAGGGTTGAAAGCAAGTATCGATGGCGTCAAGTTGCCCGGTCCGGTCGCATGTATCCCCAACACTTGGAAGCAGGCCGCCAGAAGCAAGATTGAGACCGTTATATTTCCAAAATGATTCGTTACGTTCCCCTTCTAGACGACGTCCAACAATCCGTTCTGTACGAATGAGTGGATCGTACAGATAGTGGTGCAATATACTCTGAACTGGCCGGTCTTGAACGCTTGAAATGGTGGCGCCGAAAGGGTTAGTCCGCCGGGAACGTCTGTCCCACGAGTTGCATAGTAGGTCACTGCAACGCCATGCGGTTGAGCATCACTGTTGACGATTGTAATCTTCACGATGTCGCAGCGATGCACGCTCATAACAGGCCAGGACGCTTGTTGATGATTCACACTGTCGTTAAACCCATCAACTGTGGCCACGATCGTGAAGTTTCGGCTTGTCCCAGCTATTCCGGCACAAGGTGAACCAGGAAGACCGATGGCGAACGTCATTATTCCTCCGCCCAGTGCTGCCGCAACAATGATCACAATAATTGCGAGCATCCTGTTCTTCAGGATCACTCGACCCTGCGATTCGTGAGCGAGAACCTGAGACCTCGATCCGCGAAAACTCGCTAATAGGGCCTTCGCCCATATCATCATCGGAATCTCGTTAGTAAGATGGACGGGCTGTGATCACCGATCGGTCTCCGCTGAAGATATATCTGCTCACCGAGAGGAGCCCGCTTCACGTGCGGGGGTACCAGAGTCAGGTCAATCACTGACCACATGGGCGGGTCGCGCCCTAGCATGCGCGCGCTACACTCAAGACCCAATCTGAGAGGCGTCGAGGTTGCTTGATGCCTCTGGGAGCGCGGGTGTGTTATCCCGTGGCGTAGGCCTTCGTGGGTTCGAATCCCACCCCCCGCACCAACCAAAAAAGGTCGAACGGGGCCCCACAAAGCGAGGGTGAACTCTAGTGCACCCCAAAGAGATCGTTAGGACCGGCTACAACAAGATCGCGTCTCGTTACACTGCTAAACGGGTTGCCGACTCAGAGGATGTTCAACGGTTGGACCTGTTTGTGAAGCGATTGCCGAAGCAAGCTATGGTGTTGGACGCGGGGTGCGGGTCCGGATATCCCATTACTCAGTTCCTCGAACAGTTTTTCCGAGTCACGGGTGTCGATTTTGCCAACCAACAGCTAAGACTGGCCAGAACAAAGTTGCCAGGTCCAACTTTTGTCAACGCCGATATCTGCCGGATGCCCTTCAAGAATGATGTATTCGACGCCGTTTGTTCATACTATGCAATCATCCATGTGCCCCGCCGCGAACACTCGAGATTGCTAATTGATTTCCTCAGGATCCTGAAAATGGATGGGCTCGCCTTGCTCTGCATGGGAGCTGGCGATATTCCCGACGATACCGCTGATTATCAGGGCACTGAAATGTTCTGGAGTCATTATGACAAGGAGACGAATCTGAGGATGGTGAAGGAGAGTGGTTTCAACATCCTTTGGTCGAAGGTTGTGAAGGATCCAATCGACGCCCATGCAGCACATCTCTTCGTGTTGGGACAAAAAGGATAGTGAACTGAGCGATTCCATGATTAGACCTGGTTTTTCGGTTCGTTAAGCTTCGATAGAAAGAGAGTCTCCCAAACTTGTCAATTCCTCCTATGAGCAGGCTTAAGCCTTCAGATCTTTCACAGTCATGAATCCGAGCTTCCTGGAATAAATCGCAGCGCTACCGAGAGATACCGTTGTGAGTGCTGATGAGGAGACAACTGTTGAAAGCTCAAGGTCCGAGACTGATACGCTTGGATCAGGAACAAGGAAGAAGATCGAGACGGCCCATGCAACAGGTACAGCGATCAGCATCGAAATCGCGAGGACGCCCCATGATTCCCACAGCAATAGTTTCAGTCTGTACCAGACATTGGCGCCTAAGACCTTCAAAACTACGTAGTCATTGAACCTGCGAGAGAAATTCGTCGTCAAGTAGCTCAACAATATCCCACAAGTCAGGGCCAGAGATAGAATCGGGATGAGGAAGATGTAGGACCATGTACTGTTCAGAAATGCCAGGTTTGAGTTCAGGATAGGATCTTGGGAGCCAACTACCAGTCCGAAGGAACTTGCCAGTTGCGAGACTGCGGACAATACTGCTGGGTCATTATTCACTTTCAACAGCAGAACATTGTAGCCAGTTACCCCAAGATTCCTCTGAACCGTTTGGATTGGCGCATATAGAACTCGTCCAGCGTTGAGGGGATCCACTAGCGCGCTCTTGACGTCATATCGAAAGCCGAAGGCGCTGATCTGGGATAGGTTCAGGGGCATCTGGACGATATTTCCGATGAGAGAGTCGCCTGCAATCATTGTGTACTGCGAATCAACGCTCTGCAGAAATCCATCGGATGTATACCAGTCACCTATCGGGCTAGTTGCGTTAATTCCTACTATCAGGGCTTGGGTTGAGCCAGTGTCTACTTCAGGAATCATCTGAGTGTTGATGTTTTCGCCAGTGTCTTGGTTGCTGGCGAAGTGGGCTTTGACGTAGCCTGTTATCGAGCTCACGGTAATCAGTCGTGTGTCGACCGTCTCGACTCCGGGAATTGCCCTAAACGTGGACGCGTTCTGAGGACTAATGATGTAGGATTCCTTCACGTAGTCTATCGAGAGCACGGGCGCTGTTCTAGAGAAGGACGTTCCCAAGCTGACATACTGGTTGTAGATGTTGCTGTTCGCCACGATTAGTATATGAGGAGGCATGGCCCGGACGACGTAGCTGGCTGAAGTGTCAGCCGAGACCAGCGCCCCGGATAGAACAACCATGCTGAGAAAGATGCATATGCCGACGCTGAGTATCGTCCTGTTGAACCCCCTGTCCCGGGACACGTTCCTCGTCGCGAGGTTGAACGCGGATCCGAGTCTCTTGATCCTCAGTGGTTTTCCGAGACTCTTCAAATCTAGGTTCGAAAGCTGTCTTGAAATCGCGTTGACGCTGCTGGACCCAACAATTCTCCTCACCCGAACGCTCGCAACCACGTAGCAGAGCAGAAAAGAGGTCAGCGGGACCACAATCAGAACGGTTGCTCCAGCATTTGGAATAGGCCCTACTTGCCTGAACAGCGAAATGGATGGCCAGGACCAGGAGGCGTAGATTAGGAGTGCTGAGAGTGCGCCTACTAGACAGCTTGAGAAAATCACGACAAACGCCTCGAATGTTACGTATGAGAGCAGTCGTCTAGGGAGAGCACCGGCAGCTTTGATCACACCAATGTCCCTCATCCGCTGGTTGATCATCGATGACACCAAGTAAGAACTGGACAGCAGTCCCACGATGCTAATGAGAGCCAGAGCGAGGACCAAGTAAGCGAAGATAAGCCAAGATATGCCAAAGGTCGATCTCATCGACGAATCAATCCCGAGTCTCGTAGCCAGGTCTTGACCAAGGAGAAGCAGAAACGTCGTCGTTGCAACGGTGAGCGTCAACCCTAGGAATGCGAGGTAGGAGTGGAAGCCTCGGCGTCGCAGGCTATTAACTGCGAACCCTAACGGGCCTATCAACGCTTCCCAAACTTCCATTCTCTAGCCGATAGATCACGTCTGCCATCTCAAAAATCCGATCATCATGGGTCGTGACGACAAGTGTCTTACCTTTCTCTCCCTTCAACCGCAAAAGAAGTTTGACGATTTCTAGCCCGGTCTTCAGGTCAAGGTTTCCTGTAGGCTCGTCGGCCAGAATAAGAGCCGGATCATTAGCCATCGCGCGAGCAATCGCGACGCGCTGTTGTTCTCCCCCGCTAAGTTGGGCCGGGAGATGCTTTGATCTATCGGTTAGCCCGACCATGCTGATGAGCTCCGCTGTCAGCCTCTCATTTCTTCCGCTATCGCTCCATCCGGCCAGTTCCATCATCAATTCTACGTTCTCTTCCGCGGTCAGAGTTGAGACGAGGTTGTAGGATTGAAAGATGAAGCCTATGTTTGCGGATCTAAAGGCTGAGAGAGAGTGTTCGTTGGAGACAGCTAAGTCCAATCCTAAGACTTTCACATCCCCCTCTGAGGGTTTCTCGAGTCCCGCGATTAAGTTGAGTACGGTAGTCTTGCCAGCTCCAGACGGTCCGACGATGGCGGCGATCTCTCCTTCCTTGACATTGATGCTTATTGAGGTCAGAGCTTTGATCGGCTTTCCGCTAACCAGATATTCCTTGGACACTCCTACGAAGTCAACAGCGATCCCGGGTGCTCTGACTTCGATCTCTTCGTCTTGAGGGTCCATCAGGGTTTCATCGGGACCGAAATCTATTCGATCGATCCGGCTTATACTTACCGACGGAAGGATCGGCTGGAAGGCTAAGTGTGCTCCTAGCCACTTAGCATGAGAAGTTCAGAGTAGCGTTCTGTTCCACCGAACTGAACGTGCTCGGATTAGCAGTACAACTATAGAACGAGACGACACCGCCCGTGACGTTCGTCCATTGTATTATGGCTGCGTAATTTCCACTTGAGAGAATGGGGAGGTATACCTGGTAGGATTTGTCGAGGAAGACGCCGGAGCTGAGATTGCCGGTGATCGCGCTGTTGAAAAGTATGTGGTTCGGGGTGCCATGATACTGATCAAAGTAGGGACTTCCAAGCGAGACTGTTCCTGTTAAGTCTGTCACGTCGGGTCCTATGAGGAATGTGCTAGTGACGAGCCCTCCGACAATCAGGCCGATTAATCCGACTATGATGATTGCGAGAATGTACTTTCGATGGCTGCGGGGCGGGTTCGCCGTTGGCATTCCGGCACTCGGCTGAGGAGAGTAATAGTTTGGCGAGTAGGTTCCGCTCTGCGCGGCTGAACCTGGACTGGTCTGCTTGAGACTCGCACCACACGCAGGGCAGTAGGCTGTTGTTGATTGGATTTCCTTCCCGCACACTGGACAGTTACGCATGCGCTGAGTTCGGATTCTGATTATTTCAGGCTATTCCTAGATCGAACTAGTTGCTGGCTCAGATTTCTCAATGACAGGATTTGATCCCTCAGGTTTCTGACGTCGGCTTCCTTCAAATCATAGTCTGGTGTACCGGAGATAACAGAGCGCCCCCAGCATCGCAAACGCCAGCGACGGTCCGACGAGGACTGCGATCGGATACAACGTCGACCCTTGGCTCTGTAGCGCTCTGAACGCTTGCATCGCCCAAGTCATGGGGTTCGTTTGCACAATCGGCTGCACTATTGCTGGAAAGAGGCTGACATCATAGAATATCGTACTCAAGAATGAAAGGTAGAGCTGTATTGCGCTTCTAACAGTGGCGAACACCTCGATGGTAGAGGCGAAGGCCGACACGGCAATCGATAAGCCGACTATCCCGAGAGAGAATACTCCGACGATTACAAAGGCCTCGAAGAGGCGAGGGGTGAACAGGATACCGTAGAGGTAAGATATGACAAGAGTGCCGGGTATTGTCACGACGAGACTGCGTGCAACGCCGCCGGCGATCCTTGAGAGCACGAATAGTCTGCGTGAGATAGGAAGCGTCAACAGATACGAGGCGAGGTCTTTGATATACTTCTCCCGCCAGATATCCCGGCCCGATTGAAACGCAGCAACCATGGCGGTTATCAGGTTGGAGCCTGGAGCGATTCTGAGAAAGTAGCTGGACCCGATGAGATTGCCGAAGGTGGCAGCGGTGACGAAGAGGTCTATGCAGAAATTAGCGAACATTATTCCGATCAGGAACGTATCCGAGAAGAGAATCTTGACATCCCTCTCCACTACCCGAGAGATGAGACGGCTCGAACTCAAGCGTAGACTCCCCCCTCTAAACGGCGGAAGTAGAAGGTCGCTCCCAAACCGAGAAAGATAGCGACAAAGGCTAGTAAGCCGGCGAGCCCAGGGAGGTCCAGGCTCAGTCCGGACAGTGCTGCCCTGGCACTATCAGATGCAAATGTGACAGGGGAGAACGGTGCGAAGACCTTCACATAAGCAGGTAAGAAGTTGAGAGGATAGAGAGCAGTACTAGCCCTAGTCACCGCCAGCTCCAGCAGAGCCAGGACCACATCGAACCTGTTTGCGCTACGAACACTCACCGCCACGGTTATCGAGAGTCCTGTCACGCCAAAAGCGATGAGGAACAAGTCGAAAACTGCTGCGAGAATAGAGAGGGGGTTTGCAAAGTTCTCTACCACCGCGACTATGACAAACATTGGAATCGTGTATATCATCGCACGGACCGCGCCTCCCAGGGCACGGCCGATGATGAATTCGCGTCTGGGGATAGGTAGTGTCAGAAGGTAATCCAGCAAACCCTCTTCTGCTTCCTCGAAAATATCGTAGCCGATTATGAAAGAGATCGATGCGACCGTAGAGACTACGGCTCCCACGGCATAGTAGCCAAAGTAGTTAGGGTAGCTTACGACGAGTCGACTGATCAAGTAGGCGAAAACGAATAGTTGGATTATGAATGCTAGACTTCGGGAATTTGCATGAGGAGCCTGGAGGCAGAACCAGGAACCGAAGGCTCATTCGAGCTTGTGACCTGTATAGTTGAGGAAGACATCCTCTAACGTGACCTCCTTAAGATGAACACTGTCGATTTTGACACCCCGGTTCGTAAGTGCCTCTACAATCTTCGGTAGGAGCAGCCTACCTCCGCTCAAGTAGACCGTGACTTTGTTGCTCTCTTGACTCACGTCTTGTACTTCGCTAAACTGTGCAAGGCATTCGCGTGGGAACTCTTGTCCGTTTCTCACGGTGAGTTCTAGCACTTCCCCGCCCTTCGTCTTACTCTTCAGGTGCTCGGGCGTATCGATGGCGACCAGTCTGCCGAGGTTTACGATTGCTACTCGGTCTGAAAGCCTCTCAGCCTCATCCATCATATTTGTCGCAACAATCACGGTAGAGCCTTCGTCTCTCAGCTCTCGAATCATTTTCCACATCAGCAATCGACTCGGAACATCAAGGAAAGCGGTGGGCTCATCAAACACAGCAATCTTCGGACGTTGCGCTAGGACTTTACAATCCTCAACCTTCTTCCGCATTCCGCCGCTCATCAGCCAGGTCCTCTTGTTCCTAGCTTCCCAGAGATCGACTGCCTTCAGGACCTTCTCCACACGATTCTCCCGCTCCACCTTGTCGAGGGTCGTCGTCATCTTCAGATGCCAGTTGAGTACGTCAAACGCTCCGAGTATTCCATCGACGCGGGGATCCTGGAAAGCGATCCCGATCATCTTTCTCACGTCGTTCGGGTGCTGAATGACATCCAATCCATTCACGGAAATCTTGCCGCTCGTTGGACGATAAACCGTGCCCATCATCAGCATCAGGGTTGTCTTGCCGGCTCCGTTCGGGCCTAAGAGGCCTAGAATCTCCTCGTCCTGAATGGTCATGGAGAACTCCTTGACGGCGTCGAGAGTTCCAAATCTCTTGCCAGTCTTATCGAAGCCGATCAAAGTGGCGTTCCTCTGTAAGACGATGCAGGTACTTTCACTGTTTGAGAGATCGCCTGAAATCTGAATACTTCAAGGCTTGTCGGAAGACCCGAATAAAAACCCGATTTCGCGAGACTAAAAGTCTGGAAATGTCTACCGAGGTGGTTCGAAGAGCTGAGCTAAAAGAAGAAATACGTATAGAGCAGATCACACGTTCGCGACATCGTAGTATAGTCGACGGTTCGTCTTTCCCTTGTTCTCCAGCTTCAAGAGCTGAATCTTTCCTATCTCGTTAAGATGGGCAACGTGGAGCCCGCCGTCAGCTTGTCGATCTATCCCAGCGATTTCCACAATGCGGAGTTGAGCCTCAACAGGCGGAGCCGCTTCGGCCAGCTTCACCATATCTGGGATTTTCAGAGCCTCGCTTCGCTCCATGAAATAGGATTTCACAGGGGCATCATTTGTAATGAGCTTGTTCGCCTCTCTCACGAAGCCCTCGATCTGGGAACGGTCGAATACTTCGAGGCTAAAGTCCATCCGAGATCTATCAACGTCGATCTGGTTACCGGTAATGAGACATTTAGCACCGGAATAGAAGAGAGCGCTCAACAAGTGGCCTGCCGTGTGCATACGCATCAGACGGTGCCGTCTGTTCCAGTCTACTCTACCGGTGACCGTCTGTCCTTCGACAAAGCTAGCAGGGGACGCGAGTGTATGCAGAATCTTATCCCCCTCCTTCGAAGTCTCAGCTACTTTCTCTCCGCCTAGGACGCCTGTATCACAGGAAACGCCCCCACCTCTAGGGTAGAACAGCGTTTGATCAAGCTCG
>WNFS01005377.1_pt1 | contig 10874 bp, 10 predicted proteins | sample 5400141 | NCBI WGS metagenome assembly WNFS01 (sample SAMN13153358, study PRJNA577476) | soil metagenome | isolation source: 60 cm saprolite under Madrone tree | place: USA:California | collected 2016-06-14 | reverse complement strand
TTCCACGAACAGGTACGCGTCGAGCAATTCGTCGTATTTGTCCGGATTGGCGGTGGGCGGGGCGGCGCAGCGGAAATGAATCACCTGCTGGTCGCGGGCCACGATGGCGTAGACCGGCGGATCCTGCCACGTCCCCAGACATGCGAAGCCCAGCTTGCCTGTGTAATAGACGAGCGTTGCGGGAATGTCAATGGTGAAGAACACGGGCGCAATCTGACGGAGCATGGGGCAAGTCTACCCCAGATGGCGCGTGGCCCCGTGTAGTGGCGGGTCTTTAGACCCGTGCTTTTCTCGCCCCGCTTTCTTCTTCGGCGGTTACGCGCTGCTCGTACCGGTCTAAAGACCGGCCACTACAATACCTTGCAAGGAGACGTGGGCGTCTCCGTGTTTCGGTTCAACGAGCTGCCGGGCAAGGGTCCGGGGCCGCACCGGCATCCCTACGATGAGATTCAGTTCATCCGCGAAGGCCGGGGAATGTGGACGGTCAACGACAAGACCTTCGAAGGTTCCGCGGGAGACATCTTTGTCATCAAGGCTGGGGAGATCGACAGCTTCAAAGCCGTTGGCGATTCGCCGCTGGTACAAGTTGACGTTCACCTCGGTCCCCGCTTCATCCAGGAGAACCTGTAAGAGTCGCTGTTCTCGTCAGGGCAGGACTGCAATCGCGAGAGCTAGTCTTTGTCCGGAGACTCAGCCTGGTTGTCCTCGTCTTTGTCCCTGATAAATGTCAGCGCCCTTTTCCAAACTTGATCGGCCACCAAGCGGCCCGTGGCTCTCCCGACCAAATCCGCTTCTTCGAAATGGATTCCGCCATACCGACGGGATATTCCAGCCTGGTTTGCCGCGTCAGTAAAAGTCGCCCAGGTGAGAGTGACTGCTTGTTTCGGCGTCATACCCGGCTCAGTGTTTGAGCTTCCAGGAGCGAACGTGACAGAAGCGCCGAATTTGTCGCTATGGGTGAAAAGCTTAAGAATCTGAGCGCCAGCGGCGCTGAAAGTGCTATGGCCAGAGATATATTCAGGAAACGGTGGCGTAGGAAACGTGGTTGGCTGATACGGAATCCAGAGAGCGCCATCAAAGGATTGCGCGCCCAGAAAAGGGCGCCAGGCCTTGATCTGTTGCCCATGAAAGAGATAGGGAATGCTGGTAATGGGGCGCACGGAATCAAAGGCGCGCTTTGCGTCCCAAGCGGCGATGCCGGCGTCGAAAATGGCGTTGGTCAATGCAAAGAACATTTTAGCGTCGTCATCGACGGAGTGATGATCACGGCGTGAGACGAACTCGGCAAACAGGTCCCAGTGTCCGGGAGGAAGTTCGGTATGCGGCCCATTGGCCCAATATTCGGCGATCATCTTCTGTTCGTCGGTGAGGTTCGCGCTAAGAGTGATCAGGTCTTTGGCTTGTTGCAGATAGCTCTCCGAACCGAACAAGGCTGGACCGAAACGGGCGACAAAGGATCGAAACTGGTCTGGCGCGGTCATGGCGAAAGGGAGTACGCGATACCAGTGGGCGCCGACAAATGATTGCGTGACTATATGCGGCATCGGCGCCGTCGCGCCATCGTCGTAAGTCATGGGCTGCCAATGGTTAGGGTCGAGGACCGTTGCAGGATTCACGGGAACCGTGCTTGCGGGATTGAGCGACACATATCCGGTCCAATCGGAATACGCGCCCGGGTGCAGATCGCCGAGTTGATTGGAACCGTCGCCGTGACGAAATTCGAGCACTGCAGCGCACGCGACATTTCCGACTCCCGCAGGGGTATCTGTGTTGATGGTGAGATTGTTCGGGTCGTAGCCAAGACTGTTCATCAACGGATCGAAGACGGTAGTTCTGTCGAAGGGAAAGAGATCCACCAGGGCGCGATACGCAGCGAAACTGATCGCTTCGTTCTTGTTGGCCAACGTGCGTTCTCGCTTGGGCTGACGCAGTTCCGCGGCCAGCTGGGTGCCGACAGCTTTCTTGTCGTATGCCGCCCAGGCATCGAAGATACATGTGTGTACGATGGCCAGAGCGCGAGCTACCATCGGCGGGCCAAAGCGCGAATCGCGAACCCCTTGTAACGCAGCTACATTCCATTGCACGACGACATTATCGTTACCACCGGCCTGGGCCATTACCGTCGTCGGCGAAGTCAGGAGGATGAAAACTGTAACCAAACATTGGGAATACAGGCATAGCCTAGACTTCGACGCAAACATTGGCACCATTGGCACACTTCCTCCGCATGTCGTGAATAATCGAATCGATTTGAAGCGATACTTCTCGCCGCGTAATGACAACACCACGGCGAACCTGTGTCGCCGTGGTGCCTATCAAGTCGCGCTCGCGGCGCTACCGAAAGAACACTCCATTTCTCTCCCGACCCAGGAGTGAGAAGAGATCGACCGAGGTTATTCCCGGGTCGGACACGTAACTGAAATCGCCGGTTGTCGCGGACCACTCCGTGATGGCTCGCGTCTGTGTAAATTTTCCTCGGAAACCATTCTGAGCATCATTAATTCTCTCCACTGGATTCCAGCGGATATCCAGGGAATTGACTACCGCGGGATGAGCCTTTGAAGCATCACCGCCTAACCCGAGGTCGAGCATGATGCTGTTTCCGTTGGTAGTGGCGTCGCGTAGCTGGATATTGGTCAAATGGAGGCGAGCCGCCGAGGGTTCCGAGTGGTCATCGTGTTCGTCGTCATCCTCATCACCTAAAGTCACGCTGTCTTCTGGTATCGGAATAACCCAGAACAAGCCATTGTTAGCTGCTATGCCGGGGTCATACGCGTGGATTTGTGTGCCTGAGCCGACCTGGCCCAGCCAGATGTCCAATCATATGAAGACGAAGGCACCCTGATGTCTGTCGCCATCAACGCCGATATACTCACCTCTCATGAAGCGGTTGTCGCTTCCGAAGGCCAGCTTGGTCTTAGTTCCACTGCTGTCGGTAGCAGTTCCGGTGCCGTTGACATTGGCCAGACCGACGACACCCTTGAAATCTGTGATCAGGGAAGGCTCGCTACCCGCGCCCGGAAAGAAAAAATGAACGATTGAGTTTGGTCCGGAAGCGGGTTGAAAGGGCAGATGGGTTCCTCCCGGAAGCGGTTTGGGCAGCGCTGAATCCCTGGCGCGCAACGCAGCGGGTGACAGCATTCGCGAAGCCAGGAGCAAGCCGCTTGCCCCACCTGCTACCTGAACAAAATTGCGGCGGGACAATGCTCGTTCCCAGAAATGAGAATGGCCGGTGTAAGCGGGTTGTTCCTGTGACTGCCAGAATCCATCCTCAGAGCTTTCTCCGAGGAAGCCCGCCGGCGGTGAGACTGGTTGGTGTTTCATGCATTTTCCTTCCTGAGAAGCGCACGATGCGTCTTGGGCGCTCTACGCTCCTCGTATGATTCGTGCCGACCGGCGCACACGAAGAGACGGTGCCCGCCAGTGAGCAATGGCCCGAGGCCCGGAGAATACTTGCCCAGATTGCATGAGTTAGTTTTGAGGAAAGCGGGATGGGAACCGAACCGACTTTGCTCTCTGGAAAAGAGCGTGTCAAGTAAAAAATCGACGCGTGGATGACGCGAGACGCGTGTGAGGCGCGTCTTGCAACCTACGCGACGAGGTTAGCTTAGACAGGTTGGCGGATCGAACGATAGCGGCGCAGGCGGGTGAAGAAGCGGCGGGCGCTGGCTATGTCGCGGGCGATTTGGGCGCGGAGTTCTTCGGGGCCGGCGAATTTTTTTTCTTCGCGGAGGCGCTTCCAAAAGCGGACTTCCATGCGCTTAGCGGTGACTTCACCGGAAAAATCGAGCAGATGCGTTTCGACGCTGAGCGAAGCGCCGTTGAAGGTGGGGCGCATGCCGACGTTGGTTACGGAGCGGCGGCTTTTGGTTTCGCCTTCGAGGAGCGTGCGCGTTACGTAGACGCCGCGCGCGGGTAGAAGCTCTTGTTCGGGTTTCAGGTTCAGCGTGGGGAAGGTGAAACGGCGACCCGTGCCGGTGCCGGATACGATTTCGCCAGTTAGGACGAAGGGCCGGCCGAGGAGACGACCGGCATGGGTCACGTTTCCGGTGGCGATTTCGCGGCGAATTACAGTGCTGGACACGGTTTCTTTCTCGAACGATACCGGCGGGATTATTTCTACGGCGAACCCGTACCGCGCGCCTAATTCTCGCAGCTGCGCCACGTCGCCGGCTTGCTTATGACCGAAGCGAAAATTTTCTCCTACGAGTACGGCGCGTACATGAAGGCCGCGCACGAGAATTTGCTCGACGAATTCTTCGGGCGAGAGGCGCGCGAGATCGAGCGTGAAGGGAAGGACTACGGCGGCTTCGAGGCCTACGGTGCCGAACCAATCCATGCGCTGCGCGTTGGTGGAAAGGCGCGGGGGAGCGGATTCCGGGCGGAGAACTTTGCGCGGAGAGGGATCGAAGGTGAGCGCGGTGGCGACGTCTTTTGTTTTCGCGGCGCGGTCGACGGCGGCGCGAAGGATGGCCTGGTGGCCGAGGTGGATGCCGTCGAAATTGCCGATGGCGAGAATGCTGCCGCGGCTGGAGGCGGCGTAATGAGCGGCCCACTGTTCGGGCGAGGTGAAGGCCAGAACGGCGGGCGGCTTCGCGTCGACGCGCGTAGTCGCCGGATCAATGGTGGCGGGGACAATCGTGCGGGTGCGTTGCGCTGCGCGTGACTGGGAATCGTCGACGCGCACATCAAATTGCAAACCGTCGTAAGCGAGCTGCACGTTGCGCAGGCCGAGTTTGCGCAGACGGTCATTGGTTTCGGCGTGTGGCAGGTCGTGAGCGATGTGGGTGAACCAGGCGCGGCGCGGCTTCAACTTCTCCACCAAGGCGAGGGCTTGTTCGACCGTTTGGTGCATGGGATGCGGAATATCGCGGAGCGCATCAATAATCAGATCGTCGAGATTGGTGAGGAGCGCGGCGGAGGATTCCGGGAGCGCGCTGAAATCGGTGAGATACGCGGCGCGGCCGAAGCGAAAGCCGAGGACTTCCAGGTCGCCATGCAGGAGCGGCACGGGAATAATCGGGGTGCCCAGCAATTCGAATGGACCATTGACGACGTGGAGGTCAACGCTGGGTATGGTGCTTAGCGTCGGCGCATCATCGAAAACGTATGCAAAGGCGCGGCGGAGTACGCGAAACGTTTCCTCCGTGCTGTAAACGGGCAGCGAGGATTTCTGACGAATATTGAAGGGGCGAATGTCGTCGAAGCCGAGAATGTGGTCGGCGTGCGCGTGGGTAAGCAGAATTGCGTCCAGGCGATCGAGGCCGGCGCGGAGGGCTTGCTGGCGAAAGTCGGGAGTCGTATCAATCACGACGTTCTGTCCGTTGCGCGAGAGCAGGAGGGAGGGGCGGAGGCGGTTATCGTGGGGATCTTTCGAGGTGCAGACGCGGCAATTGCAGGCGAGCGACGGGACGCCCATGGATGTGCCGGAGCCGAGTACGGTGACTTTTATGGGGGCAGCAGACATTTGGTAATTATTGTATCCGTTCGGGCGAAGGTGGTGGAGTCGGGTGGCGACGCTCAACGGGTTCGAAAAACCTCAGGTCCAAAGTGCGGACCTGAGCTACAGCTCCCCCGTTCAGGTCAGCGGCTAAGCTTACACCGTGAAAGCGGGAGCAAGACTCCCGCACTCCAAGGCTAGCGCGTTTTGGCTTTGGCCTGCTGGGCGGCTTGGGCAGCGACGGCTTGGTTGACCTCAAGGAAGGTCATTTTCAGCTTGCCGAGAAGATCGAGGAGGAGCGAGTCTTCTTCGGGGGCCAGGTTGCCCTTGGTTTTTTCGTGCAATGCGTCGAGCATGTCGATGAACTCGCGTGCTGCTTCGGGATCAAGCATGGGCTGACCGGTGCGCGGATCGGCGTAGGCGCCCAAGACCATGGCGGCGTTGCTGCCCAGCATGCGGACGAGGTTTTCAAAGGCCGGCGAGCGCTTGGGGATTTCCGCGGGCGGAGCTGCTGCCGCAGGTTTGGCAGGCTCGGCGGACGGAGCCGGCGGATGCTGCGCGGCCTCGCGCTTGGCTTCGCGCTCTTCCTCTTCGACAACCTCCTTGCGCAATTCTCCTTCGGAGGTGAAGGGGCGGCGGTCGATGACACGAAAAGTTTCTTCTTGCTTGTGGTCGGAGTGCTTATTGTCGGGCAAGTGCGTTCCTCAGTAGTTTTGTGCTTTTTAATTTTAGCATTGGGGTGTTGGTTTGGGTAGCAGCGGGAGATGCCGAGCAGAACGATGTCGAGAGCGGGTTATCCTTGTCAAAATGCGTGTCCCGACTGTAGAGTGAAGGGTTTGTAGCGCCGGAATTTTTTGGAAGGAAGATGGCCTCGCGCAAGACTCGGTTGAAAAAGACGAAATCGCGCTCGACTTCTACAGGCAAGAGTTCACGCAAACCGTCCAAGGAAAAGAAATTGACGGCCGGGGAGTGGTTTGAACGGCTGGTGGAGTTGCAAGCGCGTTTGCGGGCACCGAACGGGTGTCCGTGGGACCGAGAGCAGACGCACGCGACGTTGCGGACGTACTTGATTGAAGAAGCGTACGAAGTCCTGGATGCGATGAATAGCGGCGATGACGCGAAATTCGCGAATGAGATGGGCGACCTGTTGCTGCAAGTTGTGTTTCATTCGCAAATCGCGACGGAAGAAGGGCGATTCACGGTAGGGGACGTGATTCGCGAAGTACACGAGAAGATGGTGCGGCGGCATCCGCACGTCTTCGGGGAGAAACGCGCGAAGGATGCAGCGGAAGTGCTTCGCAATTGGGAGCAGATTAAAGCGCAAGAGCGGCAAGGGGAGCGAAAGCAGGAGTCGAGTGAGACGGCAAAGAAAGAAGAGGAGCGAAAGTCGCTGCTGGATGGCGTGCCGCGCGGGTTGCCGGCGACGATGGAGGGTTTGCAGCTGACGCGGAAGGCTTCGCGGGCGGGATTTGACTGGGAGAGCGCGACGGGAGTCTTCGAGAAACTGCGCGAAGAGATTGATGAACTGCGGAACGCCTCGGAAGCGAACGATGCGCGAAGGGTCGAGGAGGAAATGGGCGACCTGCTTTTTGCGGCGGTGAACCTGGCGCGCTTCTTGCAAGTCGATCCGGAAATTGCGCTGAGGAATGCCAATACAAAGTTTACGCGGCGCTTCCGTGAGATGGAGCGGCTGGCGGCTGAAAATGGGCAGGCTTTTGCGGAGGTCCGGCGGGCGGACAAAGAAAGACTTTGGGAAGCGGCGAAGCGCGCGCAGGCAGGACAAGGCGAAAGCGAGCCTGCCAAGAGCGAGGCTGCAAGGAAGCGATGAACAAGGAAGCGAAAACCCATCCGGAAGAATTGAGGCGGGCGGACTCGGGTCAGGGGATCGTTGTCCGGAAATGTTGCACGCTTGAGGAGTTTCAGGCGTGCGTTGAGCTGCAACGAGAGATCTGGGACGAGGTTGATCTGGAACTGGAGCCGTCGGCGATGTTTGTGGTGGCGTCGATTACCGGCGGGCAGGTGCTGGGGGCGTTTGACGGCGACAAGCTGGTGGGATTCACGATGGCGGTGGTGGGTTTGCGGCAAAACGTTCCGTATCTGCACTCGCACCAGACGGGCGTCAGCGCAAAGTACCGCGATCGTGGCGTCGGACGAATGTTGAAACTATTTCAGCGCGACGAGGCGCTGGCGCGAGGGATTCGCACGGTGGAATGGACTTTCGATCCGCTGGAGCTGAAGAACGCGCACTTCAATTTGAACCGGCTGGGCGCGATTTGCCGACGATACATCCCTGACCTTTACGGTGTGACGACGAGTCCTTTGCACCGGGGAATTGCGACGGACCGATTGGTGGCGGAGTGGCCGCTGGACTCGCCGCGAGTCATAGCGGCAATTGAAAATCTAATGCCAAGCCCAACGAGCGCTCCCGCGGAGATTGCGTTGCCCTCGGAACTCGAGCAGTGGAAGCAGGAAGAGTCGCCGCGGGTGCGGGCGGTGCAAACGCGCGTGCGCGAGGAGTTCACGAATTGGTTCGCACGCGGATATGCCGCGATCGCCTTGCGGGCAGGAGAGAAGAGCACCGAGTACTTGCTGGCGCCGTGGAGCGATTTCTAGGTCGCCATTACTAAATCGGATCAAAGGGGAGAGGAACCCGTCGAGGATGCGAATTCGAGAGATCAGGCTGCGCGAGTTGAGGATGAAGCTGATCGCACCGTTCGAGACCAGCACGATGCGCACGGACGAACGGCGGATCGTTTTGGTGGAAGCGGACGTCGACGGGGTGACGGGCTGGGGCGAGTGTGTGGCGGGAGAGGGGCCGGGGTACAGCCCGGAAACCACGGAGACAGCTTGGCACATTTTGCGCGATCACCTTTGGCCCTTGGTGAAGGGGAAGGAATTCTCATCGGCCGCGCAGATTTGGGAGATGTTGGAAGCGGTTCGCGGACACAACATGGCCAAGAGTGCGCTGGAAACAGCCATCTGGGACGCCGAGGCGAAGCAAAAAGGCGTGCCGCTGGCGAAACTTCTGGGCGGCGTGCGCGAAGAGATTGCTTCCGGCGTGTCGATTGGAATCAAGAATTCGCTGGACGAGCTCGCCGCCGCGGTCAAGCGCGAGCTGGCCGCCGGGTATCAGCGAATCAAAATCAAGATCAAGCCGGGCAAGGATGTGGAGCAGGTGAAACGGCTGCGGCAGGATTTTCCGCGCATCAAACTGATGGTGGACGCGAATTCGGCGTATCGCGCTTTGGACTGGCCGCTATTGAAGCAGCTTGATGGCTATCACTTGATGATGATCGAGCAGCCGTTGGGGTGGGACGATTTGTACAGCCACGTGGAGCTGCAGAAAAAGCTGCAAACGCCGATTTGCCTGGACGAATGCATCCACAGTGTGGAACACGCGCAGGCGGCGATTTCGCTAGGGGCGTGCAAAATTATCAACATCAAGATGGGGCGAGTGGGCGGCTACACCGTGGCGAAGCAGATTCATGATCTGTGTGAGGCGAACGCGATTCCGGTATGGTGCGGTGGAATGCTGGAGTCCGGCATCGGCCGAGCGCACAACATTGCGCTATCTAGCTTGCCGAATTTTACTTTGCCGGGCGACGTGACGGCGAGCCGCCGATATTGGCACGAAGATATCATCGAGCCGGAAGTGACGGTTTCGCCGCAAGGAACCATTCGCGTGCCGAGCGAGCCGGGGATCGGCTTTGCGCCGCGGCTGGACCGGATCGAGAAATTCACCGTGCGCCAAGAGCGGCTGGCCTGACTCGGTGTACGTCGAGACTTCGGCAGGGCGCGCTCCCAATCGCGTAGTCATGGCCATGTCGATTGGCCTGGTGGTGGTGGTCTGGGCGGTGAACTTCATCGCCGCGAAGATCGGGCTGCGCTACCTGCCTCCCGTGACCATGGCATCGTTTCGCGTCGTCATCGCGGGACTGTCGATGGTACCTGCCTACCTTATCTGTTCGCGAATGCCGGCTTTTGCGGATGCGCGGCGCGCGCGCTTGCATGGGCCTAAGCCTCGCGACCTTTGGACATTTTCCTACCTGGGATTTTTCGGCGTGGTGGTCAATCAGATGTGCTTCACCATGGGCCTGCGCTACACATCGGTGAGCCACGCGGCTGTGATTGTGGGAATGGGGCCGATCTATACCTTGGTGCTGGCCGTGCTGTTTCGGCTGGAGCGCGCGACTTGGCACAAGGTAGTGGGCATGGCGATCGCGTTTCGCGACGTATGCGGTGCTAGGGAAGCGGGTGGCGGGGCGCTACGACGCGTTGACGATGACGGCGTTCAATCACTTCGCCGGTGCGCTCATTATTTTGCCGGTGGCTTTGCATCAGGCGTGGGCGCTGGGACCGTCTTCGAAGTGGCGCGCGATTCCGTGGCAGGGATGGACGGCGCTGCTGTACATGGCGGTTTGCAGTTCGGCGATGGCATATCTTTTTTATTTCTGGCTGCTGCGGTACTTGGAAGCTTCGCAGTTGAGCGCGTTCACGTATTTGCTGCCGGTGCTGGCGGTGATCTTGGGGATTTTGTGGCTGGGTGAGCGCGGGTCGGCGACGCAGATCGTGGGCGGAGCTTTGGCGCTCGGCGGCGTGTATTGGGTCGAGTCTGGCCGCGAGTCTCCAGTCAGAAATTAGCAAGACGACACCTAGGCCTTCCAATGGCGTTGACTCTCCGTAGAGTGCATCCTACGCTCTATTCAACAAGCAACTCACCGGTTTGTATCCATTCCAAGTGGGAATCCGCCCACACGGCCCCGTAGATAAGACCGCGGAAGTGCGGAGGCGCGGGTTCATCATGCAAATCAAAGTTACGATCGCGGCCGCGCTTCTGGTGGCAAGCGCATACGGCACATTCGCGTACATGCACCGCCTCCCCAAGTTCGGCGAAGCGGACGCGGTAGTGCTCGGAGACGTCAGCAATACCACGGGGAAGGCGATTTTTGATGGCTCGCTGCGGGAGGCGCTCGGCGTTTCGCTGGCGCAGTCGCCGTACCTCACTGTGGTCTCTAGCGAGAAGGTGAGCGAAGCATTGCGCGCCAGCGGGCGCACTGCAGAACAACGAATTACGCGCGACTTGGCGCCGGGGCTTTGCGCGAACACCAAAGCCAAAGCGTTTGTGGCTTCGGAAATATCGCCCGACAACGGCCACTACGCGATTTCGCTTGAGGCCTTTAGCTGTGCCGGCGGATCGTCTATGGCATCGACCACTGCGGGAGCCGCCAACGAACGCCAGGTGCTGCATGCGCTAGGAACGGCTGCAACTGAGTTGCGAAAGGATCTTGGAGAGGACCAGGGATCGATTCAGAAGTTTGATGTTGCGTTGGAGCGAGCTACTTCGCCATCGCTCGAGGCTCTCAAGCTTTACAGCGAAGGCCGAAGGTTGACCAGGGATAAGGGGCCATTGGAGGCGGTTGCGCCGCTACAAAAA
>WNFS01008322.1_pt1 | contig 10877 bp, 9 predicted proteins | sample 5400141 | NCBI WGS metagenome assembly WNFS01 (sample SAMN13153358, study PRJNA577476) | soil metagenome | isolation source: 60 cm saprolite under Madrone tree | place: USA:California | collected 2016-06-14 | reverse complement strand
TGCCTTGTCCTCCGTCCACGCGGGTACCGGGAACCGGCCGCCGATCTTCTGCAGCCCCTGGAGCCACGCCTGCGCGACCGCGACAGCAACCTCGAGGCGGACTTTGGGCGCGACGTCAGGGAGAAGCAGCGCGCTCGTGCAGAGACGTCTCAGGTCCAGATCGATGGGCCCGAACCCGACGTCGTCGAAATCGTTCACGTCGAACACCAGCGCGCCGCTCTGGCCCCGGTAGACGCCGAAGTTCTCCAGGTGCAGGTCGCCGACGATCAGCCCTTCCGGCGCCGCGCCCTGGGCGAGCGAGACGCGCGATTTGAACAAGTCGTCGGCCATCAAGTGGAACGTGCCGCGGAAGAACTGGAAGGGAGTGCTGGCCAGCGCCGCCAGCTTGCGCCGGAGCGCCTCGGCCGTCTGCGCCTCGGGTCCCAAGCCCGGCCGGTTGTACGCGATGATCTCGGCGAGGACGTCTCGCGGCATCTACTCGAGCGCCGAGGCGCAGCGCGCAACCCTCTCCATCGCCTTGCGGATGTCCGCTTCCGAGATCGCGAACGACAGGCGGAGGTATCCTTCGCGCCCGAACGCGCTCCCCGGGACCGTGGCGACCCCGAACTCCTCGAGCAGGATCTCCGCCAGCCGCTGCGTGGTCGCGACCGGCTCGCCGCGATACTTCCTGGAGAGCAGGGCGGAGAAATCGGCGAACACGTAGAAGGCGCCGTCGGGCGCGTGCGCCTCGACTCCCCGCACTTGCCGGAGCAGCTCGACCATCAGATGTCGCCTCTTCTCGAACTGCTGGCGCATCGCCTCCACCGGCTCTTGCGGCCCCCGCAGCGCGGCCACCGCCCCGTACTGCGAGAGCGAGCTGGGATTGGACGTGCTGGCGTCCTGCACCTTGCTCATGCCCGAGATGATCTCCGCCGGCCCGCAGGCCCAGCCCAGGCGCAACCCGGTCATCGCGTAGGCCTTGGAGCAGCCGTTGACCAGCACCGTCCGGTCTTTCAGCTGGGGGGCGACCTGGAGGATGTTGGTCGCCTTCCCGCCGTAGACCAGCCGGTCGTAGATGTCGTCGGAGAGGATCACCACCCGGGGGAACTTCTCCAGCACCCGGGCCACGCCGCGCATCGCCTCCGCGCTCCAGACGGCGCCGGTGGGATTCGATGGGCTGGAGAACATGAACACCCGCGTCCGGGGCGTCAGCAGGCGCTCCAGGTCCTCGGATCTCGGCGACCAGCCGTCTTCCTGCCGGAGCATGAGGTCCAAGGGCTTCGCCCCGGCGAGGCGCACCATCTCGGGGTAGCTGACCCAGTAGGGATTGGGAATCACCGCCTCGTCGCCCTCGTCCAGCAGGGCCATGCAGGCGTTGTAGAGCGCCTGCTTGGCGCCGGAGGTGGCGATGACCTGGGCCGCCGGCCAGCGCACGCCGGTCTCCTTGAACATCCAGTCGGAGATGGCCTCGCGCAGCTCGGCGGTGCCGTTCGACGGCGTGTACTTGGTGTAGCCCTTGCGAAGCGCGTCGGCGATCGCCTCCGCGACGTGGGGAAAGACCGGAAAGTCGGGCTCGCCGACCGAGAGCGAGACGATGTCCCGACCTTCGCGCCGGAGCTGGATCGCACGCGCCGTCATCGCCATGGTGGCGGACGGCTTCACCGCATCGAGACGCCTGCTGGTCACTTGAACCTCTTCTTCAGGGCTTTGAGGACGTTCGGCGGCACCAGACCGCTCACATCGCCTCCCAGCCGGGCCACGTCCCGGACGAAACGGCTGGAGATGTAGAAGTAATCCTCGCCGGTCATCATGAAGAGCGTCTCGATCCCGGGATCGAGCTTGCGGTTCATGTTGGCCATCTGGAACTCGTACTCGAAATCGCTCACCGCGCGCAGCCCGCGCAGGACGGTGTTCACGCCCTCTTCCTGCGCGAACTTGACCAGGAGGCCGGAGAACGTCTTCACCTTGACGCGCGAGTCGCCGTTCACCGCTTCCCTGAGCAGATCGACCCGCTCCTCGATGCTGAACACCGCGTCCTTGGCCGGGTTGCGGAGCACCGCGACGATCAGACCGTCGAACATCTTCAATCCACGCTGGATGATGCTCAGGTGCCCGTTGGTCGGCGGGTCGAAGGAGCCCGGGTACAGGGCGATCCGCGTCGTGGGCATCTGACGGCATCCTGCGAAAAAGCGGGGGCGAGGTCAAATCTGTTCGACAGGCGACGCAAACGTGCACCCGCCGGCGGGCATGACCAGTTTGCGCGCACATGCGCCAAGCAACTTGGTTGACCACGGCGATCTTGCTGTCCGGTTGTGCGCAAGGGGTCCCCGCCGCAGACCCGATCGCGGACGTCGCGGCCGGACCGGCGTCGCCCGGAGCCGATGGCGGAAGCAGCCCGGCGCCGGAGCCACCCTGGCCTTGCGATCGATCGATCGCCGCTGGAGAAGGAGTGACGATCAGCGACGGCGGCTCCTGTCCCGGCCTTTTGCCGGCGGCCGTCACCTGCGCGGCGGATCTGACCATCTGCTCCGGCGTGGGGTATCCGTCCGGAGGGGGCATGAGCGGGAACTCTGCCGTCGGAGCGACCAGCGATGGGCGCGGCTCGGTGGTGCTGTCCTGCCACCGCGCCGAGGTGGGGCCGCCCCTCCTCAACTTCCTCTTCGTCCCGACGCGCTCTGGCTTCGTGTCGAAAGCGAGGCTCGGCGTCGACGTGCGGCCGCTCGGCGACGGGTTCGTCGTCTCGCAGGGCTCGTACGTCCTGCCGCCGCCCTCGTATGATTTCATCGCCCACGACGGCGACCTGCGCGCCGATCAACGGGGCGGCACTCTGTACGCGTCTGCGACCCGCGCGGTGATCGTTCACCCGACGAACGGCGAGATCGTGGCGCAGTCCTTCACCGCGGCCGGCGCGCTCGCCGCCACCGCCACCCTGGCGACCTTCAGCGGCGACCCGGACAGCCTGATGTCCGGCGGTGCGATGAACGCGAGCGGCGCGGCGCTGGTCATCTGGCAGGTCTACGGCGATCCGAAGGCGACCGCGCGGTGGCTCGCGGCGGACGGCACCCCGGGCGGCGCACCCTTTTCCATCGCCGGATGGACCTCCAACGTCCCGGACACCAGGGCGCTGGCCGGTGGACGCATCGCCATTGCCGCAGAGCCTCCGAGCGGCGTGCCCATCCGGAGCTGGCGCGGCGTGATCGCCCCGGGTGGGACCGTCGAGCGCCCGGCTCCCGCGTGGCTCGCGGCGCGCGGCGATTTCCTGCTGCTGCCCGAGGGAAAGGCGATGGCGTTCGGCAGCGAGATCCTCGCTGCTGACGGTACGGTCTGCGGCACGGTCGACCTCGGAGCGCCGCTGGTGGGGATCGGTCTCGACGGAACGGCGTTCGCCGCGCGAAACCAGAGGACATTCCGCATCTACCCGCAGCTATTCCGCTGAGAAGACCAGCACCCGCGTGTCGCCGTAGCGGCGGTCGTCGGTCAGGAGCAGGCCGGCGGGCGGCGTCGGAGCCGGCTCGCGGCGGTCGGTTTCCAGCACCACCCGCGCGCCAGCCGCGAGCAGGTCGTTCGAGGCCAGCGCCTCCAGCGTGGGCTGCGCGGCGCGCAACGCGTACGGCGGATCGGAAAAGACCAGATCGAACCGCTCGCCGCGAAGCTGCCGGAGCGCCTCCGGCACTTCGGCTCGCACCACCCGGGTGCGGTCGCCGTACTTCAGCGCCGAAAGGTTGTGGAAGATCACGCCGCAGGCCCGCGGGTCGTTCTCGACCAGCACGGCGCGAGCGGCGCCGCGGGAGAGGGCCTCGAGCGCCAGCGCGCCCGTCCCTGCGTAGAGATCGAGGACGGCGAGGCCGTCCATCCTCTGCCCGAGCGCGTCGAACACGCTCTGGCGGACGCGATCCGCGGTCGGGCGCGTGCCGGCTCCGGGCACCGCCCGCAGCGGGTGGCCGCGCGCCGCGCCGCCGACGATCCTCAATCCTCTCCCGGGTGCAGCGCCGCGACCGCCGCGATCAGCCGCGCCGAGGTGCCGCGCGCGCCGGCCCTGCGGAACAGCTCCAGCGCTTCGAAACAGCAGAGCGCCTCGAGGCGCTCCTGCGCGTCGGGCGGAAGATCGCGCAGCAGGCGCTGGTGGCGGGCCGCGGACTGATCGAGGGTCGCGCCCTTCTCGTCTGCCCAGGCCTGCAGCACCTCCCAGGTCTCCTGGGCGACGGCCTTTTGAAGCGCCCGGAGGAAAGGGCCGGACGCAACCAGCTGGCGCAATCGACGGCGCGGAAGCTCGAGCGCCACGGACTCCGTCGCCGTGGACAGCGCGGTATCGCCCAGCTCGGCCGAGAGGCTCTCCGCATCGTCCTCCATCCCGGTGATCCGCACCGCGCTGGGCGGAGCGCCGCGCGAGCGCAGCTGCCGGGCCAGCTCCGCCGCCGCCCGCGCGCCGCCGAGCGGCACGATCTCCAGGCCCAGCTCCATCTGGCACACCGCGCTGGCGGTCAGCGCCGCGTTGCGCGCGTCCTCCTGGGTATCCGCGGCCGCGAGCGACACACCCGTGAACCCGGACTCCACCTCCCGCTGGATCCGCTCCGAGTCCGGAACCGCGCTGCCCGCCCGCGGCGGCTCCTTCAAGAGCGCCAGCGGCCCGAAGAACGGCAAGTCGCCCGCGATGCGGAAGGCGGCGTCCGCGAACGCCGTGTCGTCGCGCGTTTCCTCGGGGCCCTTCTCGTCCGCGGCGCCCGACGGCCGCACCAGGAGCAGCGGCGCGGACGCGTCGCGCGCCGCCCGCGCGAAGCCGGCGATCGCGGCCGGCGCCGGGGCGGCCAGGGCCACCAGCATCAGATCCTCGCGCGCCGCCGCCGCCAGGAGCTCCCGCATGCTGAGCACGAGCAGCTTCCGCCCTCCAAGCCGCGACACCGCTTTCGCCGGACGGCGGGACCAGACCAGCTGCAGGGCACCGCTAATGGACCACCTCTTCGTGACGGTAGTCCTCGCTCTCGAACTGGATGGTGGTGTGCTCGATGGCGAATCGATCGCGCAGGACGGCCTTGGCCTCGGTGAGGATCTCGTCGTGGCTGCGGCAGTCCGGACCCTGGCAAGTCACCACGATGTGGCAGGAGAGCGCGATCAGCCCGCTGGTGATGGTCCAGACGTGCAGGTCGTGCACCGCGGCCACGCCCGGCACGTTGGCGATGGCCGCGGAGACCTCACCCACCGGGATGTGCCCAGGGGCCCCCTCGAGGAGGACGTGCAATGCCTCGCGGCAGAGCCGGATCGCGCTCCAGACGATGGTCGCCGCGATCAGGAAGCTGACGATCGGATCCACCGCCAGCTGCCCGGTCCAGGCGATCAGCACCGCGGAAGCCAGCACGCCCACCGAGTTGAGGAGGTCGCCGGCGAGATGCAGGAAGGTGGAGCGCAGGTTCATGCTCCCCTCCGCGCCGGCGTGCGTGATCCACATCCCCACCGCATTGAGCGCGATGCCGAGGCAGGCCAGCAGCACCACGGTCCGCACCTGGACGGGCTCGGGGTGCATCAGGCGGTGGTATCCCTCGATGGCGATGCCCGCCGCGATGGCGAAGAGGACCGCTCCGTTCACCAGCGCCGCCAGGATCTCCAGCCGCCGGTACCCGTAGGTGCGCTTGTGGTCGGCCGGCCGCCCGGCCATGCGCAGCGCGAGCAGCGACAGACCGATGGCCGCCGCGTCGGCCAGCATGTGTCCCGCATCCGAGAGCAGCGCCAGGCTGTTGGACACCCATCCGCCCACCCCCTCGGCGACCATCGCGACCAAAGCGACGAGCAGCGCGAGCGCCAGGCGCCGCTGCTCGCCGGCCCGCAGGGGCACCTGGGGGTGGAGGTGCTCGTTTCCCTGATGATGATTGCGCATCCGCAGCGATACTAATGCGCCGCACCGCCTGCTTCCAGCATCCACATGAGCTACCATTCCACAATGGAGAGTGAGCTGCTCGGGGCCGACTCAGGGTTTGCCGACGCGAGCGACGGGACGCGCATCCACTGGTCCGCCGTCGGCCGCGGCTCGCCGGCCCTGGTGTGCTGCGACGGCATCGGCTGCGACGGATTCGCCTGGAAATACCTGGTGCGCGACTTCGCGCCGCGCCACCGGGTCGTCCGCTGGCACTACCGCGGTCACGGCCGCAGCGGCCTTCCCGATGACCCCAGCCGCGTCGGGTTCGATGACATCTCGTCCGACCTGCAAGCCGTTCTCGAGGCGGCCGGCACGCCACGAGCCGTCCTGCTCGGCCACTCGATGGGCGTGCAAGTGGCGCTGGAGCACCACCGGCGGCATCCGGAGGAGGTCCTCGCCCTGGTGCTGATGTGCGGTTCGCACGGTCTGCCCCTGGATACGTTCCACGACAGCAAGGCGCTGAAGATCCTCCTCCCCTCGATGATCGCGGCGGCCGGGAAGTATCCTCAGGCCATGAACCTGATCTGGCGGCTCGCCGCGGGAGGCGAGCTCGCGTACCAGATCGCCACGCACCTCGAGGTCAACCGCAAGCTGGTGAACCGCGAAGACTTCGCTCCGTACTTCAGGCACCTCTCGGGGATGGACCCCCAGCTCTTCCTTGGCATGCTCAGGCACGCCAGCGAGCACACGGCGTACGATCACCTGCCGCGCGTCGACGTGCCCACGCTGGTCGTCGCCGGCACCGACGACACGTTCACCCCCTATTGGCTGAGCGAGGAGATGCATGCCCGCATCCGCGGCTCCGAGCTGCTGACGGTCCCGGGTGGGACGCACGTCGCGCCCATCGAGCAGCCCGAGCTGATCACCCTTCGTCTGGAGAAATTCCTCGCCGGCCTTCCGGCGCGCGGAAAGGCGCCCGCGCTGCGCACCGCCTGAATGCGCCCGTGGCGCTGCGCACTCGTCGCGCTGCTCCTCTTGCCGCTTCCGGGCGCGGCGCTGGATCCCCGCTTCGTCTGGGAGACGGTGGAGACCCCGCACTTCCAGGTCCACTACCACCAGGGCATGTACCGGTACGCGCAGAAGATGGCGCGCGCCGCGGAGCTGTCGCACGAGCGGCTGCTGCCCCTGCTCGACCATTCTCCTTCCGAGCGGACCCAGATCGTGGTGCAGGACGACACCGACTTCGCCAACGGGAACGCGACCCCGCTCCTCTACGACCTGATCCACGCCTACGCGGCGCCGCCCGACTCGCGCAGCACGCTCGCCGACTTCGACGACAACGCGTACGAGCTGATCGCCCACGAGTACACCCACATCCTCCACCTCGACACGGTGCTGGGGTTGCCGGAAGCGGTGAACGACATCTTCGGCAAGCTCTGGATCCCGAACGGCGTGCAGCCGCTCTGGTTCATCGAGGGGATCGCCACCTTCGCCGAGAGCGAGGTGAGCTCGGCGGGACGCGTGCGCGCCTCCGAAGAGGACATGCTGGCGCGGGCGGAGGCGCTGGCGGGCAAGCTTCCGCGCATCGATCAGCTCTCCAATGCGCGGCTCGACTGGCCGCGGGGGTTCGGCCAGTACACCATCGGCTCCCGCTTCCTCGATTTCATCCGGGACCAGTACGGGCCCGGCGCCCTCCGCGACCTGTCGCACGACTTCGGATCGCGCGCGATTCCCTTCGGCCTCAACTTCAGCGCCGACCGCGTCCTGGGCAGCACCTATCTTCAGCTCTACGACGAATACTCCGCCAGCGAGCTCGGCCGTGCCCAGGAGGTCCAGGCCGCGGTGCGGGAAGGCGGCGAGACGTCGATCGAGCCGCTCACCCGTCTCGGGGAGTGGGTGCGAACCCCCCGCTGGAGCCCCGATGGGTCGACGCTCTACTACACGAACGCGGGCCCCGTGGATCCAGACACTGGCGCTTCGACGCGCGTCAGCCGTGGCCTCCGCGCCCGCAGTCCCGACGTCGCGCGCGAGGGCACCATCGCTTTCGTCTGGCGGCGCACCGGAGGCAGGACGGCCATCGCCGAGCTCGCACCCGGCGGACCTCGCGTGCTGTTCGAGGACCTTTCCGGGGGGCCGGTGGACAGCCCGCGCTATTCTCCCGATGGGACCCGCGTCGCCTTCCTCCACCACCGCGACGGGGCCTGGGACCTGCGGATCGTGGATCGGACCTCGCTCGCCGTGAGCGACGTCACGCACGACCGCGCGCTCGATCGCGATCCCGCCTGGACCGCCGACGGCCAATGGCTGCTCTTCAGCAGCGATCGGACCGGGATCTACAACATCTTCGCCTGGCGCCCCGGCGAGCTGCGCCAGGTGACCAGCGTGGTGCTGGGCGCGTTCGAGCCGGCGCCCTCGCCGGACGGAACGCAGCTCGCCGTCGTGACCTACAGCGAGCGGGGATACGACGTGGGCAGGCTCCCGCTCCAGGTTGCGTCCTGGCGGCCGGTCACGGCCCCTCCGGTGGCGCAGCAGCGTCCGCCGCCCACCGCGCTGCCGCCGCAGGAGGTCTATCCGAGCCATCCGTACTCGCCCTGGGCGACGCTGCGGCCGCATTTCTGGCTGCCCTATGTGGGCGCGGACGCGTACGGCACGACCGTCGGTGCCCTGACCGCGGGGTTCGACGCCGTGGACCGCCATGAGTATGCGGCGGCGGCCTGGTGGAGCGTGTACGGCAACGTCCCGGGGTGGGACGCCCTCTACATCAACCACTCCTTCTACCCGGACTTGCAGCTGGAGCTGACGGGCGACGTGGGCACTCCCCAGGCCGCCGGCGGTATCGACGCTCCCGGCTACTACTACGAGCGATCGGTCGGAGGGTCGATCGCGGCGACGTTCCGGTTCTCGCAGATCGAGCGCAGCCAGGCAGTGACTTTGTCCTACGAGCTGCAGAACTTCACCGTCGACCGCAATCCGCTGGGCGTGCCCACATCGCCGGGCCTCCTCGGCGCCGCCACCTTGACCTGGGCGTTCTCCGACGCGAGGCGCTTCGTGCGCAGCGTGTCCGCGGAGCAGGGACAGCGCATCGCCGTCGCGCTGCGCGTTTCCGACCGGGCCCTGGGGAGCGATTTCTCCTTCTGGCAAACGACCGCCTCCGCGTCGAAGTTCCTGGCCATGCCCTGGAGCACGCGCGGCGTCCCCTGGCACCACGTGCTGGCGCTGCGCGGCTCCTTCGGCGCTTCCGGCGGCGATCTGTCGAATCGCCACGACTACTTCCTCGGCGGTTTCCAGCAGGCCGACGTGGTGCGGAGCGTCCTCAATCCCGCCAGCGCGCCGGTCCGCATCCTGCGCGGTTTCGTGCGCGACGCCTTCCACGGGACCGCCTACGCGCTGGGCACCCTGGAGTACCGCTTCCCGATGCTTGACGTCGACGTGGGCCCCTGGACGCTCCCGGTCTATCTGCGCCGCTTGAACGGCGCCGTGTACAGCGATGTGGGCGACGCGTTCACGTTCGACCGCCGCGACTTCAAGCTGCACGCCGGCGCCGGAGCCGAGCTGCGCGCCGAGGTGGTCCTCGGATGGATCCTTCCCACCGACCTGCGCCTCGGATGTGCGCGCGGGATCGAGCGATCGCCGCTGGCGATCTTCGACTGCTACCTGGCCCTGGGTGGAGTTTTCTGAGCCTCGCGACCCCGATGCTACCGTCGATCGGATGCCGGGAAGGTTCGAACGCGCGCTGGAAGCCGGGCTGCGCATCCGTCCGGGAGAGCAGCGGCGCGTCGCCCTGATGTCGCTCTACGAACGCGATCGGAGCGGTGCTACCGCAGCGCGGCCGCTACCTGCGCGGGCAGGAACGTGGCGGGGTCGTCTGCGTAGCCCTTCTTCGCCACCACCACCTTCCCTTCCCCGTCCACGATGAAGAGCGAGGGCAGCCGCAGCGTCGAGCCCAGGTACTGGCGCGCGATGCGCCGGTCGCGGTCGTCGACCACCGGAAACGTGACGCCGCTGTCGCGCAGGAGCAGGGCGGTCCGCTGTGCAGCTGACTGGTCGCGATCGACCGCGACGGAGATGACGCGCAGCCCGCGCTCCGCGTACGTGGTTGCGAGGGTCTGGAGCACCGGCAACTCCTTGCTGCACGCCTCGCAGGCGCTGCTGAAGAAGCTGATCAGCACGGCCCGCGTGGTGGGCCGCCCGCCGGGTCCCAGGAGCGCCCCCAGATCGACTGCCTGCACCCCCGCGGCGTCCGGGTTCTGCACCGAACCCGAAAAGAGCGGCGCCGGCTCGCCCGCAGAAACGGCAGGCGGCTCCCCCTCGGCCGGCTTCTTCTCGGGCGGGCCGAGAAAGCGGGGCGGCCCGGCGAGCAGGAATGCGGCGGCGAACACGAAGGTCATCGCGGCCCTCCGGCGGTCAGCTTCCGGACCTCGTCGGCGAAGCCCGAGAGAGTCACCTCGTGCTGCGCGCCCGTCTTCAGCTCCTTCAGCTTCGCCCGATCCGACTTCAGCTCCTGGTCACCCAGCACCAGCGCGAACCGCGCTCCGAGAGCGTCGGCGCGCTTGAGCTGGTTGCCTGGATTCGACCTGCGGAAGCTGACCTCCGCGGCCAGGCCGGCGGCGCGCAGCTGCTGGGCGAGCTGATCGGCCCGCGCCGCCTCCGCGTCACCCAGGGGCGCGATGAACACCACGGGGCGGGTCGCGCGCTCCTTGCCTTCCTGCGCGAGCAGCAGCGCCAGGCGCTCCACCCCCGCCGCGAATCCGATCCCGGGGACGTCGGGCCCTCCCAGGTCCTTCACCAGCCCGTCGTAGCGGCCGCCGCCCGCGAGCGTGCTCTGCGCGCCGAGGCCGGAGGTAGCGATCGCCTCGTAAGTGGTGCGCGTGTAGTAGTCCAGGCCGCGGACGAGCTTCGGATCGACGGCGAACGGGACCCCGAGCCGCCGCAGCATCTCCTGCACCCCGGCGAAGTGGACCTTGCACGGCTCGCAGAGGAACTGCTCCATCTTCGGCGCGGCCGCCGCGACCTCCTGGCACTTCGGGTTCTTGCAGTCGAGGACGCGGAT
>WNFS01009787.1_pt1 | contig 10879 bp, 9 predicted proteins | sample 5400141 | NCBI WGS metagenome assembly WNFS01 (sample SAMN13153358, study PRJNA577476) | soil metagenome | isolation source: 60 cm saprolite under Madrone tree | place: USA:California | collected 2016-06-14 | reverse complement strand
GAACTTGTGATGACAGCCTCGAGAAAGCGCCGGGATTCTGAGACTTACAGGAGACCCTCGTCGGTGCACATGAAGAGCACGCTCTCAGCGGCCGTATCGCGTGTGTGCTGTTGGTCTTGGGATCGACCTATCCACCTTTATACTGCGACTGCCTCACCGACGTGCGTTTGGTGAAGATTGGCCGTAATGGAATCATTAGCACCCTGCGTGCGGTGAGCGATCCTTGCTACGTCTTCATCTCGTCTCTACTCAGCCGCAAGGTAGCCATTCAGGCAAACTTCACCAACAACCTTATGGACCCGAGCGCAGAACGACTAGTGCGTGTTCTCGAAGCGATGGCCCGATTGAACGAAGTTGCGACTCCGCCTTGTCCTGAAATCACCCAGCAGGACTGGGCTAACATGATCGGGATAACCCGACAGCGGGTTAATCGCCTTCTACGGAAGTTCAGAAAACGAGGGTTTATCGATGACTCTATCGGTTTGAAGGTGAATCGCTCTATACCTGCAGGATCTCGGGGAAGAATTAGGCCGAGGGTGATGATTGATGATTCTGGCCTTCGAGTTCCGCGAGTCGCTCCTCGACCACGCCCAGAAGAATGTTGACTTCCAAAACGAGTCGGCACAGCTCTTGCGGATCTTGTTATTGGGCCGCTTGTTCTGTCATTTCGCCGAGAGCGGGTGACATGCCGTCGTCGAGTGTCATCGGAGATGCATCAAGCTCAACACTTCCTGGCTTTCTTTCCGGAATCAGCAGTCACTCGCGGCTTCTTCTCCTCGTGGGCGACCACGACCACTTTCGCTTCAGTCGAGGGTTTTTCGCGAGTTCTTGCAAAACCGCTGTCTGCACTTCGGGGTGTCTTGCAAGAGCGTCCAGGAGCAAATGTTGCAGCTTTGTGCTCTTGGCTACCTGTCTAAACATTTGGCGACGCAAGTCTTCAACTGGAATTTAAGGGTTGGCCTGGGTCGCTGGGCGGGCGCGTGCGAGCGCGCATCGACAGCCAGAGCGGGGCGAAGCCATTGTGCGCAATGTGCCATCGGTGGCGCGACGGACTGGCTCGCCCAGGCCGCGCGGCTCGGACGACCGGCTTCCCACGCTCCCGAGGCCCGTGCCAAACAAGTGGACACTCAACGCCGACACTCTAGGGCGCGCAGTTCGTGGACGATGTCGAGCGAAGCATCCTGGCTCACCAACGAGATGTACTCGAACACAATTCAGCCGCTGCTTGCCAGGATCTCTAACTCCGCCATTGCATCGCGGCTCGGAGTTTCCCGCTGGTATATGCAGACCGACATCCACCGCATCCACGGCACTGGCAGGCGCTAGCAGAACTGGTCGGCCGGTCGAGAGGGTGAGACCTTGGCACAGCATAGGAATCACCAAGTACATGTCCGCAAGTCACGGTGAGGTTTAAGCTGAAGGGTGTACGCTCCGTAAGGAGACACCTATGAAACGGCTCCTTTCGGCCGCAGTTCTGGTCGCCGCACTTTTCGCTCCCACCCTTGTTTTTCCCAGTTACTCTCAGACGCCTTCGACATCCCAGGGTAAGAGCGCCGCTGGCGATCCAGCAAAATCAACATGTACTGACAACGACACGTATACAAACAGTCAAGGAGAGAAAGTCAAACGCCCAGAGAACTGTTCCTCTGCCCCCCAGGGAGCTACAGCTCAGTGCCGAGACGGAACTTACAGTTTTAGCAAAAATCATCGTGGAACCTGCTCACATCATGGAGGAGTGGCCAAATGGCTCTAAGCCACGCTCGCAGTTGGCTGCTCACTTCCCTTGATCCATTAGCTTGACCGAGGCCCTCTTGCTCCGCAGAGAAATCGTGGGTTTATGAAAGACGACCTCGGACCATCTAGCTTGATTTCGAAGGACTTGCAGCCTGGCTCGGATGATACTGCGGCGGCACTCGCTGAGAAACTCGGCGCGGGTAAGTACAAGAAATATGTCCGCTTCTTTGTCGCCGCGCTCAGCAGCATTCCCTGGATCGGCGGTGTGATAGGGGCGGCGGCCAGTCTCACTACAATGAATTTCTGCGCTGGCTTCAAAGGTACATGTCACAGAATCAGATTTGATCGCTTTCCCATTTTGGCGCATTCTGCCAAGACAACTTTTTGTTGTGCATGGCTGCTCGTGAAACGTGAAACGCAGTTGGTGTAATGGGGAAATTTCGCCAGCTACGATGAGCAGCGTGTGTGTTCGCTTATCGCAGGACTCATGAGGACGAAGTTTTTGATGCCTGAATTACCCAGACTATCCCGTTTTGTAAAGCGCAATTCCTACGAGGAATTCTTGCGTTGGCTCAATGGTTACGAATCCCAAAGCCCATAGAAGACCCCTCGTCAGTGAGTGCTACAGCGATATTTCAGTTACCGGGTCAAATGCGGGAACCATCAGACCGCGAGCGGTGTCAATTGAAAGAAGGGTCCGTGGAGGTGTATTTCCTTATGCGCCTGCTTGCGGTAGTTCGTGGCTGCCAGTCCCTCCTATCTCCAGCACGACCCAACAACCTGAAAATGGCATTGTTCATTCCGGCATTGCTGTTTGCCGCAATCGCGTACGCACAAACGACGGTACCTGATACTTCAGCGGGAAGAACCCTTCGAGCATGGCTCGATGCATTTAACAGCGGTGATCGAGCGAAAGTCGAAGCGTACATAAAGACGTTCGAGCGCCAGCAATCGGTTGAGCGCATGATGGGATTCTACAACCAAACAGGCGGCTTCGATTTGCTGGCGATCGAAAGCAGCGAGCCATTGCTGATCAAGTTTCGCGTCAAGGAAAAAGCAGGTTCGACTATCGCAATCGGAAGCATACAACTGAAGGATGCTCAGTCAGGAGTGGTGGAAGGCTTTAACTTGCGGGCAATTCCTCCGGGTGCCGCTGTAGATAACGTGAAGGTGGATTCCGCTGAGCGGCAACATGTCATTGACGGAGTAGCGAAGAACTTGAAGGAGTCCTATGTCTATCCCGATCTGGCACTGAAGATGGAGGATGCCATTCGAGCGAATCAGAAACGGGGCGAGTACGACGCCATCACAGACCCCGATGCTTTCGCCAATCGGCTGACGAAAGACTTGCAGGCGGTCAGCCACGACAAGCATCTCGGAGTCAATTACAGCCCTGTCAAGATTCCGCCAGAAGGACATACGCCCAGCGCCGATGAAAAGGCGCAGTTCCGAAAGATGCTGGAGCAAACGAATTGTTCGTTTGAGAAAGTCGAAATCCTGCCGCGCAACATTGGCTACCTCAAGTTCAATGCCTTCGGGGATCCCACCATTTGCGGTCCAACCGCCGTTGCAGCCATGAACTTTTTGGCACACGTGGATGGCATCATTTTCGATCTCCGCGAGAACGGCGGCGGAGACCCGAAGATGGTCGCCATGATCTCAAGTTATCTCTTCGATGGCTGACAAGCCTGCATTTGTTCTGACCTCCAAGAGCACCTTTTCCGGCGCGGAGGAGTTTGCTAACAACCTGAAGAGCCTCAAACGCGCCACGATTGTGGGCGAAACGACTGGAGGCGGTGCCCATCCCGTATGGGGACATAGTATCGACGATCACTTTAGGATTGGAGTCCCGTTCGCGCGTGCCGTAAACCCAGTTACCAAGACAGACTGGGAAGGAACTGGTGTGGAGCCGGACGTCAAGGTTGAGGCATCGCAAGCCTTGGATGTGGCAACCAAGCTGGCGCTAGAGCGTATCAAGGACAACGCAGACAAGAGCGAGCCTGTGCGATTGCCATAGATGCCGACTACGCCCAATGTGCGAAAAGAGCACGAACGTCCGGACTGCCGCACCCGGCCAATTGAATGAAACAGGCCGACAGTTGTTCGCTGTCTATGGGCAGCATGATCAGTCACCAGTTGTGACGTGGCTCCCGATCTTGCTTGGATTGTTCGCCTCAGCAATCGTCGCGCTGGCCTTGTGCCCGGTCCCACGATCCTACAATTTATCTCCTGCCAGAGCTCTGTTCCTTGCCGTCGCTTACGTTATGGAAACTGTCGGCATCGGTGGGGGTGTACTTGCTGCATGCGGCACTATCCTTGGTTGGCGCAAACCTGAATTGTCCGGCTGGTGGGTTTTGCCACTTTTTTGCAGCGTAGCAGCTTGGATGACGCCGCTGGCTGCCTTCTACACGAGGGATTCGTTGTGGGCTGCCTCGGCAGGTTTCGTGATAGCGGTGTTTGGTTCCAGGCTGATCTATCGCTATCATCTGGCAATCCGCGCGCGTGAGATGTTTCCAAGCGCCGAGTCCCAAATCACAGGGCTTTCTCACACCACACGCCTCATGTCGCTGACGTTCGCCGCGCTCCTACTCCAACTCGGGGTTCTCTCCATCGTGGCATCAGTGGCGCACGCGGCCACCGTACTGATCGGCAGCGCGATCATCGTGATCTCCCTTTTTCGTCAGACAAATCAATCGCAATTGGAGTCGCAATTCCCGAAACCTGTACTACGCTTCTCGATTATGCTTGGCATCGCCATCATCTTGGTTGCAGCTAGTCTGACGCCATATCTGGCAGTCCCAAGCGAGGACGCGAGCACTACGGATGCCATTACCGAGCATTCGATCCCAAAGGCTGCAGGGAGCTCGGCAAAGCGGAAGGCAAGTCTTCTTCAATCCGCAGGTTCGTGGTTTCGCAGATTCCTAGCCAACGGTCCTCAATCAGGTGCTAAAGGCAGGCTTGGTGACGGAGCATCGAGTAGCCCTCGTCCCTACCCCGCTCTTCAGGCTCTATTTGGAGAGAGCGAAACGGCAAGTGGATCAGCATGGAGCTCTTTGCAGAGGAAATTGAACAAGAGCAATTCGACTGTGCTCGCGGCGGACGACGCCGTGCCGGGAATAATTCTACGGCCCAAGATAGGGAATTACATCACGATAGCGCCTCCATTGCCGACACTACGCGTATTCGACGCGAAGTCTAACAAGCGTAGGGCAGATCCGGTTTCCATTCCGTTCTATGGAGCATACTGGCTCTTCAGAGCCTCTGAGAAAACGCTGCCAGCCGGTGCGGTCGAAGTGCGTGGTGACGCGGATTCGACGTCGTTCAAGACGACGGACTTCAGTCCGATCTCAATGGAGGCGCGCCAGAATTTCGGATCCCTTATCGAATTATCATGCTGCAGCGCAGTTGAACTTGTTATTTCAAACGGCGACCGCCGCCCAGGCACCGTTGCAGTGGAGCTTATCTTGACGAACACAACACTGCCCGACCAGCCTCATCAGTCACTCGGAATAGCGCCCGTGAACTCGACTCTGCGCTGGTTTCCGGGTGACGACAGACCAGCAGTGACAGAAGTTCTGACCTTTCGAGTGCCAGCGCAGGCGGCCATTCAGAGCTTTGACGAGGCGACCATACGTTTCGAATTGCGATCTCCCCGCGAGCAATGGAGCGCAAAGATAGCAATCGAGAAGTTTCGTTTGATTTCCCGTGGTCTGTGATCTCCGCTCCCGGGGGAGGGAGCATTTTGCCGTTGCCATATCCTACCCCTCCGCCGGTTTGACCCCGTTTTCCACCCGCCTGTAATATCAAAGGTTACCCCTGCAATCGCAGCATGTGCCGAGCGTGCCTCGGCCTGGACGGCGGAAGTCCCGCCCCCACATTACCGGACCACACGGACAAGATGCCCCACGAACTCCCCAAGGCGTACGAGCCGGGCGCAATCGAAACGCGCTGGGCCGACTACTGGAAACACGAGAAGCTCTTCCACGCTCCCACTCCGCCCGCCCGCCACCCGCACCACATGTTCAGCCTGTTGCTGCCGCCACCAAACGTCACTGGTCGCCTGCACATGGGCCACATGCTCAACCAGACGGAGATGGACATCGTCATCCGCTGGCACCGGATGCGCGGCGATCTCACGCTTTGGCTGCCCGGCACCGACCACGCCGGCATCGCCACCCAAATGATGGTGGAGCGCCAGCTGCGCAGCGAAGGCAAGTCGCGCCGCGATCTGGGCCGCGAAGCCTTCATCGAGCGCGTGTGGGCGTGGCGACGCCAGTACGGCGGCGCGATCCTCGACCAGATGAAGCGTCTGGGCGCGTCGGTCGACTGGGAGCGCGAGTACTTCACTATGGACGAGAACTTGTCGCACGCTGTGCGCGAAGTCTTCGTCCGCCTGTACGAGCGGGGACTGATCTATCGTGGGAAGTACATCGTGAACTGGTGCCCCGACTGCGGCACAGCGATCTCGGACCTCGAGGTCAGACACGAGGACGTTCCCGGCAAGCTTTACGAGATTCGTTATCCGGTGGTGGGCTCGAAAGAGTTCATCACCGTGGCGACCACGCGTCCGGAGACCATGCTGGGCGACACCGCCGTGGCCGTGAACGCCAAAGATGAGCGCTACAGGCACCTGCACGGCAAGAGCGTGATTCTGCCGCTGATGAATCGCGAGATCCCCATCATTCTCGATGAACTCGCCAATCCCGAATTTGGGACCGGCGCCGTGAAGGTGACGCCCGCGCACGATCCCAACGACTTTCAGGCCGGACTGCGTCACAATCTGCCCCAGATCGACGTGATGGACGAGCGTGCCCTCATGAACGAGAACGCCGGTCCCTACGCCGGTCTCGATCGTTTCGAAGCCCGCAAGCGTGTGGTGGCGGACCTCGAGGCGCAAGGCTTCCTGGTGGCGATCAAGGACTACACCATCGCGCTCGGCAAATGCGATCGTTCGGGCACGGTGGTTGAGCCGAGGCTATCCGAGCAATGGTTCGTGAAGATCGAGCCGCTCGCCAAGCGCGCGATTGAAGTGGTCGAAAAGGGCTACATCCGATTCACCCCCGACAACTACAAGCAGATTTACTTGAACTGGATGTACAACATCCATGACTGGTGCATCTCACGCCAGCTTTGGTGGGGGCACCGGATTCCGGCGTGGCGCTGTGTGGGCTGCAAAGAGATCATCGTGGCCCGCGAGACACCCACACAGTGTCCCAAGTGCCGCAGCGCGAAGCTCGAACAGGATACCGACGTGCTCGACACCTGGTTCTCGTCCGGCCTGCTGCCCTTCACAACGCTGGGCTGGCCGGAAGCGACGCGCGATCTGGAAGTCTTTTATCCGACGTCGCTCTTGATCACCGGTTTCGACATTCTGTTCTTCTGGGTGGCCCGCATGATCATGCTAGGCTGCTGGTTCATGATGCCGCCGGAGAAGCCGTTGCGTTCGGAGGAGATGCCCGAGGGCCACGAGGAAGCCCTGCGCAACAGCGTGCCCTTCCGCGAGGTGTACATCCACGCTCTCGTGCGCGACGCTGAAGGCGAAAAGATGTCCAAGGTGAAGGGGAACGTGATCGATCCAATCCAGGTGATCGAAAAGTACGGCACCGACGCCACCCGCTTCACGCTGGCCGCCATGGCTTCTCCAGGTACGGATGTTGCGTTCAACCCCAGCCGCACAGAAGGCTATCGCAACTTCGCCAACAAGATCTGGAACGCCGCCCGCTTCATGTTCATGAACATGGACCGCGTGGGCGTAACGCGGGCGCCCTCGCCCCCAAACGCCGGCGCCAAGGGAGTGCAAGGTTTCGCCGCCGCTGCCCTGGAAGACCGCTGGATCCTCTCCCGCTTCAACGGCGTGTCTGCCTACGTAGGCGAAGCCCTCGAGGACTATCGCTTTCACGAGGCGGCCAACCGCATCTACGATTTCTTCTGGGGAGAGTTTTGTGACTGGTACATCGAGCTGATCAAGCCGAGGCTCATATTCGCAGACGACACTGACAAAACCACTGCTCAGATTGCCTGCAATAACCTGGTCGCGCTCTTCGAAGGGGCGTTGCGCCTGCTGCATCCGGTGATGCCGTTCATCACGGAAGAAATCTGGCATGCCATCTACGACGGCCAGCCACCGCTCCGATCGATTGCCTTGGCGGCCTTTCCGTTGCTAGACGAGAGGCAAGTCGACCTGAAAGCTGAGACGCACATGGCTGTCCTGCAAGACCTGTTGGTCAGCGTGCGAAACCTGCGGGCCGAGCTGAAAGTCGAACCGAAGGTGAAGGTGCCGATCCAGGTGTACGCGCACGAACCCGAAATCCGCGACCTGATCGAGGAAAATCACCGCGCCATCGAACACGACCGCCAGAGCAACGTCGAATCGATCACGTTGGTGGAGAGTTCGCTCGCGAAACTCCCTGGCGCCCGCCACACCGCCCGCTTCGACGTGCACCTGGTGTATGAGCAGAAGATCGACGTGGCCGCAGAATGCGAGCGCCTGAAGAAGGAACGGGAAAAGTTCGAAAAAAACATCGCGAGTGCAGAACGCCAGTTAAGCAACGAGAGCTTTCTTGCGAAAGCTCCGGCGAACGTGGTGGAAGGCCTTCGCAAACAGAAACACGAGAACGAAGCCCTGCGCGACAAGAACCGAAAGAAATCCGGTGACCTGGGCTGCAAATGACTCAAGCCAGCACACGTCGAATGGTTGTTCCCAGGCACTGGCTACCAGCCACTCGCAACTGATTGTATGGACTTTAATAGCCGCCGCATCACGGCCGTTTTGCAAAACGCGCTACTGGAGGATCGCGCCACGCGCGACGCGACCAGCTACGCCTGCGTCGATCCCAACCAGAGAGCCTCCGGCACGGTACTGGCGAAACAGGACAGCATCTTGGCCGGACTCGGCGTCATCCCGGCCATTCTCGATTGCTTTGCCGCGCTCGACGGTGCCGTGGTCTCGCACTACGAAGTCACCAGTCATCCGGAAATCTTCGATGGAGTGCGCCTGCACAGTGGTCAGTCCGTTGCCGTCATCCGCCACAACGCGCGCGTGATTCTCTCCTGCGAGCGCGTGATCCTGAACTTCCTGCAGCGCATGAGCGGCATCGCGACGCTCACCCGCCAGTTCGTGGACGCCGTCAGTGGCACCAAGGCGCGTATCCTCGATACCCGCAAAACCGTTCCCGGCCTGCGCATGATCGATAAGTACGGAGTCCGTTGTGGAGGCGGTCAGAACCATCGCCTCGATCTCTCCGACGGCGTTTTGATCAAGAACAACCACATCGCCCTCGCGGGGGGAATCATTCCCGCGCTCGACCGTGCACACCGCAACCGCCGCGGCTCGCAGCCGATCGAAATCGAAGTCCGTTCCCTCGAGGAGATGGAAGTTGCGCTCGCCCACGGCGCCGAAGCCCTGCTGCTCGACAACATGGCAGTCGAAGACGTCCGCAAGGCGGTGGAGCATTGCGCCGGCCTCGAACGGCGAATTCCAGTGGAATGTTCGGGCGGGATCCGCCTCGACAACGTCCGTGCCTACGCGGAGACCGGAGTGAATTTCATTTCCGTGGGAGCGCTCACCCACTCCGCCACGGCCGTCGACATGAGCCTGCGGGTCACGCCCGCCTAGCCTGTGCAGGTTGCGAATCCGCTCCTCAGCCGGCAACTCGCTATAATGCCCGCATCGCCAAACTGACCTCAACTCGGCGCCGGCCGGGCGGTGCCGCATCCGCGCAGAAGACCGACGTCCGCCTTGGGCGCATCGTTCGCTTGCTGATGGACCACGCCACGGTGGTCGTCAGTGGCACCAAGATTGCCGACGAAATCGGCACGGGCCGGTCAGAAGTCTGGCGGCTCATCCAGCAGCTGCGCTCCCTCGGTGTCGACGTCGCGGGACATCCTGCGACTGGTTATCAACTGCGCGCGGTGCCCGATCTGCTGCTGGCCGACGTGCTCGCTCCACTCATCAAGGGGACGATCTTTCAGCACATTCATCACTACTACAAGGTAGGCTCGACGAATTCGGCGGCTATGGAAGCCGCTGCATCCGGTGCTCCGGAAGGCAGCGTCTTCCTCGCCGAAGAGCAAACCGCGGGCCGCGGACGGGGTGCAAACGCATGGCACTCCGCGCGCTCCGCAGGCATTTACTGCTCGGTTGTGCTACGCCCCAATCTGCCTCCGTCCGAGGCGTTGATCCTCTCGCTCGCAGCCGGGCTCGCGGTCCATGCGGCGATCCAGGAGATCGATGCACGCATCAATCCCGACCTCAAGTGGCCAAACGATCTTCTCGTTGGCGGCAAGAAGTTCTGCGGCATCCTCACCGAGATGAACGCTGAAGCCACGCGCGTGCGGTTCGTGGTTGTAGGCATCGGGATCAATGTAAACGACCCGCGCTTTCCTGAAGATTTGCGTGACGTGGCCACCTCCCTGCAACTGGCCTCGGGCAGCGAGTGGTCGCGCGTGGAACTCGCCGCCGCTTTGCTAAAATCGCTGCACCGTGAGTATCGCCATCTGCTTATCAAGCCGAACGCGCGCGAGTCGATCCTGCACCGCTTTGCGGAGCACTCCTCGTATGTCTGCGGATGCAAAGTGCGCATCGAGGAAAACGGCGGCTTCGAGGCCGTCACCGAAGGCCTGGACGCGCGCGGCTTTCTGCAGGTGCGCACACCGCAAGGCCTGCGCACCGTGCTGAGCGGAACGGTGAGGGCGATGTAGTCGAGTTTGTGGAGCGACGTCTCGCCGGTCGGCCGAGCACCGCTCAGCTGCCCAGGCGAGGGCAGCTGCACCCACGTGATTTTCTATGCTCTTGGTCGTCGATGTCGGCAACACCAACACGGTACTCGGCGTCTTCGCACGTGTCGCCAAAGTCCATCCCAGCGATGGTGCAGCTGAAAATCCGCGCTACGAGCGGCTCGTGGCCCAATGGCGGGTAGCGACCGCGCTGAACCATACCGTCGACGAATACGGCGTCCTCTTCCGTAGCCTGTTTTCCATGGACAACCTGGAAGTCTCGGGCATTCATGGCATCGTGATTTCATCGGTCGTGCCACCGCTGGATTCCACGCTGCGTCAAGTGTGCGAGCGCTACTTCAAGCTGAAGCCGCTGTTCATTGAGCCCGGCGTGAAGACCGGTATGCCCGTGCACTATGACAATCCGGCC
>WNFS01027093.1_pt1 | contig 10880 bp, 9 predicted proteins | sample 5400141 | NCBI WGS metagenome assembly WNFS01 (sample SAMN13153358, study PRJNA577476) | soil metagenome | isolation source: 60 cm saprolite under Madrone tree | place: USA:California | collected 2016-06-14 | reverse complement strand
CGCCCGCGACTGCTTCACTCCTAAATCGAACAGCCGCTTCTCCGCGTCGTCCAAGAAAGTGTTCGCCTGCTCCACCGAAGGCGCGCCCCCTGCGCCCTCCTTGGCCCTCCGCAGATTGTTGTGCGGCTTATCTTGTCCCAAAGCCGTTTCGCGGAAGCTATACGCCAACACAGCAGTCGCTGCCGCAATTCCGCACACAGCAATCACAGTCCTCAGCCGAGTTCGTATGATCATTTACGTTCCGCCCTTTATGGAGTGCGGCCAGCCGCCGCCTTCACGCCCAAAGCCTCAGCAGCCACTTCCGCCAATGCCACCAGCGCCCGCTCAATCCCCTCGCGATTCACGTCCACGTGCGTAAGCATGCGAACCGAATACGTGGCTGTATCCTGCGCCAAAATTCCCCGCCGGTATAGCAGCTCGCACAATTCCACCGCGGTCTTCCCGATCCCCGAGCAATCAAAGATGACGATGTTGGTTCGCACCTTCCCTGGATCGATCCGCAATCCGCGAATCTCCGCAATCCCTTCCGCCAGCCGCCGCGCATTCTCGTGATCGATGTGCAATCTCGCCGGCGATTTCTCCAGCGCAATCAACCCCGCTGCCGCAATCACGCCCGCCTGCCGCATCCCGCCGCCGTACATTTTCCGGTAAATCCGCGCCTTCTCGATAAACTCGCGCGTCCCCACCACCATCGACCCCACCGGCGCGCCCAGCCCCTTCGACAAACAAAACATCACTGAGTCCACTTTGCGCGTCATGAACGAAACGTTCTCGCCGAGCGCCGTAGCCGCGTTGAAGATCCGCGCCCCGTCCATGTGCACCTTGAGCCCTCTTTCGTGCGCACGGTCGCAAATCTCATCCACCCGCGAGGTCGGATACACCGTCCCGCCCCACATGTTCACCGTGTTCTCCAGGCAGATCAGCGCTGCCTGCGAGTCGTAATAAATCTTCGGCCGGATCACCGCCTCGATCTGTTCCCAGCTCAGAATTCCATCTTCGGCCCGCGCCACCCGCGGCATGCATCCGGCCACCGCCGACATCGAAGCCAGCTCATACAAATTCACGTGCCCGCGCTCTTCGCAAATCACCTCGTCGCCATGATGCGTCCACACTTTGATCGCGACCAGGTTCCCCATGCACCCCGTAGGGACAAACAGCGCCGCCTCTTTCCCAAAAATTTCCGCCGCCCGCGTCTCGAGCCGGTTCACCGTGGGGTCTTCCCCATATACGTCGTCGCCAACCTCCGCCGCCGCCATCGCCGCCCGCATCTCCGCCGAAGGTCGCGTAAAGGTGTCGCTGCGCAACTCCACCGCCCCACTCACCGGCTTTGCCCGATTCATCTCCATCACCACGTCCGTCTTAGTCTCCATAGCCACGTTGCTTTTCCCTCTCTTCTCCGTGCCCTCTGTGCTCTGCCCTCGGTGAACTCTATGTTAAATCTTCGCCTTCCTCTGCCTCACTTCATCAATTCCACAAAAACCTCATTCGAAACGCCGACCCGTCTCGGCGCCAATCGCACCAAGCTCCCTTCCTGCTCAATCAACCCCGCGGACTTCAGCCGTGCAAATCGTGCATCCAACGAAACGCCATATTCCCGTTCGATCCGTCCAACGTCGATCCCCGCCAGCTGCCGCAATCCCAAAAACAACTCCTCCTCGAGCGCACTCTCCGCGCTCATTTCCTCAAGCTGTTCCATCGGCAACCGTCCCGCCGTAATCGCATTAACATACCCCGCCGCATCATGCGCATTAGCCCATCGCTCCGTCCCGGAAAACGAATGCGCCCCAGCCCCAAATCCCAGATACGGCTCACGCCTCCAATACTTCAAATTGTGCCGCGAAGCAAATCCCGGCCGTCCCCAATTCGAAATCTCATAATGCTCATAGCCCGCCGCCTCCAAAACCGCGCAAGCCGTTTCATAAAACTCCGCCATAGCATCATCATCCGGAACGTCGCCCGCGCTATATCGATTTCCTCCGCGCAACATTTCCGAACCCAGCCGGCTCCCCTCATCCACCTCCAGCAAATAAACCGAAACATGCTCCGGCGCCAACTCCACCAGCGAATCCACCGACTCCCGCCAGGTCGCCCGCGTCTGCTTCGGCAATCCTGCAATCAAATCAAAACTGATATTCGCGATCCCCGCCCGGCGCAGAATCGCTGCCGCGCGATAAACATCCGCCCTCCGATGCATCCGCCCCGCCGCCTTCAACTCCTCATCGCAAAACGACTGCACCCCAAAACTAACCCGATTAATCCCCGCCGCCACCCAAGCCGCCGTCTTTTCCTCCGTAACCGTCTCCGGGTCTGCCTCCAACGTAACTTCCATCAGCTCCGCAGCAAAATTCGATCGAATAGCATCCACAATCCGTCGCAAATGCCCCGGATCCAGCAAACTAGGCGTCCCCCCGCCGATGTAAATCGTATCCACCACCGCGTCCGCAATCGCGGCAGGCAAACGAATCCCAGCCGATTCGTATAGCCGTCGATGCCCCGCAATTTCCCCGCAAACGCAATCCACATAAGGTGCGAACCGCGCCGAAGACACCACTCCCGTATGGAAGTTGCAATAAGTGCACTTCGTCTGACAAAACGGCACCTGCACATAAATCCCAAGTCGCGTCATAACCAGCAAAACTCTAGCACACCATCTCCGTAGGGGCGCAGCACGCTGCGCCCCAGCTTGCCCGGTCGCAACATGCGTGCCTAACTCTCTTTTTCTTCTTAACTCTTTTATACTCTTCTACTCTTCAACCCTTCGACTCTTCCACTCGCACAAAAATCTTCCTCTCCCGCGGCCCATCAAACTCACAAAAAAATATCCCCTGCCAAGTCCCCAGCACCAATTTCCCGCCCTCCACAAAAATCACCTGGCTAGCGCCCACCATCACCGCCTTAGCATGCGAATCCGTATTCCCCTCCGCATGCCGGTAAGGCCCCTTGTGCGGCACCAGCCGGTCAAACACGCCCTCCAAATCCGAAGCCACATCCGGGTCCGCATGCTCGTTAATCATCACGCCCGCCGTAGTATGCGGCACATAAACATAACAAACGCCGCTAGCCACGCCAGCCTCCGCTACCACCCGCTCCACCGCCGCGGTAACATCCACAAGCTGCGTCCGCCGCCCAGTCTTCACCCGCAAAGTCTGCATCCGTCTTCTCCATCTTCAACAAAAGTCTAGCACTCACCTCTATGCGAACCTCAGCACCCTCTGCGTCTCTGCGTTATCCTTCCTCTTGGCTTTCTCTGTGGTTCTCTGTGCGTCCTCCGTGCCCTCTGTGTTAGATTCTTGCCGTTTCTTGATTCTTAGCTTTCGCCTGTAAGCTGTCGACTGTAACCAGTCCTTCCCATGGCCAATCGCCTCCAAAACAAAGTCATCCTCATCACCGGGGCCGCCCAAGGCATCGGCTTCGCCTGCGCCCGCCAAGCCGCCGCCGAAGGCGCCTCCGTAATCCTCGCCGACATCCAGCAAGACCGCGGCGAAAAATCCGCCGCCGCAATCCGCAACGAAGGCGGCCGCGCCGAGTTCCATCCCGTCGACGTCCGCGATGAATCTCAATGCGCCGCCCTCATCGACGACACCATCCGAGCCCACAAAAAACTCGACGGCCTGGTCAACAACGCCGGCTGGTTCCCCCGCGCCACCCTCGAACAAACCACCACGCAACTCTGGGAAGAAGTGCTGAACGTAAATCTTCGCAGCGCCTTCTACTGCTGCAAATACTCTGTGCCGCACATGCGCCAAGCCCGCGCCGGCAGCATCGTCAACATGGGTTCCATCTGCGGCATCCAAAGTCTCCCCAACCTGGTAGCCTACGGCGCCGCAAAAGGCGGCCTTCTCGCGCTCACCCGCACTCTGGCCGGCGCCCTCGCGCAAGATCGCATCCGCGTCAACTACGTAATCCCCGGCTGGGTTTTCACCGAAGGCGAGCTAGCCATCCAAAAAGGGGAAGGCCGCACGGAAGACGACCTGCGCAAAGCCGGCGAAAAATTAGCCTTTGGCCGCGCCCAATCCCCGCAAGAAACCGCCTACGCCGTCGTCTACCTCCTAAGCGACGAGTCCGCCCAAGTCACCGGCACCACAATGCACCTGGACGCCGGCGCCTCCACCCTACCAATCCAGCCCGGCACCTACCCCGGCTAACCCTCCCAGTGGCACAGGCTTCAGCCTGTGCGCATGTAGCGCAGGGCGGAGTCCGCGGAGCCCTGCGGCTTTTCTCCAGCACCTGCAAACACACCCTTCATAATGCACTTTTCACAACCACGCTCACATCTTCTATCCCAAATCCGCCCACCCCCATGTACCCTCATATGAAACTTGAACATCGCGTTCGAATCGCAAGGAGCCAATTCCCATGCCACGTCTCTTCATCCTGCTCTTGCTGTTTTCGTCCTTGGCTCTCCCACAAACCTTCGCCCAATCCGACGGCGACTGCTCGATCCCGAATTCGTCCTCACCGACTACGACGGCTCAATAATGAACAAAGCCCAGTTGTTGGCCTCGATTCGCGACACATCCAATCAGCTCACCACCGAGGTCTCCGAAGGCATGAAGCTCTTCCGCCACGGCGATACCGTAGTCGTAATCGGCGCCACCCACGAAAAAGGCACCCTAAAAGGCAAACCCTACCAACACAACGGCCGCTTCACCGACACCTGGATCAAGCGCGACGCCCAATGGCTCTGCGTCGCCAGCCACCTAGCCCTAATCCCCAAATCCCTTTGATCAATACGGACGCCCCGGATGGAGTAACCCACCGCCTGGATCGATCCGGAGGACCTGTAGCTCAGGTCCGCAGTTTGGACCTGAGGCTTGTTCGCAGCTTCGCCCTCGGAATGGCCCTTGTCCGCTTCTTCGTTACAAAGGGAAGATAGGGCCGGATCAACAAACACGCAAAGCTTGCTAGCCCGCCCAGAGGGAGCGCGTCCCCTCGTGCCGAACAGGTGTACCATCCCCCACGGAGTTTCCACGTTTCCATGATGCACGCCATTCCGTCTCAGCGAGAGCCGCTTCTCGGCGGCCATCGATTCTTTCTACTCTTCATCTTCCTCCTAGCAACTTTAGTTCTATTTCCCTACGCCGAAGCCAGCCACTACGGTTCGTACGCCTTCCGCGTCATCGGCAGCTTCGCCATCATCGTCAGCGTGTATGCGGCCAACGTTCACCGCAGCGTGCTCATCTTCGCGGTCGTGCTTGCCATTCCCGCCTTATTCGAACGCATCGTGCTTCCCAAGCTCGATTCCCATTCATTCTTCATATTCAACATTCTCTTGACCCTGGTTTTTGACGTAATGATCGTCGTCATCATTTTCCGCCACGTGCTCGCCGAGCGAGAGCCAACATCGGAAACCATCTTCGGAGCCCTCTGCATTTATCTGTTGGTGGGCTTCACTTTCGCCAGCGTCTACGGATTGATATCCGCCTTCGAGCCAAACGCCTTCCATCTGGATCCGCGCACGAATGTTCATACCGCCCCCGACCGCTTCGATCTCATTTACTACAGTTTCGCCACCATGACCTCACTCGGCGCTGCCGGGATCACTCCTGTCTCGACCCAAGCACGTTCCTTTTCTATCCTCGAAGCCATCCTCGGCGTCCTATACCTAGCCGTCCTGATCGCCGGATTGCTAGCAGCCTACCGCCCCATCCTCGGCGCCAATGACACCCTACGCATCGGCGTTCTCGGCGCGGGCGGCCGCATGAATGACCTGCTAACCGCCGCCGACAAAGCCGTCGGCAACTATCAGATCGTAGCCGTCAGCGACGTCTACGCCCCGCGTCGCGACGCCATAAAACAACGCTCCAACGGCATCGCCACCACCCATGTCAACTACCACGAGGTTCTCGAGCAGCAACTCGACGCCGTCTTCATCGCCTCTCCCGACCACTGGCACGTGCCCATGGCGGTTGACGCCCTCAAAACGGGCAAAGATGTCTACCTCGAAAAGCCAGTCACTCACACCATCGACGAAGGCGCCACCCTCACCCACGCCGTCCGTTCCGGCAAGCAAATCCTGCAATGCGGCATGCAGCAGCGCAGTTGGAGCCACTTTCGCGATGCCGTCGATCTCATCCAGGGCGGCAGTCTCGGCCGCGTACCGCAGGTCCGCACGTATTGGTGGCAGAACTATCTCGCATTCACGTCGCACGGGGCCGTCAATGTCGATACCCAGGCCCTCGATTGGAAGCAGTGGCTAGGCAGCGCTCCAGCTCAGCCGTTCAGCGAAGATAAGTTTCATCTCTGGCGCTGGTATTGGAATTTTGGCGGTGGCGCCATGACCGATCTCTTCACCCACTGGATCGACGTCGTGCACTGGGCCATGAAATCCGACCAGCCCAAAAGCGCCCAAATCCTCGCCGACAAATACATCTTCGAGCACTGGGATTGCCCCGACACTCAGCAAGCCGCGCTACGCTACCCCGGCTTCGACGTAGTCTACGAAGGCTCGATGGCCTCTTCCATCGACGATGGCGGCCTCGAATTCCGCGGCACTGACGCAACCCTGAAGCTCAACCGCTCCGGCTTCAGCGTCTATCGCGAAGGCGTGCCCGCCAAAAACAACCCCGTCCTCCATGCAGACAGTTTCCAGGACGGCACCATCGACCACATGCAAAATTTCTTCGACTGCATCAAATCCCGCAAAGAGCCAAACGCCCCAGTAGAAACCGGTGTAGCCGCAGCACGCGCCGGCCAAATCGCCAACCTCGCCTACCACCACGGCGGCCAAATCGCGTGGCCGCCCAAGTCCCCGGTTTGAACGTCGCAACGTGGAAACAAGTGCACAGTGCACGACGCAGATCGCCCAGGTCCTAGCGAATTTGTAATCACGCAAATGACGTGGAACGGCAGATGTGCGGTAACCCAGCCTATTAGGGGTTGGGAACTTACCGCTTGGCAAATTTCGGGGCAAGTGGGGGCCTAGCAGGTTTCGAGGACGCAATCTCCCGGTTAGTGGTACTCTCCCCGGCACTGGTAGGGCGAGGATGGTCAGTTTCCCCACAGCTTATCAGCGCGTTGTCGTTCATGGGCAAGCCATCATTCTGCTGCTGATCCTTGCTGTTGCCGCAGTCCCGATTGCGTACGGCGATTTTTTAGATTTGATCACTCTCGCCGTGTTCCTGCTCTTTATTGCCAGCCAGATTTTCTGGATTGGGCGAATCCTAGACCTCGGGGAGCGGTTCATCTCGGGTAAGCCCCGCCGCGCCTGGCTCGCACTCGTCGCGGGCCTCGTCTACTCATTCGTCTTCGCCTACAGCTTTCCCGGCATTGAATCGAATCTTCACGTTTTTCGCGCCGTCGACTATCCCCTGCGCAGGGTTGTGATCGAGGCAGCTTACTGGTGGTGGTTCGTGGGATCGCAGCTGGCCTTTCTGTCAGTGATTGCCTTCGGGATAGCAGACCGCGCGGCCCGGTCCACAGCTTGGGTGTATGGCAAGGCACGCGAGGCTATGCAAGCCCACGGTGCTGCTCTCAAGCCAGACGCCATCGCCCTCAACTCGTCCGTGACCGCCCGCCGTCGGCTCCTTAAGCAGACTGCCCTGCTCGTAAGTGCGACGCCATTCGTGGCTGCCGGCTACGGGCTTCTCTATAGTCGGCTTGATGTGGAAGTCGTTCGTCAGCGCATCCGCCTGGCGCGCCTGCCCAAAGTCTTTGAGGGTTTTCGCATTGCCCAGCTTTCTGACATTCACATTGGTCCCTTCACCACCGCGGACTACATTCGTCATTGCGTCGCGATCACCAACGGATTGAACCCCGACTTGGTCGTGTTGACAGGGGACTACATTTGCTGGAATCCGCGCGCTGAAGGAGAGGCGGTTCGCGCGCTGGCGGGGTTGCGCGCACGCCACGGCGTTTTCGGCTGCCTCGGGAATCACGAGCAGGAGGGCAAAATCGAAGAATCCATCACCCCCTTATTCGCGGCGCAGGGCATTCGCATTCTGCGCCAAGAGAGCGCAGCCATCCGATTGCGCGGCGAAACACTTAATCTGATCGGGATGGACGAGCCACGAGGCGAAGATTGGGAGGGTGACGTCTACCGTCGGCTGCAGCAAGTCAAAGGGCTGGTGATGCCAGGAACGGTCAACATTCTGCTGCTTCATTACCCTGCTGTGTTCGATTATGTCACTGAACTCGGCCTTGCCATTGACCTGACTTTGGCGGGCCACACTCACGGCGGGCAGTTGTCGCTCGACTTTGTTTATCGAGGCCTCGACCTCGGCGGCATGGTGACACATTACGTTAGCGGATGGTACGAAAAGGCCGGCCGCCAGCTCTACGTCAATCGCGGCATCGGAACCACTGGCTTTCCGATCCGGCTCGGCGCCCGCCCGGAGATTTCGGTATTTGAATTGTCCAGAACCTAACCTCTGGTGGCAAACCACATTCCTCAGAGTGGGCGGCAAAATTAGAGCGCCCACGCTCTATTGAAGGCTCGCAGAGCCGTGAGAAGGCTTTGGGTGGGCTATCGGCCTAGTTGCGGACTTCACTTAGCCGTATCACGAGCCACCCGGAAATAGCCCGCATGCGTGGCAAACGCGGCTCGGAAACGGACTCACAGTCGTCTTTTTCGTTGACTTTTTTAATCGATTTGATATTATACCGCTCGGGTAAACACGCGCCCGCTACCCAATCCAAACGAGGATCCCTGTAGCGCAAGACGGAGCTTGCCTGCCACAGGCAGGTCTTCGGAGCCCTGCGGCTTTTTCTTCGTTCTTCCTGCAACTCCCTTTAGAATGAACACTTGTAAAAGTGTATCAAAACAAACGACTTTAACTACCTTTAGAATGAACACTTATGCAAAAACGGGGGGAGGGGGGTAGGTCCTAGGGAATCCGCACAATCCGGTGCTCGCCCAACGTGTCGCTGCCCGACAGCTTCTGCAATTCGCTAAGCCCTTCCATGCCCCACCGTGCCAGAAACGGCAGGAAACACAGCTCCCGCGACTGCAATGACTTGTTGGGATAGAGGAGGTTTTCCAGAAACCGCTCGTGCTCGCTCAGCAGCCCGGTCTTCTGGTCCAGCGCCCGGCCCGTTTTCCGCCGCAGCTTCTCAAGTTGAAACGCGATCTTGTTCCGCGCCGTGGTCACCGCGCCGCCCAGCGTCGGGTCCAATTTCTCGATCTGCGCTCCAAGCTCGGCAAGCGTGCTTTCCACCTGCGCCTTGTCACGATCGAAATTCTCGGACAGCGCCGTCGGCACCGAAACCGATTCCAGCTTCCGCCGCAGCTCCTGCGGGCCGGCCCAAAGATTCTCGATACAAAGGCCGTACTTCTGCAAAAGCTTCTCCGCCTTCGCATCCAGAATCGTGAATCCAGCTCGCGGCAAAATCACCGGCATGCGCCCCAGCAAATGCTCGTAAATCACCGACGATTGCGCGTAATAAGCGATCTCCGCCGGCCCGCCAAGGTACGCCACCGTCGGCAAAAGATAATCCTGCACCACCGGCCGGAACAGCGCATTCGCGCTGAACGTTTCCGGCGACGCATCCACCAATCGCAATGCCTCGTCGCGCGTCCACGTAGCGTCTCCGCTTTTGAAATGCGAATTGCTCGCCGCAACCGGCTGCCGCACGCCATCGCGCATCGTGAAGAGCAGCGTGCTCTTCGCGGTCACCTTTACTTGCACGTCGTAACCGGCGCGCTCCAACTCCGCGCCGCGCTGCAAAAGCTTCTCGTTCAGTTCGTCGCGACCCTCGATCGCCTTCCTGTACAGCGGCGCGGCGATACGATGCAGCCGCGCATCCAGCGGATCAAGCAAAATCAGTCCCTAGCAAAATCAGTCCCTGCCCCGCAAAGAGCCGCGCAAACAGTTTCCCGAACGCGCTGCCGTAAGTTTTCCCAGATGTGTAGCTCTGCTCCAATGCCCGTGCAATCGTTTCACTCGCCGGACCAGAGAGCAGCCCGACCGCCTTCTTCACACTTCCTTCGATCGGAGTTCCGAGCCGCACCTGACCGACGGGCCGCCCAGCCGCAGAATCCACCGGAAGCTCAAAGCGCGTCAGCTTGCCTGCATCAAACCAGGTGACATGGCGCACTTCGTCGAGGTCGTGATCTTCCGTGGCCATCCAGAAAATCGGCACTGCAGGAATGCCCGCGTCGCTGAGCTCCTCGGCAAGCTGAATCGCCGTCAACGCCTTGTAAATCGCATACGCCGGCCCGCTGAACAAACCCACTTGCTGCCCGCTAACCACGGCCACCGCGCCGCGCTCCAGTTTCTCGAGACTGCCCGCCGTCGCAGCGCCAGCGCCAAACGCAGTGTTTTGCTCGCGCAAAATGCCCGCAACTTCGCGCCGCCGCTCGGCAGGAAAATCCAGCGCAGACGCAACGCGCCTGACCCCATCCATATTCGGCGCATGCGGATAAAACTGCTTCACACTGGAGTAGTCATCAATAAGGCGGACAAACAGCTTAGGCTGGTGTGGCAAGCGCCGAAAAGGAATGGAGACACAGCCCATGGGCAGTTAGATGATACACACGCTCTTTGGTGACACCAAGTAGGGCCGAGTGCGCCGACGTAGCACCCCCGATTGGACGAAGGATGATCGCAAACGGTAGCCCCAAAGCGGCGATTGCCTGGATCAACGCCCGGCCATTGTAGGGGTGCGCTTTACCTTATCTGAGGCGACGAAGGGCGCTCCCAGTCGGAGCGAAGCAAGCCTCCCAGTGTAGAGGCCGGGCTTCAGCCCGGCTAGCGAGCAAAGCGAGCGCTCCTACGGTGGAAGCCCCTGACTTGAGTCAGGGGAGCGGCGCCTTAAGGCGCCGCGAAACAACGGATCGAGATAAATGGGCTTCAGCCCTGGTCTTCAGGCCGTCGCGGCAGCAGGCTCAAGCGCAGCAAGCAATTCCAAAACGCGTTTCTTCGCCGCATCCGTTAGGGGCA
>WNFS01004277.1_pt1 | contig 10881 bp, 12 predicted proteins | sample 5400141 | NCBI WGS metagenome assembly WNFS01 (sample SAMN13153358, study PRJNA577476) | soil metagenome | isolation source: 60 cm saprolite under Madrone tree | place: USA:California | collected 2016-06-14 | reverse complement strand
ACCCAAGGAGAACAGTCATGAAAACTATGATGATCTCTCTATTGCTGGCAGCAGGCTTCATCGCCTTGAGCACAATCGACGCAAGCGCCGTCGTCTGCGCGCGCGGTGTGGTTCGCGCGGGCTGCGTCGCGGCCGGCGGTGGCGCCGCCGTCTGCGCGGCACGTCCTGTTGTTCGTCCCGTTGTTGTTGTTTGCGCAGACCGGCGGCTCGATTCCGACCCCCTTTTTGATCATTCTGGTGTTCTGGCTTAGCGCGATTTTCGTGAGCTTCACCTTGTTTGCGCAAACCAATCTTGTCGTCATGGCCTCCCTGTTGGCATGCGCGCTGTCGTTTGCCGGCGCGATATTTCTGGTTTTGGAGTTGGACAATCCCTTCACGGGACTGATGGGGATTTCGAGCGCGACCCTTCGGAGCGCGCTTTTGCCGCTTGCTCCTTAGAGCCTTCCGGTCGAACGGGCTATCCGATTTCCGGTTATCTGGTGCGAACCCGGCTGGAGGACCCCGGAAGTATCGCTTCGGTATGCCGCAGCGCATCGGCGATAGCTGCATTGCAGTGTTGGCGGCCACTCCTGGCTTGCGACGCAGCAATTGTTGCAGGTATTCTGATGGTCCGCCGATCAGCCGGGCCTACGAAGAAAATGCCGCCCGTTCCAGTGGAGAAAATGCCGTGAACCCTCCGATTAGCTCTCCTGCCATCAAAATCGTCAAATCCGTCCGCGAACAGGTGAGCCCCGAGGAATGGCAAGCCCGCGTCGATCTCGCGGCCTGCTACCGCCTCACCGCGATGTACGGCATGACCGAGATGATCGCCAACCACATCTCGTGCCGCGTCCCGGGATCTCACGACCATTTCCTGATCAATCCTTATGGGATGCTCTACGAGGAAATCGATGCGTCGTGCCTGATCAAGGTCGATCTCGAGGGCAACACGGTCTTCAATGCCTCCGACTACGGCGTCAACGCCGCCGGCTTTGTAATTCATAGCGCCATTCATATGGCCCGCCACGACGTCGACTGCGTGGCGCATACGCACACGCCGGCCGGCATGGCGGTCTCGGCGATGGAATGCGGACTGCTTCCGCTGGCGCAAACCTCGATGCGGTTTCTTCACATCGCCTATCATGACTTTGAAGGCATCGCCGACGATGTCGGCGAGCGTGAGCGGCTGGTGGCGGACCTCGGCAATCACGAAGCCATGATCTTGCGCAACCACGGGCTGCTGGTCGTCGGACGGACCATCCCTGCGACATTCAATCTGCTGTATCGCATGGAGCGCGCCTGCGAGGTGCAGGTGATGGCGCTGTCCTGCAATACCAAGCTGGTCTACCCGCCCGATGACGTGCTGGAAAAAACCTTCGACAAGGTAAAACCGCGCGCCGAGCTACCCAACCGGAACGGTGAACTGGCGTGGCCGGCGCTGCTGCGAAAGCTTGACCGCGTCGACACATCGTATCGGAACTAGCAAGCCCGAGACGAAACGCCCCGGCCGTTTGATCGGGCGGGGCCAAGTCCGGATCGAAGTCCGGGGCCAGGTCCTGGGCCGTGTCCGGATCGGTCGCAAAAGGCAGCGTGCGTCAGCGCTGCCTTTCAGGCTCGCCCCTCCTCAGGACGCATATCAATCCGCTCCGACAAAGCCGCTTCGAATTAACGAAGCGGGGGAAGTCGGCCGGGTCCGCGGCCAGGCGTGCGCCGCCGTATCAAGCCCACCTCACCGCACAGCCTGACCGCATAGCGCGGCGTCACTGGCCTTGCTTTTACAATCAGCGGATGACGGCAACGCGTCCTGGTCTCGGAGCGCACCCTTACGCCCGGTATTTTCAGGGTCCAGGCCGGTTGTGGTTTCGCCGACGGAGGCCTAAACAGGAAAAATGTCTACGATTACAATTTTTTACGCGCCATAATCGGCCACCTCAAAGGGAGAAAAAAATGCGTGAAGCCGTTATTGTTTCTTATGCCCGCACCGGGCTGGCAAAATCCGGGCGCGGCGGGTTCAATATTACCCCACCGATGTCGATGGCGGCCCACGCCATCAAGCACGCCGTCGGGCGCGCCGGCGTGGACAAGGATTACGTCGAAGATTGCTACCTCGGAAATTGCGCGCATGGTGCCCCCAACATCGGCCGCCAGGCCGCGTTGCTCGCGGGCATGCCGAAGTCGACGGCCGGCGTATCGGTGAACCGTTTCTGCTCGTCGGGGCTGCAGACCATTGCGATGGCGGCGAACAGCATTCGCTCCGACGGCGCCGATTGCATCGTTGCCGGCGGCGCGGAAAGCATCTCGGTTCCCGGAGGCGGCACGCCGAAGGAGTCGATCGATCCGGATCTGCTCAAGGCGGCGCCCGACATCTTCATGGCGATGATCGACACCGCCGATATCGTCGCAGAGCGCTACAAGCTCAGCCGCGAATACCAGGATGAGTACTCGCTGGAATCGCAGCGCCGTATGGCCGCAGCCCAGCAGGCGCACAAGTTCAAGGACGAAATCGTCCCGATGAAGACCAAAATGAAGGTGGTCGACAAGGCGACGAAGGCCGAGAGCATTGTCGACTATGTCGTCGATCGCGACGAGTGCAACCGGCCGGAGACCACCATCGAAGGCCTCGCCAAGCTCGAGCCGGTAAAAGGTCCCGGCAAATACATCACGGCCGGCAACGCCAGCCAGCTATCGGATGGCGCGGCGGCCGTTGTCCTGATGGAAGCCAAGGACGCCGAAAAACGCGGTCTTGAACCTCTCGGCCGTTTTGTCGCGTGGGCGGTGGCGGGTTGCGAGCCGGACGAAATGGGCATCGGTCCCGTCTTCGCCGTGCCCAAGCTGTTGAAGCGCCACGGATTGAAAGTCGGCGACATCGATCTCTGGGAGCTCAACGAGGCTTTTGCCAGCCAATGCCTCTATTCCCGCGACCAGCTTGGCATCGATCCCGACAAGTACAACGTCAATGGCGGCTCGATCGCCATCGGCCATCCCTTCGGGATGACCGGCGCGCGGCTTACCGGCCACATTCTGCAGGAGGGCCGTCGGCGCAAGGCGAAGTGGGGCGTCGTGACCATGTGCATCGGTGGTGGCCAGGGCGGCGCGGGCCTGTTCGAGATCTACAGCTAAGCTTCAGCTCCGTTCGGCACGTGTAGCTTGAATTAAAAAAAGGGCCCAGCGCCGGCGCGCTGGGCCCCAAGTTGAAGGCGCTTCGGCGAGAACGCGAAGCGTCCCTCATTCCGGCGGGTCCACCGGAAATACTGAAAGTCTATTGATCGACGGATTCCGGAGCGGTGCGACTTTGCCCGGCCGGCACGGCGGGCAGCAGGACGCCGCCAACGACGCGCGAATGTGCGCGGAACTCGGCTATGACCGTATTTTCCAGGGTCACGCTGACATCGTAGATGCCGGATCGTGCGGAACGCACAATCTGGGTCGCCGTCGCAACCAGCCGGTCGCCAAGCCTGGTCGGGTGCAGATACGAAATGCAACAATGCGCGGCTACAGTCCGTTCATTGTAGCTATTGGACGCCAGCGAAAATGTCGCCTCGGCCAAGGTGAAGATCGCACCTCCGTGCGTGATGCCGATGCCGTTGACCATGGCAGGCAGCACGGTCATCGCGACCCTGGCGTGCCCAGGCTTGATCGATAGCCGCTCCAGGCTGAGGCTTCGCAGCAGAGCGTCCCGGCTCCACAAAAAATCCGCGCATGCCAGCGCCAGCTTGCCAGATGGAATAGCGGTCTCATTACTCACCAAAAGCTCCTCGAAAGATTCTTCGAACGCAATGACGAGGACGGATAAACACGTCCAACCTGCCCGATCGACGATCCCGCATGCTGCGGGATTTGACGGGACCGTAACGTTATTCGAATCGCGCCGCGTCCTGCGGTCGGAGGATGTGAGTACCGCTGCCGCAAACCTGCTCGACCGATGAATCAAGGCTTCCGAAAATTCCCGCTGGAATTCCAGCGCCAACCGATCTCCGATCCTGGAGATACGTACCGGCTGTCAGATCTATTGAATCTGCGGGCCGCAGCCTGATATTCTCGCGGCTCCGTGTCCTCCTATCGATGGACGCGGAGCACCAATCGCTTTGCTAATGCGAAATCAACGGTCCGCAGCGCTTGGTTGCGAACCTGCAACATGCAAAACTCGAAAGGGAGAACAATGGCTCACGTTGGAAGCTGCTTTTGTGGCGCGGTCAAACTGGAGGCCACCGGTTCACCGGAGGCGATGGGTTATTGCCACTGCAGTTCCTGTCGCTCATGGTCCGGCGGGCCCGTCAACGCTTTCAGCCTCTGGAAGCCGGATTCCGTGCGCATCACATCGGGCGCCGAGCATGTGGCTACATTCCAGAAGACCCCGCTCAGCCAGCGCCAGTATTGCAGCAAATGCGGCGGACATTTGATGACCAATCATCCGCCGTTGGGCCTCGTCGACGTATTCACCGCCACGATCCCGACGCTTGCGTTTGTCCCCGGCGTTCACGTCAACTATGCCGAGACGGTGCTGCCGATGCGGGACGGGCTGCCAAAACTGAAGGATTTCCCGGCCGAATTCGGCGGCTCCGGCGAAGTCATCGCCGAATAGCGCTCGGTTCATTCGACGGCTAAAATCGCCAGCGACAGCGCAAATTTCGGAAATTACAATTCGGAAATTACAATGAAGGGGAACCCGCTGGTTCGGGTTCCCCTTCGTCGCTCTCACCGCCGAATTACTGTCGCTCAAATTCGTCTACGACATTATCCGGCAAAGTGGAAACCCGTTTTCGACAAAGATCACGCCTGAACAAGACATAAGCGGCGAGTCTGATTCAGCCAAGCTGGATCGGAATTTGGCCGTCACCGGTTGAGTTCGGCTGCCGATTGGCCGTTGCGATCTGTTCGAGCCACCTGTTGTCCGATCATGCCGGCCACCTCCTTTGCATGAGTCGAAATCATGAAATGGGACGCGCCCGCGATGGTGGCGACTACGGCGTTCGGTATGCACTGTCCCAGAAGTTCGTTCGCGCGTTTCGCGGCCGGGTGACTGGCCTCTCCCCACAACACAAGAGTCGGAGCTTCGACAGTCGCAAGCAACGCGGGCGTTAGCTCGAAACCGTAGGCGCTTGCCCAGTCCAGAAGGTTGACCGGCGTGGTCCGAGCGGCGTATTCGCGAACACGATCCGGCCAGCTGGAGAAAGTGCCGGCGCCACCATAGAAGTCGATCATCTGTTCGATCGCGGCGGTCTCGCCGGCCTGGAATGCCCTGAAATAGGCTTCGGTCATCTTGCGGAATGCGAGATAGTGCCGATACTCGCCCATCGTCCGCAATATTTCCGGCGCGGGAGCTTCGGCGATCGTCAGGCTCAGCAATGGCGCCCGCCCTCTCAACGCGACGGCGAGCGCGGTCAGGCCGCCGAACGAATGGCCGACGAGATGCACCGGGCAGGCCGCCCGCCGGCTCACCGCTTCAAGAACCTCTGCCTCGTGAGCAATATCGGCATCGAGAGCGATACGGCGTTCGACAGTGCCGCCATAACCGAGCAGACTCGTGGTGACGCAGCGGAAACCGTTCTGCCATTGCGCGATGACTGGCCGCCATGCAGCACCGGTGCTGCATGATCCCGGCACAAGCACGACGGCGGGCCCCTCCCCGCTTTCGTCATAGTCGATGTGCCCGGACTCGTCTTCGATCATGGCGTCAGCGTTCCTTCCGCGCAGGCACGGTTAGCGAAAGTTGTGCCAAGCGACGACCTCCGATCGAACGACCAATCGACCGGTCGTCCGACGGACGGCCGCGCGCACCTCCTCGCCAAAGAGGGTGTTTGATCAGCGCTTTGTGATCACGATTTCAAGGTATTCGCTCGGAACGACCATCGTGCCGTCTTCGGCGCGATTCATCCGTCCGATCAGCGTGAGCAGATCGTTTCCTAATCCCCGCTGGTTCGCCTCGTCGAGCGCCGCAAAGGCTTTCAGCGTCGGCCCGTAATAGTTCTTGAAAACTTCCATGAAGTGCTCTGGCGATCGGTAGCGGAACGCGAAGATGCGTGACTCGGTCCTGATGGAAAGCGCCGCCGCTCCGAACATCTCGCCGATGTGCGCCCTCGAGCCCCACAGCAGCGGTGACTTCGAACCGGCCGGCGGCGGCAGGTACTTGCCAAGCACCTTGAAGAGCTGCCCGATGAAACCTTCCGGCGTCCAATTGGCCAGCCCGATTTTACCGCCGCTCTTGCACACCCTCACAAGCTCGGCTGCCGCCTTGTCTTGATCGGGCGCGAACATGACGCCAAAGGTCGACACGACAATGTCGAAGCTGGAGTCGGCAAAGCCCAGCGCCTCCGCGTCGGCCTCCTTGAATTCGACCGACAAACCCTCGGCCGCGGCGCGCAGTCGGCCGCGCTCGAGCAGCCTCGGCACATAGTCGGTGGACACGACGTCGCACCAGCGGCGCGCTGCGGCCAACGTGACATTGCCGTTTCCGGCGGCGACGTCGAGAACCTTCTGTCCCGAGCGCAGATCGAGGGCTTCGCAGAGTTCTTCGCCGACGATCTGCAGCGTCGTTCCGACGACGGCATAGTCGCCGGACGACCACGCGGCATGCTGGCGAAGCTTCAACGCTGCAAGATCGGGCTGGCCGGCCTCGGCCTTCTGGATGGCAGGAGATGGTGACATGATTATTCCTTCCTGGATTCTGCGGGGTCTGATGCTTTTGTTGAATGGGAGCGGTCGCGGATGCAATTACTTGTCAACGCATGGCACGAACGTACTCCGTTCGGTGGATGGCGATATGACGCGCGTCCGCCAGCGCTTGAAGCCTTGCCACACCATCACGCTGTGTTGTACGGCGAACAAACTGGGGAGCATGGTACTGATAGGCATGCTCTCGATCAGCGGGCCCGCCACGCCCGAATCGATTGACTTCGGAACCACCAAATTGCCGACGAACCCGATCGCACACAGTATGGTTACGAGAAACACGACGTGGCCGCCGATTCCCGTAAATAACTGCAACCAGACCTGCCATTGAAATTCTCCTGAAATGATTTCAGATTTGATAATCCGCGGTGTTAGATCCGGCCACGGCATGGCTCCTATCCAATTTGCGACAGCGCTATCCCGATCGTGAAATTTTTCGATGTGTTTGGTTTTCATCGTCGTATTGTCGGAGTGTCCCCCATGAATGCACGCCCCCAAGACTCTTCGAGCAAACCTCTGCTGCCGCGTGCCGTCCGCCGCGCGCTCGATGCGATGCGTGCAAATGTCGGGCGCGACTGGAGCGTGACCGAACTGGCTGGCGTCGCCGGCGTATCCAGTCGAACGCTGCAACGGCAATTTCGGATCTTTCTCGGAAAAGCGCCGCGCGCGGCACTTCGCGATATCAGGTTCGACAGCGCGCGCCGCGAACTGCTGCGGGGCCTGCCCGATGCCAAAGTGACCGACGTCGCGCTGCGCCACGGTTTGGCGCATTGCGGGCGGTTTTCCGTCGAGTACCGTCGCCGCTACGGCGAAACCCCGTCGCAGACCTTGAAGCGGCAAGCTGTCTTCGTCGGCGCGTTAACATCGATGCCCTCGCTGCTCGTCTCCCGTCGCGATCGGCCGACGATCGCGCTGGGTCCGATCGATGCGAGCCCGGAGAACAGCGACCTCGCGCGCAGCATCGCGGATGAGCTCGCAACCGCTCTCACGCGGGCCGGCGTCTCCGTGACCAACCGGCCCGGCTCGGCGCGCTACCAGTTGACCGGCATGATCCGCGGATCGGACCGGCAAATACGTCTGACCTTGCGGCTGATCGATGCGGAAACCGGCCATCACCTGTCGGCGCATCGCAGCGATGGCGCCCTCGGCGGCGACACGGCTCCGACGAGCATCTCGCTACCCGAATCGTCGCAGCGCTGCAGCCATGCTTGCGCCTGGCGGAAATCGATCGCGCCGGCCGCAAGCCGGACGCCGATCTGAGTCCGCACGATCTGGCGCTGCGGGCGATGCCTTGCGTTCTCTCGCTCAACGCCGACGGCAACGCCCGCGCGCTGGACCTGCTGGAACGGGCGATGGAGCGCGACCCCGACCACGCGCTGGCGACGGCGCTCGCCGCCTGGGCATATGGACAGCGCGTTATTTATCATTTCGCCGCCACGCCGGACCAGGATCGCGCGCGAAGCACCGAACTGGCTGGAAAGGCGCAGAATCTCGCCGCAGACGCGACCGTGCTTGCCATTCTCGGCAACGCCCTCACCTTCCTGCACGACCTCGACGCAGCGGATCAGGTGATCCGCAAGGCGCTTTCGATCGACGGCGGCTCGGCCTGGGCGTGGAGCCGCAGCGGATGGATCGATGTATACAATGGCGATGCCGCATCGGCCATCGAACGGTTCAAGATTGCGCTCGATCTCGCTCCCGACGACTGCCTCGCTTTCAACAGCATGGTCGGAATCGGCTGCGCGTATTTTGAGACCGGCCGCTATCTCGAAGCCGCGGACTGGCAGCGGCGCGCGCTGGCCGAGCATCCGTCGGCAAGCTGGATCCATCGCACCATGTGTCCTGCTTATGTGCTGGTCGGAGCCGAATCCGAGGCTCGTCGCAGCGTCACGGCCCTGCGGGAAGGCTATCCGGGGCTGACCATCTCCGACTTGCAGCAAGGCATGCCGCCGCTGCCGGAGCCCTATTGCGATCGCGTTCTGGATGCGCTGCACAGCGTTGGGCTGCCGTTGTAAGCAGCGCTCGCGAAGGCGACGGGTTCTAGAGCCTTTCCGTTTCGATGGAATCGAAACGGAATTCCAGATTCTTGATTTGACGCGCTTTCTCGACGCGAACCGGTCTCCCCCCGGATCAAGGCCGGGGCAGGCTTTCGCTTGAAAACGCGCTAGTCTGCCAGCAAATCGACCGTAGCCGGCCTCTCGCTCCGCATCGCGTTCAATTTCTGCAGCGCGAGGAGGTGAGAAAATGCAAGGACAATCATCAGGACGGCCAGCATGAAATTAATTCGCCACGCCATGAAATCATTGCTCCGTCAATTCGGTTTGCGCGGCTCAAGTCCCGCATCGTCAGCGCAATGAAGAACGCCAATACATCGGTAGTCTTGAACAAGATGGTGATGCTGATCGATCACGCGAGCCGCCAACAGGCTTCGTGAGTCATGTAGCGCCTTGAGCAGGCCGTTACGGATATCGAGCATGCCGGACGCGAGCAGCCGCGCGAAATTACGCAACCGGGAATACAGTCGTCGCCTTTTCCAATTCCATCGCACGGCACTGACGATCGGGTCGGACAGCGGTGCCGCTTCGGTTCTAAATGCGTGCATCGAACCTGCCTCGCTATGTTTTGCGTGCACGCGAACATATGACTCGGGCGACATGCCGTCGTCATTCGAACAGACGACGGACGATTACGATCTCTTGAACATGCCACCTTTCTTGAACAGGCCATTTCCTTCGAACAAACAGCATCTCTCCCCCGATCGAATGACGCTCGGTCAAGACTTCATGATTGCGGGCAGCAGCGATCGGATGAGTGAGATAGATCACAGCCCTGCATAGCCGTTTTGCGCTATGCAACGCGAGAGGTGGCGAAATACCGCCTTGGAAATGCCATTGAATCGTAATGTTTCTCCGCCGCACCGCGACGGCCATTTCAGTTCCGCGTTATTGCATTTGAGGCTAAGAGCCATGAACGATAAAGAGCAATTTTCGGCGCTTATTGGCGATATTTACGACGCCGCGCTCGACCCCGCACAACGCATCGACGTCCTCGAAAAAATTGCGCGTTTTAGCGGCGGTCAATCGGGAGGCCTTCTCTCGAAGCATTCTTTGGGTAAATCCGAGAATCTGTACTGCTATGTCGGGGCCGATCCGGACAGCCTCCAGGTCTATTCGGAGAGCTATCCGAAACTCGATCCGACCGCGGACTTGCCCTACTTCGGCGTGGAGCAGGTCGTGAGTGCTGCGCAGCTCGTACCCCATGACGAATTTCGCCGGGGCCGCTTTTATCGCGAGTGGGCGCGGCCGCATGGCTGGGTCGACGTCGCGAGCGTGGTGATCGAGAAATCGGCGACAAGTTGTACGTTTCTCAGTGTTGTTCGGCACGAGGCGAGCGGTCTGGTCGACGATGAAATGCGCCGGCGCATGGCGCTGCTGGTACCCCACGTTCGTCGCGCACTGCTGATCGGCAAGACCATCAATCTCAAGCAAGCCCAGACAGTCTGCTTTTCGGATATCCTCGATGGGCTGAGCGCCGGCATGATCCTGGTCGACGTCAACGGCCAGATCGTCCATGCCAACGCCGCCGGCAATGCCATTCTCGAGGCCGCGGACTTCATGCGCGCGGTCTTCGGCCGGCTCGTTGCCGGCGATCCAGCGATCAATACGGCCTTGCGCGAGATCCTGGTCGCCGCAAATGCGGGCGACACGGTTCTTGGCGTCAAGGGTATCGCCCTGCCGTTGACCGCGCATGATGGCGTGCGCTACGTCGCTCACGTGTTACCGTTGACCTCGGGCGCACGGCGCGTCGCCTGCCTTGCCTACAACGCGGTCGCCGCATTGTTCATTCGCAAGGCAGCCCTGGAGGCTTTCGCTCCCCCCGAAGTTATTGGCGAGATGTACAAGTTGACGCCGACCGAGCTGCGCGTATTGCTTGCCATTGTCGATATCGGCGGTGTCCCCGAGGTGGCGGCGGCGCTGGGTGTTGCGGTCACCACCATCAAGACCCATCTCAGTCGTCTGTTTGAAAAAACCGGCGTTGCCCGTCAGGCCGATCTGGTCAAGCTTGTCGCCGGATTTTCCACGCCGCTGGCAGGCTGACGCAATCTCCCTTCGAAGATCATGACCTGAGACGCCAAATTCCCGCTGCCGCTTCGGACCACAAAGCGCCGCATCGCCCGGTGCCCTTGTACACAGGAGCGCCGCCGGTCCCGCCAGGAGCCCGCGCCTGCTCGGC
>WNFS01020110.1_pt1 | contig 10883 bp, 5 predicted proteins | sample 5400141 | NCBI WGS metagenome assembly WNFS01 (sample SAMN13153358, study PRJNA577476) | soil metagenome | isolation source: 60 cm saprolite under Madrone tree | place: USA:California | collected 2016-06-14 | reverse complement strand
TGTTTTTAGCCTGATTGATACATCAACTTGCACGTTGATCCGAGTTGTGTCGGGTTCAAGAACTCGGATTGAACGAACCTTTGCGGATCATTATCTCAGTGCGTGTTGAGAACGAACCGGAGGCGCTCACCCAAGGAACAAACGTTTCACCATAGCGTCTATGTGGTCCTGCTTGAGAACGCTGCCGCCAAGCACCCATCAATTTTACGCGCCAATCCAAGGCGGAATCCATTGAAGCCGTGCGTGTATGTCGGAGTGACCGGATTACCGGTTGATGACCGATTCGAAAATCACAAGAATGGCTACAAATCAGCCTGGGTCGTGAAAAAGTACGGCCTTCGATTGATGCCAGAGCTTTACGAACATCTAAATCCTATGCCGTTTGAGGCAGCGGCCCAGATGGAAATCGAATTGGCTGAAGATTTGAGAGCTGCAGGGTATACCGTAACTGGAGGGAAATAATGATTTTATCCGATGCACATTTACGAAATTTCCACCACGCAGCGATAAACGCGGCGTCGATCTAATCTCCGATGCGCTGCCATTCGGTCGGCTATGGTATGGCGAGCCAAACGCAGTTAGCAACGCGATCGGCTACGCCAAGTTCGCAGCCGGTCACACAATGCTGTAATTCGCGTTTACGATGATGCGGGCAACGTGGTCGAGACGCACGAGCACGCGGGCGCATTTCAAAGAGTGGTAGGGCGATCAAAACGCTTGCGAGTAATGTGTCAGTCGACTAGCCTAAAGCGAACGTTGCTAAGAAATAATTGGCAATGGAGTCCCAAACCCCGAATATCAATGTAGTCCGCTCGGTTTGGCGCCGAATTAAGAAGGGCAAAATTCGTGACCTGGAAATTCGCGACCTAAAGCCAGTAAAAGACGTCAAAGGTGGCGGTGTTACGGGCGAATCCAAACCCACCACAGGCGGGGGGAGCACCACGGGCACCACAGGCGGCCACTAATAAGGATAAAGTCGCACCGCATCATGCTTCCCTTTTTGGGAATCGGCGGGCACACCCTGATCACGTATGCCACGCAACGAGATCCGTTTCGGACAAATTCGGACACGAAAACTGCGTGATTCTGCGCGAATCTGCAAACTGGTTAACTTGCAATCTGCTGTTAACTCGCCGCCACGCGCGTGCGCGAGGGACTTTGATCGGACCTTTCGCCTTAAAAGTGGCAAGCAGATGGCAAACACACTTTTCTTCGTATTGCCAAAATCGGCGTAACTTCCTGATAATCAGGAGCGCGCCCGAGAGGATTCGAACCACTAACCTTCTGATCCGTAGTCCGATGCTCTATCCAGTTGAGCTACGGGCGCCCGTAAAGAAGAGCGTGTAATTTGCGGAGGAAGCGCGTGCCGTCAACAAAGCGCTAGATCTTGGGCGCGATGTCGCAAGTTGTGCGGCGCAATCTTACACGCGCTTGGAATTCGCGTTGATCAGGGAGTGTTTTGTCAGAGAATTTTTCTGCGCGCGAGCGGGTCGTTTAGCCTGCTGATTTGACGGGCGCGCGAATTTTCGCACCCCCAAATTCCGTATCTGATGCGTTAAACAAAGAGAGGGGATTGATTATGAAATCAGAGCAGCCGCATGAATCGCTAAAGATCGACAATCATCATATCAGCCGAAGAAGTTTTCTCGGCACCACGGCCGCTGGTAGCGCGGCGCTGTTAACCGGCGGTCTCGCCACCCTGTTCAAGGAACGTGCGTTTGCCGGAAGCAGCTTTCCGTTTGTCGAAGCCACGATTCCTCAGCTTCAAGCGGCCATGACCAACGGCCAACTGACCAGCAAAGATTTAACGATGGGTTACTTGAACCGCATTGCCTCGCTCAATCCGACGCTGCACGCAGTGATCGAAACGAATGCCAACGCTGTTTCGATCGCGAGTTCTCTCGATAACGAGCGCAGCCACGGCATGGTGCGCGGACCGCTGCATGGCATTCCAATTTTGGTCAAAGACAACATTGCCACGCTCGACAACATGCAGACCACGGCTGGCTCGGTTGCGATTTATGGCAACCAAGTCCCCGCTGATGCGCCGCTGATTCAAAATCTGCGCGCAGCGGGCGCGATCATTCTCGGCAAAGCTAATCTCGGCGAATGGGCAAACTTCCGCGACGATGAGGCTGAGACCTATCCTCTCGCGGTCGGTTGGAGTGCGCGCGGCGGGAGCACGAACAACGCTTACGACTTGAGTTACACTTCCTGGGGTTCCAGCTCCGGCTCCGGCGCAGGCGCGGCAGCAAACTTGTGCGCGGCGGCCGTTGGCACGGAAACGGACGGCTCGATCACCGGACCGTCGGCGGTTGAAAACATCTTCGGTTTGAAGCCGACGCTCGGTTTGATTTCGCAGGACGGTATCGTTCCAATCAGTCATCAACAGGACACGGCCGGGCCAATGGCGCGATCGGTCACGGACGTCGCGATTTTGCTTGGCATCATGCAATCCCCGCAAACTGATTACACGCCACTTCTTAAGCGCGGCGCGTTGAAGGGCAAACGAATCGGGCGCGACGTGCGCTTTTTCGATTACAGCTACTTCGGCAGCGGTATTCCGGGTGATGAAGAAACAGTCGCGTTCGCGAACCACGCGCTCGATGTCATGGCGAGCCTTGGCGCGAAGATTGTGGATACGGACACGGGCGACGTATTCGCGTATACCAGCGATGAGTTCACCGCGCTGCTGTATGAATTCAGAGCCCAAATCGCGGATTACCTCGCGACGCTTACGCACACAACCATGCGGACGTTGGTTGACCTCATCGCGTTCAACGATGCACATTGTCCGCAGGAGCTGGTTTACTACGACCAGGACGTATTCCTATTGGCGGAACAGTTCGTTGGTTATCCCAACGATCCCAATTACACCGCGGCCCGGAATCACGCGACGAGCACCGCTCGAGCGGGAATTGACGGTGCAATGACGCGCGATCATCTGGACGCGATCGTTGCGCCGCACCTGACGAATTCGACTGGACCTGCGGTGGCGGGTTATCCGAACTTCTCGATGCCGGTCGGGATTCGATCCTCTGGCAGACCAGCCGGCATGCTGATGTACAGCACGTTCCTGCATGAGCCGCAGTTGATCGCAATGGCCTACGATCTCGAACAAGCGCTGAACGCGCGACAACAGCCGCAGTTACTTGGCGCGATCACGCCGATCCCGAACGGAGGATTTTGCACGGGTCATCAGCCGCAAGGCAAACCGCACCTGCCACACGGGCGGTTCTTCTAAAATCAGAGATTCCGCGCTTGAGCACGCGAGCAGATTGATCACTCTGCTCGCGTGACTGTTTTTCTCGGCGGCGGCTTTGCAGCGAAATATCTCCAGGGCGGCGGCAATTTTTCGGTGCCGCTGCAATGGATGCTCGGGCTGCGTCGATTGAAGCTGGACGCAATCTGGCTCGAACATATGCCGAGCGAGGGAAACTTTTTCGAAAGATCGACAACTTCCAGCGGCAACTACGCGCGCACGGACTCAGCGGGCGATATTGTCTGCTTTACCAAAAAACGCCGGACAGCGCCCACAATCTCGATGCGCTTCGGTGCATTGGGATTTCAAAACGCGAATTGCTCGATCGACTGGCGGGCCCGAATGCACTCCTCAATCTCAGTTACTTAATTCATCCGCCGCTGTTGCTGAAATTCGAGCGCCGCATTTTCTGCGACCTCGATCCGAGCGAAATCATTTATTGGATGACGCAGATGGAGATTTTCGTGATTTCCGGTGCCCCTTACGCGCGAGGCGGTTGACGGCGTGTTGAAATGTCCGGTGCACGCCATCTACGCCGGGGAAGACGTTCCGCCGGAGTTTCAATCGGACATTGAATTCAACGCGACTGAGGCCAGACGGGTGCAAGAATCGGGGCAGGGTGCCATCGAGACGAAAAAGGATCCCTTGCCGACCGCCGCCCAAAGGAAAGCGGAATTGGGTTAATTAGTGGCGGCAGTCCTGCCCAAATGTCAAATGTAGCCACGGCGCTCTGGGCGCGAGATACCATCTAACGAGAAAGAGATAAGCCACGGGCGGGGTCGGTGGCAAACACGCTCAAATTGCTTCTCCGAGGGGCGGTTGGCTTCATCGGTTGGTTAGATCGTTCCGCTCGCCGCTCGCCCTTGCGAGGTTAGGGTGACTCCCTATGCATTTTCGTCGTGGCTTTGGCCGATTTGTTTCGTTTATTGCTGTGCGTGCGTGGGTCCGTTCGGATTGCCTTCATCGTTGCACTGATTTGGTGTGTGTCGTCGCACGCCGCAGAAACCGCGACGTTGGCCGGACGAATCGTTCGGCCCGGCGGGACGTTGGAGATCCAGTTTCCCATCGACAAAGCATTTCAGGATGTCGCAGCCGAAGGTGGCAATCCGCGACCAACCCAAGGCCGCGCGCTGGTGAGTTTCCCAAAAGGATTTGATCCGGCCCGGGCGTGGCCGATTCTGGTTGTGCTCGCGACAGCCGATGCTGGTCGCACCAACATCGAGGACGCGCCATTCTATCAAGCACCGGCAATCGCCGAAGGATGGCTATTGCTGGCTTCGGACGCGACGATTACTACCCGACTAGACTCGACGAGTTGGCGACTGGCACATCTTGCGGCCGCGCTCCAAGCCCTGCGCAAAGAATGGCCGCAATCGGCGCACTGATTGAGCGTGGCTTACAAAACGTATCGACCACCGCCAGATTTTCTGAACACGCCCATCTGGTTAAGCAGTGGAATGAGCGACCAGCGCGCACCCTATGGCGCGCATGAACGTGTGCGCGCGTCGCTGGTCAATACCGGGTTCAAGCGTGTTCGGCTCGAAACATTTGCCGGCGGCCATGAAGTTGACTCGGCGCAAGTGCAGCTCGCGCTGCGCTGGTTTCGCCAGGTTGGAAAATTCTGACGACGTCTCAAGCACGCCCAAAAATTGTCACAAGTGGACAAAATCGGTGGACAAAGAACGCCGGGGTGATTTCAGAATCCAGAGGGCGTTAGGGTTCGAGCCGTGTAGGCTCCGAGGTTTTTGGGCTCGAGACTTTTATATTACAAAATCCTTCGTTAGGCCGAGCTATTTCAATCAAAAACATCGTGCAACATCGTGTTTGCGCATGTAGTATCCCGTCTTGCATCAAATTAATGGATTGGCGTGTTTTCTCCTTGCCTAACGACAGCCGAGTTGCTCATCCTCTGACATAGTTTCTGTTGCCGATTTACAGCGGGAAGCGGAAACCTGGACCAGATGTCGAAAGAACCCATCGCCATCACTGGAATTGGCTGCCGGTTTCCTGGAGGAGCAAACGACCCGGTCTCCTTTTGGAAACTACTCTGTGATGGTGTCGACGCTATCGTCGAAGTTCCGAAGGACAGATGGAATCTGCGCGCTTTCTATGATCAAGACCCGTCAGCGCCAGGCAAGATGCACGTCCGGCACGGCGGATTTATTGAGGGAATAGACCAATTCGACCCAGAATTCTTTGGTATCTCGCTGAGAGAGGCGCCCTGCATAGATCCGCAGCAACGCCTCTTATTGGAGGTCGCATTTTCTTACTGCTTGAACCTCCTGGGGCCGAGCATAGCCCTCGACACGGCGTGTTCCTCTTCGTTAAGCGCGGTCCACCTGGCATGCCAGAGTCTGTGGGATGGGCAATGCTCGCTGGCACTCGCGGGTGGCGCAAATGCGATGCTTTCGCCGATGGCTTTCATTGCGTTGGGTACAGCGTCGATGCTCTCTCCGGACGGACGTTGCAAAACGTTCGACGCTGCCGCGAACGGGTATGTCCGCGGTGAAGGCGTAGGTATGGTCTTGCTAAAGCCTTTGTCGCGGGCACTTATTGACGGCAGTCCGATTTACGCTGTGGTTCGCGGGACAGCGGCTAATCAAGACGGCCGTAGCATCGGCATAACTGTGCCAAATGGGAACGCGCAGCAGGCGCTCGCGATCCAGGCGTGTCGAGCCGCAGGCATTCTGCCAAGCGAGGTTTATTATGTTGAAGCGCACGGCACCGGCACGCCGGTGGGCGATCCCATTGAGGCCCACGCGTTGAGCGGCGCGTTATGTTGTGAACGGGCGAACGGCAGCCATTGCGTGATCGGCTCCGTAAAAACAAATATCGGGCACCTCGAAGCTGGAGCCGGCGTCGCTGGTGTGATCAAGGTCGCGCTCATGCTGCGGCACCGGATGATCCCGCCGCATCTGAATCTTGTTACACCCAATCCGAACATTGATTTCGAGAAACTTAAGCTGCGGGTGCCTCGCCACCTGGAGCCACTGCCAACGGGGCGCGTGATTTCCGGCGTGAATTCATTTGGCTTTGGTGGTGCTAACGCACATGCCATTCTTGAAAGCCCGCCCGCGGAATCCCGAATTTCGCATTTGAAATCTCGGAACAACGAACCCGAGCCCGTTGGACCATCGCTACTTCCTCTCTCAGCACGGAGTGTTGAAGTTTTGCCGGAACTGGCGCGTCGTTATGCTGGATACTTAACCCAGGACATCAGGCGGTCGGAGAGCCGCCTCCGCGACATTTGTTACACTGCCAGCTTACGCCGTAGTCATCACGAGCACCGTTTGGCCGTCGTAGCAGCATCTGCCACCGAATTCGCCGAAAAGTTGGAGGCATTCGGTAAAGGCGAATCGCGGCCGGGCTTGTTCTCCGGTCGCGTCCAACAGGAACGCAAGCTCGGGTTCGTGTTCAGCGGTCAGGGCCCGCAGTGGTGGGGAATGGGCCGACAGCTTCTGGCGCGGGAGCCGAGTTTTCGACAGAAGATTGAGGAATGCGATGCGTTGCTACGGCGATGGAGCAGGTGGTCGCTCCTGGAAGAATTATTAGCCGACGAGCAGCACTCGCGTTTACACGAAACCGCGATCGCGCAGCCGGCCATCTTTTCCCTGCAAGTAGCACTAGTAGCATTGTGGGATTCGTGGGGCGTTAAACCGGACATGGTTGTCGGACACAGCGTCGGAGAAATCGCCGCAGCTCATATCGCGGGCGTGCTGTCGATTGACGAGGCCGCGCGTACTATTTTTCATCGTGGCCGCTGCATGGAATTAGCGCCTGCGACGGGACGAATGTTGGCAGCAGCCTTGCCGGAGCCCGAGGCGCGCAGTCTCTTACAACAACAGCGAGAAGACCGTGTTTCGCTCGCCGCGGTGAATAGTCCCCGCTCGGTGACGTTTTCGGGCGATGCCGAGTCGCTCGAGGCCTTGCAAGGAGCCTTAAAAGAGAGGGATGTCTTCTGTCGATTTCTCCGCGTCCAATACGCTTTTCACAGTGCACAAATGGATCCGGTGCAACCTGAGCTTATTGAGTCGTTGATCGATCTCGAAGTTCGGTCACCACGACTCTCTCTGTTTTCGTCCGTGTTGGGTAGCGCAGTCGATGGAGCGCGCCTCGATGCTGTTTACTGGTGGCGCAATGTCCGCGAAACAGTGCGTTTTGCCAATGCGATAAATTGCATGCTGCAGGGCGGTTGTACTGACTTCCTGGAGATCAGCCCCCATCCGGTTCTATCCAGTGCCCTACTGGAGTGCGCGCGCGAGCGCTCTGTTCAATCTTTGGTTACACCTTCATTACGGCGCGGGGAAGAGGAGCAGCGAACAATGCTTACAGCCTTGGGCGCGCTTCACTCAAGGGGTTACGCAGTAAACTGGGATGCCATGTTCCCGCAAGGCGGACGTTGCTTGCACCTTCCGCTATACACGTGGAAGCACCAACGCTATTGGCAGGAAACAGATTCTGCGCGCGCGGAGCGCCTCCCAGATTTTGTCCACCCGCTGCTCGGTCGCAGGTTCAGATCGGCGAATCCTTATTGGACCGGCAAAATCGAGGGCGAGATGCGTCCACTCCTTGCGGACCATCGCGTCGAGGGCAAAATCGTAATTCCGGCGGCCGCGTACGTAGAAATGGCTTTAGCTGCCGGTCGCCAGCTGCATGGCACTGACGCTTGTACGGTAGAAGACCTCGAACTTCGCAAGCCGCTCTTCCTTGCCGAAACCGGGGAAGGTCCGCGTCTTCAGTTCAGTTACAATCCAACCGAGAAAACATTCCAAATTCTCAGCCGACCCAAAGACTCACAAGAGTTTTGGGTCCTTCACTGTTGTGGCAGTTTCGCACACGCGCCGGGCACCGATCATCTAACCGAAGATCTCGCCAAGCTCCAGGGCTTGTGCCAGGACGAAATCCCCACGGTAAATATCTATCGGCAATTTGCCGATCGAGGACTTCAGTATGGGCCGCAGTTTCAAGGGATCAGCCGGATCTGGCGCGGCAAGGATGAGGTGCTCAGTTGGATTGAGCTGGCTGTTCCAGAAGACGACGATACTTATCAGGTGTCGCCGTGGCTGCTGGATAGCTGTTTCCAGTCAATGCTGACCGCGTCGGAGGACGGCTTTGGAGACAAGCTTTTTCTTCCATTGCGGATCGAGCGGCTGCGGTTGCACAGCAGGTTTCCCAAGAAACTCTGGTGCCACGCGCGGGTGATGAAAAAGTCGGGCGGAATGGTGGAGGGCCGTTTCCGGATCCTGCGACCGGACGGAAAACTCCTGTTGGAGATCGACGGGTTCGAGGCCCAGGCAGTCGAAGGCTCGCGCAATGTTGGAAGTTCGGATCTGGATAACGCCCTGCACGAATTTCAGTGGCAACTTCTGCCTCGGACCGCCAACGCAGCGCAGGCGCCGCCGGATCTGTTGCCGAATCTGCCTGGCTTTGCCAAGCGTTTGCAACAAGCCTCTCGGCGGACGAGCCACCACAGGCAGCGCCTCCGGCTTGGCCAGCTAGAAAAGGACACCGACCAACTGTGCGCGTACTATATTATAAGGGCTTTGCGGCAGCTCGGCTGCAAATTACAAGCAGGGAAGCAACTCTGTGCAGCGTCGGCCTACTCTCAGGTTGCCCCGCAACATCGGATGGTGCTGGGGCGATATTTGCAAATTTTGGAAGACGACGGGGTACTCAGGAAAACGAAGTCAGGCTGGCTTGTCAGCGAGACGCCGAGGGTAACAGACGGAGAAGAATTCTGGCGGTCGATGTTCACTCGCGCTCCGGCACTTCTTCCAGAGCTGTGGCTCGTTCGATTGTGCGGACTGCGCTTGGCCGAAGTACTGCAAGGGCAGGCAGACCCATTGAACCTTCTGTTCCGCGACAATTCTTTCATCGAACAAGTTTACGGTGACAGCATTAGCATCCGGCCTTGCCTCGGAGTCGTTAAACAAACGATCGAGAAGGTGGTGGCAAATCTGCCCGAGGGCCGCAAGCTGCGCGTGCTTGAGCTAGGTTCAGGGACAGGCGGACTTACCTCGGCCATTCTACCGGAACTGGCCGCGTTGCGGCCGGAGCAGATTGAGTATGTCTTCACGGACTTATCGAGCCATTTTCTCTCGAACGCAGAGCAAAGATTCCAGGACCGCTCTTTTATGCGTTTCCGGATGCTCGATTTGGAAAAGCCTTCCTCAGAACAGGGATTTGCAGAGCATTCATTCGACCTGGTTCTGGCGTCGCATGTTCTCCACGCCACTTCGGATTTGCGACGGTCGCTCACTCATATCAAGCAGTTGTTGGCCGGCAACGGCTTTCTTGTCGTGGTCGAGTTTGAGCGTCTCTCGCGCTGGGTAGAACTTGTTTTCGCTTTAACCAAAGGTTGGTGGAGCTTCACGGACGCGGATCTCCGTTCGGGATCGCCGCTACTGAAACGCGTCCAATGGCTGCGACTGTTGAAGGAACAAGGATTCGTTGACTCAGCAGCTGTCTCTGAAATCGACGGCATGGTCCTACTGGCACAAGGCCCCGCGTCGGTTCAACGCGCCGATTTGATACCAAGTACCCCTGCCGCGGCGCGCCGGACCTGGCTTTTGTTCGCAGGCGAGGACGACCTTGGGAGAGATCTTGCCGCTCGCTTCGCCGCTCGAGGGGATAAGTGTTACCTCGTCACGGCCGGGCTGGCCTATCAAAAAAAATCGGATATCCACTTCCAGATCCGGCCTGTAAATAAAGAGGACATGCGACGTGTGGTGGATGCCGCCGCACGGAGCGGTGCGCTTTCGCGCATAGTTTTTCTTTGGGGTGCTGACGGAACGGAAGCCCCAGAGCCTTCACTTCAAGAAATTAATCAGGAGGAACGGCGTGGTTGCCACACTGTGCTCGCACTCGTACAGGCACTGGCGGACCTGGATCATCCGCCGCAACTCTGGCTCATCACGCGCGGAACCCAGCCCGTCGGACGAAACCACCGCATGTCGGTAGCGCAAAGTTCGTTGTGGGGTTTGGGCAGGGTCATCATGAACGAGCATCCACGACTTCGGTGCCGGATGATAGACCTGGGCATGCCGGGCGAGCAAAATGATGCCGAGTCAGTAGCTGAAGAATTGTATGGCGAATCCGGAGACGATGAAATAGCCCTGCGCGGTTCGGCGCGTTACGTACTCCACGTGGCGCATAGTTCAGCGCTGCGGCGCGGAATCTGTCTGCTGCCTAACGGCAGCCCATTTCGTTTAGAGATCACCAAGCCAGGTGTCTTGGACGACCTGGTGTTACGGCCAATCAAGCGGCGCCATCCCGGTCCCGGTGAAGTCGAAATCGAAATTGAGGCGGCAGCGTTGAACTTCCGAGACTTAATGAAAGCTCTCGGGATGTATCCGCGAGATTTGCATGATTACTTCATGATCGGCTCCGAGTCCGCCGGTCGCGTCGTCGCAGTCGGAAAGGGCGTCACGAACTTTCGCGTCGGAGACCGAGTGGTCGGTCTGGTCACGCCTGCTCTTAGCTCGCACGTTACCTGTCCCGTTAGCATGGTCGTCCGCTACGATCGCAATCTTAGCGCAGAAGACGCCGTGACAGTGCCTGTTGCATTCGTCACCGCCACCTACGCGCTCCGACAGGTTGGCCAGATGACCGCCGGTGAGCG
>WNFS01004275.1_pt1 | contig 10884 bp, 8 predicted proteins | sample 5400141 | NCBI WGS metagenome assembly WNFS01 (sample SAMN13153358, study PRJNA577476) | soil metagenome | isolation source: 60 cm saprolite under Madrone tree | place: USA:California | collected 2016-06-14 | reverse complement strand
GATATCCACGATGGTTACATCGGGATTGATCTTCAGGATGACGCCCTTCAGCGTGCCGACCAGATGGTCGTTGGTGCCGTAGTCAGTCGTAAGCGTGATGATCGCGTTGGCCAATGGATTCTCTCAACTGGGTCCAATTTGCACACGGCGCGCACACAGAAGGGGCGACGCGCCGTATCCTTTGACGCTAACGGAGGTGCGCGCCTCCGTCAAGAATTCGCGCGTTGGCTGCTGTCGAATCGCCAATGCCCAGCCGGTGGCGAACTCAAATAAAAATTAGCCCACGCCCTGTTCGGGTGCACAAGGATGCCAGTCAGGATCGGGAAAGTGAGCCCGGCAATACCATTGGCCGCAGCGCTCGCAGTACTGTTGAGCGCTGTGGTCGCAGGGTTCATCGACGCGCGAAACTGCCTGACAAAGTTGTTCCTTGGGTTTTGCTGCTGTTGTGTTCAAGGCATCCTCCACGCCACGAGAGAGGCAGCAGGGAAGGGAACTCAGCGGGCACGTTCGACTACTCCCACTTTGTTCACACCGCTGCAAGCAATATACACCCGCCCGTCGGCGGTTGCTGCCATGTTCCGAACCGTGCCGCCGCCGGACGGAATCATCGCGCGCGCAAATTGTTCCGTCTTGGGATCGAATTGGATGATGGTATTCGGTTTCACGCCGGACTCGCTGTACCAAACCATTCCGTCGGTAGTAATCGCGATTCCATAGGGAGCCGCTTTCGCGCCGCCCGGCGAAGGCCACATCTTCACGGCTCCAGAACCCAATTCGAGCCTGCCCAGTTGGCCTCCGCTGAAGTCCGTGAAATAGACGCGGTCACTCGCATCGATCGCGATACGTCTTGGCCGCGCTCCTTCCGGAAGCGCATATTCGGTGATCTGCATCGTAGCCGGATCGATTTTCGCGATTTTATTGGTCGCAAACTCGCAGAAGATGGGGATGCCCTTGCTGTTGATGGCGATCCCATAGGGATGCGAATCCGCCGTGGGGACATGTTTCAGCTCGATTTTTCCTGCGCCGGGATCCAGCCTTCCCAGCATATTGGATGTTTGGAGCGTGAACCACAGCAGACCATGGCTATCAAAGACGGCCGTGTGGGGATCCTCGCCCTTAGGATCAGGAATCTTGTATTCCGTCACGGAGCCGGTCTTGGGGTCGAGTTTGCCGATGTAGCCCTTGAAATTTCCAGTGAACCAGATATTTCCATCGCGATCGGCAACCAATCCGTGCGGGCCAGAGTCTTCCAGCTTTAGCGGATACTCCTTGAAGGTTCCGGTGACGGGATCCAGACGCCCGAGCTTGTTGGCCATCTGTTCGGTGAACCACAGTGCACCGTCTGCGCCAACGGCCGGATCATGCGGATGCGCGCCTTTCGTTGGAACGTCCCACTCCCGAATGGTGACCTTCAGTTCGCTGACCTCGTTTGCGGGCGGCGCTCCGCGGGCGGCGAGAGCAAGTCCTAGCCCGAGAATTGCGACGCCCAAGAGAAGCTGATTTCTTCTTGTCATCTGTACCTCCATTCCCCGAATTTCTGGCCTGCGCCGGGCTGACTTACATGTATTCCTGAATTGATGGAAAAGCAAGATGAAGTCGTCCACTGAGTGGACAGTGACCCGTGAACAGTGGTGCGTGAAGAGTAGGAGGCCCTCCCCGCGCTGTTTTTGTAAAGATTGCAGGGTAAAGGTTTAGGGGGTGGGGGTCGGCAAAAAGATTGAAGGGCAAGGACTTAGAGAAGAGAGAGTAAGGAGATAACTAGGTAATGAGGTAAGGAAGGGATTTGGTGACCGATGCCCCGCACTTGGCCCGTGGCAGGCCGGCCGGAGTCGTTCCAAAGTAGGAAGAATACACCCACATCCCCGGTGTTTTCGCGAGAGTGGCAAATGCAGGACTTACGGGATACGGAACTTGGAAGAAGATACGGAAGATGGGAGACAAAGTGGAATGATGGAGAGAAAGAGCCAGAGAACCCAACGCAGAGACGCTGAGTGCGCAGATAGGAAAGTATCGGAGTGGAATGCCGGAGGTGCGGTCGATCAATCGCCATCCATGATAGCATGAATTACCAGGTTGGTCAAATACGATTATAGTACTAGCATTTAGCGAGATGACATCATTTGTTCGAAAGATTTTGCAAAGAGAAGAAAACAAAAGGGTAGAGCTCACTGTGTGGCGGGGCAAGAGCAAGAGAGAGAAAAAGAAACGTCAGAAGCTCTGCTTGCACAACCCGAAAGAACGAGGGCAGAAAGAAACTAGAGGCAGAATCAAAAGCCTGTCCAACCCGCCAAAATCAAAGGCCCCACACGCAAAACTGACGTGTGGGGCCCATAATTCCAGGAATACGCGTGCCCGCTAAAAAGCTGCGGGGCAGGAACCACCGAAGGTTCCCGTGGTGGACGGGTTGGGCTTATGGAGTTGGATGTTGCCTCCTCCGCCGTTGCCTGCCGAGCAGGGAGCATAGGAACCCAAAAAGTGCCATTGGCACTCGCTGCTCGTGTCGTAGTGGACGGTCGAGCCATCAAGTGAAGTCACCTTGATGTCGAAGTTATCGTTAACGCCGGGTTCGCCGTTGTCTTGCGCGCGAACCGCAAAGCTCGAGTCACCCCACATGTTTGTCCGGGCGGTGCCGCAGATGATCCGCCTGCCGACGGGGTGGCCGTTAGCATCGAAGTCTACGCCTGTGTCTTCGAAGATATAAGCGGTGATCTCGGTAGCATGAACGTTCAGGCCGATTCCATGATCAATGTACTCGAGATGGCCCCAGTAGGGGACGCCATTTATGCCAGAGCCGTGCTTGCAGCCGCCACCGACGCCGAAAGTGCCTTTGGCGCCGTGATAGACAATCCATCCGCCGCCGGTGAGGAAGTCGCAGGAACTGGGTTGTACGCAGGCCTGGACGTCAGGAGCCATCGCGCCGTCGATGACAAGGATTGCTGCCCCCAGGATGAGTCCGGCTGTCACATATAGGAATGCGAGCTTACTTATTGTCACAAAGTTTTTGTTCATTAGTGTTCGCTCCTTTCTTGAGGCTCTTCGCGCTTAAGCGATGCCCGCAGTGGCAGACGCAATCACTACGTCGGCGACGCCGTTCTCGATGATGTGAAGACCATTCACGGTCATCGTGCCAGCGTTATTCGTTGTTTCATTGATAGTCAACTGGCCGCCGGGGATGGCCACGGACTGGTTCTTTTTCCCGGTGACACTGATGGGCGTGCCGTTGACTGCAAGGTTGTCGATCATGGTGATGCCGCTGTTTGGACCCTGGGCGGATGACACCATGGTTAGAACGAACGTGGCTGTTATCACCACGCCGCCTACCGTCACGTTCAAGTTGTTGACCGAAGCTGACGAGTCAACCTCATTCGACCAGCTGATCGTTGCAGAGTAGAGGGTTTCCGCTGTCAGCAGAGATGGGACGCTGGTGGTCAGTTCTGAGGCATCGCGAGCATCATTGGTACCGCCCAGAGATCCCGTGTCGGACACGATGGTTGTTGTGGCCGTCCCGTCGGATCCCAGACTGGTTGCCTGTACCGCGCGAGCGCTCCCCGTGGCCGACGGCGAGTTGTTGGTCGCGGGCACGGCTACCGGCCAAACCAGGAGGGCAACCAGCATCACGGCAAGTGCCGCTGATGCTGAACAGCGGTGGTATAGACGATTCATTCTAACCTCCTTAAGATTTGTTCATTGATGGGCAACATGCGGTTGGCTTCCAAGGCCTATTGATCTTGTTTCTCTTGGTTGTCCTCCTCTCCGAGACCCATTCGCCCCTCCTCGGGCGTTGACGTTCACCTGCTCTCGTTTTTCGTTCATTAAGCGGACCGGTGGGGAACCTCCCGGAAGCGTTAGCGGTGTGCAGCATATGAACAGTCGCAAGGTTACACAATCCGGTGATTACCTTAATTGTTCTTGAGGGAACTCAGCACTGCAGGCGGCTTAGCCGTTTGAACTAGTTCTTTGGATTAAAGAAGCCGTAACGAAACAAGGAAGGGCAGAAAATCGAGACCACACTACCAATGGCTCATAACAATTTTCACCACAGCTGCAGAACGTGAAGACACTCCCATCTTGGTCATGATTAGGCGCAGGAAGGCCTTCACCGTATTAGGGCGGATGCTCATGCGATTCGCAATCGTCTTGCTGTCCAATCCTTGCAGCAAATACTCCAACACTTCTTGCTCGCGTTGCGTAAGGTTGAATTTTCGAGACACTCTCGATAGGGAAACAAATCCGGAAGGACCTCGTTCGAGCAAGACCGCTGTGCTCGGGAGTAACATGCCTTGCGCGTCGGAATTCAGCTGAAACGTGCGGCAAAAATAATGCCTCCGGCCCGACTGGAACTCGCTAACGAAGGGCGATTCGTCCGAGCGCTGCCGGCTTAGGAGTGTCGCGCGAATCATGCTGGCGAGTTGCAAGTCCGGGCCGTCGACGGTATCAGGCACAACGGCAAAACCCAGGATTTGGATCGCCTCCGCGTTGAAGGAGACGGGGTTCAGCGAGGAGTCGAGGAGGAGAAATCCCACTCCACATTCAGACACTCTCTTTCTGCTCGGCGAATCATTCGATGCACCGGACGAAATCGAGTTCAGACTCTGGGTTGGTGTGCCGGTCGCCAAGGCCACTCTCCGCAGGCTATGCAGACCTTCTTTCTTCCAGGGAGGCGCGTCTTTTCGGGAGCCAATGGATTTTCAGTGTCATTTGGATGCGCACGAGTACACAAAGACGATCAGCAATTACTATGCCAGTCCGTGTCCGAGAGAAAGCGAGCCACTTAAATACTCATTTGCGATACGCGAAATGTTTGATAAACACTACAGCTAGGACTCTAATTCAGGACGTCTCCGCGCTGCATTAACTGGAGGCGAGCGACAGGTTACTGAACGTAGTGATGCGATGGCAAGGGAAAATAGGAGCCCTTTGTGTGAAAATGCTGAGGTTTGGACAAATACTACTAGCCTTCTCAGGACTGGCTTTTGCGCAGCAATCAACTGCCCCTCAGCCTTCACCTGCGCTCCAATTGCTGTGGCAGTTTGACGCTGGCGGATGAGTCTTCTCCACTCCCACGGTCGTGGGCGATTTGCTGATCGTTAGTTCCTGCAACGGGTTGATTCGAGCCCTGGATAAAAAAACCGGCCAAGTGCGCTGGTCGTACGACATTCACAAGGATGGGGATCAGAGTGAGTTTCACGGCGACCCGCTGGTCACCGAAAAGCTCATCATCATCGGTACGGATGGCAAGATGGGACACCTGTACGCTTTCGAGTGGCTCACTGGCGCCGTGCAGTGGAAATATCGAGTGGCGTGGCGGGGACTCGCCTCGGACGTGGTCCGCTCGGGAGATAACGTGTATGCAGTGACGCTCGGAGACGAGTTGGTTTGTCTGGACTTGGAGAGCGGAGCGCGCAAGTGGAGCTTCAGGAGTAGCGCTCCACCCAAACTCTTTTACTGGACCTCATCTCCGGTGGTAACGGGCAACCGCGCTTATTTTGGAGGGTTGGATGGCATTGCCTACGCTGTAGACGCCCGCTCTGGCAAATTGATCTGGAAAACCGACTTGGGCGCACGGGTCGCAACTTCCATAGCTTCACAAGGGCGCGACATTTATGTGGGAACAGCAAACCGCCATCTTTACCGCCTGGATGCGGATTCTGGCAAAGTCTTGGCCGACTTGGAGGTGGAGGCCGAACCCAGATGGCGCCTGCTCGTCGCTTATGACTCGCTGCTTGCGTTTCTTGGATCGCAAACTCTTGCCAGTTTAGATCTTTCACTCAAGGAAGTACGCTGGTCCGCGAGAGCGTCTCAGGACTGGACATCCGCCCGGCCATACGTATGGCGTGACACCGTGCTCGCTGGTGATGGAGACGAACTCGTGGCATTTCGGGTTAGCGATGGCTCGCGCGCATGGTCACACCAGCTTCCGGGGATGGTTCGTGGGATCGGCGTCTCCGGTGATGTTCTGTATGTGGGGACACGAAAGGGACCTATACTCGCGTTCGCGTATCGGTAATGCCGCAATACCGCGATTTGGTCCGGATGGGCAAATCGTCAATCCGAAACGCCACTGCAACGGGATGCCGGGTTACGCTTGTATCCTTGGTGATTGCGAAACGTCCACCCAACTCCCTACCGCTGAACGCAGCTCCAAGCCAACGGCATAGCGTGCCTCCGCCAAGCGGTAACAATAAATTACGTTCGCCCCTGATTGGATGCTGCCGTGGTAGGACTTCACGATTACACGCTCGCCTGGTTTCCACGCGCGCTCCGTTAGAGCGCGGACGCCGTGTAAGCTGACGTTTTCGGTAAATGCCAATTCCGTGATGAACGGCTGGTTCGCGCTAGTGATCTGCAAAGCCACGGTAGCAGGGGTCCGTTTCTGGATTCTCTTGCAGTCAGTGGGCATGCGGCAATGCTCCTCTCGATCAAAGGACTTGTGTGTAAAATGAACCGGGATTTCATGTCCGAATGATAGACGGAAGGTACGAGGGGGAGTCAATCGTCGGCGAGCGTTTGGTTGCTCATTCTGCAAAGGGGCGAGCAAACCTAAGACGCAGGTTCAAAAGACGAACCTGGGGCACCCTCCGTGTTGTTTTGAGTTGTGAGCGCGCGAAAGGCTGCCTGGTACGATCAAATTGGAGTTTGAAAGGTCCGGGGTTCGTTGTCCGGACCACCCGCCTTGGTTTGATTTATTGTGGGTAAGGGCAGCGAAGGGAACGGTCACTCGGAGTGAAGGGCTTGGATAACATCGATGCGGGCGGCGCGGGCGGCTGGTAGCCAGGAGGCGACGACGGCGGCGGCTAGCAGGACGAACGCAGAGAGGACTACGGGCAAGGCACCCGGCATCTTGACCTCAAAGAAATAACTGCCCGCCAAACGCGCCGCCACATACCCAAATGCCGCGCCTGCGAGGAGGCCCGCCCCAGCCATCACGGCGCCTTCGGCGATGACACCTTTCAGGAGGTGCCGCGGCTGCGATCCAAGCGCCAGCCGGATGCCGAATTCGCGCGTCCGCGCGCTGACCGAAAACGCCAGCACGCCTGCGACACCAACCAACGCAATCGCCAACGCGACAGCCGCGAACACGCCGAACACCAGCGAGTTCAAACGGTCCGGCGTGAGCACCTCCGCGCGGACGTCTTCGAGAGTGGCAGCGTGCTCAATGGGCTGATCGGCGGACATGTCGCGGATAAGGCGCGTGACCGGCGTGACCAGCGAATAAGGATTTGCACCGGTGTGGATGAAAAGGCGGCCGCCAAAGATGGGCCCCTCTTCGAAGGGGCTATAGATAGTGACGACGGGCCCAGGAATGATGTGTTCGTCGTCGATATCGGCGGTGACGCCGATGATGCGGTGAGGCGCGGGGTTAATCCCGGCAGCGAATCTCAGCACAGGATCTGTCCAATAGACATGGCGGTTGACGGCATCCTGATTGGGGAAGATGCGCCGCGCGAGAGTCTCACTGACGATAACGACGGGCTCTTTCCCTTTTTGACCGTCGAGACCGTCGAAATCACGGCCGGCGATGATGGGAACGCCAAGCGAGGCAAAGAAGCCGGGAGAAATGACGCGCCACTGCGCGCGAGGATCCTCTTCGCCGGCGGCATGAACATGACCGTCGGCGGAGAATTGGAGAGCGAAGCCGCCATCGCGCCATGGAACAGACATGCCGAAAGCGGTCTTGCTCACACCAGGCAGCGCATCAATGCGACGAATCGATTCTTTGTAGAAATCGACCACTTGCTGAGGTGTTTTTCCATAGGACATAACGGGAACGTTGACCGTGAGGACGTGGCGGGTGTCGAGACCCGTCTGCGCCGTTTGCAGTGCGATCAGCGTGGTGATCACTGTACTTGCGCCGGTCAGCAGCACGAAGGATGCAGCGATTTGAGTGACCGCGAAGATTCTTTGGCGGCGGCTCGTGCTGCCGGTAATCCGTACGCTGCCGCTCGACAGGTTGAGGCCATTGGACGTGCCGGCCGACGGCAAGCGGGGAACAAACGCCAAAATCACCGCGGCCACGATGGCCAGCGCCGCTCCCGCCCACAGCAGGCTGGAATCGACCGTCAAATCGAGCGCACGGACCGAGAAGCGCGAGGCGTAGCGAGCCAGGATGGCCACCAGCGGCTGGGCGCTCCATACACCGACCGCGGCGCCGGCGCCGCAGAGCAAAAGGCTTTCGGCCAGCAGCATGCGGCGCAGCGCGCCTGTGCTTGCGCCGAGCGCCGCGCGGATGGCCAGCTCGCCTTCGCGGCGAACCGTGCGTGTGAGAATCAGGTTGGCGACGTTGGAACACGCGATGATGAAGACCAGCGCTGATGCTGCGAGCAGGACCAGCAGCACGGTCCGGGCCCCTGAGGTGATCTGGTCGCGAAGCAGCTTGGCTCCGATCTGGTAGTTCGCTTTTGGCGAATAGTCGCCGGGATGTTCTTTGGTCATGGCTCCGTAGACGGTGCGCAAGTCGACGCGGGCTTGGTCGAGGGTGACACCGGGAGCGAGACGGCCAAAGAGCTCGGTCATACGGTGGAGCCGGTCGGTGACCATGGTGGCGGAAAGGTGATGCGGGCTGGTGACGACGTTGGCGATGATTTCCGTATCTTGGGGATAGGGGACGGAGGGTTCCAGAACGCCGATGATGGTGGCAGAGCGATCACCCATGGGCCCGCTGCCAAGCCGGACGGTTTTGCCGAGGACGGAAGGATCTTTCATAAGAGTCGTCGTCCAGAAACGATAGGTGAGAACGACGACGCCGGCAGCCTTGGGACCGTCGTCTTGACGGCCGACGAGACGACCGAGGACCGGGTGGAGGCCCATGACTTCGAAGAAGGGGCCGTCGACAACGCCAGCTTGAACTACACGAGGCTCACCCAAGCCGATCATGGTGAACTCGATGGTCGAGAACTCACCGAACGCGCTCAGGGTTTTCACGCTGGCACGCAAATCGTGAATTTCGGGCACGGAGAACGTTGAATTGTCGTCGCCGGCGCCCGGGGCGCTCTGGCGGATGTAGATCAGCCGGTCCTCGTCGCGGTTGACGAGAGGCTTGAGGAGCACGCCGCGAACCAGCGTGAAGATAGCGGCGTTGGCGCCGATGCCCAGCGCAAGCGTCAGGATCACGATGAGCGCAAGCCCTTGCGTCCGCATGAGCGAGTGGAAGGCAACTCTCAGAACGCGAAGAAATGACATGTTGTTGACCCCATCTTGCGGGTGGAAAGAGCACCACACGTGCCAATGCTAAGCACCACATTGTAAATCACTTAGTATGCGATGTGTTCGTCCGGGATGCTCGTTTTCAGGATGCCTATGTCGCAAATTCGGACACCAAATGCTCGCCGACTGCTGCACTTCGAGTCCATTCTTACGGATCGCACGTCACAACTCAGGCGCGGAGGGAGGCGGAATGGGTGAGGGCGGAGTCGAGGCAGAAGTCGGGGCGGTGGAAGAAGGCGGGGAGTTCGGAGAGACGGAGGGCGAGGCGCTCGGGGGAAGCGGCACGGAGGGTGACGTGGCCTAATTTGCGGCCGGGGCGGGGGGATTTGCCGTAGAGATGGAGATGAGTGTCGGGGACGGCGAGGACTTCGGCGGATTCGGGGAGTTCGCCGATTAGGTTGAGCATGGCGCAGTGGCCTGCCGGCCCTGTGGAGCCAAGCGGTAAGCCGAGGACGGCGCGGAGATGATTTTCGAACTGGCTGGTGACGGCGCCTTCGATGGTCCAGTGGCCGGAATTGTGGACGCGCGGGGCCATTTCATTGGCGAGCAGGCGGCCATCGTGTTCGAAGAATTCGATGGCCAGAACGCCGACATATTTCAGTGATTCGAGGACTTGGCGGGCGGCGTTTTCGGCGGCACGCTGAATGGGAGGTTCGAGGCGCGGAGCGGGCGCCAGAGAAAGACGGAGAATGCCGCCGCGATGGTGGTTCTCGACGAGCGGATAGATAGCCGTTTCGCCATCGCTGGAGCGAACGGCGAGGATGGAAAGCTCGCGCGCGAAAGGCACGAAGCGTTCGAGGATGAGAGGAACCGCAGGCAGTTCGGACTTCGCTTTGGCGACATCTTCTGCCGTGCGAAGAATCCATTGGCCTTTGCCGTCGTAGCCCATGCGGCAGGTTTTCAGCACGGCGGGAAGGCCGATCTTTTTCACGGCGGCGTCGAGTTCATTCGGTTTTGACACGGGAGCAAACTCGGTGGTGGCGATGCCGAGTTTCTGAAAGAGCTGCTTTTCTTTAAGGCGATCCTGGGCAGTTTCGAGCGCGACCGGAGGCGGATAGACGGGAACGCGGGCGGCGAGAAATTCAGCGGCTTCGACGGGGACGTTTTCAAATTCATAGGTGACCAGCTCAAGGCCGCTCGAGAATTTTTCGAGCGCGGCTTGATCGCTGAAGTCCGCGGTAACGCGCTGGGCGATGCGGCCCACGGGAGCTTCCGGCGAGGGATCGAGAAAACGGAAGTGCAGGCCCAGCGGATAGCCCGCGAGAGCGAGCATGTAGCCCAACTGACCGCCGCCGAGGATGCCGATGGTCACTTGCTCTTGCCTTTCTTGACCGGTGACGAATCTATGGAGGGATCGGGATGCGCGAGGACGCGGCCGGTTTGCTCGGCACGGAACTTTCGGACGGCTTCGCGGATGGCGGGGTGCTTTGCGCCAAGGATGGCGGCGGCGAGGAGCGCGGCGTTGACCGCGCCGGATCTGCCGATGGCAAGCGCGCCGACGGGGATGCCGCTGGGCATCTGCGCAATGGAGAGAAGCGAGTCCAGGCCTTTGAGGGCTTTCGATTCGACCGGGACGCCGAGGACGGGGAGAACGGTCTTCGAAGCGGTCATGCCGGCAAGATGAGCGGCGCCGCCCGCGCCGGCGATGATGACTTCGATGCCGCGCTTTTCGGCGGTCCC
>WNFS01006571.1_pt1 | contig 10886 bp, 11 predicted proteins | sample 5400141 | NCBI WGS metagenome assembly WNFS01 (sample SAMN13153358, study PRJNA577476) | soil metagenome | isolation source: 60 cm saprolite under Madrone tree | place: USA:California | collected 2016-06-14 | reverse complement strand
CTTCGCGGGGATCTTTGAGCGAGGCCAGGCGCAACCGGACTAGTTCATCCACGCGAAACTGTTCCGGACCTCCAATTTCGACGATGCTGTTTACCGGAGGGCCTACCGCGATTCTTCCCACTTTACTTGCGACATCGTCGGCGGCCATCGGCTGGAAGAGCACATGTGGCAAATGCACTTTGCCCTCGACCATGGAAATGTCGGCGAGGCCTTTGAGGAATTCAAAGAACTGCGTCGCGTGAATGATCGTGTAGGGGATTGGAGATTCTTTGATGAGCTTTTCCTGAGCGATCTTAGCGCGGAAGTAACCGCTTTCAGACAGCTGGTCGGTTCCTACCACTGACAACGCAACGTGATGTCCTACGCCTGCGGCCGCTTCATAGCTGAGTAGGTTTCGGGTGGATGTCTCGAAAAAGTTCAGCACAGCTGCATCGTCCCAGGACGGGGAGTTTGATACGTCAACGACTACCGAGGCACCTTTAAGAACTTCAGCCAGCCCTTCGCCCGTGAGAGTGTTGACACCTGTATTGGGCGCCGCTGCTACCGCTTCGTGTCCGTGCTCACGAAGCTTCTTGACCAGCTTTGATCCAATGAGTCCGGTACCGCCGATCACGATGATTTTCATAATTGTCTCCTTTGTGCCCGACCAACGCATTCTTGTATTCGCAAAGACAGAACATCCCGGCGTTTTGTGACACCACCGTTCATTCGACCTAGATTCGTCGCTATTCGTCGAACGGAGCGTTCATCAACAGGTCGACCGTTGATACAGCTTTGTAGCCAGGCACGAATCGCTCGCCGAAGTCGCGCAGGAAGTTGTCGTGGCTCAGTTCAGGCTTCGCTTTAACGAGCCGACAACACGTCTCGGCAAATTGTTGCTTCATCCTCAGCCGGGGGAAAGCGCTGAGGATGCGCTCGACATCGGCCGGCGGAAGTGCCTCAACGCCGAAGCCACCGTAGTCGAGTCCGATACCCATCGTGCCTACCGCCACCTCCGGCTCCTTGTGAAGCGCCAGCGATGGCGTCGAGTTAAGCGCAACCAGGTCCCAGATCAGTTGTGCCCGGCGATCCGATAGACCCTTGCCTTTGATGAACGACAGTGCGGCATCGGCGCCATTCACTTCGAAGCGATTGGGACCCGACACACCGGCAGTCAGGCCGATGTCGTGGAGTATCGTGCCAATAGCCACGACTTCGCGGTCGTAGTCGATTCCCTTTATGCGGCCAATCGCTTCAGCGAACAGCCACGAACGCATCGCGTGATTGAATAGGTACGGTTCGGAAAGGGTTTGGGCATACTCAATCACGGACGTGATGAGCGGACTATCGGGTACGCTGACCCCTACGATCAGTCGAGTCTGCGATGCGTCCCGATTGACGAACGGCTTCGCTGGTGCAACCGTCTCCTGCTTGTAGCTGACCATTTCATTATTCATCGGAGCCTCCTGTGCTTCACGCGGCTCTCGCCGTTTTTGTTGTGAACCGCTTGACGAACTCGAGCGCCTTCTCGGCGACCTCCCGCCAGCCGGCGTCGATGGTCAGCGCGTGCCCGCGGCCCGGCATCTTGACGATTTCGGTCACGCCCTTGTTGCGCTTCTGCTTCTTGTAGGACGCGTTCGCGATCGCCCAAGGGACCGTATGGTCCGAGTCGGCCGAGACGATCAGCATCGGACCCCGCTCGGGGTTCGTCGAGTCGACCTTCGCCTCTGACCAAGGATTCACGTTCGCGGACGCCGCCTGGAAGAGCGGCTCGCCGGCGCCGGGGACGGAGTAGCCGAGATACAGTTCTTTCGCCTCGTCCTCGCCGACCGCGTTCGCGAAGCTATAGCGGAACTGCTCGTAGGTGAGCGGGACCGCGCGGTTCCAGTTGGCGGGGTTGCGCAGGGCAACGCTGGCCGCGCGCAGCGCCGAGATCGGCAGCGGGAGCACGCCACGGAAAGGAGCAGGGCTGATCGCGACCGACGCGGCGGCGAGCCCACGCCCCGCGAGAATCATGGTCAGCAGGCCGCCGAAGGAGTGGCCGATGATCACGGGCTTCCGATCCAGACGGCGGATGATCGCCTCCTCGTAATCTGCGATCTCGCGGATCCCCTTGCCCGCGAACACCTCAGGGTGTTCTCTGGCCTCGGCGACCGTCTCGGGATCGTCAGGCCAGCCCGGCGTCACCCCCACGTAGCCGGCCTCCTCGAACAGCGTGACCCAGCGGTCCCAACTCGAGGGCAGCAGCCAGAGTCCGTGAACGAAGACAACGGGTGTGGCGCTCGAGGCGTTCGCGCGCTCGACCTGCGCTGCCTCATGCTCAGTGATGGTCAATTCGGTGGTCGTGATGGTCATCTCCTCCTCCTCGTCTCTCGTGACAACAAAGCGTCAGTGGTGCTTTCGTGCTATGTAAGACCGGGTAACACGTCATGATGTGACAAGGTTTTTCTACGGTGCACACCTGTCACATTTCGACGTGTCGTTCGGTCTTCGTTGCGAGCAGTTAGCTATGGAGTTCGATGCCGATGGTGCAGTGTGCCAACTACGCCGGCCTGCTAACGAGCCTCCCGACCGTCGAAGAGGTTCTCGACGATCACGCGTCGGAGTTGGGGCACGACCTGATCGCGTATCGGAACCACGTGTACCGGGTTGTGAATCTGTGCCTAGCGATCATGGGAGACAGCCGGGTCGAGATCGAGAAGATAGCTGTCGCTGCCGTCTTCCACGACCTCGGGATCTGGACGAACCATACGTTCGACTACATCGCTCCATCAGTCGCGATCGCCCGCAAGCACCTCACGGCTCGAGGGATGGCGGACTGGATCCCCGAGATCGAGGCGATGATCGTGGATCACCATAAGGTCACGCCCTCGCGCGCTAATCCGCAGTCGCTGGTCGAATCATTTCGGCGCGCAGATTGGATCGACGTGTCGCGCGGGTTACGAAGGTTCGGCCTCCCGCGCACGTTCATCGCGACTGTCGCCACCACGTGGCCGAACGCGGGCTTCCATCGACGCCTCGTTCAGCTGACGATTGATTGCTTTTGGAAACACCCGCTCACACCCCTGCCGATGGTCAAGTGGTGACTGTCGTTAAGCCTCCGATAGAAAGTTAAGAAATATGAACACCGCTACAGCAGGATTGTTGGGACGACTGGATACAAACGCCAGTTGCGAGCGCTACTGATGCGCCGAGGTCGCAAGACGCTAGGAGGCGAGCAATTCAGTAAGTGTTTTTTGAGGCCGCCAGTCCCGGCTGTTCCGACGAAACGATGTCGCGTCCGCGTCGACAAGACCAACCAACACCTCTGTCACAATCCGGCCCCCTACTGGACCAAGACGATGACCTCCTGTACAGGCGTCGGCTTCGCGGAGAATGTAGTACCACAGAGGAGTCTCACCCCGCCAGCCCGTGGAGGAGATGCCAACCTGCTCCGCGGTGAGCGGGGCTATACCCATGTGACGGGCCACAGCCTCGCCCGACGGAAGCCCGACACCCTGACCGCGTTGCAGGTCACGGACGGCGAGAGAATGATAGTCTTCGATCTCGCACTCACCGGTGACGGCTACCGGCAACTCAATGAGTGCCCGCACCAGCTTCCCGTCGATTTTCTTTGACCGCTGCGCAGTTGTCGCACCGGGTGCGTCGAAGAACAGCGTCCAGTCGACCGTTCGCTCACGCGATACCGCGCGGAATCCCAGGAGATCAGGAAAGAGCGGCACGGGATCAGTCTGCAAGTTCAACTGATAGCGGTGGCGAATCTGAGAGTGGCCGTAGCGATAGGCTGCGTCGGCAAACTCAAGCGGTATGAATCCGCCAGGCGGGCGAAACCACTGCGGGCCTTCTCGAAGCACCTGATTTGCAAGCGGCTGTCCGACGAGCGTGGGCAGAAACTCGTTAAGAACGATCCATTGATAGTGCCAGCGTAACTGGCGCGCTGCCTCGTCGAACGCGCGGTCGTCCGCTACTCCGTTGAGCCGAGCTTTGTCAACGAACGCATTGTGGGCCTTGAGCATGGCGAGATGCAGTTGGGACATCAGCATGTGCGAATCGTTGCGCGGGTCGCCGATGACTGCGATGCCCTGTGCGTTACGTTGCACATCTGCTCCGTCTATGCCAAGCAGGAACTTCGCCGGATCGTCACGCTGGTAGAGGAATGGATGGCCGGTCGGTCCGTCGCCATACAGGCACTCAAGGTTGAGTTGCGGACTGCGGGAATTGTGCAATTCCGCCGTATTGGCATGGGACCGCAACGTGGACCGGTCGGCTGTAATATCGTGAGCTACAAATTGACCGAAGATAGGCCAACCAGCGGCAGTCTCCCCCAGCGAATCGGGAGAGTCGTCGATGTCTCCGCAATCGCAGACACCGCCTGCGCGACCAAGTGCGTGCAGGAATTGCTCATCGGCCTGAAATGACGGTAGCCCAGGAAACATCCGAGCATAACTAGCGGGGCCAAGCGGCGCATCGATTGCCAGTCTGGCTCGCGCCGGCGACAGGCAGTGACTTCGAACTGAGCTGGCGGGCTGATCCATGAGCCCTATTCTAACGTCGTTTCGTTGAGGGCCAATCGGTAGGCCCGGTTACATGACGAGGCGTTTTTCGATGCGCCGGTCCGGAATCAGCCAGATCAGCGCAGCGGCCGCAAAAATCGCCTGGGCGATCCACGAGGAACGGAGGGTAGCAACGATCGCTACGATGTACAGCACCAGTGATAGTTTGCCTTTCCAATCACGCCCGATTGCTCTTTTTAAAATTGAGTCCTGCCCTTGCGCGCGGATGATCGCCTGCTGGAGTACCAAATACGCAATCGCCGCCATGAGCAGCACCACTCCGTAGAGCGCGGTGGGTACCGCGGTGAAATGGTTTTCCCCCATCCACCCAGTGGCGAACGGAAACAACGAGAGCCAGAACAACAGATGCAGGTTGGCCCAGAGTATTGAACCAGTCACCGCGGTACAGGCATGCAGCATGTGATGGTGGTTGTTCCAGTAGATGCCGACATAGACGAAACTGAGGACATAACTGAGAAACACCGGGAGCAGAGGAGCCAAATCTATCAGGCCGCTGCCATGCGGGACCTTCATCTCCAGCACCATGATCGTGATAATGATCGCGATCACGCCGTCACTGAATGCCTCCAACCGCCCTGTGGTCATCGATGCACATCGTAGCCGATGCCGATTGCGTCATCGGCATAGTGACGAGCTTTGTCGCTCGTCTCCCATCAGTTTTCTTTCTCAATGCTCCCGAATTCGCCTTCCACAATCACGCGGTACGTTTTGACCGACTCTGTGGCAGGGCCTCGTAGTACCGCGCCGGTGCACACGTTGAACTGACTTCCGTGCCATGGACACGTCACCGTCGATCCGTCGATGGTGCCTTCGTTCAACGGACCTCCCCTATGTGTGCATTTAGCCTGCGTGGCACAGAAACTGCCCGCGACATTGAACACTGCCGCGTCACCGACCAACAGGCCCGAACCGGCTGGCACCGCATCGATACGAAATTGGTTATCTTTGCGGACCTCTGATTTCGCGGGTGAGCTTGCAACGTTTGCCTCAGTATTGGTCCGCATAATTTCCCTTTCCGTTCCTGGTTTAGGTGCTCCCGTCCGCCATTCGTATTCCAACAGGATTGTTACAACCCATTTCATGTTGCGACACGCCGAGCCTTAATGCTTTTCTCTGATGTGCACAATTGGGTTGTATTCATATCCTACGTTGTCCGGCGACGAAGCCCTTTTGGGTGTGCACGTTGGACACGGCGACAAGCCTCAATCGATGCTGCCGCTGCTGATCATGCTGCCGCCGGCCGCTGACTTGTGTCACAGACCCAGCTTAGGGCGCAGCCCAGACTTTTATCCTATGCAGCAACCCGACGAATTGGCCCCAGTTGTGCGACCTCGGCACATGTGTCTGCGCATTGACGGCACGCTTGAGCACACTTCCTCATGGTTTCGCCTTCGTGTTTCCCGCACTCTGCCGCACAGGCTCTGCATAGCTCGGAACAGATACTGCACACCTGGTCAGCGAATGCAGAACTACCCGTGAGTAGGGCCACGCAGGTTCGGCACAATTCAAGACATTCGTTACAAAGCCGGATACACTCCCTCATCATGATCGGATCTTGCTCCAGGGACTCAGCCCGGCACTGAGCGCACCAGCGTAAGCACTGCAAACACTCTTCTATACATCGCTCAATTGTTTGATTTGAAATCGTCATCTGATCCTCCATTCTTTATCGAAACTCTTGTGCACTCTTGGGGTTGGGCCACTCATCTTGCTACGGCACGACATCAGGCGTTGCTCCTTGCTAGCGCGAAAGAACGCTGGCAACTCGACCCCAGGATTGTGACACCTCATCTTGTAACGCGACGTGGCGATGTGCGTGACACGGGGATGGCACCGAGCGGACCCTCACCTCGTCGTTTTCTATGACAGGGCAACCCCACCAAATGTGACAAAGAAACGTACCGAAAAAATCCGACCGGCGACCGTCACAAATCGGGGCCATGCTTGGTCTCTAGTGCATCACCTGCGATGGGAAATATTGAGAGGGACTTAGCAATGTCGATCAACATGAATAGCGACAAGAACATTCCGACTGATACAGAGGCTTACTACGAGACGGTTGCTAGTCAGGAGGAGATCTATCTGGAGGAGGTAGAAGAAGAACTACGTGCGATCTTAATTTTCAGCGACCCATCTCCATCGCGAATAGAGATGAAAAGGTCCATGACCGACCCAAAGAACAACCCTTGCTTGGCCGAGAGCCCCGACGAACAGATAAACCACGCAGCCGAGGAACTGATCACTGGCGATTCAGATGATCCTCCACTCAGCGAAGAGGTGGTGGTGGAAATGCTTAATGACTCACCTGCCCAGAGGCTCAAATCTGTAAGTTGACTTACGCGCCGCTCCAGTCACAATCCCGCCCTCAGGTCCAGCTCTGGCGACACGAGACTAAAATGACCGTGAAGTGTCGGCCGCCGGTTGCCGGTGCAGCGTTACTGGGCTCAGAATCTGGCTTAACGTGCCCTTGACACGAAATCTGCCCTCAGCATAACCTTTTCTAACATTCAAAAGGATCCCACCAAAGTTAGATTTGTTCCGAGGGGTTCGGTATGGGGGCCAGTGTAAATATCTCTGCGTTATTGGTGGGCTTGGCAGCTTTTGCTGGCTGGACGCTCTCCCGCCTTTCTGTGCCTCGGCGTAAGGGTTGGGTTCACAAGCTTGGTGGGGTAGGTATCCTCGCTCTCGTCTTCTCTATAATATCTCCCGATGATGACGCATTTCAGCAGCAATTAATCCGGCCAGCAACTCCTTCCGTCACAATATCCGCGCACACGAGACTTGCGCATCGCCGATCACTAACAGACCTGTGGATCAATGCATTTGTAGCCACAGGAGACCCCATCCTGGCTCCACTAACGGGTCACTCCCTTGTCATGGATCAGCCTCTTGACCGCCTGACCCACTTCCAGGCTCCAATCTCGATCCATTCCCCGCCCATTGCTTCATGATGTCCTTGCGATCTCAATTCTATATCTGGTAGTGCGGTATCCTGCCTATGTTTGTTCGGGAGGAATACCGCACTGTAAATCCCAGCTCCACCATTCTGGTGTGATCACTTCCGTGAAAAGGAGATCGAATATGGCAACTGCAGAAAAACCTCTACCGCCAACTCCTCCGTCCCACAGCCATGGTGTCGAGACCGGCGAACACGACGACGGTCTTTCAGCTTTTGCCCCCGTACGTCCGCGTCTATTCGGCATCGCTTACCGCATGCTCGGGAGTGCGGCCGAAGCCGAGGACATCGTCCAGGATGTTTGGTTGCGTTGGCAGTCTACGAATAGGACCGCGGTTGAAAACCCGCCCGCATACCTTGCGACGACAACCACACGATTGTGCATCAACCTAGCCCAGTCCGCCCATACGCGCCGCGAAACCTACATCGGGACTTGGCTTCCCGAACCGGTGGACACTAGCGCTGATCCCGAAATAGGTGCGGAGCGCGGCGAAGCCCTCAAGCTTGCAGTCCTGCTGCTCCTGGAGAAACTCTCTCCCACAGAACGCGCCGCATATGTTCTGCGCGAGGCGTTCGATTACTCCTACGACCAGATCGCGTCCATCTTGCAAATGGAGGAAGCAAACGTCCGGCAACTCGTTTCCCGGGCTCGCAAACATATCGCAGATGGCCGCCGCGCGTCGGTCAGTTCGGACGAGCAGCGGCGCTTTCTCGAGGCCTTTATCGCGGCCGCGCAGAAGGCAGATATGGCCGCTCTAGAAGGCCTCTTCGCTGAGGATGTTGTTTCTTACTCAGATGGCGGTGGACTGGTGCGCGCAGCGGGAGTCCCAGTTACGGGTCGTAAGCGTGTAGCAACGTTCATTGCCGCTATCTCCGCATGGTGCTGGAAGGGCGTGACGCTTGACTGGGTCGACACCAATGGACAGGCATCTGTTCTCATATTGCGCGATGGCGTTCCCATTGGGGTTACTATTGATGCCTCCGCGCAAGGCATCAATGAGATCATGTGGTTCCTGAGACCAAGCAAGCTTGCTGCGATCTCAAAGTCAGCCCAAAGATTGGACAAGCGTGACGCGGCCTGAACTTACATTGGACTGAGCGATCATTTGCTGGCCGATGGCAGCCCGTTGGCAAGCAGACGTTAAAGCATTCGGGGAATCTGTACCCACTTGCCGACGACATCGCTCGGCAAATTCACTAGTGGTATATCTCCTGCTCCATGTCCTGCTGGTTTTCCGCGGCAAACCAGTCAATGTCGGGCGAGCCAAGTGGCCTGCCCCTCCCCTCCCAGTTTTGGTAAGCAAGTTTTGCCACGAACTCATGCCGGCTCTCTCCAGGAAAGTCGGGCGTGAGTTCGACGCATTGTTGTCCACCCATTTGTTTGGATCCGTTTGGCATTGAAAGATTGAAAAGCTACTTCTGACGTATTCACCGAACAGTCCCGTCAGCAGCGCACCTAATCACACAAACCTGCCAGCTAAGACCGGGCGCCGCATTGTTTTGTGACACGGTTTAGCGACCCTAGAAATCAGGATCGCCGTGCTGTTCACAAAAGCAGCCCGGATGGTGGTCGAATCGAGTTGAAGTGTCGGGACGGGACTCGAGCCCGCTGTGAGACTTGATCGTTTCAAGAATTCCAGCACTGCCGCAGCAAGGCAACATCACAATCGCACCCGCGTCCCTAGAACTTCCGATTACCTGCTGATACCCAACAATTCACCCTTCGAAGGGAGCAAGGACATGCAGGATGGAAGCTTAACGATTGAACGACGCAAGCGCGGACCCGCTGTTTGGAGTTTCAAGTGGCGTGAAGCTGGGCCCGACGGTCACAGGGTACACCGCCGCATAGTCCTGGGAAGTGCGGACGACCTGAAAAGCATAGCTTCTGCCCGCAAAGTGGTCGTGGGACTGAGACGCGAGATCAATGTAAACGATGTCCGGATTCGGAAGGAATCCATCACCCTAGACGACTTGTCGCGGCACTATCAGCAACGAGAACTTGTCGATCGCAATCCCCGCATCTCGTATTCAACCAAAAGAACCTATGCCGGTTACCTGCACAAGTGGATCGAGCCTCGATGGGGCTCATATCCACTCTCGGACATTCGGGCCGTAGAAGTGGAGCTATGGCTGAAGAACGTAACTCTGGCGCCAGGATCGCGGTGCAAGATACGGAACGTCATGAGTCTGCTGTTCAATCATGGTCGTCGCCACGACCTTTGCGAACGCAATCCTATTGAATGGGTGCGGCAAAGCGCGAAACGACGAGCATCTCCGGACATCCTCACGACGCACGAAGTGCAGAGCTTGCTTGCGAATCTCCACTTCAGAGAGCGGACGCTCGTCTTGCTGGCCGTAACCACGGGCTTGCGAAGAAGTGAGATTTTCGCACTGAAATGGAAGGACCTTGACTTTCAGCCGAAACAGATCCACGTCACGCGCTCAATCGTTCAAAACGTTGTTGGCCTCTGTGAGACGGAAAGCTCTCAGAAACCCGTTCCTGCTCACGATGATCTGGTTGAGGCACTGCGGCAATGGCATGGCCAGACGAGTTACAAATCGCCAGAAAATTGGGTGTTCGCTAGTCCGGTTAACAGGGGACGCTGGCCTTACATGGCCCAACAGATCATGCGGCACCATATCCTTCCTGTTGCGCGAAGGCTGAGCATCGACAAGAGAATTGGCTGGCACACGTTTCGCCATACGTATTCCACGCTGCTTCGATCTACCGGTGCTGAGTTGAAGATCATGCAGGAACTGCTGCGTCACTCGACGATCCGCGTAACACTCGACACCTACACCCAGGCGGTCACAACGGAGAAACGCAGTGCCCAGGAGGCCGTCGTCGCGCTCTTGTTCCCGCAGAAAACGCCGGAATGATGAGAAATGGCCGTGGCTTCGCCCTCAACCTGTGCCTATCTTGTGCCTTTTTGTGCCCACGCGGAGTCGGAAGGCTTCCGGTAAGTCTTTGATTTGAAATGGCGGGGACGACGGGACTCGAACCCGCGGCCTCTGCCGTGACAGTAGGTATTACAACGACTTAACAGACATGCGGGGACTGCCAAACACCGCGTAAGTCGTACAAGACATCGCATTTTGTGGGTTGAGTTGTGGGTTGGGAAAATCCTTACCGGGAAGCTCGCCGATTTCATCGAGAAAAATCTTGCCACTGCGCGCTAGTTCAAAGCGTCCCCTGGCGCCGCCAAGATCCGGGCTCGTGTCCCGCCATTCACAAATGCACGAAGCATCTCAGTGTTACCCACGCCCCTCTGAGGCATTCCTGTATGCTCTGGAAGAGTTGACGCGGCTGCAAAGTCACACGGGATTCTGATCGGTGCGATCATGAGCGCATACGATCGCCAATCAATGCTCTAACG
>WNFS01014460.1_pt1 | contig 10889 bp, 10 predicted proteins | sample 5400141 | NCBI WGS metagenome assembly WNFS01 (sample SAMN13153358, study PRJNA577476) | soil metagenome | isolation source: 60 cm saprolite under Madrone tree | place: USA:California | collected 2016-06-14 | reverse complement strand
CCAGCGCCAGCTCGACGAGCCCCAGGCCCGCGCCGCCCTGCTCTTCGGGGAAGGGCAGGCCGAGCCACCCTAGCTTGGCCATCTCGCCCCAGAGATCATCTCCGTATCCTCTTGGATGATCGAACATCGCGCGCACGTGCGCCGGTTTGCACTGCTCGTCGAGCGCGGCGCGGACGGAGTTCTTCAGGAGCACCTGGTCGTCGCTGAAGGAGAAGTTCACGCCTTGCCTCCCGTCCTGTCCGCGCGATTTTCCTTCGGCAGGCCGAGAATGCGCTCGCCGATGACGTTCTTCTGGATCTCGGAGGAGCCGGCGTAGATCGTACCGGCCCGCGACCAGAGATAGGCGTAGGCCCACGAGCCCCGCTCGCCGACCGCCGTGTCGATTTCGAGCTGCAGCTCCTTCGGCGCGCCCCGGGTCAGCTGGCCGTAGGGGCCGAGGATTTCGAGCGCCAGCTCCATGTAGCGCTTCTCCAGCTCCGAGTACGACAGCTTGGTCAGGGAGCCGCTCGCGCCCGGATGCTCGCCGCGCTCGAGGAGCGTCAGCGTGCGGAGCGCCTGGTAGCGCTCGACCTCGATCTCGGCCCAGATGCGGCCGAGCTTCTGGCGCACCAGCGGATCCTCGATCAGCGGCCTGCCGTGGCGCCGCATGCGCTTGGCCGCCTCGGTCAGCTTCCCGTGCTGGGAGGCGTAGTTCGTCACGCGCGCCAGCGCCCGGCCGCCGCGCTCGTAGCCGAGCGTCGTCTGCGCGATCGCCCAGCCCTCGCCGAGCTTGCCGATCTGGTCGGCCTTCTCGACGCGCGCGTTGGTCATGAAGACCTCGCAGAACTCGGACGAGCCGGTGATCTGCTTGAGAGGGCGCACGTCCACGCCGGGCTGCCGCATGTTGATGAGGAAGCAGGAGATGCCCTTGTGCTTGGCGACCTTCGTGTCGGTGCGCGCGAGGAGGAGGCCCCAATCCGCGATGGCACCGGCGCTCGTCCAGATCTTCTGCCCGTTCACGACGAAGTGATCACCCTGGTCCACGGCCGACGTCCTGAGCGCCGCGAGGTCCGAGCCCGCGTTGGGCTCGGAGTAGAGCTGGCACCACAGCTCCTCGGCCGAGAGGATCTTCTGGAGGTAGCGGCGCTTCTGCGCGTCCGTGCCGTGGACCACGATGGTCGGCCCGACGATGCCGAGCCCCAGGCCGTTGGTCGGCGCCGGCGCGTTGACCCGCGCCATCTCGTCGGCGACGATCGCCTGCTCCATGGGCCGCGCGCCGCCGCCGCCATACTCCTTGGGCCAGCCCATGCCGAGGTAGCCCGCCTCGTAGAGCTTGCGGTGCCAGGCGCGGCGGTCCTCCAGCGTGCGGATGTCCGTCTTCGGCAGGTTGTGCTCGAGCCACGTCCGCACCTGCTTGCGGAAGGCAATGTCCTCGGGCGTGTAGTTGAGATCCATTGGTGGGGCCTCCCTGAAGTCGCCGTCGTGCGGCTCGCGCGTGCGCTAAAAGTGGACCCCGTTCTAGCACGGGCTGGGCGCTCGGTCAATCTGACGCCCAGGCAATGATCGCCGGAGGGGGCCGGCGAGGTATACTCGATCCATGAAAACAGCGCTGATCGTCTTGGGCGTCATCGCCCTGATCCTGGTGATCGGGGTCGCCTCGCTCGTCGGCGTCTACAACGGGTTCGTCGCGGCCGACCAGTCCGTCAATGAGAAGTGGGCGCAGGTGCAGAACGTCTACCAGCGCCGCGCAGATCTCATCCCCAACCTCGTCGAGACGGTCAAGGGCTTCGCCGCGCAGGAGAAGAGCGTGCTCGAGGCGGTGACGCAGGCCCGCGCGAGCGCCAGCGGGATCAAGGCCACGCCCGAGCTGCTGAACGACCCCGCCGCGTTCAAGAAGTTCCAGGACGCGCAGAACCAGCTGGGCGGCGCGCTCTCCCGCCTGCTGGTCACGGTGGAGCGCTACCCCGAGCTCAAGAGCAACCAGAACTTCCTGGCGCTCCAGAGCCAGCTCGAGGGCACGGAGAACCGCATCACGGTCGAGCGCCAGCGCTTCAACGAAGCGGTGCGGGAGTACAACACGAAGATTAAGCTCATGCCCGGTGCTCTCATGGCGCGGGTGATGGGCTTCAAGGAGAAGGCCTTCTTCGAATCCGCACCGGGAAGCGAGACGGCTCCGAAAGTGAAGTTCTAGACAGGGGAGCGTCCCGGAACTGCCAAGCATGTCTCTCCGCCGGCCGTTTCTCGCCGCGCTGGTCGTCACACTCCTTGCCGCCGCGGCTTCGGCGGCGCTCCCGATCCCGCCGCCTCCAGACCACCGGATCAACGACTACGCCGGAGTGCTCTCGGCCGATGACCGCGCCCGCCTCGAGGACGGGCTCCGCGCGAGAGAGCGGGAGAGCAGCAACCAGGTCGTCGTCGCGATCTTCCGCTCGCTGCAGGGCGAGAGCCTGGAAGACTACTCGATCCGCTTGGCTCAAGCCTGGCGGGTGGGTCAGAAGGGCTTGGACAACGGGGTCATCTTCTTGGTCTTCGTCGACGACAGGAAGATGCGCCTCGAGGTTGGGTACGGCCTCGAGCCCAAGCTGACCGATGCGCTCTCGAGCCAGATCCTGCGCCAAGACGTCGCGCCGCGCTTCCGCGAGGGCAAGATCGCCGACGGCATCGCCGCCGGGCTCGACGCCATCGAGCAGGTCATCGCGGGCACCTACAAGGCCGCCCCGCAGGTGCAGGGCAGGGGACGGGGCCAAAGTGCGTTTCCGATTCTCTTGCTCTTCATCGTCATCGGCGGGCTTCTCACCATCGTGGTTCCCGCGCTCTTCAGCTCGCACGTGAGGCGCCAGGGATGGACGGGCGGCTCGCGCGGCTGGGGCGGGCCCATCATCTTCCCGGGTGGCGGCTGGGGCGGCGGCGGTGGCGGAGGCGGAGGCAGCGGGGGCGGGGACTTCAGCGGCGGGGGCGGCGGCTTCGGCGGCGGCGGCTCGAGCGGAGACTGGTGATGCCCCGGCATCCGAAATGGGTCCGCGCATTTCTCTCCGACGACGACCTCGAGGCCGTCATGCGCGCCGTCGCGGAGGCGGAGCGGCACACCTCGGCGGAGATCCGCGTGCATCTCGACCACGCGAGCCCGGGCGATGCGCTCCAGCGCGCCATCAAGATTTTCGAGAGGCTGGGCATGCACAAGACCGCCCACCGCAACGGCGTCCTCGTCTACATCTCCGTGACCGACAGGAAGCTCGCGATCGTCGGCGACAAGGGCATTCACGAAAGGGTGGGCGAAGAGTACTGGCAGGGGCTGGTCGCCGGCGTTCTCGAGCGCATGAGGCAGCAGGGACCGCGCGACGGCCTCGAGCATGCGCTCGCGGAAGTGGGCCGGGCGCTCGGCCACCATTTTCCGCGCCGTCCCGGCGACAAGAACGAGCTCTCCGACGAAGTCAGCTTCGACTAGCGGCGCATGAGCCAGGGTCGGGCGCGCTCCGCTACAGCCTGATCCAGGTCTCCGAGAACGCGAGGAACGCCGTGCTGCTCTGTCTGCCGGCGAACGTGCGCTCAACGGGTTGGCCCTTGAGGGTGCGGCCATTGACCGTGGCCGTGACGCGCCGGGCGTCGGTGAAGACGCTCAGGAGCGCGTGCTGTCCGGTGGCCGACTGCTCCTTGGGCAGCTGGACGACGAAAGGCTCGCCGAGATCCTCCCAGGAGAGGGCCGCCTCGACGTCTCCGCCTTTGACCCACTCGACGACGGACGAGCGCGTGTCGCCCGACACGGCGACGCCCTCGAGCGGCACGTAGTCCATGTGCTGGAGCGCCACGGCTCCCTTGAAGGCGCCGAAGTGGGTGACGAACCCGTCGACGAGGTAGCGCGCGAGCGCGTCGTTGTCCGTGACGCACACGTTGAGCGCCTCGGGCAGGCTGCGGTCGAGCAGCGGGGCCTCGAGGAGCACGAGCGCGTGGCCGCGTCCGTGCGGCGAGGCAACGACGCGGAAGAAGGAGACGAGCGTGACGAACGGCCCGTCGGCCTTCTCCTTGAGATACATGCCCGGATTTTCTCCGGACCAGTCCACCACGCCGGGATACGTCAACGTCGGTGTCGTCATGCGCGCGATGATACAATGGCCGTGGTATGCTCGCCACGCCATGACGCGAGACGAAATCCCGACGCCCGCGCTCCTCCTGGACCTCGACCGCTTCGAGCGCAACATCGCGAAGATGGCGGCCCACGTCAAGAGCGTCGGCAAGAAGCTCCGGCCGCATTCCAAGACGCACAAGTGCCCGGAGATCGCGCGGCGCCAGATCGCCGCGGGCGCCGTCGGGATCTGCTGCGCCAAGGTGGGCGAGGCGGAAGTGATGGCGGCCTCCGGCATCCGCAACATGCTGATCACGACGGAGGTCGTCGGGCCTGAGAAGATCGGGCGGCTCCTCGGCGTGCTGGAGCAGGCGCCCGAGACGCTCGTCGTCGTGGACAACCCGGCGAACGTGCGCGAGCTGGGGCAGGCGATGGAGCGCGCGGGCAAGGTGCTCAACGTCCTCGTCGACGTGGACGTCGGCGGCCGGCGGACGGGCGCGCAGCCCGGAGAGCCCGCCGTCCACGTCGCGCGCATGGTCACGCTCGAAACCGCGCTCAACCTGCGGGGGCTCCAGGGCTATGCCGGGCACTGCGCGCACGTGCCGGGCTACGCCAACCGGCGCAAGACCTCGCACCGGTGGATGAACCGCCTGATGAAGACGCGTGACCTTTTCGAGAAGAACGGGCTGCCGGTCGAGATCGTCAGTGGCGGATCCTCGGGCACCTTCAACATCGACTGCGACCTCAATGGGCTGACCGAGCTGCAGTCGGGCTCGTATTGCGTCATGGACCTCGACTACCGGCGGATCGGCGGCAAGGGCGGCGGCGACTACGACGACTTCGAGATGGCGCTGACGGTGCTGACGACGGTGGTCAGCGTGCCGACTCGGGAGATGGCCATGGTGGACGGCGGGCTCAAGGCGTTCTCCACCGACAAGCCCTTCGTGCCCGAGGCCGTCGAGTGCCCGGGCGTGACGTATTCGTGGGCAGGGGACGAGCACGGCCGTCTGATGGTCTCGGAAGAGGGGCGGCTCCCGGTCTTGGGCCAGCTCATCGAGTTCTTCCCGCCCCACTGCGACCCGACCATCAACCTCTACGATCGGATCTACGCCATGCGCGGCCGGCAGGTCGAGGCCGTCTGGGACGTCGCGGGCCGCGGCCGGTCGCAGTGAGCCAGGGAACCTGAAGGCTCCGGACCGAGTTTGACGCTTGAGAGCCGGTCTGGCACGATGATGGCGACGAAGAGGAAGAGGGGGGCATCCATGAAAATCGCGCGGACATCCAACCGGAAACCGATGATAGCCTGGCTGCGCCTCGGAGCCATCTGCCTGCTGGTCTCGGCGTGCGCGACCACCAGCAATCCGCTGACGAGCGCCACGGAGTTCGACTCGCTCGTACCCGGCTGGCAGAGCAAGTTCGCGCTCGAGTGGAAGGTGGAGCCCGCGCGGGACGGATCCTCGATTGTGTACGGCAAGGTCACCAGCCAGTATGGACAGTTCGCCTCGCGCTTCCGCGTCCTCGGCATGGCGATGGACTCATCGGGCAAGGTGATAGGCCAGCGCATCGGTTTCGTTCCGGGAGGCGTCCCCGGATTCACCGACGTGTACTTCGAGATCGACAAGATGGTGGCGGCCGCGTCGTACCGTGTCAGCGTCTGGGACTACACCTTCATCGAGGGGCGCGGCCCGATCCAGTAAGAGATGGGCGGCGCGGCGGCGTCTTCAAGCCGGCTCCAGTTCCTCGACGGCCTCCGTGGCGTCGCGCTCATCCTGATGGTGGTCAACCACACCTCGCGCGACTGGCTGGACGTCATCATGGGCTGGCCGCGCTACCACCTGGTCTACGGCAGCCTCATCCTGCCGGCCGCGATCTTTCTCTTCCTCGTGGGCTTCTGCCTGCCGATCTCGTACCACCGCAGCGGCCGCTCCGAAGGACTCGTCAATGCTGCGCCGGCGCTCCACCCGGTGGGCGATGCTGGCCGCGGCCGTGCTCATCTACCTGTCTTTCGGGTGGTCGCGCCCGGCACTCGCCCGCTGGTGCGCCGCGCATCCCATCGTCTGCACCATGACGTTCGGAGATTTCCCGCTCTGGCCGTGGATCGCCCCCGCGCTCATCGGCCTCGTGCTGTCCTGGGTGTGGCTCGACGCGCGCGCGCGCGGCCCGGCCGCGGAGGCTCGCTACTTCGCGACGGCCGCCGTCATCGGCCTGGTGTTCATGGTTGCCTACGATATCTGGGAGTTCTGGTTACCGACCGTGCCGCGCTTCGGCTTCCCGCGAGACTTCGGGCTGAACCACTACTGGACGCCGCGGGGCGTCACGACCTTCCTGATCATCACGGGCGTCGCGTGGCTCCTCGCCCTCTGCTACTGGCTCATGGAGGTGCGGCAGTGGCGCCTGCCGTGGCTGGTCACGCTGGGCCAGACCGCGCTCGTGCTGTACTTCGCCCACCAGATCATCGAGGAGACGATCATTCACCGGGCGCTCGGCCTCCGGCTCAACAACTGGCTCCTGTACTGGGTCGCGAACGTCGCGTTGATCGTCCTGTGTGTCTACATGGGCCGGGCCTGGCAGGCCGTAAAGCCGCGCGTTCGCGCGCTCGTGGGGCTCCAGACGGCCTGACGTCCCGCAGCGCGGAGTGGGCCTGCCCCATGGCGGGTTGCGCCTTGTCTCTCCGCGAGGCCTCGTGTATGGTTCCGTCACCCCGCGCATCGGTGCTCGGGCCGAACCCACAGGAGGCATCACCATGGCAGAGCAGCCCGAGTCCCGTCCTCGTCGCGGCACCGTCAGCCGCCGGACCTTTCTCCGCGCCGCCGGTGTGGTTGGAGGAGCCGCCCTCGGCCCCGCAGTCCTCCGCCGGCGGGCCCTGGCTCAGGAGACGCCGTCGCCCGTCCGCCCTGACCCCGCGGCCAAGCGCGGCGGGACACTCCGCTACGCGGTGCACAACGCTCCCGCCCATTTCGACGTGCACCAGTCCGGCACCGTCGCCAATATCGGACCGCAGTCGCCGATGTACGACTGCCTCATCAGGCGCGATCCGAAGGATGGGCAGACTATCATCCCGGACCTCGCCTGGAAGTGGGACATTTCTCCCGACGGGAAGAAGTACACGTTCCACCTCCGCAAGGGCGTGAAGTTCCACGACGGCGCCGACTTCACCGCCGAGGACGTCAGGGCGACCTACGAGCGCATCGTCCGGCCGCCGAAGGGCGTGGTCATCCCGCGCTCGTCGCTCTTCACAACGGTGGGCGAGATCGTGGTCGTCGATCCTCACAAGATCGAGTTCAGGCTGACCGAGGCGCGGCCGAAGGCTTTCATGCTGGGCTCCTTCGCCAGCGGGTGGAACATTATCGTCAGGAAAAAGACCCTCGAGGACAACCAGGGCAATCTGCGCCAGGTCATGAACTTCCCGGGCACGGGACCGTACAAGCACGTGTCGCGGAGGGACAAAGAGATCTGGATCATGGACAAGAACCCCAACTACTGGAACAAGGGGCTCCCGCTGCTCGACAAGCTCGAGATCTACCACATGTTCCCGTTCTCGCCGGAGCTGGGTTCGTCCTTTCTCGCAGGCAAGATCGACTACGCCCGGCTCATGGATCCGGTCTCCTGGCGCAAGGCCAAGGAGATGCCGAACGTCACCGCCGCCGCCTTCAACCAGAGCGTCATCCAGGCGTTTTGGATGAACCAGAAGAAAAAGCCGTTCGGCGACGTCCGGGTACGCCGAGCCATTCACCTCGCCATGGACCGTCCCACGCTGGTCGAGGTCGTGAAGGACACCGCGCCCATGCAGATCGGCGGCTTCGTCTACCCCTTCCACGAGATGTCGACGCCGAAAGCAGAGCTCGTAAAGCGCCTGGGCTACCAGACGGACGTCAAGCCCGCGGTGCAGGAGGCGCGCCGGCTCATGAAGGAGGCGGGCTACGGACAGGGCATCAAGGGACTCGACTTCGTCGTGCGCGACATCCAGACGTTCAAGCTCTGGGCCGTAGCCATCCAGGCCATGCTCAAGGAGCACATCAACGTCGAGTGCAACCTGCGTACGGTGCAGACCTCCGTGTGGTTCGACGAGGCGGCGGCCGGCAACTTCGACCTCGCGATCAGCGCCATCGTGTCGAGCCTCATGGACCCGTCCGACTACTTCACCGCCTGGTACGGGCAGAACGGTCCGCAGAACTACGCCGGCTGGTCCAACGAGCAGTTCCACTCGCTCGCCAAGCAGATCGAGCGCGAGCTCGACGACACGAAGCGCAAGGCCATGGTGCGCAAGGCAGAGGACATCCTGGAGCAGGACCCGCCGCTCATCCCGATCGCGTACGAGCAGATCTACGACGCCTACTACAACAAGGTGAAGGGGCAGAACCCGTCCACCTACTTCGGGATCTACGACGTGTGCCGCTGGGACAACGTCTGGCTGGCGAGCTAGCCGTCATCGCCGCGCGCTCGGCCACCGTGCGGAGGTAACGGTCCCCGCGCATGAGCAAGTATCTCGCCCGGCGGGCGCTGTTCGCCCTGACGACGCTTGTCGGGGTGTCGCTGATCATCTTCGTCGTGCTGCGCGTCCTCCCCGGGGATCCGCTGGTGGCCATTCTCGGGGTGGAAGGCATCGCGAAGATGATGCCGGCTGACCGCGTCCGGATCATGCACGACCTCGGCCTGTCCGACCCGCTTCCCGTCCAGTACGTGCACTGGCTCCGGGACATCGCCTCGGGCCAGCTCGGCAAGTCGTTCTTCCGCGGCGACACAGTGGCCGAGCTCATTCTCCGCCGCGGGCCGATCAGCGCCGAGATCGGCCTGCTGGCGCTCGTCGTGTCCTGGCTCGTCGGCCTCCCCGTGGGTATCCTCAGCGCGGTCAAGCCCAACAGCCTTGTCGACAACGTGGCCCGCTCGGGGGCCATCCTCTTCATCGCCATTCCCGGCTTTTGGCTCGGGATGCTCATCGTGCTCGCGCTGCTCTTCTGGTTCGGGTACAAGGCGCCCATCATCATCGTCCAGCTCTGGGATTCGCCCTGGCAGAACCTCCAGATCGTCATCGGGCCCGCGATCGTCCTGGGCCTGGCCCAGGGCGCCTATATCGCGCGAATGTCCCGCTCGTGCCTCCTCGAGGTCATCCACGAGGACTACGTGCGGACGGCCCGCGCCAAGGGCGCGCTGGAGCGGAACGTGATCCTGAACCACGCCTTGCCGAACGCGCTCCTGCCCGTCATCACGATCTCGGGCGTGCTCCTGGGCTTCGTGCTCGGGGGCTCGGTCGCGGTCGAGCAGGCCTTTGGTGTCCCGGGGCTGGGTCGCGCTCTCGTGACGGCGCTGGTCGAGCGCGACATCATCGTGGTGCAGAACCTCGTGCTCCTCTACGCCGTAATCTTCGTGATGGTGAATCTCCTGGTCGACCTGAGCTATGCCTGGCTCGATCCCCGTATCCGCTATGCCTGATCCGGACCAGCGGTCCATACTGGGCGAGCTTGCGCGCTTCGCCTGTCGCAATCCGCTCTCCGCCGCAGGCGGTCTCGTCGGCGTGCTCATCATCGCGATGGCGATCGCGGCGCCGTGGATCGCGCCGGCGGACCCGCTCAAGACGAATTTCCGCCGGATGAACAAGCCTCCTGACGCGCAGGCGTTTTTCGGGACGGACCAGGTGGGACGGGACACGCTCTCGCGCGTCATCTACGGGGCCCGCACGTCGCTCTTCGTCGCCTTCGCGGCCGTCCTGCTTGGGACCACGGTCGGTTCGCTGTGGGGCGTGGCCTGCGGCTACCTCGGCGGCCGCTTCGATTTGGCAAGCCAGCGCATCATGGAGATTCTCCAGGCCTTTCCCGACCTAATCCTCGCCCTCGCCATCTCCATGGCCATGGGCACAGGGTTGCCCGCCGTGATCGTCGCCATCGCGATCACGCGCCTCCCGTTCGGCGGGCGGGTCATCCGCTCTGTCGCGATCAGCGTGCGCGAGATGGCCTACGTCGAAGCAGGGCGCGCCACCGGGGCCTCGGCGTTCCGGATCATGCGGCTGCACGTCCTGCCCCAGTGCGTGGCACCGTACCTCGTGCTCGCGACGACGCACCTGGGCGTGGCCATCGTCATCGAGGCGGCGCTGGGCTTCCTCGGCGTGGGTGTGCCCCCGCCGACCGCCACCTGGGGCAATATGCTCGCGGATTCGATCACGGGCCTCGTCCCGTCGTGGTGGCTCGTCTTTTTTCCGGGGCTGGCCATCACGGTTACGGTGCTCGCGTTCAATCTTCTCGGCGATGGCATCCGCGACACGCTCGATCCGCGGCTGTCGCCCGGCTTCCTCCGCCTGGTCACGGGCGCCGGTCGCGCCGCGCCCGCCCCGGCCGTGATGACGGTGCCGCGCACCGATACCGCCTCCTGATCTGACTCGATCGCGGAAAAGGTGAAGCCCGGAAGCGGGACCGGTAACCCGCCTCCGGGCTTCTCTGTTGAGGCGCCGGGCAATATGGTCCCGGGCATGTTCCGGCAAAAGCCGGAATCTTGGGGTATGGCGACTGCTGCCGCGTTGCGCGCCATCAGGAGAGCAACAGTCCCGACGGCACGCCCTGTGAGCCGGGTGGCGTGTTTTCCATCTCGACCTCCTCGACGGTTTCTGCCACGACAGCGAGCTGGCGCCACGGCTGCCGTCACCCTTAACAGACCGCCGGCCGACCCGGTTGTCAAGGGCTCACGAGGGCTGGTACCTTATGCGCCATGACGCTGATGGGGTTCCTGGTCCTCCTGGTGGTCGCGGGCATCTGCGGCTCGATCGGCCAGGCGATCGCGGGCTACAGCGCCGGCGGCTGCCTCGTGTCGATCGCGCTCGGCTTCATCGGCGCGCTCGTCGGGATGTGGCTGTCTCGTGCGC
>WNFS01004273.1_pt1 | contig 10889 bp, 6 predicted proteins | sample 5400141 | NCBI WGS metagenome assembly WNFS01 (sample SAMN13153358, study PRJNA577476) | soil metagenome | isolation source: 60 cm saprolite under Madrone tree | place: USA:California | collected 2016-06-14 | reverse complement strand
AGGAGTTTACTTGAACTTCAAAGGCCGCGAGAGTGGCGGCATTCTCGAGGAGGGAATGGAAACGGAACGGGTGCGCCGCGCGATCCAGACAGGCTTGGCTGACGTTTCCGACGCGCTGACGCAGCGCCCTGCGATTCGCAACGTATCGCGCCGGGAAGAGTTATACTCGGGTGCGTTTGTGGGGAATTCGCCCGATCTGTTGGTGAATTTTCATCGCGGGTTCCGGGTTTCCTGGCAGAGTGCGGTAGGCGGCTTTTCTCAATCTGTGCTGGAAGACAACACGCGCCGCTGGAGCGGAGACCATATTGTGGATCCGGAATCGGTTCCTGGCATTTTGTTCATGAATCGCGCACTGCGGCCAGCTCAGGAGCAAGCTCAGGCACGGATTATCGACCTCGCGCCCACCATCCTGAATTACCTCGGCGTTGCAGTGCCGAAATCCATGGAAGGCGCGTCGTTACTCTGAAAACATTAAGCTGACAACGTGACTCTGGAAGTGTCAGTTTGACGACATGAAAATCTGCGTGCTTGGATTGGATTGCGCCGCGCCGGAAATCGTCTTTGGCGATGAGCGGCTGGTCAACCTGCGCCGCCTGATGGATCTGGGCGTGTACGGGCGGCTGGAGAGCGTGATTCCGCCGATCACGGTCCCGGCCTGGATGTGCATGAGCACCAGCCAGGACCCGGGTTCGCTCGGCGTCTACGGATTTCGCAACCGCTCCGACCATTCCTACGACAAGCTCGCCTTCGCGAACTCGGCTTCCATCAAGGCGTTGGCGATCTGGGACCAGCTGGCGCGGGATGGGAAGAAGGCGATCATCGTCGGCGTCCCGCCGAATTATCCCCCACGGCGAGTGAACGGCATCAGCATTGGCTGCTTTCTCACTCCCGATACGGTCGAGAACGACTTTACCGATCCTCCTGCGTTCAAGGCCAAAATCACGGAATTGGTCGGCGCGTATCCCGTGGACGTAAAGGATTTCCGCACCGACAAAAAAGACTGGCTTAGGGAAGAAATCTTCAACATGACCCGCAAGCAGTGGCAGGTAGTGCGCTGGCTGTTGACCGAGCAGGAGTGGGACTACTTCCATTTCGTGGATATCGGTCTGGACCGCATGCACCACGGCTTCTGGAACTACTTTGATCCGAAGCATGTGCAGTTTGAGCCTGGCAATGCTCATCAAGACGCGATTCCGGAATATTATCGCTGGCTCGATGAGCAGATTGGCGGCGTTCTCGAACTCCTGGACAATGACACCATCCTGCTTATTGTTTCAGACCACGGCGCCCAACGACTGGATGGAGGTTTTGCCATCAACGAGTGGCTCATCCGCGAAGGCCTTCTGGTGCTGAATGAATATCCGAAGACGTTGACGCGGTTCGAAAAACTGAACGTGAACTGGAGCAAAACGAAAGCCTGGAGCGAAGGTGGTTACTACGCTCGCGTGTTCTTCAATGTGCAGGGGCGCGAGCCCCAGGGAGTGACCCCTGCCTCCGAGTATGAGTCTTTCCAGAACGAGATGAAGGCTCGACTGGAGGCGCTGCCCGGTGAAGATGGCCAGCCCCTGAAGTCGCTGGTGTTTAAGCCTAAGGAAATTTATCGCAACGTACGCAACGTGGCCCCGGACCTGATCGTTCATTTCGGAGAGCTGTACTGGCGTTCGATTGGCACGGTGGGATATCGAAAGCTCCACCTCCAGGAAAACGATACCGGCCCCGATGCCTGCAACCATGCGCAGCACGGAATGTTTATTCTCACCGCTCCCAATTGCCCGCTAAGCGGCGAGTATGAAGGCGCACGCCTACTGGACATTGCCCCTACTTTATTGGATCTGGCCGGATACGAAATTCCGGAGACGATGCAAGGGCGTTCGCTGGTGGCGGGGATGGAAAAGAAACGATCGGGTGGTGGTTCCGACGGCGAAGCGGAAAGAATCGTCCATGATCGGCTAGCTGGACTGGGATACGTTTAACGGTTTGCTGGGAAACTCTGGTCTCGATGGACAGAGGGAACGGCACAACTTTAGTCGTGCCCTAATGGCTCATGGGGTCAAGGCTTCAGCCGCTGTGGTCCGCGGTTTGCTGGCGTGACAATATTTTCGGAGGAATGATGCTGAGAAAGTCGCTGTGGTCCACATTGATCGCTCTCTGGCTGCTTCCCGCGTTCGCGCAGCAGGACCATCAGCCGTCATTCGACGGAAAGACCTGGTGGGAACACATCAAGGTGCTCGCTGCCGACGATATGGAGGGCCGTGACACCGGAAGTCCAGGTCTGAAAAGGGCAGAAGCATACACCGTCAAGCAATTGAAGGCCGAGGGGCTTCAGCCGGCCGGCGCAAGGGGCTTCTATCAGCCGGTTAAGTTCGAATCGCGGCAGCTCGTCGAAACAGAGTCGAGCGCCGCTCTGGTTCGCGACGGTAAGGCCGAACCGCTGACCCTGGGCGAGGATGCGATCTTCAGCACACGCGTGGACCTGGCTCCCGCCGTGGAAGCTCCACTGGTGTTTGTCGGCTACGGCTTGAGCATTCCGGAGAGCAATTTCGACGAGCTCGCCGGGATCGATCTTAAGGGCAAAGTTGCCGTCCTGATCACTGGCTCTCCAGAGCAGATTAGCTCAGCTCTGGCCTCGCACCATCAAACCGCGGGAGAGCGCTGGAAGGCCTTCCGCGAAGCGGGTGCGGTCGGGATCATCACCATACCGAATCCCGCATCCATGGATGTGCCCTGGTCCCGCATCGCGCTGAACCGTCTGCATCCGGCCATGGATCTGGCTGGTGCTGAATTCAACGAAACGCAAGGAGAGAAGCTGGCGCTGGCTTTCAACCCGGCACACGCGGATAAATTGTTTGCTGGATCTGGCCACACATTCCAGGAACTTGCGGGCCTGGCGAAAGATCGCAAGCCGTTGCCTCATTTTCCCTTAACACCGTCCATCGTGGCCAAAGCGAAAATGGAAAAGAAGGCAGCGGTCTCGGCAAATCTTGTGGCCAAACTGCCGGGAAGCGATCCACACTTGAGGAATGAGTACGTAGTCTTGTCGGCGCACATCGATCACGTGGGCATCGGCGAGCCGGTCAATGGCGACCGCATTTACAACGGGGCCATGGATAACGCTTCCGGCGTCGCCGTATTGCTCGACCTTGCGGCTTCGCTCAAGCAGCATCCCGAAAACCTGAAACGCTCTCTCCTGTTTGTGTTCGTCACCGGAGAAGAGAAAGGTCTGCTGGGGTCGAAGTATTTTGCGGCTCATCCGACAGTGGACCCGAAATCCATAGTGGCTGACATCAACATTGACATGTTCCGGCCCCTGGTGCCGTTGAAGATGCTCACGGTTCTGGGAATGGCGGAATCGGATCTCGGCGACGTGGCCCGGCAGGTGGCGGAGGCGGACGGAATCTCCGTCCAACTTGATCCGCAGCCGTTGAGAAATGTCTTTGTGCGCAGCGATCAGTACAGCTTCATTCGTCACGGCATCCCCGCCCTGGCAATGGATATTGCCCCAACCACGCCGGAACAGGAGCAGATCTACAAGGACTGGCTCACTCGTCGCTATCATGCGCCTTCGGATGATCTGGATCAGCCGGTCGACCTCGCTTCGGCAGGCAAGTACGAAGAAGTCATCCGGCAGCTCATGATCAAAGTCGCAGACAATCCGCAGCGCCCGCAGTGGAAAGTGGACAGCTTCTTCCGCCGCTTTGCGGAAGGGGCAAAAAATTAGCTGGCTGAGGATCGGCGCTCCTGCGCAGGAGGAGTCGTGCTCTCTCGTGGTAAACAGGGCAGCCTACGCCCGACCAGAATTTGCCGACAAGTGCTCATTCACCAGGGCCAGCAGTTCATCGCGCAGACAAGGCCCGCAAGCCAGAAGACCGGAAAGCAAAGGGGACTGGTTATTACACCGCAAAGCAGCATTCTGCAGTGTGCTGACAAATCCGCCTCCGCTGGCAACCAATGCCGCACCGCCGGCGATGTCCCATTCATGTTTCGGCGTGAGCGTAAAGGTGGCATCCGCCAGGCCGACCGAGACCAGCGCGAGTTTGTAGGCCACGGACCCGATCGGACGGATGTTAAGAGCGGTTTTCTGAAACCGCTTCCACTCCCCACGCTTGGCTTCACTCCGGCTGGCCAGGACTAGAGCACCCTCAAGACTGACTCGCCGGCTGGTGCGGGCCGGCTTTCCGTTGTAAGTCACGCCCGAATCCAGGGAGCCCAGAAAAATCTCGTTGGTAGCGGGATTACAAATCCCTCCGGCCACGGGAATTCCATCCTCCACCAGGGCGACGGAAACGCAGAACTCGGGAATGCCGGCAACAAACTCTCGGGTACCGTCGAGTGGGTCCACGATCCAGACATGCTTTTTCTCAAGGCGGGACGGGTCGTCCACACTTTCCTCGGAGAGCCAGCCTTCGCCTTCGCGAAGCAATTGCTGGCGCAGCACGGCGTCAACCGCCTTGTCGGCTTCGGTCACCGGATCGTGGCCGGCCTTGTATTCTGCTTCGATTGCGCCGAGCGTGAAACGGGCGAAGACCTGACGGGCCGCACCCAGCGCAGACTTAATACGCTGCAAAGTCTCGGCGTGAGAATGAGTGCTCATCAATGATTTTGATCTCTGTCGTTTTTGGCGCACCCCGCGGTGGCTTTTCTAACCGGCCGAAAACTGCGCAGCTTCGCTCCCCCGGGACCGCGGAGAGCGGCTGTCCCCACGTGCTCGGTGGACTACGCTGGCTCTCCGATTGCGCCGACGAAGCCTTCCCGCTCCAGATGCAGAATGATTTCCTGGGCAGCTTCTTCCGGGGTCAACTCCGCTGTGTTGATGACGACCTCAGCATCCTTCGGCTCCTCGTAGGGATCGGAAATTCCGGTGAACTCCTTGAGCACTCCGGCCCGCGCCTTGGCGTAGAGACCCTTGCGGTCGCGCTGTTCGCAGTCGTCCAGCGATGTCGAAAGGTGCACCAGGATGAATCCGCCCACTGGTTCAATCAGCCCGCGCACGTGTTTGCGGGTGGCGTCGTAGGGAGCGATGGGGGCGCAAATCGCAATGCCGCCATTCTTGGTGATTTCCGAAGCCACGTAGCCGATGCGGCGGATGTTGATATCCCGATGCTCCTTCGAGAAGCCCAGTTCGGACGAGAGGTGTTTGCGCACCAGGTCTCCGTCCAGCAGCGTGACCGGACGCCCGCCCATCTCCAGAAATTTGGTCATCAACACGTTGGCGATCGTGGATTTCCCCGAACCAGAGAGTCCGGTAAAGAAAATTGTCACGCCCTGCTTGTGACGTGGGGGATAACTGCGCCGCAACTCCTGCACCACTTCTGGGTAAGTAAACCAACTTGGAATATCGCGGCCCTCATTCAGCCGCTGGCGCAACTCTGTACCTGAAATGTTCAGCACCCGAGCGCCCTTGGGCACTTCGTCGTCGGGATAATACTTATCCTCGTCTTCCAGGTAGACCATCATATTGAATGGGACCATGGTGACGCCGATGTCCGCCTGATGCTTCTTGAAGACCTCCTGGGCCTCGTAAGGGCCATAGAAAGGTTTGCCGTCGGTGTCATTCCCTGGGCCGGCATGATCACGGCCGACGATGAAATGAGTGCAACCGTGGTTCTTGCGAATCAAGGCGTGCCAGATCGCCTCGCGGGGTCCTCCCATCCGCATGGCCAAAGGCAGCAAAGACAGTTTCACCGTGCCCGGTGGATACTTCGACGTCAGCAGTTGGTAGCAACGCACGCGAGTGAAATAGTCCACGTCACCCGGCTTGGTCATGCCCACGACCGGGTGGATCAAGAGATTCGCTTCCACCTGCTTGGCGGCGCGGAAGCTTAGTTCTTGATGCGCGCGATGCATGGGGTTGCGGGTCTGGAAGGCGACGATCCGGCGCCAGCCCAGACGCGCGAATTCGGCCCGGAGTTCAGCCGGCGTCAGCCGCAGCGCGCGGAAGTCATAATGCGCCGGCATCTGGAGACCCTCGACGCGGCCGGCGACATACCAGGGGTTGGCCTTGTTCATCACGTAGTCCGCACCGGGATGGGCCTTGCCGACGCTGTTGAAGACGGCCTGGGCTTCCGCCTTGCGGTCTGGCTGCCAGACTTCCTCGACGTGCAGCACGGCCAGCATGACGCCTTCGGGGTCGCGCAACGCGACCTTGCTCTTGCCCGGTTGAAGGGACTTGGCGAAGTCCTCGGTGGCGTCCAGCGTGATGGGCATGGGCCAGAGAAGCCCGCTGGCCAGCCGCATGTTGTTACACACGCCTTCGTAATCGGCACGAGTCATGAATCCGCGCAGCGGCGAAAAGCCGCCGCCGAGCAACAACTCAAGATCGCAAAGCTGGCGCGCGCTGAGGTCCCATGAAGGCCACTCGCGCGAGCGGGTTTTTAGTTCGTGGGCGGCTTCCGGTTGGGCGATAAGATCGACTAGTTCTCCGCCGTGCGGCGGGACAAGATGACTGCTCGAAGTGGTCAAGCCCTGTGGCCTCCTGGAAATTTATGAGAATCTCGCGTCAGTATTGGTGTGGCGTTTGTGGCAGGAGCGGAAATCCTGCACTAGTTGATGTGGGAAGGCTGTTTCGGTTGCATTTTTTCTAGGCCCGGCTCCTCTGCGGCCATGGTCTGGAGAACGACCGTGGGCTCCGCCATGGTGTACTTCAGCAGGCACCAGAGAGCGCGAAACCCGTCTTTCCAGCCGATTTTCTTCCCTTCTTCGTAGGTCCGGCCCCAGTAGCTGATGCCGACCTCATAAATTCGCAGGCGGCGCTTGGCCACCTTCACGGTGATCTCGGGCTCAAAGCCAAAGCGGTTTTCCTCGATGGGAATCGCCTGAATAATTTCGCGACGGAACGCTTTGTAGCAGGTTTCCATGTCGCTCAGGTTGATATTAGTGAGGCAATTCGAAAGCAAAGTAAGCAGGCGGTTCCCCACCGAATGCCAGAAGTAAAGCACCCGGTGCGGCCCGCTGCCCAGAAAGCGTGAGCCGTAGACCACGTCCGCCTTTCCCTGTATCAGCGGATCCAGCAGGGCCGGATAGTCCGCCGGGTCGTACTCGAGGTCGGCATCCTGAATCACGACAAAGTCTCCGGCGGCCTCCTGTATGCCGCGGCGAAGAGCTGCCCCCTTCCCCATATTTTTCGGTTGCAGGAAGACGCGCAAATTTGAGTGGCGAGTTTGCAACTCACCCAGAATTTCCCGGGAACCGTCGCGCGAGCCGTCATCCACGCAGATCAGTTCCATGTCCAGCGGAACCGCAAGCACGCGTTCGATGACCGCGCGCAATGTCCCGCGTTCGTTGTAAACTGGCATTACGATGGACAATTTCATAACGGGAGATGCATTTCCAGTTTAAAGCAAACTCACTTGCTCCCGTTGCCGATATCGGCAAAATCGAACCAGCGGCAATTGCTCGCGAGCCTGCGGACCAAATAGCGAATGAGAGCCAACGCGCTGATGATTTCGTGGAAGGCGAAGGTTGACACCGGCGTTATTGATGACTATGACCGGAGGTTAGCACCCCGCCATCAGGTAAAAAGTGTAATTTGTTCCAATTGCGCCTGTAGACTGAGGAAAAATTTCTCGCGGGGTGTCCCCCTTGGCTTGTAGGTAAAGAACTTAGCCTCCTCCTGCGAAGCCGGCGACCGTGCCGAAAGGTCAGCAGCCTCGGCAATTATCAGCGCAAATTGAGCTCTTTCGCGGTGGAAAATTATCCTGCACCCCTGCGGCTGACGCGAGATTGGTGATTTCGCTTTTGCACCCACTTCGAGGACTTCACGAGTCAATTTCGGGTACTGCGATTATATTTAAGAAAACAAATAGCTTGCTTACGAGATGTTGCGACGACCACAGAGCAGCGAAAAGTCCTCATCTTTTCCAGCGAAAGTGGACGTACACGGCCAACTTGGCAGTATGCATGCTATGGATTTTGGGAGAAAACCAAACATTTGGAGTATTTAGTGCCTCGGATGCTGTCATCCTGCACCCCGCGCACGAGTTACTTCTATTCAGACAATCGCCCGACTCGGGCCCGAACTACTGAACCAGGGGGAAGTCGGAATGAAGGAGAGTTCTATTCGGTTAGGGCCCCGCGAGCAGCAAATTGCGGAACTGCTGCTCCAGGGTTGCGACAACTCGGAGATTGCCCGGCAACTCAAGATGGCCAGACGCACGGTAAAGGCGCACTTTAATCGGCTTTTCTTACGTTTTGCGATTACTGGTGGTATCAAGAGAGTCAAGCTCGCAACTATTCTTTATCGGAGGCAGCTATGTTCGGAGAACAGCGTTACGGAAACCGTGTACCCAGTAAGCGAGAACAGCGAGTCATCGAACTCGTGGCCCAGGGACTTAAAAACCGGGAAGTCGCGGACGCCATCGGAACCACCGAACACGTCGTCAAAAATTACCTGCGAATCATCTACGACAAACTCGGTCTCTGGAACCGCGTCGAACTGGCCCTCTGGTACGAAGCCCACCGACAGGAAGTCCCGGCGCACGCGTGAGGTTCTGGAAAGCTGGGAACACAGCATTCTGAGTCTCGATCAGACCGGAAATCGCCGCAATCTTTTTCAGCGGTGAATTGGTTCAGCGGTAAGCCGGAACGATCCTTCGCAAAACTCGAGCCGCAAAAGCTAAAGACCGCGCCGTGGGGTCTTTAGCTTTTGCGCTTTATGGCAAGACGTCATTGGCCAGTCGCTATCGACAGCCGTGCGATTCCAGATAGCGCAGCTGCTCAGCTGCCTGAGGGGCGCCCCGCTTGGTCGCTGCCACCAGCAGAAGCCGTGCCTGATCGCAGCTCTTCGGAACACCATCACCGCGGGCGTAAAGCTCGGATAACAAGACCGCTGCCGTCGGGTTCTGCTGGCGCACGGATTTCCACAACAGCTTTGCGGCTTCTGAGGAATCCCGAGCGCCCATGCTTCCCCCAAGATAGCGCTGGGCGAGGCGCAGATCGGCGATTCCGCTGTCCCCAGTCTCAAACGTATTGGGCGCCGGCGTGGCGCCTGGCGAGGCAGACTTCTGTGCAGCCCGCTGAATTGTTGTAGGCATGGTCTTGCGATCGTGCCCATCCTGCGCTTGTGGACTCACAACAGCGGGCTGGACCTCGGCTAGTTTCGGTGCGGCTGGTTTGGGAGCTGATCGAATCTCATCGGGCGGCCGCCGAACGGCGGCTGAGGAAGACTTCTCGGCCGGGAACGACGACGCCGGAGCGGTCATCCGCGGAGCGGCGCCTGTCACAGGAGATGCGCCCCTGGTCTGGAGACTTGGAGCCCATTGCAGATACGAAAAGCCGGCCAGCGCGATCAGAAGCCCACCCAGCACGTATTTCCAACCCCGCCACGCTGGAGCCTCATCCTCGTAGAGGTGGCCAAGGGCACGGTCTCGCAGCCACTGCACCTCGCTGTCCGGTTGCGCCGGCGGCGCTTCGGCACGAGCCCGAGTGGCAGCAAAAACGGAACTCCGTCGGGAACGGGACGGGACAGGATTGAGCCCCGCTCCACATTGGCCACAAAACTGGTGCCCGGGAGGATTTCGGTGCTGGCAGGTGGAACAACGGACGTCCTGGTTTTCCGTGGACCGGACTTCCGTGGACCTGATTTCCGCGGACCCGGCAGAAGATTCGTGGCGGGCTCGTTCGGCGATAAGAATGTCGGAAGTCTCGCTCTTGATTTGCCGCAAAAGTTGGTTGATTGCCTGCTCCCGTTTTCCGGGCGGATTGCTGAAATACACTAGAGCCCAGCGGCTTAGATTTCGCTCCAGAGCCGGATTGGTTAGGGGATTCAACTCCGGCTGCGGTAGCGTGTCTGGTGTCTTATCCCAGATATATGGCAAGTTCACCCTCCCCACCGATTATATTAAACATTTTACCCTCTCTGGGAGTTGTCAAACCCTGAGATGTGGGAAAAAATTCCCGTAGGGTCAAGGCTAGTCCGTAGAGCCCAAGTGTCCGGGAGAGCTTTGCGGTTCCGGGACGGCGATATGCTCGGTGACGAGCCAGCGAAAAACGTCGTTGCCGTGAGAGCCCGAACAGCTGTGCCATCACCAACAAAGTGGTACGTCGGCGAATCCCGGCGAATCTGTTGCTCGCGGAGCGCGCGCGAGTGAAAGCGGGGTTTGCGAATGAGGAATTTACGGGCAGGCTTTGCGGTTGGCTGGCTCAAACTGGTCCTGCTGCGCATCCCGCTGCGTAGAGAGTCTTCCGTCGGGAGTCTTGCCGAACAAGTCGCTGCCGGGGCAGTGGTAGAGAGCGGTGTGGACATCAACCCACACCTGGGTATCGGGATTCCCCATGTAAATAGGCGCGGGCGGCGCTTCCGCCAAGCCAAGACTGACGAGCAGGTTCTCAAACGGAGTCAGGTTCGGCGCCGGTGGCGCCTGGTGCCGGCCGTTCGTTGCCGGAGACCCATTTCCCGCGATCGCGGTGGAGGCAGGCCGAATCCCCCAGCCCGAGATCACGACGAGAAGGATCAAGCCCGCAATTCCGATGTAAATGTTCGCCCGCCGCGTTTGCCACTGATGGGCCATCCACTTAGCTGTGGGGCCGCGGTGGATTCTTACCGTTTCCAACCACTGTTGAGCCTTCCTTGCCGAGCCCCAGGGGTACGGCTGAAGGTTTTCGGACGGAGTGCCTCGATCGACCGGAACAAGATCGGCGGGGACAATTCGGAGCGAGTCTCCGTCATTGGGGGCGGGGGCCACGTTCGTGACTGGCGGGGCGAATTCAGCGGACGATGAGAATTGAGCCGCAGTCTGATTCGATAGCTTCGCGGATACCGCGCCTGTGCTCGGGGCTCGGGCAAAGAAATCGCGTTCCCCTCGCGGGGCCAGGCGCGATCCCGCAGGCGTCGGCGCTTCATGTTTTTCGAAATGCTTTTCAATATGGGCAGTGGGGTTCTGCTGAATTGCGCT
>WNFS01006498.1_pt1 | contig 10890 bp, 10 predicted proteins | sample 5400141 | NCBI WGS metagenome assembly WNFS01 (sample SAMN13153358, study PRJNA577476) | soil metagenome | isolation source: 60 cm saprolite under Madrone tree | place: USA:California | collected 2016-06-14 | reverse complement strand
CGATCGAGCAGCTGTGGCGCAAGACCACCGACCGGCCGCTCAAGGTGTTCGCCGGCTACGACGACTTTACCGACGGCGTCGCATTCTACATGCGCAGCCATCCGCTCGCGGCGCACGTGCTCGACGGCCCGATCTCGCCCGCGATGGGGCAGCGCATCGGCCGTGACGGCATCGCATTGCTCTGCCCGGCGAGCCCGCGGGATCCTTCGAGCGCGGCCAACTGCATGAACGCCGCAACCTCGCTTATGGCACGCTTCCCTCTGGGCAAGCAGCAGGAGATCGAGGTCTCGCGGCGTTATCTCGGCTTCGACGGAGCGCCCGCGCGCTACTTGCTCTTCGCCATTCCGCCGCGCCAGCCGTAGCAGCGCTCGCCGCGTCGCCTGTCACCCGGGCGGAGCCACCGCCGCCCTGATCACTGCCATCGCGTTTTGCAGCGGCGATTGCTGGCTTGCCACGGAGCGCTCGAATTCGGCGCAGCGGCGCTCGAAGCGCTCGAGCTGATCGCGCTTTTGGTCATCGCCAAGAAAGGAATAATCCAACGAATTGCGGGCGATCGCTTTGAGCTGCGGATAGCCGAGTCCGTAATCGCGTGCCGCGCGAAAGTATTCATTGGTCAGATCGATGCGAGAAACGCCCGCGTCGTCGGATGACAGCACCACCGGCACGCCTGCGGCCAGATAGACAGGGAACGGATGATCCTTGCCGCGCACCCCGAGGATGAGATCGTTGCTGGTCAGGTTGATCTCGACCACGGTTGGCCGCGCGCGCATTTGCGCGAGCAGTCCCTGCGCGTCGCGCTCGAAGGCGAGCGTGACGCCGTGGCCGATGCGCCGGGCGCCGGCGATCTCGATGGCTTGGCGGATGTGGAACGTGAGATCGGGGGGCGGAACGAGGCCGAGCCATAGCTCGCCCGCGTGCAGCGCCACCGGCACGTCCGTGGCCAGAAACCGGACGATCTCCATCTGGCGCGTGTAGTCGCGGCGCGCCACCAGATAGTCTTCCGGCCCAACGAGATTGAGCCCAACGAGCCGCGGTTCCGCGCGGATCAGCGCCGCCGCGGTCGCGGTCTGCGCGAACACGTCGTCGGGCGGGTTGTCGCGGTAGATCTGGACGATATAGCGGAACGTGACGCCGCAGCCCGCTTGCGTGTTGTCAGCCTCGCATCCCATTGCGGCGCTGATCTTGCCGAACGCGGCCGCCAAGTCGCTGCGTTTGCCCGCCACGCATTCGGCAAGCCCGCTCGCTTCGAGCGCCGCGAGCTTTGCCGCATCCCCGCTCGCCCCGGCCACGGCCCTGCCGAATTTATCGCGATCGTTCGGGCACCACGACGAGACCATGAACTCGACGTATTGCACGTTTTCGCCGTCGTAGAGCTTGAGCTGATCGACCGTCATGTCGACGAGACGCGAGCCGGACACCGCTCCGAACCGGTCGAACACCGCGAAGAATTCGTCGTGCCCCGTCGGCACGGCGGGCGTCGGCAGGAAGTCGCGCATCGAGAACGCGTTGACGAGCCGATCGTAAAGTTTTTGCTCGCGCATCGCGTCGGAGAGCGGCCGTGCTCCGGCGCGGTCGCACTGCGGCTTCGCCAGCACGACGTTCTCGAGGTCCACGCAAAGCCCTTCCTGCGCGGCCCAAGCGATGAAGCGCTCCGCGTAGACGGCGCCGGAGAGATGCGTGTGCAGGTCGCCGCCTTTCGGCATGCGACGAAAGAACGCGCGCAAGGTGGTGTGAGTCTCGCTCGCCTTCTCGAATTGCGCCGCGGTGACGACCGCGTCGAATTCGCCGGCGAGGATGGTAACGCGGAACAGGAGGATGAAGGCCGCCAGGAAAATGACGGCAAGGACGATTCGGCCTCGCAAGATTTTTGCCCCGGCTGCGCTTTCTACAACGCGAGGCTAGCGGTTGGGGATGCAGGACTCAATCGCAGGGACGAGTGTCGGGCTGCTCGCGGCTGTACCAACGCTCAGTACCGGTAATGATCGGGTTTATACGGCCCCTCGACCGGCACGCCGATATACTGGGCTTGCCTGTCGGACATTTTCGTCAGCTTGGCGCCGACCTTGGCGAGGTGCAGGCGCGCGACCTTCTCGTCGAGGTGCTTCGGCAGCGTGTAAACTTTCTTCTCGTACTTCTTCGGATTAGTCCACAGCTCGATCTGCGCCAGCGTCTGGTTGGTGAACGAGGACGACATCACGAAGCTCGGATGGCCCATGGCGTTGCCGAGGTTCACCAAGCGTCCCTCGGATAAGAGGATGATGCGCTTGCCGTTGGGGAATTCGATCTCGTCGACCTGCGGCTTGACATTGTGCCATTTGAAATTGCGCAGCGCCGAGACTTGGATCTCGCTGTCGAAATGCCCGATATTGGCGACGATCGCCCGGTCCTTCATCTTGCGCATGTGCTCGAGCGTGATGACGTCGAGGTTGCCGGTCGCGGTGACGAAAATGTCCGCGCGCGGCGCTGCATCATCCATGGTCGTGACCTCGTAACCTTCCATTGCCGCCTGCAGCGCGCAGATCGGATCGATCTCGGAGACGAGCACGCGGCAGCCGGCCTGCCGCAGCGAAGCGGCCGAGCCCTTGCCCACGTCGCCGAAGCCAGCGACCATCGCCACCTTGCCCGCCATCATCACGTCGGTGCCGCGGCGAATCCCGTCGACGAGCGATTCGCGGCAGCCGTAAAGGTTGTCGAACTTGGATTTGGTCACGCTGTCGTTGACGTTGATGGCCGGCCACAGCAACGTGCCTCTCTTCTGCATCTCGTAGAGCCGGTGAACGCCGGTCGTGGTTTCCTCGGTCACGCCGCGGATCGCGTCGGCATTGCGCTTGTACCAGCCGGGCTTATCCTTCAACCGCTGCTTGATGGCGGCGAACAGGATTTCTTCTTCCTGGTTGATTGGCTTGCTGATCAGGTTCGTTTCGCCGCGCTCGGCGCGCAGGCCGAGGTGAATCAAAAGCGTGGCATCGCCGCCGTCGTCGAGAACCATGTTGGGCGTGCCGCCGTCGCTCCATTCGAAGATGCGGTGCTGATAGTCCCAATACTCCTCGAGTGTCTCGCCTTTGACCGCGAAGACCGGCGTGCCGCCCGCTGCCACGGCCGCCGCGGCGTGGTCCTGGGTCGAATAGATATTGCACGACGCCCAGCGGACGTCCGCGCCCAGCGCATTGAGCGTCTCGATCAGGACCGCGGTCTGGATCGTCATGTGCAGCGAGCCGCAGATGCGCGCGCCGCGCAGCGGCTGCTCGGGCCCGTATTCCTCCCGGATCGCCATCAGGCCGGGCATCTCGGTCTCGGCGATGGCGATTTCCTTGCGGCCCCACTCGGCAAGGCTCACGTCCTTGACCACGTAGTCGGCAGCCGCCTCGGCGGGGGCAGCATTTTTTGCGGCTTTCGATTGAGCGGTCATGGCAGTCCTTACGAGGTTAGGAATTTGCGGCGCGCCGGCCGGCGGCCGCTCGGCGCTGCCTATAGCAGGGGCCGCGCGTGCCCGCAATGAAGATATAAAGATTTCTTTATGTCCAAACCGGACCTGAATTTGCGCCCCGCCGAACTGCCGCGATGCCGCGGGCGTTGATGCGGCAGGGGGTGGGTCAGGAGCCGCCGATGCGAGAGAGGATGCAGCTCGACCTCGAGCTTTCTCCAGCGATCAATTCGCTGTCGGAGCTTGCCAAGGCGGAGAACGAATGCACGCGCTGTCCGCTCTACAAGCACGCCACGCAGGCGGTGCCGGGCGAGGGGCGCAGGTCCGCCCACGTCATGCTCGTCGGCGAGCAGCCCGGCGACAAGGAAGATATTGCCGGCAAGCCGTTCGTCGGCCCGGCCGGGCGCGTTCTCGACCGGGCGCTGGCGGAGGCAGGAATTCCACGTGCGGAGGTTTTCGTCACCAACGCGGTGAAGCATTTCAAGCATGAGATGCGGGGCAAGCGGCGGCTGCACAAGCGGCCCAACGCTTACGAAATTGAGCGCTGCAAGGTCTGGCTCGACGTCGAACGTGCGTTGGTGAAGCCGGTGGCGATCGTCGCGCTCGGCGCGACGGCGGCGCGCAGCCTGCTCGGACGCTCCGTCACGATTAGCAAGCTGCGCGGGCAGACCTTGCACCTCGCCGACGGCACCGCCGCCTTCGTCACGATCCACCCGTCCTGGCTGCTGCGCATCGAGGACGATGCCGATAAAGAACGCGAGTACAGGAATTTGGTCGCCGACCTGCGGCCCGCGGCGAAGGTGTTGGCAAAGAAGGTGGCCTAGCGGGGGAGGGAACGATGTGGCACTGCTCGTCGTAGGCCCACGGGCGATGGTTCCATCCGAACGGAACTCGGTCCAAAGCCAGGCCACACCGCCTCGATACGGCTTATTCCTCTTCCGTGAACCGCCCGCTCACGAGCGCCGCCAGCGCGGCGATGACCTCAGCCGCTTCCCGCCCGCTTGCCTCGACCGTGATCGTCGTCCCGGGTCCGGCCGAAAGCATCATCAGCCCCATGATCGAGGTTCCGCCGACGATCTCGTGCCCGCGTTTGACTTTCACCTCGGCGTCGAACTTTTCCACCGTCTGCACGAACTTTGCCGAGGCGCGCGCGTGCAGCCCTTTTTTGTTGCAGATTTGGAGTTCGCGGGTAATCGGCGCCGTCTCCGGTGGATCTTGGGCGGAGGAGAACTCGCCGGCGGGCTCGCTCATTTGCCGGTGAGAACGCGGCTGGCGATGGTGATGTATTTGCGGCCGGAGTCCTGGGCCGCCGCCACCGCTTCGGTCAGGGGACATTCGTCTCTCACCTTGGCGAGCTTCACCAGCATCGGAAGGTTGATGCCGGCGAGGACCTCGACTTTCGGACGCCCCATGACCGAGATGGCGAGATTGGAGGGCGTGCCGCCGAACATATCGGTGAGAATGGCGACTCCTTCGCCGCTGTCCACGCGCTTGACCGCCTCGATGATATCCTTGCGGCGCTGTTCCACGTCGTCGTCCGGGCCGATCGTCACCGCCTCGATCTGCTTTTGGGGGCCGACTACATGCTCCAGGGCCGAGCGAAACTCGGCGGCAAGGCGCCCGTGCGTGACGAGTACGAGGCCGATCATCGACTTCCCCGCCAGCGCGTCCGGGTTGCACCGCACGAAAGGGCGCCCATCATCACGATCCTAAGCCCGTGCGCAAGGGCTTTTCCAAGCGTTTGGGGATGGTGTTGCATTGCGATAGAGCTCGCCAGGCGAGGCGGCCCCTCAGGCGCGAAATGAGCGCCAGGGGGTTACTTTTGTGCCAGGGGGCCTGCCCGCAAGGATCATGACGGAGGTTTAATGTCACCGTCCAGTGAACGCAGGAGCGCGAGTACCGGGGTGAGGGGGGTGGCCCCAGCTGCGAGCGCCAAACGCCGCACTGCCACCCCGAGGAGGACCGTCTCGCCTGCCAATGGCATCCGCTCCGCGTCCTCGGCTGCGAGGTCCACCACCAGGCCGACGACCGCCACCGGCTCATAGTCCAACCGGCGAATGCCGAGCCCGCGCACCTCGATCAGGCCGGCAAGCGCAGGAGCCGGGCGGACCAAGAGGCGCCCGTGATGCGCTTCGAGGTGAAGGCGATCGTCGCCGACGAGTCGGGCGAACCGCAGCAGACCCGTTTGCGCCGCCTGAATGAGCGCGAGCGCAAGTTGCGACTTGCCCGCTCCCGCCGGCCCGCGGATGAGCACGGCGCGCGCGCCGGCCAGCACGGCAGAGGCGTGCACGGTCGGAGTCTCAGCCGCCATCACATGGCCGGCAGCCGCACCGTGAAGCGTGCGCCGAGCACTACGGGCGCGCCCTCCGCGGCCGGCCGAACGCGGTTCTCGGCCCGGATGCGGCCGCCATGCGCCTCGATGATATGCTTGGAGATGGAGAGCCCGAGGCCCGAATTCTGTCCGAAGGGCTGGTGCGGCCGGTGGGTGTAGAAGCGTTCGAAGATCTTCTCCATTGCTTCGTCGGGCACACCGGGGCCGTCGTCATCGATGATGATCTCAATCTGGCTCTTCAATCGCTGGCACGTGACGCGCACCGAGCCGCCGGGCGGCGAGAATGAGCGGGCGTTATCGATCAGGTTGTCCACCACCTGCCCGAGTCGGGAGTCGTTCCCCTGCACCATGAAGGCCGCCGCCCGGCCTGCTTCGAAATTCAGCGTAACAGTGACGCCGTCGTCGTGCCGCTCGTTGGCCACGCTGACCACGGTGGTGAGAAGCTTGGCGACGTTGACCGGCTGCGCTTCGTGCCGTTGCATCTCGGCGTCGAGCCGGCTGGCGTCGGAAATGTCGGAGATCAGCCGGTCGAGCCGCTTCACGTCGTGCTGGATGACCGCGAGAAGACGGTTGCGGCTTTCATCGCCTCTCGCAAGCGGCAGCGTCTCGACCGCCGAACGCAGCGAGGTCAGCGGGTTCTTGAGCTCGTGCGCCACATCGGCGGCGAAGCTCTCGATCGCCTCGATGCGGTTGTAGAGCGCGGCGGTCATGTCGCGCAGCGACCCCGAGAGGTGGCCAATCTCGTCGCGACGGTGGCTCAGATCTGGGATCTCGACCCGGGAGCGAATCCGTCGGCGCACGAGCTGTGCGCTTTCCGCCAGCCGCCGGACGGGGCCGGCGATTGTTCCGGCAAGCAGGAACGAGAGCACCACCATCACCCCCGCGGCGATGAGGAAGATCTTGAAGATGGCGACGCGCTCGGCTCCCACCATGGTGTCGATGTCGGCGCCTTGGGTGGAGAGCATAAGGGCACCGCGCACGGCGCGGAAACGCTGCACCGGCACCGCGACCGACACGATCACCTCGCCGCGTTCATTGATGCGCACCATGCTGGACTTGAAGCCCTGCAGAGCGTTGGCGACCTCGCCGTAGCCCTTGCCGTTCTGTGGTTCGAATTCGCGATAGAGCGGCAGCGTGCCGCGGCTGACCCAGGTGCGGATGGTGACGTAGGCACGCTCGAGAACACCGGGCTTCTGTCGCGGCGGCGGCAGATCGAAGCGCAGCACGTCATAGAGGTTGCGGCTGTCGAGAACGAGAACGCCGGAGCGATCGTAGATGCGCGCGCGCGTATTCGTGGGCGAAACGAGGCGGCGCAGGACCGGCGCGACGCGCTCGGGATTGATTGGAAATTCGAGCCCGGACAGCGCCTCCTCGGATGGTCCGTAGCTCTCACCGGCCTGCAGATCGAGTAGCCGCTCGGGATCGATGGTGATGGTATCGGTCTCCACCGTCGCCGAGGCGGCAACGGCTCCGGCAATGATCTCGCCTTGCACGAGCAGGCTCTGAATGCGCGCATCGATCAGGCCGGCTCGGAATTGCGACAGATAGAGAATGCCGATCACGAGCGCGAGCAGGCCCGTCACGTTGAGAAAAATGATGCGTCTGCTAAGGCTCGAAAAAGCGACGCGGACGAACAGATGCCAGCCTTGCAGCAATAGGACGGCAAATCGCCGGCGCCCGGTCTTCGCGAGCGATGCGCCGTCCTCGCGCTGTTTTTTTTCGAGCTCGATCTTGAGGCTTTCCAACGTTTCATCGAGTCGGCGGAGGCTCAAAGCAGCTGCGCGGGCAAAGACGTGCCAGCGTTCGGAGACGAGTTCGCCGAAGCGGCGTAGCCCCGCCCCCGCGAGCGCCAATGGACCGTCATTGGGACGTTGCGGCTCGACAGCGGTCGTGAAGTCGTCGAGCGTGCGATCGTTCCGACTCACGCGGATGAGGAGGGGCGAGTTGTGCTGCCATCGCAGCCCAAAGCGCTGCAGCGCGGCTTTTGCAAGCGCCAGCAGGCCGTCAAAGCGATGCCTGGCGTGGAACACGAGCCGGGGAAAGCGCCCCCCTTTGGTCAGCAGCGATAGCTCCTCGTCGGGCCGCTTTGGGGCGACGTCAGTCTTAAAACTCTCCGGCGTTCGATTGAGCACAGTCGGTCTGCCGGTTGCGCGCCCCCATCCCAGGCCCCGCCGGCGAGGATCTTAGGCGGTCGAACCTGGTCGCCAAGCCGCCCCTGACGTCACATTTCTTTGAACCGATAGCCGACGCCATAGAGCGTTTCGATCATATCGAAATCGTCGTCGGTCCCCTTGAACTTCTTGCGCAATCGCTTGATGTGGCTGTCGATGGTGCGGTCGTCCACGTAGACTTGGTCGTCATAGGCCGCATCCATCAACGCGTTGCGGCTCTTGACCACGCCCGGCCGGCTCGCGAGCGCCTGCAAGATGAGGAACTCCGTTACCGTCAGCGTCACCGGCTCATTCTTCCACGTGCAGGTGTGCCGCTCGGGATCCATGCGCAACAGGCCCCGCTCGAGCACCTTGGTGGCATCGGTCTCCTTCGGCGCGCTGCCGTCCTTCGGCGCCGAACGGCGCAAGATCGCTTTGACGCGCTCGACCAGGAGGCGCTGCGAGAATGGTTTGCGGATGAAATCGTCGGCGCCCATTTTAAGGCCGAACAGTTCGTCGATCTCCTCGTCCTTTGAGGTGAGGAAGATCACCGGCATGTCGGACTTCTGGCGCAGCCGCCGCAAGGTCTCCATGCCGTCCATGCGCGGCATCTTGATGTCGAGAATGGCGAGATCGGGCGGCGAAGTCTTGAATCCGTCGAGCGCCGAAGCGCCGTCGGTGTAGGTCATGATCCGGTAACCTTCGGCCTCGAGTGCGATCGAGACCGAGGTGAGGATGTTGCGATCGTCATCGACGAGAGCGATGGTCGGCATAGCCCCTATCCCTCATTCGCCCTGGTGACTTGCAGCCCCAAAGCACGGCCAAAATGTGGCGAATCCCTGACAAAGGCGTGATTCGTCAAGGGGTTTTGTTAGCATAGCCCGCGCCGGCGCTCCTGGCCAAGCTCAACTTGGCGCGCCGGAAACCGAGCTTTTCCCCGGCTTCGCCCAGCGGGGAGCGCTTGGTAGCATCGCTTCGCCCAGCGGGGAGCGCTTGGTAGCATCATTGGCCGGAGACGCCAAATGCAACCGACGCCGGACTTTGAGCTCGCCCTCGCCGCCAAGAAACTCTTGCGCGAGGGCCGCTCGGGGGCCTTGGCGACGCTGATGCAGGGCTCAGGCGATCCCTACTGCTCGTTGGTGAATGTCGCGACCGCGGCTGACGGGGCGCCGCTCTTGTTGATCTCGCGCCTTGCCGTGCACACCAAGAATATTCTCGCCGACCCGCGCGTCTCGCTCATGATCGATGAGCGCAAGGCCGGCGATCCCTTGCAGGGCGCGCGCGTCATGCTCATGGGAACCGCCGCCGTCACCAGCGACCCCGACGCCCGCCGACGCTATCTCGAGCGCCAGCCGGAGGCGGAGATGTTCGCGGGCTTTGCCGATTTCGCCTTCTACCGGATCACGCTCAACGGCGTGCATCTCGTCGCCGGGTTTGGCCGCATCGTCGATCTCAAGCCGCAGGATATTTTGACCGAGACCGGCGACGCCGCCGAGCTCGTCGCCGCCGAGCCCGAGATTATTGCCCACATGAACCGCGAGCACGCAGACGCGGTGCGGCTTTTCGCCACCAAGCTCCTCGGTGCTCCCAACGGGCAATGGCGCTGTGTGGGCTGCGACCCCGAGGGTCTGGAACTGCAGCTGGAGCGTACCGCATTGCGGCTTCCATTCCCGCAGCGTGTGGGTGCGCCGGGCGTGCTGCGCGAGATGCTCAAGCAAATGGCTGAGGAGGCGCGGCGCGCGGCGTAAGTCCGCCTGCCGTCGAGTTACAAACGTAAGGAGGCTGCGATGCGCCGTTCGATGATCGTCTTGGCAACTGCCCTCGCCGCAGGTGCCGCCTGGGCACAGACGAAAGAGCCGGTCGCGTTGCGCGACATGGGCTCGTTCCACATCGGCGGGCGCATCATCGACATCAGCGGGCAGCCGATCAAGGAGGTTGTGTTCACACCCGGCGGCGTTCCCGCCAAGATGGACCCCAACGGCAAGTACCAGGTCGAGCAGATGTACGTGCAGTACTTTCTGCCACAAAACCGCAAGGGCAAGCTGCCGCTGCTGTTGTGGCACGGCGGCGGATTGACCGGCGTCACTTATGAGACGAAGCCTGACGGCGGTGAAGGATGGCTCACGTATTTCATTCGCAAGGGCTGGGACACCTATATCTCCGACGCCGTGGAGCGCGGTCGCGCCGGCTGGACCAATACTTTCAAAGGAGATCCAGTCTTCCTGCCGTTGGGCGATCCGTGGGAACGCTTTCGCATCGGCCCGCCTGGTTCGTGGAACGACGACAGGGCCAAGCGCACGACCTATCCCGGCGTCCAGTTCCCGATCGAGGCGTACGGGCAGTTCATGAAGCAGGGGGTGCCGCGCTGGCTCACCACCGACGATCAGATCATCGCCGCCTACATTGAACTCGTCGATAAAGTCTGCCCGTGCGTGGTGCTTGTGCACAGTCAGTCGGGGGCGTTCGGCTACAAGGTGCTCGAGGCGCGACCCGAGAAGGTCAAGGCGCTGGTTGCCGTTGAACCCACGGTTGGCGGCGACCGAGAGAAGGTCCAGTCGATCAAGACAACCCCGATCCTGGTCCTCTACGGTGACAACGCCCGAGATCACCCGCGGTGGTCGAAGATCCGTCAGGGCGGGGTCGATTACGCCGCTGTTTTAAAGTCGGTGGGCGGCAGCATCGATGTCGTCGACTTGCCGGACGTGGGCATCAAAGGCAATTCGCACATGGTCATGATGGACAAGAACAGTAATGTCGTCGCTGACCTCATTCAGAAATGGCTCGTTGGCAAGGGTTTCGCCGAATGAGGGTCGTGCTGCTGCGCCGCAGCATTGACAGTCCCTGCCCGCCATTTAAAGGTCGCGGGATAGGGTCGCCGGCGCTATCATCAACCCTTACATATGCGACCCTTACATATGCGACGGGGAGTGGGTCCGGCGGGAGCCGACTGCGTCGTGGAGGTCTTTCGTGCAGGAAACGGGTTT
>WNFS01004270.1_pt1 | contig 10891 bp, 6 predicted proteins | sample 5400141 | NCBI WGS metagenome assembly WNFS01 (sample SAMN13153358, study PRJNA577476) | soil metagenome | isolation source: 60 cm saprolite under Madrone tree | place: USA:California | collected 2016-06-14 | reverse complement strand
CGCGACTCAGCTTTGCCTATCAATTCGATCCGAAAACCGTTCTGCGTATCGGCTACGGACGCGGATTTGACATCGGCGTATTCGGATCGAACTTCGGACACGTGGTGACGCAGAACCTTCCGGTTCTGGCAAACCAGACGTTGACGGATACAAACTGCTCGCAACAGGTAACTTGCGGTTCCGGTGCGACGAATGATCGAAGCGCCGTGTTTACGTTGGCACAAGGACCACTGGCTTTTACACCTGTCACAGTTCCCTCGGATGGCATTCTTCCACTCAGGGGACCTGCGGGTAACGTCAGCCCGAGAATCCGGCCAACCACTCAGCGGCTCCCAACGATCGACCAGTGGAATGCCACGGTGCAGCGTCAGGTAACTCCAACGATAAACGTAACCGTTGGCTACGTCGGCAACAAGGGCACTCACGTTTTTGCCGGCAATGGACCTTCCTACAACACGAATGAGGCGGCAATTGGCCAGGGAACCTTCGCATACGGCTGCACCGCTAACCCGGCCCCCGCAACGACGTTCGATTGCAAACAAAGCTTCGCGCCGTTTACGCCGCCATCATTCCGGCGACGGCTTTTCCTAAACGGCGTACCAGCATTCACGTATCCTGGTTCTACTTACACAGACGCTCAAAATGTCGTTCATCCGACACCGGCATGCTGTTCAGATAGCCCAGGAGATTATTTCGGCAACGACGCGGACAATAAATACAACGCGCTGCAGGTGAAAGTTGAAAAGCGCGTCAGCAATGGTCTGCAATTTCTGGCGCATTACACCTACTCCAGGGCTTATTTCTATGACGCCGGCTATTTTTCAGTTGACAAGAAATATGCCTGGGGACCGGACGACTTCAACCGCAATCAGGTGTTTGTGGTCAACACTGTTTACGAACTGCCGATCGGTCGCGGCAAGAAATTCATGGGTGACGCGGGCCGCATCTCCGATCTACTAATCGGCGGATGGCAGCTTACGAACACGCTCAATTACAGCGGCGGTCTACCGTTCACACCGAGCATCGGCGAGTGCGGTCAGATTTCCGATGCGGGGCCGTGCCGTCCCAACGCAACGGCCAAGCTCGCAACCGGAACAAGCCGGGATTCCGCCGGTAATCTTCTCTGGTTCACGCCACTAGCGAGTGGAGCTTTGAGCCAGTCACTTCCAGAAATTACCAATTCCCCGACCGACATCACGGGTCAGAATGACCAATGTCTGGTTGCGCGGCCGACATCCGGAGGGTTTTCGCTTCCGGCTTGCGGCCAGATCGGCAATGTCAGGCGCAATTCCTACCGTGGTCCCCGCGGGTTCTACTCGGATATGGCGCTGGCGAAGACGTTCAGTTTCACGGAGCGTTACAAGGGACAGTTCCGCTTTGACGCTTACAACGTATTCAATCATCCGGTGCTTGCCTTCAGCAGCACCCAGGGCAACACTTGCATCGATTGCGGCGGCGACTCTGGCCGGATCACCGACATCGAAAACAATACTTCGCCGGGTTCGCCGAGCGGAATGCGGCAACTGCAATTCGGCTTCCGGTTCCTCTTTTAACCCTGCAACACCCCAAGAAAAACGGGGAGTCCCTCGCGGGCTCCCCGTTTTTTATGTTTTAATCGTCCGCGGCTCGACACCTCTTCATGCGCAGACATAGCCTACTGGTTGTCCTTGTTGCATCCCTCCTTTTGTGTGGTTTTTCCTTTCCCGTTACAAAAAATTGCGCACAGCAGACGGATTCCGCTTTTGCGGGACCGCGGCGATTGCTGGAACAAGGAGAGTTTGCTGAAGCGATTGCGGCGCTGGAGGAACTGCGCAAGAGCAAGCCGGAGTTGCAAGGGCTTTCGCGCGAGATTGGGATTGCGTATTACCGCAAAGGCGATTATCTGAATGCAGTGACGAATTTGCAGCGGGCGATCAAAGAAGATCCGAACGACAGTGAGGCGACGCAGCTGACCGGGCTCTCGCTGTACTTGGCGGGGAAACCGGGCGAGGCGATTCCCTATTTGGAGAAAGTGCAATCGTGGTATCCGAACGCGAATGTGGACGCCGCGTACATTTTGGGTGTTTCGTATATTCAGACGAAGAACTATCCGCAGGCGCGCGCAGCGTTTGCGAAAATGTTCGGCGTGCCGGCGGAGTCGGCGGCGAGTTATTTGTTTACGGCGCGGATGTTGCTGCGGCTGGATTTTGGGCCGGTGGCGGAGGAGTATGGGCGGAAGGCGGTTGCGCTCGATCCCAAATTACCGCTGGCGCACTTTTTGCTGGGTGAGCTTTACCTTTATCAATCGAAGGTTCCGGAGGCGATCGGACAGTTTCAGCAGGAACTGGCGATTAATCCCGGGCATGCGGCAACGTATTACAAGCTGGCGGACGCGTACTCGCGTGTACAGAAATACGACGATGCGGAGAAATTGTTGCAGCGGTCCATCTGGCTGGATGCGACGGCATCGGGGCCGTACATATTGATGGGGAAAGTGCTGGAGAAAAAAGGCGAGCCGGCGCTGGCGGTGCGCTCGTTGCAGCGGGCGATTTCGATGGACCCGAACAATTCGATTTCACACCACTTGCTGGGGCAGGCGTACCGCGACCTGGGCCGCACGGAAGACGCGGAGAGGGAATTGAAACTGGCGGAGCAACTGCAATCGCGAGAGGACACCAAGCCGTGAGCGGGCAATTCACGGTGGTGGGGCTTGGCGAACTGTTGTGGGACATCTTTCCACAAGGAAAACAACTGGGCGGGGCGCCGGCGAATTTTGCGTACATGACGGCGCTGCTCGGCGACCGCGGAATCGTGGCGAGCCGAGTTGGCAAGGACCGGTTAGGGCAGGAAGCGATCTGGCAATTGAAATCGTCGGGGCTGGACACGTCGCACGTGCAGACGGATGGCGCGCACGCGACGGGCACGGTGCTGGTGAAGGTGGATTTGAAGGGGCAGGCGGAGTACAAGTTTTGCGAGGATGTGGCGTGGGATCACCTGGAATGGACGATTGATTGGCAGGAGCTGGCGATTGTGACGGACGCGGTGTGCTTCGGGTCGCTGGCACAGCGATCGGAGACGTCTCGTTTGACGATTCGAAAGTTTCTGCAGTCGGTGCGTACGGACGCGGCGAGGATTTTCGATGTGAACTTGAGGCAGGGTTTCTACTCAGCGGAAGTACTGCGCGTGGCGCTGTTGCACGCGAATATCATGAAGGTGAACGACGAAGAGTTGCCGCAGATTGTGGAGATGTTTGGCGAGAAAATTGACGATGAGAAGAAAGTGGCGTGCTGGCTGGCGAAAGAGTTTGGATTGAAGCTGGTGTGCGTAACGCGCGGGCCTCGCGGGAGTTTGCTGGTGTGCGGCGACAGCGTTGATGAACACCGCGGCTTTACCGTGAAGGTGGCGGATACGGTTGGCGCGGGAGACGCATTTACCGCTGCGCTGGTGCATCACTGGCTGCGGAAGACGCCGCTGCCGGAAATGAATCGGGCGGCGAACCGGTTAGGTGCCTGGGTGGCGTCGCAGGAAGGCGCGATGCCGGCGGCGGATGAGGCAGTGCTTTCGGAGATTCGGTAAAAGATGCGGCGCGGCGGCGCTATTTTGCGGCGAGCTGGGCTTGTTCGCGCGCGAGCTTCTCGGCGAGTTCTTGCGGCATTTCGTGAAGGAAGACGACGACGGCAGCGTTCGTCCAACCAAAACCTACGACGTTGATGTTGTAACCGGCTTTGACAGCGGTTTCGGAGGAGCGCGTGACGGCGTTGTATTTTTCGCGGATGGTGCCGTCGCGATGGAAATTCTCGGCGATCATGCTGACGAAATTGTAGGAGATGCGGTCGGCGTCGGTGTTGTAGCCGTATTTACGCAAGCCTTCGAGCGCGATGATTTGCGTTGGCGCCCAGGCGTAGGGAAAATCCCATTGGCCCTCGGTTTCGTAAGGGCTCATGACGAGGCCGCCGGGTTGTTCGAGTTTCGAAAGGTTCTTTACCAACGCCGCGGCCTGCTCTTTCGTTGCGGCGCCGGCCCATAGCGGGTAGTACGCCGTGATGTAGATGTAGTTTGAGCGCTCTTTTTTGTCGAGGTTGTAGTCGAAGAAGAGACCCGAGTTGGCATCCCACAAATACTTCTGGATTTGTTTTTTGCGCGATTCGGCTTGCCTGGCCCACGTTGCCGACTCGCCCTGCTTGCCAAGCATCCTGGCCATTTCTGCCAAATCTTTTTCGGTTTTGTAGAGCAGGCTGTTCAGGCAGACCGGCGCGTAATGATGTGTGGCGGCGCCGTGCGGACCGAAGCGAAAGGAAACGTCGAAGCCGGATTCACGCATGGAGCGATCGGCGCGATAGAAATCACGGCTGAGCGTAACCGTTTCCGCGTCGTCGCAGCCTGCGCGCTCCATCGTGTGCGCCTCATCGCAAATCTGCACGACGTAACTTTTGCCGACTGTAGCCTCCGCGCCGGGCGCGCCTTTGCGGACTAAGTAGCCGCGATCCTGGTCCGGATGATTCAGGAAATACGCGGCGACTCTGCGGTAGTGATCGGTTTCGTCTTTCAGGCTTTCGGGCGCAGGCATATCGCCGAAATCGTAGTAACGGGAAAGTTCGGTGTCGCCCGCGAGGTGCGGCTCGCGCACCCACATTGCCTGGTCTTTTTTCGCGTATTCGTAGGCGAGTTCGAGCCATTTCTTGTCATCGCGGCCGGCGGCCTTCTCCGCTTCGTAGACTCCGAGGATCATTGACGTCAAAAATGGGGGTTGGGAGCGGCTTAGGTAATAGCTGCGGTTCGCGTTCAGAATGCTGCCGTAGTACTCGATTTCGAAAAAGAAATTGTCGACCATCCCTTTAGCGAGATCGACTTTGCCGTCTTGCAAAAGGCCGCGCACGATGAAGTAGCTGTCCCAACCGTACATTTCGTTGAAGCGGCCGCCGGGAACAACGTACTTGTGTTCAAGATAGAGAAGTCCTTGTGGGGTGAGAGCTGTCGTGTCCACCTGCCCGGGGCCAGTGATTTTTTTCGCGAGCTGTTTTACCTGAATGTGGCAGCGCTTCTGCAATTCTTCGACGCTCGCGGGCGTTGCGAAGCCGGCCGGGAGGTACAAGACAGAGTTTTCCGCAAGCTTTGGATCGACGACGGTGCTGCAGTCCTCCATCGAACGAGTCAGCGCGTCCCAGCTTTTGTAAATGTATTCACGAATTGGCGCGAGGCCGGAAGTTTTTGCGGAATCTTTTGTTGCGTCTGCCTGTCCACCTAAGGTGATCGTCGCCAAGAATAAGCTCCCCGCGAGGCACACGAAGGTCCGCCCGCATGCGGTGAATCTCGACCAGTTTTGCATGAGAAAAGCCTTCCCGCTGAACGTGCGCTACCGGGGGCTAGAATAGCGCCAAGTTATTGAAAAAACAAGGACTTAGTTGCAATTGGGAGACTAATTTAGCGGCGAATTCTGGCCCTGAAACGAAGGACTATCACGGGAAAATTAGTGCCCGCCGCCACCGGTTAATTCGCGCACGATGTTGCCAACGAATCCTTTCGCATCGCCGAACAACATGAGCGTACGATCCATGAAGTAGAGGGGATTTTCGATGCCGGCGAAACCGGCGCCCATGCTGCGCTTGATGACCATGACGGTGCGCGCTTTGTCGACGTCCAAAATGGGCATACCGAAAATCGGACTGCTGGCGTCGTTACGCGCGGCGGGATTGGTCACGTCGTTCGCGCCGATGATCAGCGCCACATCCGTCTGCGGGAAATCACCGTTGATTTCATCCATGTCGAGCAATCGATCATAGGGAATGTCGGCTTCGGCGAGCAATACGTTCATGTGGCCGGGCATGCGTCCCGCGACGGGGTGAATTCCAAATTTCACGTCTACGCCAAGCTTCGAAAGGCCATCGAAAAGTTCGCGGACTTTGTGCTGTGCCTGCGCCACAGCCATGCCGTATCCCGGGACGATGACGACTTTGTTCGCAGCGGCGAGAATGGCGGCTGCCTCTTCAGCAGTTGCGCTGCGCACGGGTCTTGCTTCTGTGGTGCCCGCGACGACCGCTTGTTCTTGTCCGAATGCGCCGAACAGGACGTTCGAAAACGACCGGTTCATCGCCTTCGACATGTTCATGGACAGAATAAAACCGGACGCGCCGTCCAAAGCGCCCGCGACGATCAGCAATTTGCTGTTGAGGACGAAGCCCATTGCCGCGGCAGAAAGGCCCGCGTAGGAATTGAGGAGCGAAATCACAGTCGGCATGTCGGCGCCGCCGATAGGAATAATCATCATTACGCCGAAGAGAAGTGGAATCGCGACGATGGCGGGAAATAGTTGTGTGCGCTCGGGGTGGATTACAAGAACGATGGCGGCGATGATGGCGACGCCGAGCAATCCCAGGTTGACGAAATTTTGTCCCTTGTAGGTGATTGGGCGCTGCGGCAACCATTCTTGAAGTTTTCCCGCCGCCATCAAGCTACCGGTGATCGTGAGCGCACCGAGTATTACTTCCATGCAGAGGACGGCCATCATGAAACGCGTCATCGGCTCTTCGCGCGGCAGATAGAATTCGGCAGTTCCGACGAGGGTCACGCAAAGTGCTCCGAAGGAATGGCTCAGCGCGGTCCGCTGTGGTACCGCGGTCATCTGCACTTTGCCGAGCGGAACGCCGATGATGGTGCCAAGGACGAGCGCGATCAGAATGAGCTTGTAATCGACGATACCGTGATGGAGGAGAGTTCCTGCGATGGCGAGCGCCATGCCCAGCTCGCCCGCAAAAACGCCGCGCCGGGCCGTGGTCGGAGTGCTCATCCACATCAGAGACAAGATGAAAAGCGCAGTGGCGATGAAGTATGTGATCTCGATCAACAGATCGCTGCCGAGAATTCCGCTCATGCCTTTTTCGCTCCGCTGGGCTTGAACATTTTCAGCATGCGGTCGGTAATGAGGAATCCTCCGACGATGTTGCTGGTAGCCGAGACAATCGCGATCGTGCCTAAAACCGCTGCCAGTGTGTTCTTGTGCTCTCCAGCCAGGATGATGGCGCCGACGACCGCGATGGCGTCGAGCGCGTTGGTCAGGGACATCAGCGGCGTATGCAAGAGCGGCGTAATTCGCTTGATCACTTCAAATCCGATGAAGGCCGCCAGCATGAAGACGTACAGGCTCGTCAACAGATCGATTTTCATCTCTATTTCACCCCGGCTTCCGCGGTTAGCGGCTTTAATCCGACAAATTCCCGTACACGCGCGTTCACAATCTCACCACCTTGTGTCAGCAAGGTCTCGCGATGAATTTCGTCTTTCTCGTTTATTTGCAGCTTGCCGTCTTTCACGAGATTCAGCAGAAACGCGGAAAGATTTTTCGCATACATCTGGCTGGCGTGATAGGGAACATTGGTGGCGATATTGAATTGGCCGATGATCGTCACGCCATGTTCTCTAACGGTTTTTCCGGCCTGCGTTAATTCACAATTCCCGCCACGCTCCGCGGCGAGATCCACGATGACGGAGCCCGGAGCCATGCGTGCCACCATGTCCGCCGTCACGAGGATCGGTGATTTCTTACCGGGTATCACGGCGGCGGTGATCACGACGTCGCTTGCTGCCACTGCACCGCCGAGCAGCTCGCGCTGCTTTTTATAAAATTCTTCGCCTTGTGCGGTGGCGTAGCCGCGCGCGTCCTGCGCGTCCTTCGCTTCGATGGGGAGTTCCACGAAGCGTCCACCCAAACTTTGCACTTGTTCCTTTGCCGCGGGTCGCATGTCATACGCGGACGCGACTGCGCCAAGCCGACGCGCGGTGGCGATCGCCTGCAAGCCGGCTACGCCCGCTCCGATGATGAGCACGCGCCCTGGGGTAATCGTTCCCGCCGCGGTCGTGAGCATTGGAAAAATGCGCGGCAGCGTGTCCGCAGCCATGATTACGGCTTTATACCCGCAAATGGTGCCCATTGAAGAGAGTGCGTCCATGCTCTGCGCTCGAGTGGTGCGCGGCATCAACTCGACGGCGAAGGAGGTGACGCCGGTTTTTGCGAGTTCTTGTAACTCCTCCAGTTTTCCCATCGGCCGCAGGAACCCGACGATTGCCTGTCCGCTGCGCATCAACGACAAGTCCGCTTTGCCCGTCAGGTCGTTTGAACCGAAGCATAGAACCTGGACGACGATATCGGCCGTTCGGAAAATTTCCGCGCGGTCCACGGCGAGCTTCGCGCCTTTTGCGATGTAGTCCTGATCCGGGTAGCCGGCTTCCAAGCCGGCGCCCGCTTCGACGAGAACTTCGAGCCCCGCCTTGGTGAGCGCGGGCACGACGGCGGGGACAATGGCGACGCGACGCTCGCCCGGATAGTTTTCCTTCGGCACACCCAGAATCATCGGCGAGGCCTCCCCGACATGGAAAATGCTCTGTACTTAATCGATTTATCTAAAAATAAGGCAAAGTGCGCGCCGCGCGTTGTTCCGGCTTGCGCTACGCTTCGGCAAAACTGAATCAGGAAAATACTATTCTTGCGTTGCGGACGAAGCACTTGTGTCCCGTTGACTGCTTCCGCGTCGGTAAATTCTATTCCCAATCCGCAGAAAGTCCACTACAAGATGCGGCATGTCGTTGAACCGTGCGAGGGCGCGACGGCACATAGTTTGACACCAAACGAATGGCATTTCACGTGACGATTGTCACTCCACGACGTGACGACCTGTCTTGTTTTTCGACGCGGCAACTACTCCATCGTCGTATAAATCTTTTGCGCTTCGCGCAGGCGCTGCATCACGGTCCCTTTCTCCTGCGGCGAATTCCAATCGGGATATTTTTCGGTGATTTCGATCGTCCGCTGAATCCACGCGGCAAAATATTTTGCGTCTTCGGGGGACCGAGGCTTCTTGTCGGCCACGTTTATATAGACCGGGCTGGTCGTCGCATAAGCGTAGTTGTCCATGACGGGATATTCCGCCTTCTCGCTCCAGGCGCGAAGCAAACACCAGCCGCTTGCGCTAATCGGAAGCGTTCCTTCGATGTCCACCGAGTCACGTTTGCCGTCGAGCGAGAGGCTCTTCACGACTTTTCCGTCGCACACGACTTCAAGATGATCCACCGGCACCACTGAACGCAGCCGCGCGGTGAAGGGAACTGTCTTCGGCGCTTCGAGCTGCAATTCGCTCCCGACGATTTCCTTGCCAAGCGTGAAATTGACCAGCGGACCGTTGGTGGCAAAAGTCCGGCCGTGACGGAGCCCGCTCATCCACATTTGCAAATTCAGCGGCCATGCCGGAACCCACACGTAGACGCGATCCATTCCAACCATGCCGCGAATCGGAGCGGCATAATTTGTCGTCGCGTCCGTTCCGGCACCAGCGGGAATTTTGAAGCCGAGGTTCAGCAGGCGGTACCACACCGCCGCCGTTGACTTATGGTCGCTGAAGCCGACGATCTCCATGTAGTCCAGTTTTCCGAGCGCCACGTCAACCGGGAGCTCGTCGGTGATTCGTTGGGGCGGGCTAGCGAATGGATTTGGCTCTTCGTCGAACGGATGCACGGCGCCGACGAGCGCTCCTTGTGCTTGCGCCATGTCGTAGACGTCCGCATTCATCGGAAACAAACTTGCCGCGGCCGTATTCGGATAACCCGCGTAGCCGGGCAGCAATAGGCGCCGATTCATGTTCAACAAACCGCGATGTCCCCAATAGCTGGTGTGGAATTCCTGGCCGGCAACCACCTGCTGGTCGGGATCGGCTAACGGATCGCGTTCACCGAGGCTATTGAAATCCGGGAAGCGCTGCTCTTTGTTGACGACAAGGTTGTGAACGATATTCAGATCTTCGGCTTCGGCTTGCTTGACCAAGGCGCCGCGATCGTCTTTGTAAGTCCCGCCGTAGTTTTGGTGCGCGTGAAGATCGGCGCTCACCCATTCGCCGTCGCGTGGATCGAGCCGCGCGAGTTTTCTTAATTTGATTTCTGGATCGGCATGGCTCTTATTCGTGTCCACGGTCAGGCGTTGCGGCTGATAAGCGTATCCGTGGCTCACTTCGACCGTGATGAGGCCGAGCGGAACGCTAACTTCGCCGCCGCCCTCAAAATAGTGGCGTTCGAAGGGGCGCTCGCTGCGATCAAAGCCGTCGTCCGCATGAATCCAGGCATCATCGGGCGCGTAGAAGCGGCCCGACGAGTCCGTGACGGAAATACGTGCCGGCACATCCGAATCCGATTCGTCCTTAGCCAAGACTGTGAGGGACTTGCGAGGATGCAGATATTTGCGATCCTCGACAATTAGCCCCGAGCGAGTTCCACCCATAGCGTCTTGGATTTCTATTTTTGTGTTGCCTTCGCGATTCGAAACGAACGCGATCAACCTGCCGTCAGGCGACCAACGCACGCCGGTTTCATCCCAGTCAGCGTAAGAAATTGGGAATGCATCGCCTCCACTTGCAGGCATCAGCCATAGGCTGTGCCACTGCCTGCCGAGATATGAGCTGTAAACCATACGTGAGCCATCGGGCGAAAAATCGGGGCGCGCTTTCCAATTCGTTTCCTCATAGTGAACTTCACGCGCCTCGGTGCCGGGTTCTGCTTTCATGCGCCAGAATCCGCCGGTGCCGTGAATGTGTCCACGATTCGAAACGAAAAGAATTTCCCGGCCATCGCGCGTCCAGACCGGGCTGATTTCCATGTCGTAGGCACTGTAGTAGTAGCGAGGCAGGTCGCTTTTTGTTTCGCCGCTGAGTCGAACGGCATTCACCAGTTTTCCGCCAACGACGTCCGCGCGAAAAATGTGAAAGCGTTTGTTGTACTCCGTCGAAACGAAGACGATGCGTTTTCCGTCGGGCGACCAGCGCGGTTCCAGGTTCACGGCGCCGCCGGTTGTGAGTTGCGTCGTTCTTCCGCTGGCCACATCGAGCAGCCACAATTCCATCGCGTCTTTTTGGTAGGACGTGTAAAGGATACTTTT
>WNFS01004267.1_pt1 | contig 10895 bp, 9 predicted proteins | sample 5400141 | NCBI WGS metagenome assembly WNFS01 (sample SAMN13153358, study PRJNA577476) | soil metagenome | isolation source: 60 cm saprolite under Madrone tree | place: USA:California | collected 2016-06-14 | reverse complement strand
CTCCAACGCGATCCGGCGGCGGCCGGCTCCTCCTATGTGTCCCTCTACACGGTCACCCGCGATTTCCCAGCGGGCGATCCGTCCGCGCCATTCGCTCTGAACGCGCAGTTCGAGGACCTCCCACACGCCGACGTCTTGAACGGTGTCGTGCTCGGGGCCGGCGACCCGCTCCGCCTGCCGTCCGCGCGGGACATTCGACTCGTGTTGACGCCCGTCGGATCGCCGGATCCGGCGCTCGACTACTGGGGATCGCAGCAGGCTCGCCGGGGCTCCCCGGTGAGCGTTTACGTGCGCGCGCCGTCGGGTGACGAGCGGAACCTGCTGATCCCATCGATCGACGGGCCGGAGATTCAGGCGATCTTCCTGCAGCCCGATCCGCCACAGAATCCGAGTCTCTTTGCCCAAATGGCCATGGCGGGCCTGCGCCACGAGGTCCCGGCGGATCTCGCCAGCCGCCTCGCCGGCCACCTCCACCTCGCCCACGACGGCTTGACCTTCTCCGCGCCGGCGGGACGCCGCCTGGTGATCGGCGCCTCGCCCGCGCTGCGGTGCACGCTCAATCCCGACCGTTCGTCCATCACCTTCGGCTCGAAGAGCGATCTCACGCGCCACTGGCTCGTGGCCATCCGCCTCACGCTCGACCGCGACTGGACCTGGAACGGCCTCGCTCCTGCTGCCTTCGAGGTGAAGCGCGACGGCGTCACCATCGGCCGGATCATCCTGCCCCGGACGGTCAATCCGGCTGTGGGACCGGCGCCGGATCGGGATCACACGGAGCTGCTGTTCCTCGATGCCTACGATGCCAAGCCCAGCGCTCCCGGCTTCCCGAGCGAAAGCCACCTGGAATACGCCTTGGCGCCGAACTTCACGGATGCTCCGGTGAACGTCGACGCACGCGCACCGTGGCGGCTCACCCTGCCCATCACCACGCCCCCGACGCAAACGCCCAGAGTCGTCTCGGCGGGCCTCGCGTCGAGCGACTATTCCCACGATCCCCACTACCGCTCCACCGGGGAGCGGCGGCGCATGCTGTACTTCGAGTTCGACCGTCAGCCCGACGACGATCACGACGCGTATTTCGCCCGCGTGGTGGCCTATGGTCCCGACCCCATGCTCACGGGCGACGCGACACTTCCGGAGCCGAGGGAGGGGCCGCTTCCCGTCGATCCCGAGCTGATTCGGGTCGTCACCACCGACAGCTCGAACGATCGCGCGGGGCTGGATGCCATGCAGGCCCTGATCGCCGGGCCCGACCGGACCCGCTACCTGCTGCCCTTGCCGCCGGGCCTGGATGACGAGTCCGCCGAGCTCTTCGGCTTCTTCGTCTACGAGCTCCGCGTCGGTCACGACGACTCGCGCTGGTGCACGGCGCAGGGGCGCTTCGGCCTGCCCCTGCGCGTCGCCGGCGCGCAGCACCCGTCGCCGCCCCTGCGCTGCTCCGTCTCACGGACCGACGACGCCGTGTTCGTCACCGCTCCCTTCGCCGCTCCCGTGTTCGACGGGCAGAACATCCGCGCGTTCCCACCGCGGACGACACTCCAGGCGCTTCTCTACGCGCAGGTCATGCAGGCCGACGGAGCGGCGTGGCGGAACGTCCTGCTCGCCACCGGGGCCGCCGCGCTCCCTCGCCGCCAGGAGGCTCACCTGGATCTCCGCTTCGTCCAGGGCGTGACGACGTTTCCCCAGGATGAGATCCTGCGCCGGCTCCGCATTCTCGGCCTGCCCCTCGATGCCGCGCTCAGCGTGGTCGCGGTCGAGCTGCTGCCGGAGCCGAACAGCCCCACGAGAGACCCGCTCACGGCGGAGCTCGGGGAGGTTCGCATCTACCGGGCTTCGCCCCTCACTCCCGTCCCGGAGATCTGCCCGCCACCGGCGCCGTGAGGTTCGTCGGTCACCGCGCGGCGAACCAGCGGGTCAGGCAGTCGCGCCACGAGCGCCGTGCCGGCGCGAACCTGATAGCCGACGAGCCCGCCTCGACCGAGCGCCAGTAGTGGATCCGCCGGTCAGGGGATGGTCGCGATGACTCCCGCCCCGCCGCTGCCCTTGCGATACGTGACCGCGACGTGCGCGCCGGCAGAGGGCCGCCGGCCGCGTTGCCCGTCGCCTAAGCGCAGAGGATAGGCAACATGAACGCCCTCCGGAGGCGGTCGCCGCGTCCGCGGGCCCGGTCAGCGTGACATAAGGTGCCAGACTCGGACGCCGGCCGGCACAAGAGCCGACGGCACAGCTCGCCAACGCGGCCGACGAGGCGGGGCTGTCCTACACGATGGAGTGGCTCCAGCGGCACGACGCCTACGACCCGCCGCCGGTCGTGATCGCGAAGGGGCTCTCGAAGCGGCCCTGACCGGACCCACCCTCTCCCCTCTGGGGAGAGGGCAGGGTGAAGGGGCCCGGCTCAGCTGCGCTCGGAGCCCACCACCGACACGAACGACACGCACTCGCCCGGCGCCCCGCCGAGGTTGTGCGTGAGCGCGAGCTTGCGGCCGCGCGCGATGCTGGCTATCTGGCGCTTGCCCGCCTCCCCGCGGAGCTGCAGCCACGCCTCGAAGAGCATGCGCAGCCCGGAGGCCCCGATCGGGTGGCCGAAGGACTTGAGCCCGCCGTCCGGGTTCACCGCCAGCTCGCCCTCGAGGTCGAAAGTGCCGTTGAGCACCTCCTTCCACGCGGTGCCCCGCGCCGCGAAGCCGAGGTCTTCCATCAGCACGAGCTCGGTGGGCGTGAAGCAGTCGTGCACCTCCGCCATCGCCAGCTCGGCGCGCGGGTCCTTGATCCCGGCCTGCGCGTAGGCGTCCGCGGCGGAGGCCACCACCTCGGGGAAGGTCGTGTAGTCGTAGTCGGGATCGATCGGGCCGGTGGCCGGCCCCGCGATGAACGAGAGCGCCTTCACGAAGAGCGGCTTGTCGGTGTACTTGTACGCGTCCTCGGCGCGCACGATGACCGCGGCGGCCGAGCCGTCGGACACGCCCGAGCAGTCGAAGATGCCGAGCGCCCCCGCCACCTGCGGAGAGCAGGCGATGACGTCCTTCGCCACCTCTTTGCGGAACTGCGCGCGGGAGTTGAGCGCCCCGTTCTTGTGGTTCTTCCAGGCGATTCGCGTCATCGCCTCCTTGAAGGTGGCCTCGTCCACCCCGTACTTCTTGGCGTAGGCGGGCGCGAGCAGGCTGAACGTGGCGGGCGCGGTGAGGCCCGCGCGCGTGCCGTCCTCGGGCGCGCCGATGCTCGGCAGGCCCGAGATACCCGAGTCCTTCAGCTTCTCCACGCCGATGGCCATCGCCATGTCGTAGGCGCCGCAGGCCACCGCATAGCAGGCGTTGCGGAAGGCCTCGGAGCCGGTGGCGCAGTAGTTCTCGAGCCGGCTCACCGGCTTATAGTTGAGCTTGAGGGGGCGCGAGAGCGTGAGCCCGCTCTGCCCGGAGAAGAGGGTGCCGAGCCAGAAGGCGTCCACCGCGTCGATCGGCACGTTGGCCGAGTTGAGCGCGTCCTGAGAGGACTCCACGAGGAGATCGCTCACGCTCTTGTCCCAGCGCTCGCCGAAGCTGGTGCAGCCCATTCCGACGATCGCCACGCGGTCCCGGATCCCGTTGCTGGCCATGGTGAAGCCTCCTCTCGACTACGCGCCCCGGAGGGGTCGCGCCTTCCAGAAGTAGTTGTGCACGTCGTGAGCGGTCATGAGCCGGCGGAACGTCATCTCGACCCGGTTGCCAATCTTCACCGCGGCGGGGTCCACGTCGGTGAGCTCGCAGGTGAAGCGGCCCCCACCCTCGAAGTCGAGCACGCCCACCACCACGGGCGGCGAGAGCGAATAGGCGAGCCGGTCCACCGTGCAGGTCGCGATGGTCGCGGGCACGTCCGCCATGCGCTCGGGGATCATGCGGTCCACCGCGTGGCACTTGAGACACACGCGCGTGGGCGGCAGGTGCCGGGTGCCACACGCCTGGCACCGGCTCCCCGTGAAGCCGAACTTCCAGCTCTCGGCCCGGAAGGAAGGGGGCGCGGCGGGTGCCTGCGGGTCGGGCCGGCGCGGCGGCTCGCGTTTGAGGAAGCCGCGCCAGGTGAGGAAGGTCGCGTAGGACACCTTCCCGCCCGCCGCCGCCTGAGCGGCCACCGGCACCGCCTGCCGGCCCCTCGCGAGCTCGGCGGTCGCCCGCCAGATCGTCACGTCGCACCCGTCGGCCAGGGAGACGAGCATGATGAGGTCGTCGGCCTGGGCCCGATCGAGCGCGTCCGCCAGGAGCAACCCCGCGTGGGCCGCACCGGTGTTGCCCACCGAGCCGGTGAGATCGTCGCCGAGCGCCGTGGGCTTCGCGCCCGCCGCCGCGGCCGCGCGCTTGTTCGCGCGCCCGTGCGGTCCCGCCACGAGCACGGACGCCAGCTCGGAACCGGTGATGCCGACCTCCTTCAGCGCGCTCGCGATGGCGGCCTCCGCGAGCGGCCCGTAGGCGTGCTCGCCGAAGCGCTCCTCCCACTGTCGCGAGGCCGGGTCGCCGGGCACCCGCCAGCGCTCGAGGAATTCGGCGGTGACCGACGCCGCGGCGACCGGCTCGGCCAGCACCGGGGTATCGGCGTCGCCCGCGCCAAGCAGGAAGGCCGCCGCCGCGTCGCCGCCCTCGCGCTCATCGGCGCCGCCCGGGAGGCCGGTCCGGATATCCGACAGCACGGCCAGCGTCGGCCGCCCCGCGTCTGTCGCGGCGCGCAGCGCGCCCGCGGCCGAGCGGATCGAGCCGAGCATGTCGAAGGCCATGGCCGACTCGTCGAGGGCGAGCGCGGCATGGATGGCGGTGGCGTTGGTCTTGTCGAGATAGGCGGGGGCGGCGGTCGCGAAGTAGACCGCGACCGGCGCGAGGCGCGGGGCCCCGCGCAGGGCGGCGCGCGCCGCCTCCACGCCCATGGAGGTCGTGTCCTCGTCGTAGGAGGCCACGACCCGGGTGCCCTTCCCACCTGACGTTCCGAGAGCGTCGCCGATGGCCTTCCGGTCGAGGCGGAAATACGGGAGATAGGCGCCGTAGGCGACGATGCCGTTCATGTGGGATCGAACCTACCACAGGTGTCGGGCGGCGGCGATCCTGGCTGCCCGGGCCACTCAGTCTCTGGCCTGATCGGGATCCGTCCTCAAGGGCGATCGGGCACGCGCCACAAGAAGACGTGGTTACTGATTTCGCGGACCGTGAGGGTGAGAGTCCGTTCGGGCACCCAGTCGCCGATACCGTAGCGGTGGGACACGATACGGGTGCCGGGTCTTAGCTGGCTCGTGAGCTTCGGACGGAGCCGCGCGTTCAGCTCCGGCGATAGAAAGAGCGTGACCACCGTCGCGCTCTGGATATCGGCGTCAAACAGGTCCTCGACGCGGAACGTCACGCGGTCGGCGACACCGGCTCGGGCGGCGTTCGCCTGAGCCTCCCGGATACGTTGGGGATCGAGGTCCACTCCCACTCCCCGCGCCCCGAATTCCTTGGCGGCCGCGATGACGATGCGGCCGTCGCCGCAACCGAGGTCGTAGACGACGTCGTCGCGCGTGACGCCCGCTAGAGTGAGCATGGCGTTCACGATCGAGAGATCGGTCGCGACGAAGATCACGTCGAGCTTGACGGGCCCCGCGGGCTCCCCGACTCCGCCCGAGGGCACCCCGGCGGCGCACCCGGACAGCGCGGCTGTCGTCAGGACCGGCCCGAGCAGGCGGATCATTCGCCGGTTCACGGCACGAGTGTACGCGGCTGCGGAAGGGAACACAGCCAGCGCAGGTGGGCGCGCGCCTCCGCGATCTGGGTAGAGCGCGCTCGAGAGCGCGTCGAAATAGGTGACCGGCGTCGGACTCGTGCCGAAGAAGATCACTGACGAGCCGAGGATCTGTGGAGGATCGGGCTTCAGAAAACGTGCTAGCATCCCCGCGCAAATGGGTCGCGCGATCGATCGAGGATTCCGCTGCGGCAACGGGAGGTGCTCGTGAGGCACATTGGACGTCGTCTGCTGAGCACGCGGGCCGGCTATGTGCCGGTGATCCTCGCTCTCTTCTGGAGCCTCCTCGGGCCGCCCGCGGCTGCGTGGGCGCAGCAGGCAGAGAGTCCGGTTCGGCTCGGGTTTCTGCCACTGGGATCACCGTCCAACGCCTACGACCGCTCGGCCGTCGAGGCATTCCGACAGGGCTTGCGCGAAGCCGGGCTGGTCGAGAACCGCCACGTGATCGTCGATCTTGTCTGGATCGCCAACGATTCCGACTACGGCCCCGCCGTGAGCGATTTGGTAGAGCGCGGCGCCAGAGTCCTGGTGCCGGCGGGCTCGAGCGCGTCGGCGGCGGCGAAGCGTCATACCTCGACGATTCCCATCGTATTCGTCAACGTGGGAAACCCGGTCGGCATTGGACTCGTGGATAGCCTTTCGCGGCCCGGTCGTAACGCCACCGGGTTCAGCGATGTGCTGGCCGACCTGAGCGGCAAATGGGTCGAACTGGCCAGGGACCTCGGCAGGCCGCAAGGCCCGATCGACTACGTGTGGTATACGGGCTGGCCGGACGGCAAGAACAGGCTTCAGTCGAGCGAACGCGCGGCGCAATCGCTCGGAGTCAAGCTTCGAGCACGAGGTCTCGGCGGCGCCGCCGAGGTGAACGATGTCATGGCGGCCACGAAGAAGGGTGGCGCGGTAACGCTCATCGTTCAACCAAGCCCGTTCACGTACCGGGAGCGGGACCGTCTCATCGAGTCGGCGATGAATCAGGGGCTCGGGACTATCTTCGGATGGCCGGCGGCCGCACGGGAGGGCGCGCTGGTTGCTTATGGCCCCGACTACGCGCACTTGTACTACCGGGCCGCGTCGTACGTGGCGCGGATCATCAGGGGAACGAAGCCAGCCGACCTGCCCGTTCAGGAGCCCACGAAATTCGAGCTGGTCATCAACATGAAGACGGCGAAGACACTCGGCCTGACGGTTCCTCAGGCCCTGCTGAGCAGGGCGGACGAAGTGATCCAGTAATGGATCGGAGAGAGGATAGGCAACATGAACGCCCTCCGGAGGCGGTCGCCGCGTGACATAACGTCCCAGACTCGGACGCCGGCCGGCCCAAGAGCCGACGGCACAGGCGGGCGACGTGGAGCTCTTCTCGGTGCCCGGCAGCCTCGAGATCCCGCTGATGGCCCGCAACCTCGCCCGGGCCGGTCGCTACGCGGCGGTCTGCGCGAGCGGCCTCGTCGTTGACGGCGGCATCTACCGGCACGACTTCGTGGCGCAGGCGGTGCTACAGGGGATCGTGCAGACCTCGCTGGAGACCGACGTCCCGGTGCTGTCCGCCGTGCTCACGCCCCATCACTTCCACGAGCACGCGGTCCACGAGGAGTTCTTCAAGCAGCACATGGCCACCAAGGGCCGAGAGCTGGCCGAGGCCTGCGTGGCCATCATCGGCCAGCTCGCCGCGGTGGCGTGAGGCGCGGAATCAGGGCTCGGCGGCGAAGACTGGGCGCATGAAGCTGCGCTCGAAGCTGAGGATGCACCGCGTCTCCTCGGCCAGACGCCACGCCTCCTTCGCGACTTCGTCGTCCCGCACCGCCGTCCGGTAGCGCTCGTACTCCGCCAGCGACGGAAAGCTGAACAGGTGCACCGCGATGTTGTTCGGCCCCTCGTGCGGCAGGAAGGCGCCGTGGTGTACGCCTCCGTACTTCGCGGCCAGGGGAAGGATCATACGGCTGTAGCGCTCGAACGCCTCTATCTGGTAGGGGTCGATCGTGTAGCGGAGGTAGCACGTGATCATCGCAGTTCCTCCTGTCCGGTGCTGCCAGTCGTCGGACCGCGCGATCTTCGCCCGCTGACCATGCCGGGTCGAGATGCGCCGGCATTTTTCACTTGACGGTCTCGGCACGGCTCGCCGGCGATTGTCTGTGGGCTCTCGGCAAGTGGCAGCCAAGCGCGCCAGACGCGGCCGTGGGGCGTGTTCGGCGTCGCAGCAGTGAAAAATCATCAGACCGCGTGCGCTCGCCGAACATGAGCGCTCTCCGGCCTCGCGAAACTCGAGGTGTAGAGTCCTTCCACTGAAGGAGGGCTCGCCATGTCGATCGTCTCGCAACCCGTGCCCGCCCCGCCGCATCCATTCGCCGACCTGGACCGTCTCGGCGACGAGATCGCCGAGCTGTCCGCGCACCTCGACGCCGCGACCGCCCGCCTGCTGGCCCTCATCCGCGAGTTCGACGCGCGCGGCGGCTGGAACAGCGGCTTCTCCTCCTGCGCCGCCTGGCTCGGCTGGCGCGTGGGCCTCGACCTCGGGGCCGCCCGCGAGCGGGTGCGGTCGCCCGCGCCCTCGGCACGTTGCCGCGCCTGGCCGAGGCGCTGGCCTGCGGAGAGCTCTCTTACGCCAAGGTCCGCGCCCTGACCCGCGTGGCCACGCCTGCGACCGAAGCGCGGTTGCTCGCGGTCGGGCGAGCGGGCACCGCGGCGCACATCGAGCGCATCGTGCGGGGCTAGCGACGTGTGGACCGGCAGGCCGAGGCCCGGAAGGCGACGCGGCAGCACGCAGACCGGGGGCTGCACCTGTACGAGGACGAGGATGGCACGGTGGTCGTCCGCGGCCGGCTGGCCCCCGAGGTCGGCGCCTTGCTGATCAGGGCGCTCGACGCCGCCCGCGAAACGCTCTACCAGCGGACGCGCCTCAACCCCGGCGCGACCGTAGCGGATCCCATCATGGCGCCCCCGACCCGAGCCCAGCAGCAGGCCGACGCGCTGGCCCTGCTGGCCGAGACGGCGCTGCATCACGAGATCGACCCCGGCGCCCCGGGCGAGCGCTACCAGGTCGTGGTCCATGTGGACGCCGCGGTGCTGGCGGATCCCGAGCAACCCGGCCAATCCGTGCTGGAAGAAGGGAGCCACGTTTCCGCGGAAACGTCCCGGCGCCTGGCCTGCGACGCGAGCCGGGTTGTCATGCGGCACGACGACGAGGGCCGGCTGCCGGAAGTGGGAGCCCGGACCCGGACGATTCCGCCGGCGCTGCGACGGGCGCTGCTCCATCGGGACCGGAGCTGTCGCTTTCCGGGCTGTCACGTACGGGTTGGACAAGGCCATCACGTGCGTCACTGGGCGCAGGGCGGCCCCACCACGCTCGGCAACCTCGTCCTGCTATGCCGCCGCCATCACCACGCAGTACACGAAGAGGGTTATCGGGTCTCTCGAGGATCCGACGGCACGCTCGACTTCCGACGGCCGGATGGCCGGCGGCTACCGGAGGTGCCGCCGACAGCCCCCGTGCCCGCGGATCCGATTCATACGCTGCACGCGCAGCATGCCGCGCTGGGACTTCGGCTCCACGCGCGGACGGCGTGCCCCGGCTGGCTGGGCGAGCGGCTCGACGTCGGCTGGGCGCTCGACGTCCTGCATCCGCGGGCCGTCGGGCCCCCGGCCCGACCTTTACGGAATCAGGCGATCGCGCTAGGCACGCGTCATCTCGAAGAGGAACCATGCGCGTCTCTGCCCCTCGTCGATCCAGTTCTCCAGCAAGCTGGCCGTCGCCACGTCTCCCGCTTCATCGCATAGATCGTGCGCACTGCGCATGCTCAGGACCAGCGCCTTGTTGTCCTCCCACAATTCGCTGAGCATGTCCTTCGGCGTGACGTAGTCGGCGTCATTGTCGGCGATCCGCTTCACCCTGGCGATGTGGCCGATGGACCGCAGCGTCGTTCCTCCGATCTTCCTCACCCGTTCGGCGATGTCATCGGTCATCCCGAACAGCTGGTCTCCATGCTCATCGAGAAGGAGGTGGTAGTCACGGAAGTGGGGGCCACTCATATGCCAGTGGAAGTTCTTTGTCTTGACATAGACCGCGAACACGTCAGCCACCAGCGCGGTAAGTGCACCCGCGATATCCTTTACCGCGTCCGGGGCGATATCGGTATGCGGTGTGAGGCTAGCCTCGCGACGTGCGACCAACTCCGGCCTAGTTGCCTTGGACATATTTTCCCCCTGTTGCGTTGGACGGTGTTGGACTTGTTGGACTTGGCACCCCTACCGGCGAGGAAGTCGATCGCGGGCGTCTAGTCCCATCTCCTATTCAGAGGCGATCATCCACGGGCGGGGCAGCGTCGCCGAAGATTCTCGCAAGAATGTGCAAAGCCCGGCGCCACCCCGAGAGGCCGGGCCGACCACTCCCGACCGTGCTAGCCTCCCAGGCGGATCCCACACCCGACAGGAGGCGACCCGCCATGGACTACCGCGACTACCAGCACCTCATGTTCGAGCGCCGGCCTAACGGGGTGGTGCTCATCACGATCAACCGACCGGAGGTGCTGAACGCCACCAACGACCGGTTGCACTGGGAGCTGACCCAGGTCTGGCTCACCCTGGACGCCGACGAGAGCGCGCGCGTCGCGGTGGTGACCGGCGCGGGCCGCGCGTTCTCGGCGGGCGGCGACCTGGACATGGTGGAGGCCAACAGCCGCGACCCGAAGCGCATGGGGCGCACGCTGCGGGAGGCCTCCGACATCGTCTACAACATGATCAACCTCGACAAGCCGGTGATCTCGGCCATCAACGGGGTAGCGGTGGGCGCGGGCCTGGTGGTGGCGCTCCTGTCCGACATCAGCATCATCTCGGAGACCGCGCGCTTCACCGACGGTCACACGCGCCTCGGCGTGGTGGCGGGCGATCACGCCGCGATCGTGTGGCCGCTCCTCTGCGGCATGGCCAAGGCGAAGTACTACCTGCTCACCAGCGACTTCATCGACGGCCGCGAGGCCGAGCGCATCGGCTTGGTGAGCCTGTGCGTCCCGCCGGCCGAGCTGCTCCCCAAGGCCTTCGAGGTGGCCGACAAGCTCGCGACCGGGGCCCAGCAGGCCATCCGCTGGACCAAGCGCTCGCTGAACAACTGGCTGCGCATGGCCGGGCCCATCTTCGATCAGTCCATCGCGCTCGAGATGCTCACCTTCATG
>WNFS01013299.1_pt1 | contig 10896 bp, 12 predicted proteins | sample 5400141 | NCBI WGS metagenome assembly WNFS01 (sample SAMN13153358, study PRJNA577476) | soil metagenome | isolation source: 60 cm saprolite under Madrone tree | place: USA:California | collected 2016-06-14 | reverse complement strand
ATTCGATTACGGCGTAGCCGCCGAACTGTTCATGGCCAGGCGCAAGGGCGGGGCACGGCAGCCGCTGAGTTATCGCCGCTTTGCGACCGCAGCGGAGGCGATCCGGTTCGCCATCGAGGAACTTCCGGCCGTGCGCGCGCTGGGCGCCTGGATGCAGGTCGGTGACGAACGTTTCGATGGCGACGACATTCAACGCCTTTACGAGAGCGACGATTTCCCACTGCAACGGCGTCTGTCGGACTGATTGCGAGCGGGCAGCGAGTTGGCATGGCATTTAAGTGCCAAGCTATCTTCGCCCGCCCTATGCTGGACTCGGGGCGGTAATAATCAGTTTGATTTGCCGCAGAACGTGCAAAGGAGCAGTTTCTTGGTTTCACCGCTGCTGACCTTGCTCATCTTGAACTTTCCGACAAGAACAAGTCGTAACAGGCATAGCCTGTAGGCCCAAACGAGGTACCGCGATCTTGGAGGTCAAGCACGCGCTGGCGCGAACGGCGGCAGCGCGCTCGCCTCATCAATTATCAAGGAAACTTCTGAGAATCCTTGACCGGCTTGGGTGCTTCAGCTTCCTTAGCGCTTTCGCTTCGATCTGGCGGATGCGCTCTCGCGTCACCGAGAACTGCAGGCCCACCTCTTCCAGCGTGTGGTCCTTGTTCATGCCGATGCCGAAGCGCATGCGGATTATACGCTCCTCGCGCGGCGTGAGCGAGGCAAGCGTGCGCGTCGTAGTCTCGCGCAGGTTCGACTGAATCGCGGCGTCGATGGGCAGGATCGCGTTCTTGTCCTCGATGAAATCGCCGAGGTGGGAACCCTCCTCGTCGCCGATCGGCGTTTCCAGCGACAGCGGCTCCCTAACGATCTTGAGCACCTTGCGCACCTTCTCGAGCGGCATCCCAAGCTTTTCGGCAAGCTCCTCGGGCGTGGGCTCGCGGCCAATCTCGTTGAGCAGCTGGCGCGAGGTGCGCACGACCTTGGAGATTGCCTCCACCATATGCACGGGGATGCGAATGGTGCGCGCCTGGTCGTAGACGGAGCGCGTGATCGCCTGCCGGATCCACCACGTAGCATATGTTGAGAACTTGTAGCCGCGCCGGTACTCGAACTTATCGACCGCCTTCATTAGCCCGATATTGCCTTCCTGGATCAGGTCGAGGAACTGCGGGCCGCGGTTGGTGTATTTCTTGGCGATCGAGATGACGAGGCGCAGATTCGCCTCCACCATCTCCTTCTTCGCCTGGTGGGCCTCGCGCTCGCCCTTCTGCACCATCTGCACGATCTTGCGGAACTCGCCAATCTCGAGTCCAGTCTCGCCTGCGAGCATCTGGATGTCGTGGCGGTGCTGTTTGACCTTGTCCTTGTCTTTGGCGACGAGGCTCTTCCAGCCCTTCGCGCTCAGCTTGGACACCCGATTGAGCCAGTACGGATCGAGTTCCGAGCCCTGGTAATTCTTGAAAAAATCCTCGCGCGCGACGCCGTGGCTTTGGGCTAGTCGCATCAGGCGGCCCTCGTAGCCGATGAGGCGCTTGTTGATGTCGTAGAGCTGCTCGACCAGCGCGTCGATGCGCGCCTGATTGAGCCGCAGCGACTTCACCTCGCTGATGATCTCGTTCTTGAGCTTCTTGTAGCGGCGCTCCTGCGCGGGCGAGAGCGAATCGTTGCGCAGCTTGTTCTGGATGTCCTGGTCCTGCAGGCGGCGCAGCCGCTTGTAGGCATCGGCGATATTGTCGAAGGTCTCGACCACCTTTGGCTTGAGCTCGGCCTCGATGGCGGCAAGCGAGAGCGAGTTCTCCATATCGTCATCGTCGAAATCGCCTTCGCCGGGCGCGGCCTCGCCGCCGTCCCCTTCCTCGCCGTTGGCACGCTCGGGCGCCCCCTTGAACGGGGTCGCGCCCGCGGGCGCGGCCGGCGGTGCCGGCGTCTGCGCCAGCACCGGCCCACCGGGAACGGGCGGCGCGCCGGGCGCCGCCACGATCGGCTGGCCGTCGGGGCCGATCACCGGCGCCGGCATGGGCTTGGCGTCAGGGCCGGCATAGGTCGCTTCGAGATCGATAATGTCGCGCAACAAGATCTTTCCCTCGTTGAGTTCGTCGCGCCAAATGATGATGGCCTGGAAGGTGAGCGGGCTCTCGCACAGCCCGGCGATCATCGCTTCGCGGCCGGCCTCGATGCGCTTGGCGATCGCGATCTCGCCCTCGCGTGAAAGTAACTCGATCGATCCCATCGTGCGCAGATACATTCGCACCGGATCATCCGTGCGCTCGGTCGGCTCCTTGGCCTCGGACTTGGCCGGGACCTTCTGCTGGATCTCGACCAGCTCGCCGCCCTCGCTCTCGGCCTCTTCGTCTGCCTCCCGGCACGGCTCCTCCCCCTCTTCGCTCGGCTCCTCTCTCTTTTCGCTCGCCTGCTCGGTCTCGACCACGTTGACTCCCATCTCGTTGAACATGCCCAGCACGTCCTCGATCTGCTCGGAACTGACCTCCGGCAGTCTAACGGGGACCTAGATGGCCCAGCGAAATCGGTCGTTGCCGCGCGCCGTTGATATACGTCTCGCGCACTGAGATTTCGTGCACCTCGCCGCAGTGTGGGCATTTGACGTCGAGCGTTGCCCTCCAAGCGGCTCGAAGACTTTGCACATCGGTCTCGATGCCGGTGGGCGCTTGCTGGTGTGTTGTCGGACAGGTGAAAAATAGGGAGGTCATCTGCGGCTCCTTTCCTTGTACAGGCGGGAGCGCGACTGGTCTCTCAGCCACCGGCGCCTGACTCAGGGCCGCTGTCGGTGATGAATGAAGGCTACGCCTGATTCAGAGCCGAGTCTCTCGGAAAGCGCACTTACGCGGTCACCTATGCTTTAACTGCGCCGGCCTTTGAGAAGTCTATCACGTTCCCATCTTCGTCACGTCAAGCTTGGCGTCCTTCAAAACCGCGAGCCGGAGCTGCCAGCTAACCGCCGCCATGTTGGCTTCCTCGTCGAGGATCATCTTGCGAACCTGCTGCCAGTGCCGACGTTGCTCGCGCTCCTTGACTCGGCTGAGTTATCGCATCGGGCTGATTCTTGGCGCGGCGGAAGATCTCCAAAGGAGATCCCTGGCCAGGATCGACGACGATGAAGAACCCGGTGTCGTCTTCCTCGTGGGCGAACATGGCAACGAAAAGCTCGTCTGCGCGCGGAATTGCCGTTAGACGCTGGAGCTGCCGTATCTCACTCCGCCAGATGTCCTCGATGTCAGGATCGGCGCCGGTGCGCGCCCAGAATTTGACGAGGACTTCTCTTCCGTCGGGCGCGCGTGCCCTGCTCACTTCCGGCCGACCGGACGCGACATCGCCTGCAACGAGCACGGCTTCGTCAAGCTTGTACCCGTCCAGGAAACGCTTTCCCCTATTACAGCGCCAGCAGTTTACGGCTGCCGACTTTCGCGTCAGCTCGTGAGCACCGGCATCTTATGCAGAAAGGCGTCGTCGTCGATCTGCTTGACGAGGAAATCCGCCACGTCGGCGCGCGAGATGAACCCGCATGTCCACCCGCGCGGATCGACCAACGCGCGATAGGTGTTCGTCTTCGGCCCATCGGTCAGGATCACGGGACGCACGATCACCCAGTCGAGCTTGCTCCCGCGGACGATGCGTTCCTGCACGTCCTTGTCGTCATAGACGCGCCCCAGCAGCAGATGAAACGCTACGCTATAAAGAAACCCGCCGCGGGCGCGACTGTCGCCCGCCCCGAAGCCCGTCACGCAGATCAACCGCTTGACTTGAGCCTCCTCCATCGCGGTGACGAGCACTCGCGTCGCTTTGGAGAAAAACTGCGTCGGCTTGAGAATGATTTCGGGCCCGGCCGAAACGCCGAGCGACTGGGTGACGACATCGACTCCGGTCAGCGCGCGCTTCACCGTGGCCATCTCGAGGGCGTCGCCGGCCATTTTTTCGAGCTCGGGGTGGACAACAGGAATTCTCCGCGCTGACCGCGCTAGCGCACGCACCGAATGCCCCGCCTCGAGGGCGGCCTTCACAGTCTCAAGGCCGATGCCTCTGCTGGCGCCGATGATCAGGACTGTGGCCACGGCGTCATGCTCCCGCTCGGACCCGCCCGGCTCACTGTCATGGTGCGATGCAGCCAGCCCCCCGCAAGATGGGCGGTCCCGACGCTTTTGGAGCGAAGCGGACATGTCGCGAGCGTCGGGAGCCTGTATCCCCTCACCTCGGTACCACAGACTTCCTCAACAGCCTCGTTCCTCTTTCGACCCCAAAATGATCCGCGCGCCCTGGCGCATTTCCAAGTGTGCATCCGGATAAACGAATCCCGCCATCTGCGGGGTGAACAAGCGATTGTGCTAGAGGCAAAGAAATTGAAGAGAATCTTCATCGGCATAGAACGGGATAATTAATACATTGATGTCCCGCGAGTATGATCCGGGCCGTAATCGTCCGCGCCGTTGATGGAGAGGAGTTTTGACAGCCGGATGCGCGCACGATGGACCCGGCTCTTGACCGTTCCCACCGCGCAGTCGCAGATGGCGGCGGCCTCCTCGCAAGAGAAGCCCGATGCCCCGACGAGGATCAGCGCTTCCCGCTGATGCGGCGGCAACTTGGTGAGTGCCGCGCGGAATTCATCGAACTCCAGTCGGCTGTGCTGTTCGGGATGTGATTTCAGGCTGTCGGCATAGGTACCGTCCGTGTCTTCGACCTCGCGTCGCCGCTTGCGGTACTCGGACCGAAATAGGTTACGCAGAATCGTGAACAGCCACGCCGGCATGTTCGTGCCCGGTTGGAACGAATCGATGTTCGCCATGGCACGCAGCAGGGTTTCCTGCACCAGGTCGTCGGCATGATCCACATTGCCGCAGAGCGAGATGGCGAATGCCCGCAAATTCGGCACTGCTGCGAGCATCGCGTCACGCACGGATGATCGCATCGTCATGATCTGACCCCTTGTTGTCGAACGTCTTGGCCCCCCGACGAGACGATCAGAGCTCGCGCTATCCTTCGGCTTGGCTCTGCGACGAGGTCGTCCCGGCCTCCCCAACCTATTCGGTCTAGTCGAGCTAATCCAGCAGTTCCGTGAAACGGCAGGGAATGCCTTGACGTAGCACCTCGTCGCAAACGCGCTGAAGGATGTCGCCGATTCTTCGCTGATCCTCGCGGCTGAGGCGCCCCCCGGGCGGACGTGCGTGGGGGACTCCCCGGTTGGCAGCAAAAGAAGTTGGCGCAATACATCGAAGAGCATCTTGCCGATGAAATCCCGCTGTCCTGTTTGGCTGGGCTGGTACAGCTCAGCCCGTTCCACTTTTCCCGAGTATTCAAGCAATCGTTCGGCATCCCACCGTACCGATATCTGACGAGCCGACGCATTGAGCGTGCCAAGGCCTTGCTGGCCGAGCGCAAGCTGTCGGTGACGGAAATTGGACACGGTGTCGGTTTCAGCGAGACAAGCTCGTTTACCTCGGCCTTTCGCAAGATCACTGGCGAAACGCCTACCGAGTACCGCCGGAGCCTCGCATAAGGAACGCTCAATCTGCGGAAGGGCTGAGCGCGCTACCTCCTAACCTCGCCCGCGGCACTTCGATGCCGACCCGCTTCGGCTCGAGTGTGATCATGAACTTGAATCGTTGCATTTCGCCTTCAGCCATCGTGATTTCAGGACTAGAGTTCGTCGTTCGCCTGGCCAGCTGCTTCGTCCCTGTCAGATATTGTCGTTGGGTTTCGAGGTCTTGATCGCCGAGGTGCAGCGGTTGGGGTAAAAGTCGAAGACGGCTCAAAGCCACTCGCCTGGCCGGGCATCACAGCCGTCCACCTTCCTTTTCGACGCCGACGAGTTCGGCAATCAGAGCCCTCCCCCGACGGTATGAAAACCAAGACGCATTTCCGAGGTGCGGCCGGCCGCTGGGGGGACACACGGCCGGCCGCTGGCGTTACCCGGTGCGAGGGGTGGGGGCACCGAGAAGCCAAAACCCAAAGCATCAATCCAAAAAATATAGCTTGGCCTATATTGCTATAATGTCTCGATCTTGCGCTGAAAAAGGAGGGAACCGGGAACGCGGTTCGTTTCTCAATAGGCGCGCGATCGCCGCCCCTTCAACTGGCCGCTGGTATTGCTCGAGCAACATGAGATGTTGAGCGTGTCGCACGATGGAATCTCTTCAACGCTTCGTGACCGCGCGTCGGCCGCTGTCCGTGATAGCATCCATGCCAGTCCGGGGTTGGCGGGCTTGTTACGGGACGGGCACTAACGATAGGGAGGTGTCCCGTGAAAGCACTCGCGATCAGTCTGGTCGTCGGCGCTGCGCTGTGCGGCATCATGTCCGCGCCGGCATCGACCATGCCCATGAGCAATCTCGCGGTCGCAGCGAGCGACCTCGCGCTTGGCCAAAGCGTGCGCTATCGCTACCAGCATCGGTACCGATTGCACAATTACTACTCCGGCCCTTATTACGGCTATGGTGGGTACGGCTATGGCGGTTATGGCGGCTATGGCGGGTACGGCTATGGCGGGTACCGCTATGGACCAAGCTCATACCGCTATGGATCCGGGCTATAGCCGAGGTCTGTACGGCCGGTGGTGAGACGCGGAATAGGTGGGTCAAACACCGCGGTGGACCTGCTGTGCCGCGCCGGTGTTGGTCGCCCATGAATGACCGCAATTGTCGCAAGACCAGAAATGGCGGACGTGGTCTTCGCTCACGTGCTCCGACCATTCGGGTGCAATCAGCAAGTCCTTGCATTCGGTGCACGCCATTCCGTACGGCGAGCAATTGTCGTTCCTGGTGATCTCCATGACGCTTTCCCCGTTTTGCTGTGGTCTCTTTCATGCCGCAGGAAAAATGAAAAAATATGACGGTTCGCCTGTCAAATTGATACAAATTGAGCGTTCATTTTCGAACCCCATCGGGCTGAGATAAAACGACCTGAAGTCGCCAGTTATATGAGGTTTGGGAACCTTGAATATCTGTCTACGATCACCTCAGGCGTAGCCAGGGCGGTGGAGTAGTGCTCGCATCGACGCAGCGCCAACAGCTTGGCATCGATGATGGAGTAGCTGCGCCCCCAGCTTGATTAAGCGAAAGCTATCGGAGCACGGAGAAGCTTGAGTGAGAGACAGTCGTTGAAGAATCGGCGACTCGAAGAATTCCGGATGGCTAGGGGATAGTGTCATGGGAGTACAGAAGGTCACGAACTCGCTAAGTCACAAGAAACCGTCGAGTATGGCTCTGGCGGTCGTGATCTCAATAGTTGGCGCAGTGCTCGGAGGTGTCGCTGGAGCAATGTATCCGCCCATGATGGATTGGTTCGTGCATACGTTCTTGTGGCAGCCTTTTGGTCCGTTCGTGATACTGAAGACTGATGATGAAAAGAGCCCAGCTGGACTAACTCGGGGACACGTGCAACTGAAGAACTATCGCGATTATATTTGGGGTGACCGATGGTTTCGCAAGGAGAATAGACATTACACGTACTCGGGTTATTTGAAAAATGGACATATCATACTTGCTTATAGAACTGCGGAGTCGGATGGCAACGGATATGGTGCATACTTTCTCATGGACGTCTCGAACGATGGGACTGAGTACGTAGGGCACGCGCAGGTAAACACATGCACCCCTGAAGGACAGGTTGTAAAAGATTGCAATATGGTTCTGGTGAAGGGTTATGCGGGTAGCAAGGCTGAGGAAGACGCGTTGGCGAAGTACAAGGGGCTGCTTGGTCAAGAATGCGCACAAGTGAAATTTTTTGACGAGAGAACTAATCCGGAAATCAGCGTGCCTCCAAGAGCATGCCCTAAGGCGCTAGAGCTCCTACCCCCGCTGAGTGCTGGGAACACTGTCAGGAACTAGAACAACGTACCCGTCCGGTAGCGGCCGCCTTGCGGATTAGCTGAGGGTGTGAGTCATGTGGCTATTCATAGGAATAGTCACATGACGAACGGGCGGGTTGAGGTCATCACATCGGTTGAGCGCCGGCGGCGCTGGAGCGCGGCGGAGAAAGAGCGGCTGGTGGCGGCGTCGCTGGCGCCGGGCGCCAGCGTGTCGGCGCTCGCGCGGGAAGCGGGCATTCATCCCGGTCAGCTGTATGGCTGGCGCCGGCAGCTGCGTGCACGGCGGGGCATCGGCTTTGCGGCGGTACGGATCGCTGCGGAGCTTGCCCCTGCCGATCTGGCCGGCTGCGGCGCGATCGAGATCGCGTTTGCCAGCGGAGCGCGGATGCGGATCACGGGCGCGGTCGCCCCGGCGACGGTGACGGCGGCGGTTGCAGCGCTGGCCGAGGGTCGGCGGCGATGATCGCAATGCCGCCGGGGGTGCGCGTGTGGATTGCGACCGGCCACACCGACATGCGCCGCGGCATGAACACTCTGGCCTGCTGGTGCAGGAAGCCTTCAAGCGCGACCCGCACGGCGGCGATCTCTACGTGTTCCGCGGCAAAAGCGGCAAGCTGATCAAGATTCTGTGGCACGATGGGCTGGGCATGTCGCTCTACGCCAAGCGGCTGGAACGCGGCCGGTTCATTTGGCCGTCGGTCACGGACGGCATCGTTTCGATCTCGATGTCGCAACTCGCTTACATGCTCGAGGGCATCGATTGGCGCAATCCGGTACACACTTGGCGACCCTCGGCGGCGGGCTGAGTGCGGCGTGTTGACTCATCGCGGTAAGTTAAGCCTGCGAATCACTCGAGATTATGATTCAGTCGTCGCGTGGCGACGACAGCTGATCCCCTTCCCGACGACACCGAGGCGCTGAAGGCGGCGCTGATCGAGACGCGCGCCAAGCTCGTGGGCGCGACGGCGCTGATCGAGCACCTGCAGTTGGTGATCGCCAAGATGAAGCGCGAGAAGTTTGGTCCGCGCTCCGAGCGCAGCCAGCGGCTGATCGAGCAGATGGAGCTCGAGCTCGAAGAACTCTCCGCGACCGCGGCAGAGGACGAGACGCAGACCGAGACGACGCGCGTCCAGGTGCGGGGCTTCACGCGGCGCCGGGCGACGCGCCGCAACTTTCCCGCCGATTTGCCGCGGCGGCGGATCGTTCATCCGGCACCGACGACGTGCCCCTGCTGCGGCGGCACGAACCTGTCGAAGATCGGTGAGGATGTCACCGAGACCCTCGACGTCGTTCCGCGGCAATGGTTCGTGACGGAGCATGTGCGGGAGAAGTTCAGCTGCCGCTCCTGCGAGACTATCACGCAGCCACCGGCGCCGTTCCACGCGATCGCGCGCGGCTTTGCCGGGCCGAGCCTGCTGGCGATGATGCTGGTCGAGAAATATGCCAACCATCAGCCGCTCAACCGGCAGAGCGATAAATTTGCCTGCGAGGGGATCGAGCTCTCGGTATCGACCATGGCGGATCATGTCGGCGCCTGTGCGGCGACGCTGCGGCCGCTCTACGAGCTGATCAAGGTGCACGTGTTCGCCGCCGAGCGCATCCATGGCGACGACACCACGGTGCCGGTGCTGGCGAAGGGGAAGACCCGCACCGGACGGATTTGGACCTATGTGCGTGACGACCGTCCCTTCGGCGGGCAGGCGCCGCCCGCCGCCGTGTTCTTCTACTCGCCGGATCGCGCCGGCATCCATCCCGAGCAGCATCTCGCCGGCTATTCCGGCATCCTTCAGGCCGATGCCTATGCCGGGTTCAATGCGCTGTACGCGCCGGATCGCAAGGGCGGACCGATCACGGAAGCCGGCTGCTGGGCGCATGCGCGGCGCAAGCTGTTCGAGCTTGCCGACATCGCTGCGAAGGCGCGCAAGGGGAAGCCGACCACGATCTCGCCGATCGCGTTCGAGGCGGTTGGGAAGTTCGACGCCATCTTCGCGCTGGAGCGTTCGATCAATGGCTTGTCGCCCGAGGCGCGCGTGGCTGCGCGCCGTAAGGATATCGCGCCGCTGGTGAATGATCTCATCGATTGGATGAAACGGGAACGGGCCAAGCTCTCGCGCCACAACGAGGTGGCCAAGGCGATGGACTATATGCTCAAACGCATCGACGTGTTCACGCGCTTCCTCGAGGATGGCCGCATCTGCCTGAGCAACAATGCGGCGGAGCGCGAGTTGCGTGGAATTGCCCTTGGCCGCAAGTCATGGCTGTTCGCCGGCTCCGATCGCGGCGGCGAGCGCGCCGCGGTCATGCTGACGCTGATTCACACGGCCAAGCTCAACGACGTCGATCCCCAAGCCTGGCTCGCCGACGTGCTCGCCCGCATCAACGATCACGCCATCCACAGGCTCGAAGAGCTTCTGCCGTGGAACTGGGCAGCCGAGAGAGAGCGTCGTAAAGTGGCGGCATGAGTGCCGACACCATCGCCCGTCTCAAGATCACCCTCAACGATGTCAAGCCCGCGGTCCTGCGCTGCGTCGAGGTGCCGTTCGACATCAGGCTCGACCGGCTGCACCTGACCATCCAAGCCGCCATGGGATGGACCAACAGCCATCTCTATGAGATCCGCGCAGACGGTGTCGGATGGAGCACCCCTTATCCCGATCAGGATTGGGCCGGCGACTTCCTCGATGCACGCAAAGCCAGGCTCGGCGACGTGCTCGAAGACGTCGGAACGAAGACGCTGAAGTATCTCTATGACTTCGGGGATGGCTGGGAACACACCATCAAGGTCGAACGCCTGATCGATCCCGAGCCCGGCATCCTTTACCCACGCCTGATCAAAGCCAAGGGCCGCTGCCCGCCCGAGGACGTCGGCGGTCCCTGGGGCTATGCCGAATTCCTCGAGGCCATCGCCGATCCCAACCACGAGCGCCATCGCGAACTCAAAGAATGGTTCGCGGACGACTTCAATCCCCATGTCCTCGACGTCGATTGGCTGGCCGAGGACGTCGCCGCACTCGCCGAGCGCTGGTCGCGCCAACCCGCCGTCAAGCGCCGCCGTACCGCCTAACCCGCGGTGCTCACCGGACGGGTAC
>WNFS01004264.1_pt1 | contig 10899 bp, 11 predicted proteins | sample 5400141 | NCBI WGS metagenome assembly WNFS01 (sample SAMN13153358, study PRJNA577476) | soil metagenome | isolation source: 60 cm saprolite under Madrone tree | place: USA:California | collected 2016-06-14 | reverse complement strand
TGCTGTGGTATCAGCTCGTGGCTGCTGGTCCTGCTCGAAGAGGGTCGTCCCCTTTCTGCCCGGCACCTCTACGGGCACAATTTCGCTACGGAACACTCCGTTTGCGATCGCTTGAGTTGCTCTCTGCTGGCTTTGCAGTGCAAACTGATCCAGTTCTTCCCGGTTCAACTTATACTCTGAGCAGATATTTTCCGCCGTGACGCCCATATGACAGCTATTAAAAGCGTCCCATAAGCCATCCCGTATCATCTCATCGACCAGTTGACCATCATTCATACGATAGCCAAAGCGAGCCTTCTCCAACAGATAGGGTGCACGACTCATACTCTCCATCCCACCGGCAACGATGATCTCCGCGTCGCCCAGCTTGATGGCTTGTGCTGCCAGCATTACAGTTTTCAGGCCGCTGCCGCAGACTTTGTTAATCGTCATTGCGGGAACGTTCACAGGCAACCCGGCATTGATGGCCGCCTGGCGAGCCGGATTCTGGCCTAGTCCGGCTTGTAGGACATTGCCCATGATAACCTCATCAACCTGGCCGGGTTTGAGGTCAGCACGCTCTAATGCTGCCCGAATACAAATTTCGCCTAACTTCACCGCTGGCACTTCTGTCAATCCGCCACCATACGTGCCTATCGCAGTACGCACTGCACTCACAATAACCGCGTCTTGCAACTCTGGCATGATTCTTGCTCCTCTGCTAGGAATGACTGACCTGGGATACCCGCCGGGGCATCCCTATCCTAATTCTGTCAAACTCGTCGAACACTGTATAGAAATGGACATATTCGCCCCCGTAGGCTCAAGAGGCATTATCTATCCCCCAGACAGGGTCCCTTTGCGATCGCCTTGTAGGTTCCCCTGTCCGGAGGAACACATATGCCGTTACGCGTCCAGCGTGGTCAGGTCGCCTACGGGCTCGCCGAGTTCTCGTGCTCGGACAACGCGCCGCATAATTTTGCCGGAGCGCGTCTTGGGCAGGCTCGGTACAAAATCCAACTCGTCGGGTGTGGCGAGTGGACCAACAACCGCACGCACATGCTGTTTCAGTTCTTTTGCCAGCTCGTCAGAAGGATTAACGCCGTTCTTGAGGATCACAAAGACCTTGACGCGCTCACCTTTGATCTCATCTGGCTTGCCAATGGCCGCTGCTTCTGCAACTGCCGGATGGCTGACTAAGCTGGACTCGATTTTTTTCGTACCCAGGCGATGACCACTGACTTTGATCACATCGTCCACGCGCCCCTGAATACGAATATAGCCGTCGGTGTCCATCGTCGCTGCATCACCGGCAAAGTACACATTCTCGATGGTGTTCCAGTATGTTTCGTAACGGGCTGGATCACCGAAAATGGTACGAATCTGGGCAGGCCAGGGATGGCGGATAATCAAGAAACCGCCTTTGCCTGGGCCAACGCTGTTGCCGCGGCTGTCAACCACATCAGCATCAACCGTAGGCAGTGGGCGAGTTGCGCTGCCCGGCTTGAGCGGCAGGATAACAGTTGGGCTAATCTCGATAGTGCCCGTCTCCGTCTGCCACCAGGTGTCCATGATCGGCAGTTCGTTACGCCCGATGTTCTTGCGGTACCACATCCAGGCTTCGGGGTTGATCGGCTCACCCACCGTGCCAAGTATGCGCAGGCTCGAGAGATCATGCCTGGCCGGCAATTCCTCGCCAAAGCGCATCAGGCTGCGAATAGCGGTCGGGGCAGTGTAGATGATCGTCACCTTGTACTTCTCGACCACGTTCCAGAACCTATCGGCAGCAGGGTAGGTTGGAATGCCCTCGAACAGCACGCCGGTCGCGCCGTTCATCAGTGGGCCGTAAACGATGTAGCTATGGCCGGTGACCCAACCTATATCGGCGGTGCACCAGTATACATCACTTGGTTTGATGTCAAACACGAATTTGGTAGTAGCATAGACACCTACGGAGTAGCCACCCTGGACGTGTACAACCCCCTTTGGCTTGCCTGTGCTGCCGCTGGTGTAGAGGATGTAGAGCATGTCCTCGCCGTCCACCGGTTCGCAGGGGACAACTGTATCGGCAGGAACATCTTTCAGCAGGTCGTCCAAATAGATGTCACGCCCTTGCGTCATGGGTACTTCTTTCCCCGTGCGTTTGACGACAATCGTCTTTTCAATCGTGGGTGTTTCAGTCAAAGCATCGTCGGCGATGTGCTTGAGTTCGATGATTTTGCCACCACGAATGCTGCCGTCGGCAGTGATGAGTACCTTGGCCTGGCAGTCAACGATGCGTTCGCGCAGGGCGGTAGCTGCAAAGCCACCAAACACCACCATATGCGGCGCTCCCAGGCGAGCGCATGCTAACATAGCTGCCACCAGTTCGGGGATCATGGGCATATAAATCGCTACACGGTCGCCCTTCTTCACCCCCAGGTTTTGCAGAGCCTTCGCCATCCTGTTCGTCATGACATAGAGGTCTTCATAGGTGATCGTGCGTGACGTGCCATCATCGCCTTCCCAGTAGTAGGCGACCTTGGAACGCGTGGGCGTTTGCATATGCCGGTCCAGGCAGTTATACGCTGCGTTGAACTGTCCGCCCACAAACCATCTGAAGAAGGGCTTGTTGGTCCACTCAAAGGTCGTGTGCCAGGGGGTAAACCAGTCCAGTTCCTTGGCCTGATCGTCCCAGAACTCAAATTGATGCGCCACCGACCACTTATAAAAGTCCTCGTAATTATCGAAGCCCTTGGACTTTATGTAGGCCGTAATGTTGGCATTCTGCACGACATCGGGCGATGGGGTGAAAACTCGGTTTTCGATCAGGACGCTGTCGGTGTGTTCGAAAGAAAGGTTGGTACTCATACCTGATGATTCTCCTGAAAAAGTCAACTACGACTACTAGAAGAACGACCATTACATGTAAATGCCGCCGTTGATATTGAGGGTCTGACCGGTGATATAATCACCATCCACAATTAGGTACCGGACCGAGCGAGCGATTTCCTGGGGCTTGCCGGTTCGACCGAGTGGGATGCGCTTCAGAATTGCTTCCTTCGCCTTCTCCGGAATATTGGCGAACATTTCCGTCTCTATAAAGCCAGGGCAAATTGCGTTGACCGTTACGTTATAGCGGGCCAGCTCCAACGCCGCCGTCTTGGTGAAGCCAATAATCCCTGACTTGGCCGCTGAATAGTTGGCTTGCCCAAAATTGCCGGCTTGCCCGACAAAGGAGCTAATGTTAATGATCTTGCCGCCGTTCTGATTCATGAAATAGGACAGGGCAGCTTTGACCGTGTAGAAGTAGCTGTTCAGGTCCACTTGGATGACCGTGTCCCAGTCTTCCGCGGACATATTCTTCAGCGAGCGATCGATGTTGATCCCCGCATTATTGACCAGCACGTCTATGCGGCCAAACTGCTTGACAGTCTCCTCAATGAGGTTGGTAGCCTCGGCTGCATGCGATACGTCCGCCTGAATCGCTACTGCCTGGGGGGACCCGCTGTTCCTGAGCTTGGCGACGAGTTCGTCTGCTGGCCCCTTGCTGCGGGAGTAGTTGACGACGATCTTTGCTCCACCTTGTCCCAGTTCCTCTGCTATCGCTCGCCCGATGCCTCTGCCTGCACCTGTGACGACGACAACAGCGCCTTGCAATGTTGCCACGGGATAACTCCTTTCTTGTGTCCAATAGGGAATCGTACGTTGGGCCATGTTTCCTACAAAGGTCTGTGCTTCGTCTACCAGAGAAATCTCAGTGGGCGTAGCCTGAATAAAATGGTACAAGATACGTCTGCGAATGTCAATGCGAATTTTCAGGCAGTGGATAGACTCTACCTTGAGCATCAGACATCCGCAGTGGTAGTAATCTCACCAATTATTGAGAGCGCAGTGCCAACCAATTGTGTATCTTGGGCCAGAGGCGTTTCTTGGCGTCTACACCCGTCAGCAGACCAACGTGCCCGGCATCGAGGACGAAAAATTCCTTATCCTGGCTGCTGATATGGCTCATCGTGGCTTCGGCCTGAGGGAGCGTGCAGATGTGGTCCTTTTTGCCTGCGATATTCAGCACGGGGCACGTGATATTCGCCAGGTCTACTCGACGCCCGCGCAGCTTAATCTCGCCTTTCACCAGTTTGTTCTGCTGGTAAAAATCGCGGATCCACTGCCGGAATGCCTCACCGGCGAAGGGGACACCGTCGTTCACCCACTTGCTCATCGCCAGCCAGGTGTCCATAGACTTGTCGTGTAGAATGCGGTCCCACATCGTGACATAGGAGCCGACGTAGTTGGTAACAGGTTTGACCATCCGGTTGCCTGTATCAATGAGCTCGCCTGGCACGTTGCCGAATGCCTCGACAATCAGATCAGGGTTAAAGTACTTCTCGTTGGTCCATACTCCATAGAGTCCCATCTCATCTGGCGCGAAGTCGGTGGGTGTGGTGATCAGGATCAAATTTCTCAGCGGTTTACCTGGAAAGAGGGATGCGTACATCGCGCTCATCGTTCCGCCCATACAGTACCCTATCAACGTGAACTCTTCGGCGTGAGATGCTCTAAGAACCTTCTTGACGGCGCGGGGAATGTAGTCCAATACATAGTGTTCAAATGAGATGTTTTTATCCTCGTCGCCAGGGGTACCCCAGTCGAGCATATACACATCAAATCCCTGACCTACCAGGTATTCCACAAAGCTATTACCCGGCATCAGGTCCAGTACATAGGGTCGGTTGATCAGCGCATAGATCAGCAGAACAGGGATCGTGTAGCGTTTCTCGACCGTGGGTTCATAGTGATAGAGTTTAGCCTTGTTCTTGGTCCAGATCACCTCCTTGGGCGTTTGACCCGTCTGGGCCCGAGCCCCTTCTATGATGATCTGCATACCCGTTCTGTACTTCTTGAGGGCGGCTTCGATATCCTCCGGTACAGATGGTAGAGCATGTTCGTTGGCCATGTGGTCCTCCTGGTTTGCTTCTTTGCATTGTCTCTAGTCAACTGATTCGGTTCTCTATGTTCAAGCTCCGCCCACCCTTGGGGGAGGCATAGAGCGAGGTCTATACGCTTTCACCTTCCTGATTCACATTTTTCCTGGCTGTCTTACGACGTGCTACCGTCGTCGGCTTGGTAGCTTCTGGATACTCTTGGGCTTCGAGTTTCCCGAGTGCTGCAAGAATTTGATCCAGCTTGCTCTCTACGTGGTCCAGCCGTTTTGCCAGGTCCTCTACAGCCTCAATCTTCTTAAGTGCCGTGGGGACTGTATCCAGCTTGCTCTCGACTCGCCCCAGGCGTCCTGCGAGATCTGTTACCGTCTCATTTGTTGCCACATGGGCAATGCCATCCTCGAAATCCTCAAATGCGTCCTCTATACGGTCAACCTTCTCTTCCAGGGCAACAACAAGTCCTGCCACGCGGGCAACATCTGAGCGTGTGGGCAGTTGCAGATTCCTGAAGTACTCTTCGCTTGTACGATGGAATGTCCTGGTGAAGCTCGTGTAGCTCTCTAAGAACTGACCGACTGCCTCCATGAACTTCTCGGTTCCGAGAACGTCGCCTACTACCTTCGCCCATGCCTCGCTCGCGGTATCATACCATTGCTTAAAAAACGTGTATGGGTCCGCAGGGACGCTTTCTCCGGCCAGCATTTTTGCGCGGGCCTCTTCCATCGTCTCCAGCCAGTGGCTCGTCAGCCCTAATGGATCCATACCCATGGTGGCAACGTTTCGCCAGTTCTCTGTAGTCTCTACAAACCATTGCATCCACGCATCTTTGGTATTCATCATGCCCAAGGGGTTGGTCGGCATTTGCTCCTGGATCGCCTCCATACTCTTCAACCACGATCGGTAGAGGCCGTAGGGGTCGATGTACGTTTCTTTGCCCCCATCCAGCACATTCGACCAGACCTTAGAAGACGTATCGTACCACTGCTTCCATAGCCCCACCGGGTCCATAGGGTTTCGCGTATCTGCTCCGTCTAACATGTCAACCTCTCTTTCAGTAGCAGGGGCAGCCCCAAGAAAAAACGGTGCTAAAAGCCCGACTGGCTCCTAGACTCCATCCTCATACTGACAAGATATCACAAAAAGCGCAAGGGCGGGATTGTCCTTTCGTTGCCGGGCTTGCAGTGCTTTGCAAGCGGCCCTTCTATGTGATTTCTGCTAGAATGTTGTACCAGCATCTATATGCATTTTACACTTAGATGCAAGGTTTGTCAAGGGTTTTCGATACTTTTTTGACGATATAGGGCTTCAGCCCGCCGCAAGCCACGCCATTTCAATGGCCGTGGTTAGGCGTCTTCGGCTTTAGCCCTTGCACGTTTGTGGCGAGTTACATAGTCACGCAACGCCGTGATAATTTCGCCATTGAGCGAACGGTCATGTTGCTGTGCAATGGTTCGCATATCTTCCAATAGATCAACGACAATCCTGATGGAGTTCCGACTTGTTATAAAAGGGCGATCTTTCGCCAGATAGCGAGTAATCATATCATACTATACAATAAGTAAGAGGGCAAAGGGTGGGTACATATTTAATAGATGGAGGGTCTCAAACCACAAAGATAACTCCTCAGGACTGCTCACCACACGTGCGGCGAGGAATCAGACACCTGAGGAGCTATCCACAAACAGAAAAGGTCGAGGCATCAGCCTCGACCCCAACGCAAGGTGGCTTACTCAGCCACCTGCTGCGTAGCCTTCTTGCTGTTCTCGATCGCCTGTTGAATCGCTTTTTCGACATTGCCTACTCCCTGGCGAGTGGCGCTGCTTGCAACCTCAACGGCTTGCTGAACGAAGGGGAGCGGAGCATAGAGGAAGTTTCTGTATGCTTCCACTGATGCCTGGGTGAGCGCCTGGTACGCTTCCTGCCGCTGATGGGACTGCTCGATCAACGTTTGCATCAAGCTGCGGGTGCTCTCGGCGTGGCTCTTGAGAACCTCAATGCTGTTCTCGAAGATGCTCTGAGCGAACTTCGCGTTGCGCTCCTGGGCGGCGCTGACACTCTCAGCAACGGCCTGCCAGGCCTCTTGCTGCTTCTGGGCCAGCTCTTCTGCCAGCGTACGAGTGCTCTCGGTGTGGCCCTTGAGGACTTCTGCGCCATTCTCAAAAACGTTGTGGGCGAACTTCGCATTACGCTCCTGAGCGGCAGTAGCACTCTCAGCAACAGCTTGCCAGGCCTCTTGCTGCTTCTGGACCAGTTCTCCACTCAGTGTGCGTGTGGCCTCAGCGTGACTCTTGAGCACTTCCATGCCGTTCTCGAGAGTGTTCTGGGCCAGCTTTGCATTGCGCTGCTGAGCAGCAACCGTGCTCTCGACAACAGCCTGACTTGACTCATACACGGATTGGTTCAAGCTCGTAATGGCCTCGTTGACTTTATTCTCTGCCATAATCGTTCTTTCTGCCTTTCTTAACAATTGCCTCTATTCGGTAGGCAACTCATTGACTTTCTTCTGTTCGATCTTTCGCATCTATGTGTTCTTCGTTTCTTTTTCGAAGAAGCATCTATATGCATTTTACACTTATATGCAAGGTTTGTCAAGGGGTTTTGGTCTTTTTTTGTGAGGTGTCTGAAAAATTCCCTGTTCGGGTGATGCGAGGTCTGGCATGAACGGTGCCTGTGAGGCTGGTCCTACCAGGATAATTCACTGCTCGTCCTTTTTGTCCGGCTGGATGGGTTGGCCTGTGTAAAGCCGGAAGAAGGTATTCATCATTTTCTGGTATTGATCCAGAGACTGGGCCCAGAACTTCAAGTAAGCTTCTCCCGCCTCGGTAATAGAATACCTGCGTTTGGCCGGCCCGGCCTCCGACGTATCCCAGGTAGAGCTCACCATGCCATCTTTCTCCATCTGTCGCAACGTCCGGTAGAAAGTGCCCGGGTTCATCGTACTCAGTCCGAAGGTCGACATCCTCTCCATGAGTTCGTAGCCGTAGGAACTCCACTGTCGCAACATCAAGAGCAGAACCGGAACGATCCAGTTCCTGGACCAGGCGTCGGTTGCTGCATTTTTTTGTTCGTTGTCTTGCTCGTTGTTCTTGTTTGCTTCTCCCATGTTCCCACCTCATATCTGTTCTCTTTGGCGTGGTGAGTCAATGCCTATATGCATTTTACACTTAGATGCAATATTTGTCAATGAGCATGGGTATATCATCGGTGAGTGCCCGCACTTACCGACCTCCTCTCTCAAGCGAGCTTTAGAGAACATCAAGTGGCATAAAATAGTCATAATTACCTGGGCCCGCAGTCTTGTCTAGTTGCTTGATGATACGTGCAGCATCATCATGGGGTCCTGCCACAAAAAAGGGCCTCCCATTCTTTCCAAACGTCAACTGATACGGTTCCTCCAGTTCACCAGGTGGTGCCAGCAAATACTGTGAGAGCGCAAAGTCCTTCTCAGGCTGGAAGCCAAACTGCGCTGCATACTCGATAGAGGCGTAAATCATCTGGTGTGCCAACTCGACCGGACACTCTTGCGGCTCGGTCTCGCGGAAGATCTTGTTACGGACTTCGTTCTGATAACGAGTAAGGGAAAAACCTGCATTGGCAAACGTATTTTTGAGCCCCAGGCAGTACTTATCTACCAGGTAGACCCCAAAACAGATATCACCATCAGGTTGCTGCCGGGCCAAAAGGATCTGGACCAATCCCGGGTCATCCTTTTGCCAGTTGGCGCTGATCCAACATTCTAAAACAGGAAAGCTGCGAGCACGGCGAATAATGGCCTGCGGGGATGATGGCATGGACGCTTGTTGATGTGATTTGCGTTGTAAAGCGGCTTTGTGCTTGCTTCGCTTTTTCATGAGCGCTTTCTGGTGTCTTCGTGGATCTTGTGGCATGTCTATCTCCTTCTGTTCCTCTGTTGTCATGGCTCTATTTTAGCAGCCTCTGCAACCCCTACCTGTGATAGTGTATTATGAAGCCATTGTAGAAAGCAGGACATCCTTTGAGGAGGTTGTATGAAAACATTCATCGTCACAACGCGCAAGAAAGACCAGGTTGTAGACATCACCGATACCGTCGAAAAACACTTGCAACAGGAAGAACATGCGGACGGCCTCTGCTCGCTCTTTCTTGCTCACACGACCTGTGCCATCACCACTGCCGATCTAGACCCCGGCACCGACCTTGATCTACTCGACGCATTGCGCCGTCTGCTCCCTCCACTCTCCTATCGTCACCCGCATGATCCTGCCCACACGCCGGACCATATCCTTGCCTCCATCATTGGTCCGGCCCTCGTGATTCCCTATGCAAGGCGCCAGCTGCTCCTGGGCACCTGGCAGCGCATTATCCTTGTGGAGTTGGATGGACCACGACAGCGCAGCATTCATCTGTCAACGTTTTAATCAGGGCCTTCCTGCCCAGGTGTCGGATGTCGTCGGCGTGCCCCACACACGCGACGGTGGTGGATAGCCGAACGAAGCTCCTTGACAGTAGTATTAAGGACAGTTTACACTATGTGTTGCCTGCTCTACCACGGTAGCGTCTAGCCTGAAAAAGAACTCTAGAGGACGAAGTGACAGAACCATATACACCCCTGGATCCGCATTATGTAGAACGAGTGCAATCAAGCTTTGCACGCCAACAGTTCATGAGTTTTCTTGGAGCAAAGCTCGTTGAGATCCGTCCTGGATACTGTGAGATCCATCTCCCTTACAAAGGAGAGCTTTCTCAACAACACGGCTATTTTCATGGTGGCGTCATTGGCACGATAGCTGATAATGCAGGGGGTTACGCCGCGTATACATTACAGCCTGCGGACTCATCCGTCCTCACCGTAGAATACAAATTAAATCTGCTTGCACCCGGAGATGGGGAGCTGCTCATCGCTCGTGGTCAGGTAGTGAAGCCGGGGCGTACCTTGACGGTTTGTAAGTCAGAAATTGCTGTCGTGAAAAATGGGCTGGAAAAGTTGTGTGCCATAGCGGTGGTAACGCTTATGCAGATGGCCGGAAAATCGGATGGACCAGAATAGCAGACTGCGCAGGAGAACGAACATGCCAGGATACCTCTTGTTAGAAGGTGGCGCCGAATTTGGCGGACAAATGGCCGTGCCCGACCGCCGGGCGATGGAGCTTGCAGGTGGTCCCACTGCCCTCATCACCATCATCCCTACAGCGGCTGCCCCCGACAATAACCATCAGCGTGCCGGGCGTAATGGTGTCAGCTGGTTCCAGAGCCTTGGAGCCAGCAACGTCGAATTGCTTCCGCTCATTGATAAAGCCTCTGCCAATGATTCTGGTATAGCTGCCAGGCTCAGCCAGGCGCGCCTGATCTACATGCTTGGAGGCTTCACGGGCTATCTGGGCGAGACGCTGGCAAACAGCGCCAGTTACCGCGCCATGCTCCAGGCATACGAGGCAGGAGCCGTCATCGCTGGCAGCAGCGCGGGTGCCATGGTGATGTGCCAGTATTACTCCGATCCTGGCAAAGGTCAGATCGCTGAAGGGTTGGGATTTGTACCGAATACCTGTGTACTGCCTCACCATAACACCTTCGGCAAGGGCTGGGCTTCACGCTTGACGAAATTGCTTCCCAATGCGGTGTTGCTGGGAATTGATGAACGGACCGGCATGCTTGATGATGGCGAGCATGAGGAGCGCAAGACGGCGTGGCGGGTGTATGGTCAGGGTGCGGTGACGTTGTATCGTGGAGGGAGACCAACAACCTATGAGGCAGGGGAGAGCTTCAGGGATGATTTTCTCCATTGAGCGGCGACTCGCTCAAGTTGGTGGTGAGTGTGGGCCGTGCCGCCGGCGGCACGGCCCACACTCACCACCAACTTATATTCCTCTTGTTTTTGCCGAAAATCCCTGGTATACTTCCTAGCAAAGGTTAGTGTAACAATAACACCTTTTCTTTTTTGACCCATGACTAAGTGTAAAAATCACACTTAGTCAAACACACTTAGTCAAAGCAGAAGGAACACGTAATGGCAGACAGTCAA
>WNFS01015088.1_pt1 | contig 10900 bp, 9 predicted proteins | sample 5400141 | NCBI WGS metagenome assembly WNFS01 (sample SAMN13153358, study PRJNA577476) | soil metagenome | isolation source: 60 cm saprolite under Madrone tree | place: USA:California | collected 2016-06-14 | reverse complement strand
CTCGACCTCATGATGCCGCGGCTCGGCGGGGTCGAGGCGCTCAAGCGGATCCACGCCTTCAACCCGGGCATCAGGGTGCTCGTGGTCACCGGCGCCATCGATCCCGAGCTCCAGCGACAAGCGACCGCGGCCGGCGCGGCCGGCGTGTTCACCAAGCCCGTGCCTGCGGCGACGCTGGTGGCGGCGCTGACCGGCCCCCCGCCGCCGGCGCCCCCGCCGGCGCCGACCTCCAAGGCGCCCGTCCCGGCCGTCGGCGCGCCGACGGGACGGGTCCTCGTGGTCGACGACAACCCCGAGGTGCGCGCGATGCTCGAGGACGTGCTGACCTCGCTGGGTTACGGGACGAGCACGGCGGCCGACGGCGCCGCGGCGGTGCGCGCGGTCCTCGCCGAGGCACCTGACGTCGTGCTGCTCGATGTCTACATGCCCGGGCTCAGCGGGGTCGGCGCGCTGCCGACGATCGTGGCGCTCGCCCCGCACGCCAAGGTCATCATGATCAGCGGAGTCGCGAACGAGGACGTCCTGAAGCGAGCGCTCGCCTTCGGCGCTCACGACTACGTCACCAAGCCGTTCGAGATCTCGAACCTCTCGCGGGCCATCGAGACAGCCCTGGCGATGCGGCGGCTCGAGACGGGCTCGGAACGCGCCCCCTGATCCGCTGAACCCGGCCGGCTCACACCACGCCAGGCTCAGCCTGGCCATTGCGGCGGTGACGCTCGCGGCCCATAACGGTGTCCTCATGTCCTTCGCCGTTCTCTACCTCCCGCCGGTCGCCGAGTTCGGCGGCTCGCGCGGTGAGGTCGCGGCCGCGCAGTCGGTGTCGCTTCTGCTCGGCGGCTTCACGGGTCCGCTCGTCGGGGCGGCGTTCGACCGGTTCGGGCCGCGGCGACTCTTCCAGGGGAGCGCCTGCGGCCGCGCTCGTCGTGGCGAGCCGTGTCACGTCGCTGCCGCTGCTGGTCCTGACCTATGGGCTGTGGGGCGGGCTCGCGCTCGCCCCGCTCGGCAGCCAGACGAATATGCCCGTCGCGGCGTTCTAGTATCCGTCGGCGCGAGGGCGTGCGATCGCGCCGCGGACCTCTTCGCGGGGGCGTCGTTCGGCGCGATCTGGGGTTGGCTCACGCTCGCCGTGAGGCCGGGGGAGGCGCTCGGAGGGCGGCTCGGCGGGAAAGTCTTCGACGTGTGGGGAAGCTATTTCCCGGCGTTCGGCTTCGTCTGGCTGACGCTGGCGGCGGGCGTCGTCTCGATGTGGCGCGTGCGCCCGGCGCCGCGGGATCCCGGATCAGCCCGCGTTCGCTGATCGGGCGGCCGAGGCGACGTATAGCTCGACCTCGTGGCCGTCGGGATCGCGCACGGAGAACGAGGTCGGCGTCTCGCCGAACGGCTCGAGGCCGTGCGTCTCCGCCCAGTGGCGCGCCGCCACGAGGTCGTCGAGGGCGGCGCCGACGTCGAACGCGATGTGGTAGAGCCCCGGGACGCCCTTGGGTTGCGGCCCCGGCCCCTCGGCGCGCGCCAGCTCGCACGACAGATCGTGGTGATGAACGCCGGCGGAGAAGAAGACGATGCGCCCGCCCTTGCCGGTCCCGGTCTCCGCGAGCCCGAGGGTGTCGCGGTAGAAGCGACGGGTCGCGTCGAGGTCGCGCACGAAGAGCGCGACGTGACCCAGCTCGCGGATCGTCACTCGCTCCGATCGTGCGTCCATCGCGGAGTAGTGTAACATTGGGAGGTCATGGCTGATTCCAAGCCGGCGGCCTACATCGCGCCCGCCGCGCAGGCTCTCGTCGCGTCGACCACGGATCGCGTCCGACCCAACGCGAAGCTGATCGCGCTCTTGTCGCTCGGACATTTCGTCGTCGATCTCAACCAGGGATCGCTGCCGGCGGTGCTGCCGTTTCTAAAATCGGCGCATCAGCTGTCGTACGCCTCAGCGGCGACGATCGTGCTCGCGGCGAACGTCGCCTCGTCGCTCGTGCAGCCCCTCTTCGGCTACTTCGCCGACCAGACGGCCCGGCGCTGGATGCTGCCGGCCTCGGTGTTCTTGACCGGCGTCGGGTTCGCGCTGATGGGGTTGGCGCCCGGGTACGCGGCCCTGCTCGCGCTCGTGATCGTGATGGGACTCGGCGTCGCCGCGTACCATCCGGAGGCCTACAAGACGGCGACGAGCGTCGCCGGCGAGCGCAAGGCGACAGCGCTCTCGTGGTTCTCGCTCGGAGGCAACGTCGGCGTGGCGCTGGGCCCGCCCGTGATCACCGCGCTCGTCGCCGCTCTCGGCCTCGCGGGCAGCCTCGGCATGCTGGCGCCGACCCTCGTGGTCACCGCGCTACTGCTCGCCGCGCTGCCCGCGCTCTCGCCGACCACCGCGCCCCGGGCCACCGCCGGGGCCGCGATGCGCGGCGTCAACATGCCCGGCGCGATGGCGCTGCTGATCCTCGTCGTCACGATCCGCTCGTGGGCGAGCCTCGGCTTCACGACGTTCGTGCCGTTCTACTACATCGATGAGCTCGGCGCCGATCCGCGGCTGGTCGGCCCGTTGCTCTTCGTCTTCCTCGGTGCCGGCGCGGTCGGCACCGTCGTGGCCGGGCCGCTCGCCGACCGCTGGGGCCATCGCGTCTTCATGAAGTGGGTGCTCCTCGCGGCGCTGCCGTTCGGCATGCTCTTCCTGACGGCGAGAGGCGTTCTCGCGTTCGTCATGCTCGGCCTGTTCGGCGCGATCCTGACGTCGAGCTTCTCCGTGTCCATCGTCCTCGGGCAGGCGTACCTGCCGCGCAACTCGGGCACGGCCTCGGGCCTGATCGTCGGCTTCGCAATCGGCGCCGGCGGCCTCGGCGTGGCGGCGCTCGGCTGGGTCGCGGACCGGCACGGATTGCCCGCGGCGCTCTGGATCAGCGCCCTGATGCCGCTCGCGGCGTTCGTGGCGACCCGTTTCCTGCCGGCCCCGAGCGTCCACGACGCCAGGTGAACGACGGGCTTCCCTTCCAGGACGGTGAGCAGGTCCTGCTCACGGATCAGCGCGGCAAGCGCCATCTGATCTTTCTCCGCAAGTCGGAGACCTTCCACTCCGACCGCGGCTGGGTGCCGCACGACGCGGTGATCGGTCAGCCCGAGGGCACCTGGGTGCGGAGCTCGATGGGGCTTCGCTATCTGGCGCTGCGCCCGACGCTGGCGGAGTACGTGCTGGAGATGCCGCGCGGCGCCCAGGTCATCTACCCGAAAGACCTGGCCATGATCCTCTTCTGGGCCGACATCTACCCGGGGTGCCGAGTCCTGGAAGCTGGCACCGGCTCCGGTGCCTTGACGCTCGCCCTCCTGCGGGCGGTGGGCCCCGAGGGCCGGGTCATCACCTACGAGCAGCGGGACGAGTTCGCGCGCCGTGCGCTGGCCAACATTCACATGCGGCTCGGGGAGGTGGCGAACCTGGCGGTCCGGCTCCGGCCCGTCGAAGACGGCCTCGGGGAGGAGCAGCCGGTCGACCGGGTGCTGCTCGACCTGCCCGAGCCCTGGAAGCTCACGAGCCTCGTTGCGGCGGCGTTGCGACCGGGCGGGATCTTTCTGTGCTACGTGCCGACCATCGTGCAGTCGCACCAGATCGCCGAGGCGCTCCAGCGCGAGCCCCACTGGGCGCTCGTCGAGACATTCGAAACGCTCTACCGGCCGTGGAACATCGAAGGCCAGTCGGTGCGGCCCTTCCACCGCATGGTCGCACACACGGGATTCATCACCGTCGCGCGACGGGTCGTGCCGGAGGAGAGCGGCGCGCCGGATGCGCGTCTGCGCCGCCTCGCGCCCGAGGACTGAGAGCGATGATCACGCTGATGCGGCGGTACCGGAAATCGCTTCAACTCGGTCTTCTGGTCGTGATCGCGGCGTTCGTGGCCTCGCTGTTCGTGTTGGGTACGACCGGGTCGCGCGATGGCGCCGAGCCCCGCGACCGGGTCGCGACGGTCAACGGCGAGACCATCCCGCTCGAGCGCTTTCAGCGGCGCTACCAGTTATACCTGGAGGCGTACGCGCAGACGTACCGCGACCGCTTCTCGACGGAGATGGCCGAGCGTCTCGGGCTGCCGCAGCAGGTCGTCGGCGACCTCGTCCAGGAGGCCCTGATCGTGCAGCGCGCCCGCGCCGAGGGACTGGCCGTCACGGACGAGGAGTTGAACGCTCGGATCCATGCAATCCCGGCGTTCCAGGAGAACGGGCGCTTCGTGCTCAACCGCTACCAGGAGGCCCTCAAACGGCGTGGGTTCACCGCCGCCGGGTTCGAGGGCGAGATCCGCCGCGAGCTTACGCGCGCGAAGGTGGAATCCACGGTCCGGAGCGGCGTCAAGGTGTCAGAGGCCGAGCTCGAGCAGCAATTCCGTCTCCGGCGCGAAGAGGTGCGTGCAGCGTGGGCCTTGGTCGAGCTGGCGCCGATCGTCGCCGCCACCAGCGCCACCGACGAGGAGCTCGCCGCGTATCTCGCTCAGCACCCCGACGAGTTCCGCCAGCCCGACCGACGGCGCGTGCAGTACGTGACGCTGAGCCGGAAGGATTTCGAGACGGCGGCGACGGACGCGGAGGTCGAGAAGTTCTACCACGAGCACATCAAGGAGTTCGAGAGCCCGCGTCAGGTCCGCGCCGCGCACGTGCTCGTCCGCGTCCCCGAAACGGGGGGGAGCGAGGCGGAGGATAGGGCGCGGGCCAAGGTCGCCGACGTCATCCGCCGGACGAAGGCGGGCGGGGACTTCGGCAAGCTCGCGCAGGAGGTCTCGGAGGATCCCGGGACGGCGCCGCGATCTCGGGCTCGTGAGCCGTGGCGAGATGGTGCCGCAGTTCGAGCAGGCGCTGTTCGCGTTGAAGAAGGGTGAAGTGTCGCCCGAGCCGATCCGAACGCCGTTCGGCTTCCATGCGATCAAGGTGTTCGAGATTCAGGAGAGTGGGCGCAAACCCCTGAAGGACGTCGCGCCCCAGATCCGGAGCCGGCTCTCGGGCGAAGCTGCGGACCGGGCGGCGAAAGCGAGGGCCGACCAGATCCGGCCGGAGCTGCAGGGCGCCAAGGACTTCATGGCCGAGGCGAAGAAGCTCGGACTCCAGCCGATCGAGACGACCATGGCCCGCCTCGACCGAGTGGCGGGGCTCACCGCTCCCGATTCGCTCGAGGAGGCGGCGTTCGCGCTCGCCCTGGGCGGCGTCTCGACTCCGGTGCAGACGCCGGCGGGGCTCGTCGTCCTCAAGTCCGTGGAGGCCATCGGCGCTGGTGTCCCCCCGCTCACCGAGATCAAAGACAAGGTGGCGACGTCGGTCAAGCGCCAGAAGGCGGAGACGGCCGCCCTGGAGCGGGCGAAACGGCTCGCCGCCGACGCCCAGACGGGCGACTTGGTCGGCGCCGGAAAGAAGCTGGGCGCGGTCACGGGCGAGACGGCGCGCTTCTCGCGCGCCAAGCCGGCCGAGCGACTGCCGGGTGACGCGATGGTGGCGGCGCTGCAGACCCCCGCCGGCCAGCTGAGCGCACCGGTCAAGGCCCAGCAGGGCTATTACCTGGTGAAAGTGCTCGAGCGCGTGCCGCCCGACATGGGCGGGCTCGCGGCGGAGCGCGACAAGATCCTGAAAGAGGTGCTCGCGCAGAAGCAGAGCCTCGCGTGGGAATCCTGGCTCAACGGAGCTCGCGCGAACGCGAAGATCGAGACACACCTGCCCGCGTCGCGCCGGGGGTGAGTCCTTCAGATCCTTTGGGTGTGTCGCCCCGGAGCCGTGTACACTATGTGCCGCCTGGTGAATCGTCGGTTCAACTGAACCCGGCCTTCACTGGTAGGCCGCGACCCGAGCTTCTTCCGAGTTCTGGTCGTGCACGGGGCGGAAGTCGGTAAAGGACAATCCCCATGACTGTCAAGCTCTTCGTCGGTGGCCTCTCTTTCTCGACCTCCAGTGAGCGCCTGCGCGAAGCCTTCGCCGGCTTCGGCGAGGTCCAATCGGCGACCGTCGTGATGGATCGCGACACCGGGCGGTCGCGCGGCTTCGGGTTCGTCGAGATGGCGACCGGCGAAGACGCGAACACCGCCGTCTCCCGCCTCAACGGCACCGAGCTCGATGGTCGTCAGATCAAGGTCGAGATCGCGAAGCCGGCCGGCTCGGGCGGCGGCGGTGGCCAGCGCCGCGGCGGCGGCGGCTTCGGCGGTGGGCGCGGCGGCGGCGGCGGGTGGCGCGGCGACCGGTGAGACCGTCGTGCATGTAATGGCGCTCTCGACGCCGAGCCGGCCCGGCTGGCGGTGGCGTATCGTCAATTACGCGGGCGAGCTCGTCGAGGAGTCGCGCGATGTGTTCGGCACGATCGCAATCGCCGTCGCCGAAGGGACACGACGGCTCGAGCAAATGAACACGGTGGATCGGTCCGAGCCCCCGCGGCCGTATCGCTCCACCTCGCACTTGCGTGGCCGATGGCGAGTCTGACCCGGGCGAAGGTCGAGGTTTCGGACAACCAGATCGAAGCCGCCCTGAAGACCCTCAAGAAGGTGATGCTCAAGGGGGGACTCTTCCAGGAGATGAAGCGGCGAGCGTACTACGAGAAGCCGTCGGTCAAGCGCAAGCGGAAGCAGGCGCAAGCTCGCAAGAAGCGGCGGCGAGCCCTCAAGCGGTCGCGAGTCGAGGACGAAGATTAGTTGAAGATCGGGGGGAGCGAGCGCCGCTCCCGCCGATTTCCCCCACCGGGATCACTCGCCGACGAGTGAATCATCGTGGCGCCGGCGCAGCCGGCGCTCGAACGTCCGGCACCCTCCCCTTCAGCAAACCATACCGGGGCTCGTGTTAAGTTAAGGGGCCATGGCCGTCCAGCGCACGCCGATGACCCGTCCCGGCTACGACCGGCTCCGCGACGAGCTCGACCGGCTCAAGCGCGTCGACCGCCACGCCATCACCAAGGCGATCGCCGAAGCGCGGGCGCACGGGGACCTCTCCGAGAACGCCGAGTACCACGCCGCGCGCGAGAAGCAAAGCTTCATCGAGGGACGGATCGCGGAGCTCGAGACGAAGGTTGGAAGCGCCGAGGTCATCGATCCGCCGACCTCGGGTGATCGCATCACGTTCGCCTCGACGGTGCTGCTCGAGGACGCGAGCGGGAAGGAGATCCGCTATCAGATCGTGGGTTCCGACGAGACCGAGCCCGCCCGGGGCCGCATCTCGATCCTGTCGCCGCTGGCGCGCACGCTCATCGGCAAGAGCGTGGGCGACCGGGTGACGGCGCAGCTGCCCGGCGGCACGAAGACGTTCGACATCGTCAAGGCGAATTTCCCCTGGGCGGACTGAGGCGGTAGCATGCCGACCGTGCGCGTCGACGACGGGGTCAACCTCCACTACGAAGAGTCGGGTCAGGGACTACCGCTGGTCTTCGTCCACGAGTTCGCGGGCGATCACCGGAGCTGGCATCTGCAGATGCGCTTCTTCTCACGCCGCTACCGGGCGATCGCGTTCAACGCCCGCGGCTATCCGCCGTCCGACGTTCCCGACGACGCGAAAGCGTACTCGCAGGATCGCGCCGCCGAGGACATCCGGAGCGTGCTCGACGGTCTGAAGATTCCGAAGGCGCACGTCTGCGGCCTCTCGATGGGCGGTTACGCGACGCTGCACTTCGGTCTCCGGCACCCGGACCGCGCCCTCTCACTGGTCGTCGCCGGCGCCGGCTACGGCAGCGTGCCGGGCGATCGCGAGAAGTTCCGCCGGGATACCGAGGTGGTCGCCCGGCGCTTCGAGGAGGACGGGATGGTGCGGACGGCCGAGATGTACGCGAAGGGCCCGACGCGCGTCCAGTTCATGGAGAAGGACCCGTTCGGCTGGCGCGAGTTCCACGCGCAGCTCGCGGACGGATCGGCCCGCGGTCACGCCCTCACGCAGCGGGGCGTGCAGATGATGCGGCCATCGATCCTCGACCTCGGGCGCGAGCTCGAGCGGCTCGAGGTGCCGACGCTGATCATGACCGGCGACGAGGACGACCCGTGTCTCGAGCCGGCGATCTTCATGAAGCGCAAGATCCCGACGGCGGGGCTCGTCGTCCTCCCCAAGTCGGGCCACACGATCAACCTGGAGGAGCCCGAGGTGTTCAACCGGGCCGTGCTCGATTTCCTCACGGCGGTGGACGCGGGCAAATGGACGCGACGCAATCCCGCCTCCCAGACGGGCTCGGCCATCCTGCCCGCGGAGACACGCTGATGTCACTGCCTCTCGAAGGCTACACGGTCCTGGATCTCACCCGCGCGCGCTCCGGCCCGACCGCGGTGCGCCAGCTCGCCGACATGGGGGCGAACGTCATCAAGGTGGAGGCGCGCGAGGAGATGGAGGGCGACTCCACCGCGCTCGGCTTCGACTTCCTGAACCTCCACCGGAACAAGCGCGCGATGACGCTCGACCTCAAGCACCCGCGCGGGGTCGAGATCATCAAGAAGATCGCCGCGCGCGCCGACGTCGTCGTCGAGAACTTCCGGCCGGACGTCAAGAAGCGGCTCGGCATCGACTACGAGGCGCTGTCGAAGATCAATCCGCGCCTCGTCTACGGCTCGATCTCGGGCTTCGGCCAGACAGGACCGTACGCCGACCGGCCGGGCTATGACCAGATCGCCCAGGGTATGGGCGGGCTCATGTCCATCACCGGGCTGCCCGGTCAGGGGCCCGTGCGCGTGGGCATCCCGGTGGCGGATCTCACCTCCGGGCTCTATCTCGCGCAAGGCATTCTGGTCGCGCTGCTCGAGCGCGAGCGCTCCGGGAAGGGCCAGTGGGTACACACATCGCTCCTGCAGGCGATGGTGACGATGCTCGACTTCCAGGCGGCGCGCTGGCTCATCGACCGCGAGATCCCGCCCCAGGCGGGCAACGATCACCCGACCGGCATCCCGACGGGTGTGTTCACCACCGCCGACGGCCACATCAACATCGCCGCGTCCGGACAGACGATGTACCGCCGGCTCTGCACGGCGATCGGCGCCCCCGAGCTGATCGACGACCCGCGCTTCAAGACGCTGGCCGGCCGGTCGAAGAACCGTAAGGCGATGAACGCCGAGCTGGACCAGGTGCTCGTGAAGAAGTCGAGCGCCGAGTGGATCGAGGCGCTCAACCGTGCGGGGGTGCCCTCGGGCCCGATCCTCAACGTGAAAGAGGTCTTCGAGAACGAGCAGATCCGGCACCTGGGCATGGCTCAGCCCGTGCGTCATCCCGAGCGCGGCGAGATGCTGGTCCAGGGGCTCCCGGCCACGCTCTCGCGCACGCCCGGCGCGATTCGCCGCGCCGCGCCCACCCACGGCGAGCACACCGACGAGATCCTGCGCGAGCTGGGGTACACCGCCGAGGAGATCGCCGCTCTCCGCAAAGACGGCGCGGTCTAACCGTGAGCACGTGCGACGGACGGCCGACAGAGGAGAGAGCATGAACAGCCAACGAATCCTCGCCCGCGCGCTCATGCGGGCATTCATGGTCGTAGCGCTGTGCCTTCTGCTCGCCGGCGGCCTCGTCGGGCGAGCCGACGCCCAGGCGAAGCCCGAGGGCGAGATGCGCTGGGCGCTCTACGTGACGGTCGCCCCGGCCTGGCTCGATCCGGGAGAGGTGCAGGGGTTCATCACCCCGTTCTGGATCCAGTATGCGCTCCACGATGCGCTCGTGAAGCCCATGCCCGGCAACATCATGACGCCGAGCCTGGCCGAGTCGTGGACGCTCAGCCCCGATCAGCGGACCTACGAGTTCAAGCTGCGCCAGGGTCTCAAGTTCCACAACGGCGACCCCTTCACCGCCGAGGACGTGAAGTTCAGCTTCTATCGCGCCAAGAGCTCCCGGGTCCTCAAGGAGAAGGTCCGCGACGTGGAGATCGTGGATCCCTACCGCGTGCGGTTCCATCTCCACGAGCCTTTCCCCGACTTCATGGCGTTCTACGGGACCCTGGCGACCGCGTCGAGCTGGATCGTGCCCAAGCAGTACGTCGAGAAGGTCGGCGACGACGGGTTCAAGAAGCAACCCGTCGGCCTCGGGCCGTACAAGTTCGTGAGCAACACCCCCGGCATCGAAATAGTCATGGAAGCCAACGAGAGCTACTGGCGCAAGATGCCCTCGGTGAAGCGTCTCGTCTTCAAGAGCGTGCCGGAGCCGACCACGCGGGCGGCGATGCTGAAGAGGGGTGAAGTGGATATCGCCTACCTCCTGGACACGCCGGCGGCGATGGAGCTGAAGCGGGATCCCAACCTCAAGGTGGTGTTTTCCGGTGCGATCGGGATCCACTTCCTCGACTTCTTCGACCAGTGGGACCCGAAATCTCCGTGGCACGACCGGCGGGTGCGGCTGGCCGCCAACTATGCGATCGACCGTCGATCGCTGAACGAGGCCGAGAACCTCGGCGCCTCCCGTCTCACGGGCGGCATGGTCCCCCGCAAGTTCGAGTTCGCGCTCGCGCTGGAGCCCTATCCCTACGATCCTGCGAAGGCGAAGCAGCTGCTGGCCGAGGCGGGCTACCCGAACGGCTTCGATGCCGGGGACCTCTATCCCTATCCCCCCTATTTCTCGATGGGGGAGGCGGTCGCCACCAATCTCGCGACGGTGGGCATCAAGACGAAGATCCTCACGATGGAGCGCGGGGCGTTCCAGAAGGCGTGGCTGTCGAAGAAGCTGAAGGGGGTCTGTTTCTGCGTCCACGCGCCGTACGGCAACGCGGCCTCGCGGATGGCCGAGTTCGTGCCGATCGAAGGATCGTTCGCGCGCGGCGCCGATCCCGACGTCGAGGCGCTCTACAGGCAGCAGGCGCGGGAGACGGACCGGAAGAAGCGCGAGGCGATGCTCCACCAGATCCAGCAGCTCCTCCACGAGCGGGTGCGGTTCGGCCCGATCTGGGAATATATCTGGCCGAGCGGGATCGGGCCGCGCGTGGCGGACCCGGCCTTGATGAAGATCGACCCGTACCCCTGGT
>WNFS01005955.1_pt1 | contig 10900 bp, 7 predicted proteins | sample 5400141 | NCBI WGS metagenome assembly WNFS01 (sample SAMN13153358, study PRJNA577476) | soil metagenome | isolation source: 60 cm saprolite under Madrone tree | place: USA:California | collected 2016-06-14 | reverse complement strand
TTGACGTAGGGACGCACAAGATGACCTGAAACCCAGAAGAAGGTGGGAACGATTGCATAATCGTTGAGCGCGATCTGTTCGGCCTGGGCCAGCAATCGGCCGCGCTTGGCCAAGTCCGGTTCGATATTCGCCTGGTCCAGCAGCGCGTCATATTTCGGATTGGCATAGCGGCCGAAATTGTTCGAATTGCCCTTGCGCAAGAGGTCGAGAAAGCTCGTCGAGTCGTTGAAATCGGCGCCCCAGCCGGCCATTCCGATGTCGAAATCGCCCTGCTGAACCTTGGCGTAGAAAACCGCGCCGTCGTTCTGCACGAGCTCGACGTCGACATAGATGTCTCTGAGCATCGCTTGGATCGCCGCCGGGATGCGCAGCGCGTCAGCCGAAGCTGAACGTATCGCAAGCGTCGTCTTCAAATGCTTGTTGGGTCCGAAGCCGGCCTGCTGCATCAGCTGCTGCGCGCGCTTGATGCGCTCTGGCTGCGGCATGGACTTGAATCCGAACGACACTCCGCCGGGATAATTGGCGATCCCGGGCGGCACAAGCCCATAAGCGGGAACGTCGCCAACCTTGATGATCTTGCTCGTGAGCGTTTCACGATCGATGGAAAGGTCGAGAGCTTCGCGCACACGCACGTCGTCGAACGGCTTTCGGGTCTCGTTCATGACGAGATATTCGGTGGTGAGTACCGGCGTGTTGCGCAAGGTTTCGGGCATGTTGGCGCGCAAAAAATCGATTTCCAGCGACGGCAGGCGCTCCTGCATGTCCAGTTCGCCGGCGCGAAAACGCTTCAGCGCCGCCACATAATCGCTGGTTGGAAAGAATACGACGCGGTCGATCTTCACATTGGCCGCATCGTAAAATTTGGGATTCTTTTCTAGCGTAAGGTGATCGTTCGGAATCCATTCCTTCAGGATGTAAGGGCCGTTGCCGACGTAGTTTCCGGCTTTTGTCCACGCTTCGCCCTTGGCCTCGAGCACATGGCGGGGCAGCGGAAAGGTCGTGAGGTTGTTGAGAAACTCGAGCAGATAGGGCGTGGGATGCTCCAGCGTGACCACCAGCGTCTTGTCGTCGGGCGCGGAAACGCCGAGCATGGTGCCCGGCATCTTCCCGGTATTGACGGCTTGCGCGTTCTTGATGAGGTAAAGGTAATAGGCATTGGGCGCCGCGGTCTTAGGATCCAGAATCCGCCGCCAGGCGAAAACGAAATCGCCCGCCGTCACCGGCTGACCGTCCGACCACTGATGATCGCGAATGTGAAAGGTCCAGGTCAAACCGTCCGGCGATGTTTCCCAACGTTCCGCCGCGCCCGGTATCGGCTCGCCCTTGGCATCCTCCGTCGTCAGCCCCATCAGCACGTCGCCGACGATGGTGTTTTCCCAGTTCGCGTTGGCGAGATGCGGATCGACGGTTCCCGGCTCGGCCGCATTGCCGCGGTTGAAGATGACGATGCCCGGTGCATCGGCGGACGATTTCGACACGCCTGTTTGCGTGCCGCTCTGTCCGCACGCAGCCAGCGCGAGCAGCGCCGCACCGCATAGACCAAGCCAAAAAGCGCGGAAATAGTGGGTTTTTGCCATTGCTCTTCCTAAGTCGGCCATTTGTGTCCTTGCGCGACACATTACAATACTCATAGCGCAAACCTTAGAGAAAAGAGGCCTTCCTTACACGGGATCGTGTTCGGCGACGAAATGGCCTTCCGCCACTTCGATCAGGCGCGGCACATATTGCTCCGCGTCGGGATCGTCGATGCGCTTGGACTTCAGAAACATCAACGCCGACCTGGTGTCGAGCGGCGAGGGCAGTTCGCCGGTGAGAAGCCGCCGCGTCTTTGTACGTTCGGCCTGCGGATCGGGCACCATCACGGCCGAGATCAGGGCCTTTGTGTAGGGATGACGTGCGTCGCTGTAGATTGCCTCGCGCGAAGCCAGCTCCACGACGCGTCCCAGATACAGCACCATCACGCGATGCGAAACCTGGCGCACCACCGACAGGTCGTGGCTGATGAAGATCAGCGACATGCCGAATTCGGCCTGCAGCGATAATATGAGATCGACGATCTGCGCCTGGATGGAAACATCCAGCGCGCTGACCGCCTCATCGCACACGATCAGCTTCGGCTGCAAGATCATCGCGCGCGCCACGCCGACGCGCTGATTCTGCCCGCCGGAAAATTCATGCGGATAGCGGTTGATCCAATTGGGATCGAGTCCGACCTTTTCCATGATCGCGGTCACGCGCTCGTTTACATCATTGCGCGGGGTGCGGGGTTCGAGCGAACGCAAGGGCTCGGCGATGCTCTCGCCGATCTTCATGCGCGGGTCCAGACTCGCCAGCGGATCCTGGAACACGATCTGGAATTCCTTGCGCAATTGCCTGAGCGAGCGTTTGTCGGCTTCCGTGAGATCGCGGCCGCGCCACACTACCGTGCCCGCCGTCTGAGGCAGCAGTTTTAAAACGGCGCGCGCGAGCGTCGACTTGCCGCAACCCGATTCCCCGACCACGCCCAGAGTTTCTCCCTGCTTGAGCGTGAAGCTGACGCCGTCGACCGCGCGCAACGGTTTGTATTTGGGCAGAATCGTCCCGCTGACGCGGATCGGGAAATGGACTTTGATGTCCTCGACATCGAGCAGAATTGGGCTTCCCGCCGGCAGCGGCTTCAACGCCACGCGCCCCGGCCGCTCCGGCCGGTCGATGCGCGGCATCGCCTCCAGCAGCATGCGCGTATAGGGATGTTGCGGGCGGTAGAAAATATTGTCCGCGGCGCCCTGCTCGACGAATTCGCCGTGGCGCATCACCAGCACGCGGTCGCACATCGAAGCGATGACGCCCATGTCGTGGCTGATCAGCACGACGGAGGTGTTCAGCTCCTTTTTCAGATCGCGCATGATCTCCAGAATCTGCGCCTGCACGGTAACGTCGAGCGCGGTCGTCGGCTCATCGGCGATCAAGAGATCGGGGCCGCAGGCGGTCGCCATCGCGATCATCACCCGCTGGCGCATGCCGCCCGAGAGCTCGTGCGGATATTGCCGCATGCGGCGCTTGGCTTCGGGAATGCGCACCAATTCCAGCGTCGCGATCGCGCGGGCCGCGGCCTCGTCGCGGTTCATCTTCTTGTGGGTCTGCAGCGACTCAATGATCTGATCGCCGATGCGCATGTGAGGCGTGAGCGATGTCAGCGGGTCCTGAAAGATCATAGTGATCTTGGCGCCGCGAATGTCGTTCAGAATATTTTCCGGCGCTCCGATCAATTCTTGGGCACGATAGGAAACGCCCCCCGTTGACCTGCCGTTGCCGGCGAGCAGCCCGACGGAGGCAAGAAACAGCTGGCTCTTTCCCGATCCCGATTCGCCCACCACGCCCAGAACGTCGCCCTCGTTGACGTCGAAGCTGACGTTCTTCACCGCGTGGACTTCGCCGTCGGGCGTCCAGAAGCGCACATCGAGATTTCGAACCGATAAGACCGGGCCGGCCATGCGCTCTACCGGTCCTTGGGGTCGAGCGCGTCGCGCAAGCCGTCGCCGATGAAGTTGAAGCAGAACAGCGTCAGCGTCATGAAAGAACCGGGAAACACCAGCGCCCAAGGCGCGGTTTCGATTTGCTGCGCGCCTTCGGAGATCAGCACGCCCCACGACGTGTACGGCTCGCGAATTCCCAAGCCGAGAAACGAGAGAAAGCTCTCCGCGAGGATGACGCCCGGAATCGTCAGCGTGACATAAACGATGACCGGACCCACCACATTGGGAATGATGTGGCGGGTAATGATGCCGAAGCTTCCCACGCCGGCTGCGCGCGCCGCTTCGACGAACTCCTTCTGCTTGGCCGAAAGGGTCTGTCCGCGCACAATTCGCGCCATTGTGAGCCATGACACCGCGCCGATCGCCACGAACAGAAGAACGAAATTCTGATTGAAGATCACCATCAATATGATGACCATGAAGATGAAGGGCAGCGAATAGAGAATGTCGACGGTGCGCATCATCACCGCATCGACCCGCCCGCCGATGAAGCCCGCCGTCGCGCCGTAAAGAACGCCGATCGTGAGGCTCACCAAAGTCGCGAAGATTCCCACCTCGAGCGAAATCTGCGCGCCATAGAGCGTGCGCACGAAGAGATCGCGTCCCACCGAATCGGTGCCGAACCAGTGGGCGCCGCCGGCGCGGCAGCGCACGTCGCCCGGCCACCATGACGGCGCGCAGGAAATGAAGTTGTAATCGCCAGTATCCCTGAAGTCGTAGGGCGACAGAACCGGCGCGAATATCGCCATCAGCGTGACGATGGCGAGAATGATCATGCCCGCGACCGCCGCCTTGTTGCGGAAGAGGCGCCGCCTCGCATCGGTCAGCAGGCTGCGGCCCTTCACGGCCTGCGCCGTTTCCATCAATTGGGCGTCGGGATGCATGATCAGCCGCGCCATTATTTGTACCTCACGCGCGGATCGAGCACGCCGTACAGCAGATCGGCGACGAGATTGAGCCCGATGATCAGCGCCGCGTAGAAAATCGTGACCCCCATCACCAGCGTGTAATCGCGGTTGAGCGCAGCCTGGACGAAATAGCGTCCGATCCCGGGAAGGCCGAATATCTGCTCGACGACCAGCGAGCCGCTGACGATGTCGGCGATCGCGGGGCCGAGAAAACTCACCAGCGGGAGCAGCCCCGCATGCAAAGCGTGCCGCGTGATCACGCGATAGGTCGGCAAGCCTTTGGCCCGGGCCGTGCGAATGAAATTGGAGCGCAGCACCTCGATCATGCTGCCTCTTGTGAGCCGCGCGATGACCGCGGTCGGCGCCAGCGACAGCACGATCACCGGCAGCACCATGTTGCGCGCGGCCCCGTTGTTCCAGCCGCCCACGGGCAGCGAGAGGTCCAGTCCGAACAGATTGATTCCATAAATCCCGAAGATCAGCTGGAGCAGCGGCGCGGTGACGAAGGACGGAATGCAAATCCCGATCATGGCAAGCGACATCACCGAATAATCGGCGGGCCGGTTTTGCCGCAACGCCGCGATGACGCCGAGCGTGGTGCCGACCACCATGGCGAGCGTGATCGCAAGCACCCCCAAGCGCAGGCTGACTGGAAAGCCCTGCGCGATCAGCTGCGAGACGGTGAAATCCCGTATCTTGAAGGACGGGCCGAAATCGCCATGTGCGAGTCGCCCGAGATAAATGAAGTATTGTTCATAGAGCGGCTTATCGAGATTGTAGGCGGCCGCGATGTTGCGCTCGATTTCGGGTGGCAGTCTTCGCGCTCCGTCGAAGGGCCCGCCCGGCGCGAGCCGCATCATGAAGAAGGCAATTGTGATGATGATGAAGAGGGTCGGGATGGCGCCCAAAACGCGCCTTATGGCGTAGGAAAGCATCGGCTCGTTCGGCTCCCGTTCGCCCCGATAGGAACGCGCTGAACCTTGTCGAGGCGTCAGCCAATGTCAATGCAAGCTCTGGCGTTTGACCGAAACCCAAAACCCACCTCCCCCTTGTGGGGAGGTCGATCCCGCCGAAGCGCGTAAGCGCGAAGGCGGATCGGGTGGGGGTCGCAGACGTGACGATTCAGCAGACGTGACGATTCAATCGCCGGCGTTCGCGGATCACGATTTGCGCCAGGCCTCCCAACGTGCTTCCGCCTCCGCGCCGTTCTGGGCCCACCAATCGGGGTCGATGGCTAGCGCGCGGGCGAAATTTTCCGGCGCGGTCGGCAGATGCTTGCGCATCTCCTCCTGGGTCTCCGGATTGCGGCCGACCAGCCGGATCGCGGACCGTCGCGCCGGACCATAAGGAAGCCAGCGCGCCTCTTCGGCCAAAGGCGCCGCCGCCGTGGCAAACCGGATGAAATCGAGCGCGCGCCGTTTCTTGGTGCTGCCCTTGGGAATTCCAAAGACGTCGAGCTGATAAAGCTGTCCGTCCCAGATGGTGCGGATCTTGGGCTCGGCCGCGACCGTGAAGACGCGCGCGTTCAGCGCCGTCGTCATCGCCACGTCGCCGCGCGCCAGCATATCGGCGGGCTCGGTCGTCCGCCGCCACCAGACGATCGCGGACTTTATGGAATCGAGCTTGGTGAAGGCGCGATCGAGGCCGCCCTTGGTGCCGAGCGTGGCATAAACTCGCCAAGGCGCCACGCCGTCGGCGAGGAGCGCCATCTCGAGATTGTATTTGGGCCCGCTGTCCTTGAGCCCACGAGATCCCGGGAAACGCTTAAGATCGAAGAAGTCGGACAGCGTCTTCGGCTTCTGGACTTCAAACCGCTCATTGTCGAAGGCGACGACCTGGCTATAAACCGCACTTCCGACCCAGCAAGGGCCGATCGCACCCGGCACGAAATCGTTCCGCGCGCCCGACCCATTGATGCCGGGCGGCAGCTCGATGCCGTCGAGCCGCTCGAGCAGGCCCTGGCGGCAGGCTGATGCCGCGTCTTCCAGCTCGAGATCGACCACGTCCCACTCCACGTCGCCCGATTTTACCTGCGCGGCAATTTCCTTCAAGCCGCCGCCGTAATTCTTCACGGTCACGTCGACGCCCGATTTGTCCGTATAGGGATGAATGAGCGCGATCGTCTGGGCGCGGCCATAGGCGTCGCCCCAGCTCACGACGGTCAACGACTCGGGTGACCTCGCGAGCCAGTACAACGCGCCGCCTGCGCCGGCGACGCCGACCAACGCGAGTATGAGCCAGCGCGGAACTCTCATGGTCCCTCTAGACCAGAGATTCTATCTGCCGAACAGCGATTTCAATGCCTGGCCGGGATTCCTGAGCACGTCGACGGGTTTGTTGACGAGAGTCTTGGCGAGAGCCCGCGCGTCGGGTCCATAGCTCGGTTTGTTCCAGGGACCCTTGACGTAGAACGGGATGCCGACGTCCACCAGCTTGAGACCGGGGATGCCTCTTTTGGCGACCGGTTCGAGATGGAACTCGAGCGCATGGGCGGAAAAGTCGACGTCGCCGCTGCCGTTCATTTCGACGACATCGTTGACGAGCTTGAGGTCGCTCGTGTGCAGCACGCCGTTCTGAACCGTGAAGGTGCCGCCCATCTGCCCGAAGGGTGTTTTGGCGTTGTCGCCGACAGCGCCGGAAAGAACCTCCGCGGTCAGCACGGACTGCATGATGCGGGCAACCGCCGCGAGATCGACGCCGGTAACGTTGCCGTCGGTAAATTTGACGTTGCCCTTGCCCGAGAGCGCCTTGACGATTTCCTTGGAGGTCTTGCCCCGGGCTTGAACGTCGAAACGCACCGCTCCCGTGCCGGTCACGTTCTTGACGCCCATCAGCTCGTCGAGGAAGGGCTGAACCTTGAGGTCGTCGAGATCGAGAGTACTGTGGATGGAGGGCGTGTCGCTTGTCGCATCGACAGTCAGGCTGCCCTTGCCGGTTCCGCCATAGACCGCGAGCTTCGAAAGATCGGCTTTCAGAACACCGTCATGCAGCGCGACATTGATCAGCGCATGATCGATTTTGAAACTCGGCAAGACCAGCGCGCCGACGATCAACGTCAGATCCGCGTTTGCCGCTTTCAAGCCGCCAAGGGCGAGCGGTGCGTCGGGATTGGCGGCTCTGGCTTTTGCCGCTTCGACGGTGTCGTCCGCTTGACCGGGTGCGAGATAAGGATGGACGTCGAGTCTGTCGAGCGTGGCATTGCCCTTGATGGCGAGAATCTTGGGCTTGGTGTCGATGATGAGATTGCCGTTCAAACTCATCGAATCGAACGCCAAGTGAGTCTGTCGGAGCGTGTAGACACCATCGTTCGCCACGATTTGACCTTCGAGTGCGACCAGGCCGAAACCATTTCCGCGCGGCAGCGGGTGACCGACCCAGGCAGCCAGACTGCGAACCGAGTGCGCTCCGAGCTTCAGCGCGCCCGACATATTGCCGCCGGCGCCCAAAGTGCCGCTGAAGTCGGCGTTGATGATGTTCGACGCCACCGAGATGCGGGCCGTCGATCCCTGCCCGCGCATGAACGCGTCGAAATTGTCGACTCCGCCGCTGAGCTTTAGGGTTTCCGAATTGTAGGTCAGTGCGCCGTTGAAACTGAGCGGTACGATGACGCGCGCCTGTGTGCGCACCATGGGCATGCCCAACGTGATGGACACATTGCTGATCGTCTGCGTCTTGTCCGACGCCGCGTCGTAGTAACTCACCTCGCCGTCTTCGACACGCAGGCGGGCGACGCCGATTTGCGTGACGGCGCGGCTGGTTTCGTTCGGCTGCGCCGGGTTCCGACTCGAGAGCTGCCAATTGGCTTTGCCGTCCTTGGCGACCTCGAGATGAATCACGGGTTTCTTCAAGACGACTTCGGTCACTTCGAGCCGTCGCGAGAAAAGCGGCATCAGCTTCGCGCCGACGACAACCGAGTCGACTTCGACCATCTCCGGATTGCGGCCGCTCGCCGCTCCGGCGATTGAAACCTTGGCCAGCGAAATGCCGATCTGGGGATAGATGGAAAGATGAATGGAACCGCGGATGTGGACGTCGCGCCCCAAAGCCGCCGTTGCGGCGCGCTCGATCGGTGCCCGATAGGTGTCGAGCGGCAGCAGGAACGGTACGGCTGCCAGTGCAAGAAGGGCGGCGACAGCGCCTAACACGACAATACTGCGTCGTCTCATGTCATGGCTCTCCAGGGCATTTCGGGGCGAACGCGTGAACTCAGCGACTGATAGAGCATCGGCGGTAAACCCAACCTTTCTGGCCCGGAATTGCGGCCAAACAAAGGGTTAGGGCAGGGCCCCCGGTCGTGCTCAAAATGAATTGCGCTCTCTTCAGTTATGCTTATGATAATCATTCTCAGATAGGAAGTGCCTATGCGTCTCAGCTTAGCGGCCGCCTGCGCCCTTGCCGTTGCCATAATTTCGCTGTCCGCGCCAGCCTTGGCCGTGGACGGCCTCAATATCTACTCCGCTAGGCACTATGATTCGGATGAGTTGCTCTACAACGGCTTTCAGGATGCGACCGGAATTCCCGTAAATGTGATCGAAGGCGAGGGACCCGAGCTGCTCGCGCGCATGAAGGCGGAGGGCAGGAACTCCCCGGCCGATGTCTTCTTGACCGTCGATGCCGGCAATCTGTGGCTCGCGGAAAACGAAAAGCTCTTCCAGCCGGCGCAGTCGAAAGTCCTCGATGCGCGCATTCCTGCCTCGCTGAAGAGCCCTAAGAATTTGTGGTTCGGTTTTTCCACCCGCGCGCGCCTCATCTTCGTCAAGAATTTCGCGCGGCCTCCGCAAGGCGCCGACACGACGCTGCTGCAAAGCGTCGCCGCGGGCGAATGCGCCGTCACCATTGCCAACCATTATTATTTCGTCCGCCTCGAAACCTCGAAAGTGAAGGGCGAACGCGACGCGGCCAGCAAGCTGACCGCGATCTTTCCGGACCAGGACGGCCTCGGCACGCATGTCAATATTTCGGGCGCAGGCGTGATGGCCTCGGCGCCGCACAAAGCGGCCGCCATCAGGTTCCTCGAGTACATGGCGAGCGATGAAGCGCAGAACATCGTCGCCAGCGCCAATCATGAGTTTCCCGCCGTCGCGACCATGCCGCGCTCGCGCGAGCTCACCGCGCTGGGAAATTTCAAGGCCGATCCCTTGAACGTCTCCGTCTATGGCGAAAACCAGGCGCAGGCTCAGGCCATCTTCGACCGCGCCGGCTGGCGCTGACAATTGTCTTCCACAGGTACAGCGCAATCTTGACGGATTATAGCCTATTAGCTATATATCTTGAGGGCTATAACGATGAATTGGGCTGTCCGTTTCCATGATGAATTCGAACAGGAATTTCTGGGCCTGCCCGAGGACACCCAGGACGAACTGTTGGCCGCGGCCAAGCTGTTGCGAGATTATGGCCCGAAACTGGGCCGGCCCTATGTGGATACGTTGAAGGGTTCGAAATACCCCAACATGAAGGAACTTCGTTTCAATGCCGGAGGCGGAGTGTGGCGCGTCGCATTTGCGTTCGATCCGCAGCGCGAGGCAGTGCTGTTGGTTGCCGGAAACAAATCAGGCGGCGGCGAGGACCGTTTCTATAAACAGCTGATCGCTCGGGCAGACAAGCGATATGCGGCGCACCTGGGAAAAATAAAAACTGCGAGAAAACCGAAAGGAACATGACCATGGGCCGGACTTTGGACCAAGTTCTGGAAACATTGCCGAAACGCCGTCGTGCCCGGATTATGGCCCGTTACCGGGAACTCAAGCGCGAGGTCGAGAGTCTTGGAGAACTCCGGGCCGCAACCGGGAAAGCGCAAACAGAAATCGCTGCTTCGCTCAAAATCAAACAGCCATCCGTATCCAAGCTAGAACGACAGGCAGACATGTATCTTTCCACGCTTCGAAGCTACATCGAAGCGATCGGCGGTGATTTGGAGTTGGTTGTACATTTGCCGTCTCTGCCGGCTGTTCGCCTCAATCGGCTCGGTGATGCCTTTTCATCATCGCCCGGAACCGGGGCATCCGCCAAACGCAAACGACCGATGGCCAAGTCCGCCGCGGCAAAGCGGAGGTCGTAACACGCGGTGCTGCTTCGTGCGGTTAATGAACTCGCTTGGTGATTATCGCAGCGCTGTACTCGTAGATTTTCCCGCTCGAATGGAGCGGTTTCACGGTCCAGTATCTGCGATCGAACGCGTTCATGTAGTTGTTTTGGTAATAGACGATCGTGGCCTTGAAATTTCGCACGGCCCTTTCGAACAGCGGCACCTTGTCCTCGCCGAAAGGATTATAAAGAAAGAATATGGTTCCGTTCGGCGGCGGATTCGCCGCCGCGTCGGCGTGGATGATCGAGACGTTGGGATATTTCCGGTAGCGTTCGCGGGTTCGCTTTGCGACCTCTTCGACGACCTCCAATCCGATGATCTGGTTCTTCAAGCCCCGGCTCAGCCAGAAATTGATCACGCGCCCTTCGCCGCAGCCGACGTCGACCAGGACA
>WNFS01005087.1_pt1 | contig 10901 bp, 13 predicted proteins | sample 5400141 | NCBI WGS metagenome assembly WNFS01 (sample SAMN13153358, study PRJNA577476) | soil metagenome | isolation source: 60 cm saprolite under Madrone tree | place: USA:California | collected 2016-06-14 | reverse complement strand
CGCTCATAAATGGCCCGCAGATACTCCCATCGCCCCTTGTTTCCCAACCCCGTGGTCTCCTTTTTCCTGTTTTGGTTGGGTTACATCTTAAATGGCTCGACGTTGCCCCCTTCGGTTACATTTTGCACGGCGCGATACGTTGGGTAGACATAAACGGCTTAGTGTGGTCTGATAGCCGCGTACGTAACACACGGCCGTTATCACACGAGCGTTAGCACCGCAGGCTAGCTCATGATTCCGCCTTTCGACATTTTCAAGCTGGAAAGCGGCGAACTCCGCTGGATGGAATTGGCGGCGGACGTGGAGCGCGCCAAAGCGCGGGTAAAAATGCTGGCGACATCTTCGCCCGGCGAATACATCATCGCCAACCAAGAAACGGGCGAGAAGATTTCCATTAAGACGCAAACCAAGCGAATTCTGTTTCAGATTGGCTATGACGAAAAAGGAATAAACGCGAGAGCGGAACTGTTGCGGCGTTTCGGTCACGAAGTAATCTCGGTGACGAACAACGAAGCCGCTAAAGTTGCGCTAAGCTCGTACCATGATGTCGAGCTGTTTATTGTTGGCCATACGGCACCGGAGCAAACCAGAAAAGAAATGGTTGCTTGGCTGAAAGCGAACTATCCAAAGGTCAAAATTGTGGCGCTGAATCCATCCAGGGACCAGCTCCTCGGCGCGGATTACAACGTCATCCTGAACGAGCACGACGAGTGGCTTTCGCTGCTCGCCGCGGCAGCGAGCTGAAGCGGGCGCTGCAAAAACTCCGATTATTGATACGAGTCGAGCTTTTGCCTGTGGACCGATGGCATTTGCCGGGGGACAAGGTGTCAGTCAACTATTCGATCCGTGTTGAAAAAATCTTAGGATTCCAATGGACACGACCGAACTCCTCGCGAGCTTTGCATTGAATGTGGAAGGGAAAAATCTGATCGACACATTTCAGCCGCAAAAAGCCTTCGCGGGCACGAAATTTTACCTCCTAACGAACCCTTCAGCAAATGCCCCAGTTAGCTTCGCAATTACCACGAATGAGATGTGGACGGCAGACGGCAGTGACCAGCTCCAAGGACAGAAAAAGTACGACGACGTCTCTTTCTCAAACTAGTCCCGAAGCGCAATCATAGAAGGTAATGCCGACCTGGGAGCCGCCACACGCGAACAAAAATCACTGGCGCGTGTAGGTGAATTCGCCGGAGGGGTCGCGCTCCTTCAGGGCTTTGGGCTGGCCGTTTTCGAGGACGAATTCGTAGATTACGTCAGCGAAACGCTGGGTGCGGAACTGGAGACCCTTGATGGGGATGAGTCTTTGCGGGGGTGCGCCGGGAAATTCGAGGGCGAGGCCGGCGCCGGGTTGGTAGGTGACTTGGAATTTCACTTTTGCGGGAGTGAGGTACGTACCTGCGAGGCTTTGCAGGAGTTTGGCGTCGAGAGTTTCGGGTTTGCGGGTGAAAACGACTTCGGCCTCGTCGAGGGAGATTACGGCGTTGTCGACCTCGCCCTGGGGATTGGTGCGGAAGTTGACGGAGAATTTTCCGTACTGCTCATCGTCGGGAGTGTCGAAGCGGTCGTAGTGGAAATGGGTCATAGGAAAATGAAATTCGTGGAAGGCGAACTGGAGCTGCTCACCGGTGAGTCCGATTTTGAGGATGCCGTAGGCGGGGTTCTCATATTCGGCGACGTAGCTTGCCAAGGCGTGAGATGGCTTTGTGTTGGGCACGCGGTCGGCGCCCGCTTTGGCGCGCGCTTCGGTGCCGGCTTTTTTGTTGGCGAGACGCTGCTGGAGGCGGCGCTGACTCCAAGGCGTCTGGTCCATGCCCAAGAGGCGCTCGTAGACGTTGTAGCTGACGATGTTGTATAGCGGGGCGCTGTGGTCGCTGATGACCAGGACGATGACGCCGATTTTGTCGTTGGGCATGAAGGAAACCTGGGAGTGAAATCCGGGCAGGTCGCCGCCGTGGAAGGTGAGCAGGTGGCCGCGATAGGAGACGGTCTGGCGGCCCATGCCGTAAGCGGGATTGAGCAGCTCCCAATAGCCCAGGGCTTCGCCGAGCGTGTTGGGCAAGCCAATGGCGGGCTGCAAAGTTACCCTCAGGACTCTGGCGGGCAGGACTTGCTTACCGTTGTAATTGCCGTCGTTCATCAAGGCGATGAGCCAGTGGGAGAGCTCGTCGATGTTGGAGATGATGGCGCCGGCGGGAGCGACGCCTTCAGTGTCTTCGTAATAGGGGATTTTGTAGAGCTCGAAGGAGTCGCGTTTTTCGCGGAAGGGCACGCCGTGGTCGGGATGCTGGTTCATGTCGGAGATAGAATAGCTGGTGGAGGTCATATCGAGGGGCGTGAGGATTTTTTCGCGGACGAACTGCTCCCACCTCTGGCCAGATTTCAGTTCAATGATTTCGCCGACGGCGGAGAACATGAGGTTGTTGTAGAGGAAGGTCTCACGCATGGGCTCTTGCGGCTCGAGGTACTTCAACTTGTCGAACAATTCCTTTCGCGTGAAGGGCGATTTGAACCAGATGGAATCGTGGCGAGTGACGCCGGTGCGGTGGGAGAGCATGTCGCGCAGGGTGACGTTGTTGTTGAGCTGATCGTTATAGAACTGGATAGTGGGGACCGAGTCGCGTACGGGCTTGTCCCAGGTGAGTTTTCCTTCTTCGACCAGCATGCCGGCGGCGACGGCGGTGAACAATTTGGAATTGGAGGCGATTTGCTGGAGGGTGGTTGGCGTGAAAGGAAGTTTTTTCTCGTAGTCGCGGTAACCGTAGCCCTTGGCGAAGACGAGCTTGTCGTTGACGACGATGCCGACGCCGATGCCGGGCGTGTTCCAGTCTTTTAGCAATTGCGCCATGTAGGAATCGAAGCCGTCGAGCTTCTTGCTGACATCGGGCTCCTGAGAGCGAGCGGCTGGAACGAAGATCATGAGAGCGAATGCGACAGCTAGCCGGCAGAACAAATTGGCTGCACGAACGGGGCGAAGTCTGCTGTCAAAAAGCATGAGGCCGGACCTCCTATGTGGCGTGCTGTAGGAAAGCTGCGCCCGCATTGTACTGCCTTGCTGCCAATTCGCAACGAAGTGTTGTGCGTGAACGAGCTTGTCGTGCGCAGGGAGTGGCGGTCGCACTAAGAAAGGAAGCGGAGAGCCGGGTCGGTGCCCGGCTCTCCGCTTTCACTTTACGTGGTGCTCAGCCGCGGACGGTGAGCACTGGGCAGGCCGCTTTTGCGGCGACGTTGTAGGCGACCGTCAACGGCACATGTCCCGCGAGGCTTTTGCGGGCTTTCGCTTCCATGACGATTAGCTCCGCATTGGTTTCGCGAGCCTGCCGCAGGATTTCCTCGGCTGGGTCGCCGAAGGAAACGCGGAATTCCGTCTTGCACCAGTCGTCGCAGTCCGGGCACACGAACTCCTTCATGCGATCGATGGAGGCTTGACGGACTTTCTTCTCGCCTTCCTGGGTGTGGGCAACAGCGAGTTGGACGACGTGTAGCGCGGTGACGCGCGTTTCATGTTCCTGCGCGAGGGAGAAAGCATATTGCGCCGCGCCCGTCGCGCCAGGGCCGAAGTCGGTGGCAAACAGGATGTTCTTGAGGTCCACCTCATGCGGGGCTTCGCCCTTCACATGCGGTCCGATGGTGAGCACGGCGCAGCCGGCTTGCCGGAAGACTTCCTCGGCGACGGAGCCGAGGAGCATCTTTTTCACTTGGCCGCGGCCGTGGGTGCCGGTCCCCAGAAGATCGATCCCATGTTCGCGGATGAGGCGTTCCACGGTGGGCCAAAGCTTGCCTTCCAAAATCAGGGTGGTATGTTCCACGTCACGCAATTTTCCGGAAACCAGAATGTCACCCAGTCCCTGCTCGGCCGCCTCCCGCATGTGCTGGTAGGTGCACTCGGCCAGGCCTGGCTCGGCGAGTTGATAGGAGGCGGCAGAAATAATGTGGGTCAAATAAATTTTCGCCTCATACCGCCGGGCCAGGGCTATTGCGTGGTGTAGCGCGAGATCGGAAGCGCCTGAGAAATCCGTCAGGACCATGATTCTCGCTAGAGATATTTTTTGGTCCGCCTTAACTGCGCGGATTGGTTCCATCACTTGAGTCATAAAATTTGCCCTCTCTTCAGGGACTTCCCCGACCAACTTTTCGGCCACCTTCATTGTTTGCTGGTGAGAACTTCTTTGTGTCACGGCACGCGGTGACGGAGCGCACACAGCAAGGCAGCCCGAAAGCCGACTATATTTCTTGATTTGCGAGCGGACGCCGGGCGTTACGGGGTGGACTGGGTGGGATGGGCTTTGGTGATGGAAGGGGTGAACTCGAAGCGGACCAGCCAGTCGGAGGCGACGGCGTGGCCATCCACTTTGGCGGGCGCAAAATCCCAGCGGTGAGCGGCTTGCAGGGCTTGGTCAGCGAAATACCTGCTGGGGCCGGGGGAAAACAGTTCCGCGGAGGAAACATTGCCGGCGGGATCGACATGGAGCTTAACGGTTACGCGGACAGTGCCGCGGATGGTGGCGAGAGCCCCAGGCGAGACGCTGGGCATGACTTGATCGAGCACTTCGCCCTGAGCGACGGAGCCAGCGTTAGGCTTGGCAGTAGGCTCAACGCGCGGAGGATTGGCGACGCTGGTGAGAGCGGCCGGAGATGGCGCGGGAGTCGAAGAATTCAACGTCCGCGTATCAGTGGTACGCGCATCGCTCGCTTCGCTTCCTTTTTGCGGCGAAGATTGCCGCGGAGGTGGCGAAGAGTGCGGCGAAGACGGCGGCACGGAACTCAAAGTTGGCTGCGCGGGCTTCTGCGCAAGCTTGGAAACGCTTTTCGTGTTCGCGGCGGGGGGCACGGGCTTTGTGGTGGGCGGCTGCTGCGTTTTCACGGAAGCGGCTTGCTGAACGGGAGCGCGGCGATGCAGGAGGCGCGGACCGAGAAAAATCGCGACGAGCGCGAGAACGGCTAGGATGCCGAGCGGAAGGTAATTGATTTTGGGCAGCGGCGGCAGCAAGGGAGGACGTTGGAGGTGGGGTTGAACGAGGTCGTAGCGCGGCCTGGTGGCGGTGCCTCTGGCAGCGACGGTTTGCGTATGAACTGATGGCCTGGCGGCCGGAGGTGGAATCGGCCGCGCGGGTTCGCTCTTTGCGCTAGCTGAGGACGTCGTAGCTGGCGCTTGCGAGGGAGCGGCGGGCATGAGTGCCGGGGCTGCCGCTGTGCCGACATGCGCAGAAGAGGGCGCGGAGGCGGACGTCGCGGCCGAGCCGGAAGCAGCAACGGAGGCGGGATTCAAACGCGCGGCAATTTCCACTACGGTCCAGCGCCGCTGGGGGTCGCGTTGCAAGCAGTGGCGCACAATATCCAGGAAAAGCGCGGGCAAAGTATCCGGCACGAGGGGGTCTGGCCCGGCGGAAGCAGGCAGGTGTTGCGTCAAAGATTCGATGAGCGTGATGCCGAGCGACCAGATGTCGCCGGCCGGAGAGATGATTCCGTTCGCGACTTCCGGTGCGTCGTAGGAACTCGGATGACGGAGACCTGCGGCGGCGGCGCCTTGCGGTGTTTCAGCGGCAGGCGAATATGACGGCTCGGCAATAGAGGAGATGCCATCGCTAGAAAGCTTGAGTTGATCTTCGATGGCGAGAATGTTCGAGGGCCGCACATGCCCGTGGACGAAACCCTCACCATGGAGGAACGCGAGGGCTTGCAGCGCGGGAGTGAGAACGTCGCGCGCTTCCGCGGGGGTGAGCGGGCGCTGGGAAAGGAATTGCGCGAGATTTTCCTCGGCGTATTCCATGAGAAGGAAGAGCAAATCGAACTCGCCGAGACGGCAGCGGCCGGACTCGAAATTGCGCAGCAAGTGCGGATGGGAAAGCTTAGCGGTGCGCTGCCAGCGAGACAACTGGAGCTGCGCGTCGCGTTCATCGACCTGGATGAACTTGATGGCAACTTTTTGCGGCGGAGTTCCGCGCTCGGTCAGGAAGACAGCGCTGTGCTCGGAGCTGCCAAGAAAACGCTGTAGCAGGAATCTGGCATTGACGATTTGCCTTTCCCACTGCTTCCAGGATTCGGACATAAAGTACCCCCGCGTCCGCTCAGATTGGTCATTATTGTACTCCTGCGGCGGCGGAGATGGTTCTTGTACAGGGGGACAGGTAGACACATGGTCTAGAGTGCAAGGCGGAGTCAAGAGCGGAGGCTTCGCGGGCCGCTGACGAAGGGGCTGCCGCGCTCGTAAAAGCGTAGGAGGCGATGCGCGGCGCGGGTGATGCCGATGCGTTTGCTCTTGCCGAGGAAGAAGGCGCGGTCGGCTTCTGGAGCGGGATGGCGCGGACGGGTGACGGTGCCTAGCCAGAGGAGGCCTGGAGCGCAAAGGTCTGTGCCGTCAAGGGAGTGGTCAATGCGTAGAGCAGAGGAGAGGCGTCCTGGACCGCGCGCGAGGTCGAGGAGGCGGGCTGTTTTGCGATAGTGTTTCATTTGTTCGATGCCTTCCGTGGGTTCGAGGGCCCGGATGAGGACGCCGCCGCCGATTCCGCCAGCTTCCGCGCTGACGTTGAGCATGAAGTGATTGCCATAGCTGAAATACACATAGGCATGGCCCCGACGGAGAAACATAGCGCGATTGCGCGGGGTGGGCCCGCGAAAGTGGTGGGCAGCGGGATCGCGAGGCGGGTAGGCCTCAGTTTCGACGATGCGGCCGCTAAGGCGAGCGCCGGAGAGTTCGCGGACAACAATTTTGCCGATAAGAAAGCGGGCGAGCGCCACGGTATCCAAAGGGAGTTCGGCGCGGCGGAGGCGGCGGACGGAAATGGGGGCTTGGCGGGGTGTCACGGCTGGCAAGCGCGGCAGTCCTCCGAGGCGGTGCGGAAGTTCAATCTTACGCCCAGGCGGCCCACCCCGTAACCCTCAAGAAACGCGTTTGGGGCGCGAATTAGGCAGATTCCTTGACTTGGCGAACGAGCGACTCAATAATGAAGACAGTATGAGCGTGCGCGCCGGAGGCGCTGAAGACATGTTCCTTGACGTTAAGGATCTTGCTGTCCGCAAGCTCCCAATCCGGAAGAGTTACGCGCTGGGCAGCATCGATTACCAGACGGCGGAAATCAAGCAGGTAGAGCCGCTGGAGGTTAACGCCACCGCGGAGCTTCTGGACGGCCAGATACGGATCGTGGGGAATATCGAGACCAAGGTCGAACTGGTGTGCGCGCGCTGCCTCGAGCCGGTGGTTGAGGAAGTCAGCCGAACTTTTGACCTCTTTTATAGCCCATTGCCCAAGGGCGTGAAACCGGAAGAGGCCCGGCTAAAGGAAGATGACGCGGAAATCGGGTTTTTCGAAGGAGAGGGACTCTTTTTGGCGGACGTGTTGCGTGAACAGGTGTTGCTGGCGTTGCCGATGAAGGTGATTTGCCGCGGCGACTGCCGGGGCTTGTGCCCCAACTGTGGCGCGAACCTCAATCACGAAGAGTGCCGTTGTGAGACCCACGCGACGGATCCCCGTTTGGCTCCACTCGCGCGCCTGAAGCAGGACTGGCTGAAAAAACAATAGGTTCCCAGGGCGAAAGCCTTATACAATCCGCCCACACGGGCAGGAACGAGGAGTATTGCTATGCCTAACCCAAAACGACGACATTCGAAGAGACGCACCAGCACCCGCCGGGCGCATGACTTTTTGACCAAGCCGACGACGGGGGAATGTCCGAACTGCCATGAGATGAAGCAGCCGCACCAGGTGTGCCCGCATTGCGGCTTCTACAAGGGCCGCGCGGTGCAAGATAAGTCCGCCTGACGAGTTCGTCGGCTTTCCAACGAGCTTTTTCCGGAACTGCCAGGTCTAAGCCTCCATGATCACCATCGCTGTGGACGCCATGGGTGGAGACGATGCGCCCCACCCCGAGGTTGAAGGGAGTGTGCTGGCCGCGCGGGAATACGGCGTGCGCATCTTGTTAGTTGGGCAGCCGAACGTGGTGCGGCCGGAACTGGCCAAGCACGCGTCGCCCAATCTGCCGATTGAGATCGTGGCCGCAAGCGAAGTGATCACCATGCACGATCACCCGGCGCAGGCGTTTCGCAGGAAAAAAGATAGCTCGGTGCACGTGGCCGCGCGGCTGGTGCGCGAAGCGAAGGCCGACGGGCTGGTAAGCGCGGGGAATACCGGGGCGGTGATGACCGTGGCGCGATTTTTGCTGGGCGCGCTCGAGTCCGTGGATCGCGTGGCGCTGGCCGCTCCGTTTCCGAATGCGAAGGGAGGCGTTTCGGTTTTGCTCGATGTGGGCGCGAACGTGGATTCCAAGCCCGAGCATCTGGTGCAGTTCGCGGTGATGGGTGAGATTTATTACCGCGCGACGTTCGGGCACCGCCGGCCGCGCGTGGGTTTGCTCTCCATCGGCGAGGAAGAGATCAAGGGCAACGAATTAACGCGCGAGGTATATACGCGATTGAAGAAGAGCCCCGTGCATTTTGTGGGCAACGTCGAGGGTGGCGATCTGTTTTCGGGCGAAGTGGACGTTATTGTTTGTGATGGGTTCGTGGGAAACATCGCGCTCAAGATCTGCGAAGGGCTGGCGTTCCAGATTTTTGGGTTGTTGCGGAAGTCGATGGATAGTTCGCTGGCTTCGCAGGTGGGATTCCTGTTTTCCAGGGGAGCATTGAAAGGATTGAAGAAGAAGATTGATTATGCGGAATCGGGCGGCGCGCCGCTGCTGGGTGTGCGGGGCGTATGCGTCATAGCCCACGGGCGTTCGAACGCGAGCGCGGTGAAGAATGCTATCCGCGTGGCAGCCGGACTAGCCAAAGCACGCATTAATGAAAAGATCGAAGAGGAGCTCTCTGTCGCCGGCGTGACCGCTTAGCGGCAGGGTCGAGGCTGAAATGGGAAAAATTGCATTTGTGTTTCCAGGGCAAGCGTCGCAATACCCCGGCATGGGCAAAGAGTTGGCCGAGAAATATCCGGCGGCGCGGGCGGTTTTTGACGAAGCGGACAATGCGCTAGGATTCTCGATTTCGCAGATGTGCTTTGCGGGCAGCGAAGAGGACTTGAAGCAGACGGCGAACACGCAGCCGGCGATTTTGACCTGCTCGGTGGCGGTGCACCGCGTGCTTGCGGAAAAGGGAATCACTCCGGACTTTGTGGCCGGGCACAGCCTGGGGGAGTATTCGGGGCTGGTGGCGGCGGGTGCGCTGAAGTTTTCGGATGCGGTGCAACTGGTGCGCAAGCGCGGGCAGTACATGCAGGAAGCGGTGCCTGCGGGACAGGGCGCCATGGCCGCGATTATGGGATTGTCGCCCGCGGTGGTGACGGACGCGTGCAGGCGCGCGGCGGAGGGCGAGGTTTGCTCCCCGGCGAATCTGAATTCTCCGGAGCAGACGGTGATTTCCGGACAGGCGAGCGCGGTGAAGCGCGCCGTGGAGATTGCGTCGCAATCTGGCGCGAAACGGGCGGTGATCCTGGCGGTTTCCGCGCCGTTTCATTGCGCGCTGATGATGCCGGCGCAGGAACGGCTGGAGAAGGATTTGCGCAGTTCACAGTTTTCGAATTTGCAGATGCCCCTGGTTACTAACGTGGATGCGGACACTATCACCACCGGAGACGAGGCGCGGGAGGCGCTGATTCGACAGGTGACTATGCCGGTGCGCTGGGAAGAGTCGATGCGGTTGCTGATCGATGAGGGAGTCAACACGTTTGTGGAAGTTGGGCCGGGACGCGTGCTGGTGGGGTTGCTGCGGCAGATAGAGCGCAGCGTGGGCGCTTTGAATGTGGAAGATGAAAAGAGCTTGTCGACCACCATCGACAAAATCGCGCAAGCGCGCGCCGACGCTGCCTAAATGTTCAGCTTAAAAGACAAAGTTGCTTTGGTCACCGGCGCCTCGCAGGGCATCGGCCGCGACACGGCACTTGCGCTTGCGGAGGCTGGCGCTAAGGTGGCTGTAGCTGCGCGCAACGAAGAGAAGCTGTCGGCGCTTGTTGGCGAGATCGCGGCTGCTGGCGGCACCGCTTTCGCGGTAAAGATGGATGTGGGCGATGCGGAGCAGGTGAAGGCCGGCTTCAAGCAGGTGCTCGAGAAATTTGCACGGCTGGATATTTTGGTGAACAATGCCGCGATTACGCGCGACGGCCTGGTTATGCGCATGAAAGCCGATGATTGGGAGGCGGTGCTGCGCACGAATCTCACAGGAGCGCACCTGTGCATCCAGCAGGCGCTGCCGACGATGATGAAGGCGCGCGTGGGGCGGATCATTAACATCAGCTCGATAGTGGCGCAGTCCGGCAATGCCGGGCAGGCCAACTATGTCGCGGCGAAAGCGGGCATTATCGGGCTTACTAAAGCCATTGCCATCGAGATCGCCTCGCGGAATATCACCGTGAACGCCGTTGCTCCGGGCTTCATCGAAACGCCGATGACGGAAGCGCTGCCGGACAAGGTGAAGGAAGAATTGAAGACGCGCATTCCGCTGGGGCGCATGGGATCGGTTCGGGACGTCGCCAGCGCGATAGTTTTCTTGGCCAGCGATGAGGCGGCTTACATCACCGGCCACGTCCTTAATGTAAACGGCGGCATGCATTTAGCGTAGAACCAGTCTAGGGATCGAGTTTACCCGAGGGGAGCACAGCCAAGATTCATCGCATGCCGAAACCGCACGCGATGGCGGAGCGGTGGCTGCGTCAAAGGAGCAAAGTTGACCTAGGTGGACGGGGCAAATAGAATGGGCGGGTTACACTTACGGGGCGAATAGGCGTGTAGGGGCGGCGTTCAGGCCGGCAGTCCAGAAACTTTAGCACCAGCAAGCAGGAGCGATAGCAGATCGCGGAGGAAATGAATGGCCAGCGTGGAAGAGCGCGTAAAGCAGATTATCGTCGAGCAGCTCGGCGTGGATGAAGCAGAAGTGACGCCCACGGCGTCGTTTGTGGACGACCTGGGGGCGGATTCGCT
>WNFS01009130.1_pt1 | contig 10902 bp, 10 predicted proteins | sample 5400141 | NCBI WGS metagenome assembly WNFS01 (sample SAMN13153358, study PRJNA577476) | soil metagenome | isolation source: 60 cm saprolite under Madrone tree | place: USA:California | collected 2016-06-14 | reverse complement strand
GTTTCGTCAACGTCTGTTCGTTGGCGCATGATAAGCGTGGCATCCATCTGGCTCGAGCCATCATAGTGGCCATAATCGCTGCCGATCACGATATTGTCCGGGCCACATGGGTACGTATAGGACAGGTCATCGTTGTTCTGACAGGTAACAAAAATATTAAACTCCTTCAGCACGTCTTCGGGCAAAGGAGTTTTGCGCTGTTGGCTCCGCCGTTTGGCTTCATGAATCATCCAGGGGAGCCACATGGAGCCGGCCTCGATAAATGCCCAGCGAAGCCGGGGAAATTTTAGCGGCAGACGGCTTTCGATCAAACCTTCGCAAGCTCCAGCGGTAACGAGCCGAAAGCGCATTAGGCCGAAGGAATCCGGATCATAGGCGGGTTGGGTCAATGCCACCAGAGCGGCGTTGCCGTTACCGATGTGAATCACGATAACCAGATCTAAACGCTGCGCTTCTTCGTACAACGGATGGAAATAGGGATCTATGAGGAGCCGGTCGCCGATGATCGGTGGCAGCGAAACTCCGACAGCGCCATTGTCCCTGGCCCACTCAAGCGATTTAAGGGATTCATCCATGCTCATCAAAGGCGGCACCGCGCACCAGCGCAAACGTCCATCGCCGAGCCGCCACATCTCAGCCACCCACCGGTTCCAACTTTTGCATAGCGCTAACTCTACCTCGGGGCGATCGGTTGCCGGCACCGTCCACAACGTATGGATCATCACCTGGACGTCGATGCCCAAACGGTCCATGTGGCGCAGGCGACGCTCGACGTCGTCTCCCTCCCGCGCGCCAATGGGAGTGACGACATCTCGGCCGAGCTGTTTTGACCGCTCTGCCATTTCTTCTTCAGTCAGCGTGGGAAATCGCAATCCGCGAGCCTGGCCGTTGATGATCCACCATTGTGTGTGCGGATCCGTTGGATGCGCTGCCAAAACCGGGCGGTGCTTCTCATCGCCCGGATCCATGAACTGCCAGGTGCGCTCAGTCTCCACAACATGCGAATCAGAATCTATGACCATGTACTTTGTCTCTGAGATCAGGCCTCTTTCCGTATCGCTCGCAGTAATCATAAACGCCTCCTTTTCTCACTCAATGGGTTGGCCGACGATCTTGAAACTTAGGTAAATTTTGCTGATCCAAAATATTGGAAAGTTCCATTTCGCTTTTTCTGTTTCTCATACAACAACGGATCAAGCTTACGGCGTCGAAATTGCCATCAACATTTTGACGTTCTAATGAGGCACTGCAGTCCAGTTTTTTAATTTATCGATGTCTGTCGACCAAGTCAATTAATATCGACATTAATATCGACTACAACAATCAATTAATATCGCCTACGAATATGTGGAGCGTATGATTCGACCGTTCGAGAAGCCTCACGGCAGGCGTCCGCGACGGCCGTTAGTTCCGAGCGCGTCGAGGAATCACCACGAGCGAAATTCTTCTTAGCTGCGCATCCTGAACTTAGTCGAATGACGCGCCGTCGGTACCTAGTTTCGGTTAAGAATCCTTGTCAGACTTTGTTTATTTCCCAAGGGGGTAATGGCGTAATGGCGGGTCAGGTCTTGCAATGATGCACTTGGGGCAAATAGACGTCAAATCTCTTGTTGACAGTTACCGCTCTCGCTATCTGAGCTTAAATATTCCCTTCCAAATCTTTTCGTATTTGGAAAAATCTCGGGAATCTTTTTCCCCCAGCGTATAGATTTTTTCGAGTCCCGTTTTCTCAACTGGCTCTATTTTCGGATTAGCAGGCATGCGGCCTTCGATACCAAATGCTTTTTGTCCCTCATCGGTCAAAGCCCAGCGATAAAAAAGCCACGCCGAGTTCGGATGAGGCGCATTTTTGAATACCGCGGTGGCACTGACCGTGCCTATCCCCTCGGAGGCCATGTACGCGATCGGCGCACCTTTCTTCATCCTGGGCAACAGATGATGCGTATAACAGGTGATGCAAACAGAACCTTGTCCGGCGACCAGGAACTCCACCAACTCCGGATGGCCGGGATGAAACTCCACGTCGTTCGCGGCAATTTTTTTGAGCAGTGCGATAGCTTTGTCGAGGTTGTTATACTTATGGTTGGCGAAAGCAACCAGAAGCTCGGCATCACGCGGCTCCGCCAGAAGCTTGCCCTTCCACTTTGGATCGGCAAAGTCCTCGAACTGCTTGGGTTCTTCCTGCTTTTTCAGTAAATTCGTATTCCACGCCGCTACGATCGTATTTATTCGTGTGCCTACCCAGTAAGAGCCCTTAAGATTGTTCGCATAGGGGTCCGCTTCGGGCGGGACCTTTTCGAGAACCATCCCTTGCTCGTGAACTTGCATCACGTTTTCGAGATTCATATGAAAAGCGTCTCCGATGGTTCTCCCACCGCGCGCTTCGGAGATAACGCGCGCAACGATCTTGTCGGCGCTCGCGCCGGTATTTTGGACTTTAATACCCGGAAAGCGCTTTTCGAAAATCGGCAGGACCGCATCCGCCGTGGTCGGCGTCAAAGTCCCATAAAGATTCAGTGTTCCACCTTCCTTCAACGCTTTCTGATAGGTCTCACCCAGGGTTTCAGCATTAACTTGAGAGGTATAGAAAAGCAGCGTAGCGGCTAAACTGCCGCAAAGAAATTGATAGAAAGATCCTTTTAGCATCGGCAACATTTTGTGAACCTCGGCTTTCAGGACTTTCATTCGTTACAAAACGATTGTTGCTTGTCAAGAATACTTTCAGTTATGGTTGAGTTTCGCTAAAAGCGGGGCCTTCCATTCGCGACCGGATCGGCGTGGATTAAAAGAAGAAATGAACAATTATGCATCAATGGATTCAAATCCGCGATCGGATTCTGGATTCTCCTTGACTCGAAGAACACAGTTCGACTAGCTTTGACTCAACGTTCGTAGTTCTGGCCTTCATCCAAAATCGAAAATCTCAAATCCTAGATTGGAAGAGTAACGAAGAGGAACAAGATGGACTTCAATCTGCCTGAAGAGCTTCAGATATTGAGAGACACGGTACGGCGCTTCGTCGACAAGGAGTTGATCCCGCTGGAGCGCGAGTACCGCCACGACAGCGAGGGCCCGATGCCGGAGCGGTTGCTGAAGCCGCTGCAGGAAAAAACCAAGAGCCTGGGGCTTTGGATGCTCGATGTTCCCGCAGAGTACGGCGGCGCCGGTCTTGGGCTGCTGCCGCGTTGCATCATTCATGAGGAGATCGGATCCGGCGGCTATGCGCACGCGTGCGGTGCAAGATGGCGATGCGTTCATTATCAACGGCACTAAACGCTTCATCACCGCGGCGGGGCGTTCCGACTATGTCCAGCTGATGGCCCTAACCGATCCGGAGAAACGTGCCCGCGGCGGCATCACCTGCTTTGCTGTCGATCTCAAGAGCCCCGGCGTCGCCCTCGAACGGCAGTGGCCAACGATGATGGGCGAAGCGCCGTGGCAGATTCTCTTCGAAAACGTCCGCGTCCCAGCGGCTAATGTCATCGGCACTGTCGGCGGGGGCTTTTCTCTGGCCCAGAAGTGGATTAGCGAGGGACGCATCCGAGGGCACGGCGCGCGTCCCGTGGGCATCGCCCAGCGCGCGTTGGATATGATGATCGAATACTCGAAAGTCCGTGTCACCTTCGGCCGGCCCCTGGCCGATCGCCAGGCGATCCAGTTTATGATCGCGGACTCGGCCATGGAGCTGCATGCGACACGTCTAATGGTCTACGAATGCGCCTGGCGCCAAGATCACGGCGACGACGTGCGCAATCTTTCTTACATGATAAAGATCATGGCCACCGAGATGGCGAGTCGCGTCATCGACCGAGCGATCCAAGTTCACGGCGGCCTAGGATTGATGAAAGAGTTGCCGCTCGAATGGTGGTATCGCCAGATCCGCAGCACGCGCATCACGGAAGGCGCCAACGAAGTCCTGCGCTGGCGGCTGGCGCAAAACCTCATCCGCGCGCATGGGTAAAACTTATCAAACAGTGGGCAAAAGGAATCGGGCATTGGTTTGGCCTGACTTAATAAAATCCGCCGCGGGTGCTAGGGCTGGCCGTATGCAGAGTCTGCTGATGGTCATTTTTCACGAATCTCTAAATGAGATGAGTTATTTATGAAGACACCGAGGCATTACATCTCTCTGTTTTTTTGGCTCGCCGTTGCATTTTTGACTCTTATCGCCGGCGGGACTACTGCCGGTGAATCGCCCGCGCCCGTAAAAATTAAGTCGATCACTCTAGGGCTCGTCTCTACAACATCTCAGAAAGAGATCGAAGAGCATTTTAAAAACTTTGTCCGTTATGTTGCTCGGAGACTCGGGCGGGACATCGAAGGCAGGGTGATCATTGTTCCGACAGCGTTACAGATGGCAAAACTGCTTGAAGAGAAAAAGATCGACTTTTACATGGAGAGTCCTTATCCAACCTACCTCATCAATAAACAGGGGGCCGCCGTACTCCTCCTGCGACGTTGGAAGAGCGGTATGGCAGAGTATCGAAGCCTCATTTTTAGCAAGCAGGGTGGGGAGACCAGTCACCTCGAACAGTTGCGCGGGAAAATGATCGTTTTTGAGGATCCCGGATCGACTTCCGGCTATTTTCTTCCAAAAGTCTTACTTCTAAGGAAAGGGTTCAAGCTTACGGAAAAACACAGACTCGATGCGAAGGTTGGCGCGAAAGAGATTGGTTACGTCTTTGCCTCTACCGATGGCAATGTCGTGAATTTAGTTCTTTCAAACCGAGTCGCTGCCGGCGCCTTTAGCAATGATGATTACGGCGCGGTTGACGAGAAACAAAAAGCGGAAATCGCTATTTTAGCGCAAACCGACCTGTTTCCGCGCCACCTTGTTTCGGTTCGGAAAGACTTGGACTCGACAGTAAAAACGCGATTGAAAGAGACTTTGCTTTCTATGAATCAAGACGACGAGGGTCGAAAAATCATGCAGCAAACCGACAACACAACAAGATTCGACCTTCTGCCCGGAGGTGAAGAGACAGTCCGGCGAAAACTTGTCGAAACGTTCCGGCCCCGCTAGAGAAACGTAAGCTAGCGATGCCACTCGGCCTACTCGGTCGAAGACGCCCCGTGCGCGAGCGCGGCGGAAGGCTCGGCGGCAGATTGAAGGACAATATCTACGTCGCGGAAGTCGGCCCAAAGGATTTGAAGAGATACGACAGCAAGCAGGATAATTTCCACCCATGAAGCTGAAAACCGCACGCACTCTAACTCTCACCGCTTTCCTTTTGGCTTCTGTATTTTCATTCACGCGGGGATGGTGCCAGGAACGCGCGCGCCTGCGAGTGAGCACCCTTTTTATCGGTTCTTCACTGCTGCCGATGTGGATCGGCCAAGGTCTAGGTTACTTCAAACGCGCCGGAGTCGATGTGGAGCTGATTTCGATGCAATCCAATCTGTCGACGAGTGCTCTTCTCGCCGGAGAAGTCGATGTCATCTTCGGCAGCCCGCAAGTGCCTCTTACCCTATTGAGCTCTAAAAATCCTCCGAATTTTGTCTCCATTGCCGCGTGGGCAAGTGGATCGGAACACTGGTTAGTTGTCAATCCATCCATCAAATCAGTCAAGGAGTTGGAGGGCAAGGTGCTGGCGACCAGCCGGCCTAAGTCAGCGGATCATGGCTACCAGCTCGTCATTCTCGATAGAAATGGAGTAGATACTAGAGGCGTCACATTCTTATCTGCCGGAGGACAATCGGGACGGGTAGCCGCTGTGGAGTCAGGAAGAGTTATGGGATCGGTTCTCAACCGTTACTATACTCTTGTGCTTCAAAGGAAAGGATTCCGGCCCATCGAGAGATTGGAACGGCCCGATTATCCATTTCCGCCGGCAATATTTGTTGTGGGAAGAGACAGTTTGCAAACCAAGCGTAGCGCTCTAAAGGCGTTCTTGACGGGATTGATCGAGGCGACAAAAAAACAGAAAAGCGATAAAGAGCTTTCCCTGAGGCTCATACGGAAACACTTACGTCTAGACGGTCAGGAAGTCACAGAGGCAGCGTATGAAGACGGGATAACAATATCTTACCCGTATTTCACCGAAAGGCAGTTTCAAGTGGCGCTGGATCTTTTGAATAAAAGTTTAGGTCAGTCTATCGATCTCTCTTATCAGCGCGTAGTGGATCACAGTTTGGTGGAAGAGATTGTCCGAGCCAGAGGCCCATAAAAAGCTTCGGTTTTCCGGACGCGCAGCTTCACGAAAGGAGCAAGAACACGATGAGTGCGTTACCGCTTACAATCGGCTTAAATCCGTCGCCCTATACCGAAGCGCTGTTTGACAAGTCGGTTCAACCAACCGGCATTGAGCTTCAGCTCCAATCACGCTTCGGCGAAGGCCTAGACAACGTGGGCGCGCGTCACCGCGCGATTATTGCCGGCGCGCTCGACGGCGGCGAGCTTTCCATCTCGTCTTTCATCTTAGCTCGGCTCAGAGGCGTCCCGCTTAGGGCGTTGCCGGTTTTTCTCTCGCGCCGTTTTCGTCTACGCTGCATGTACTGCCGCGCGAACTCGCCCGTGCATCATCCGTCGGAGCTGGCGGGCAAGAGCGCTACGGTGCATCGCTATAACGCTACGACGCCGGTTTGGCTCAAAGGCATCTTGCAAAACGAGTTCGGTGTGAAACCCAGCGATATCGATTGGTACGTAGCGGAGCCCGATATTGCCGAAGAAAGTCTGAGGCCTCCGCCGCCCGACGTACGGGTGCGTCTCATTGCTCCGCCGCGTACCCGAGAACATGCGGTTGAAATGGTCGAACAAGGAGAGATCGAAGCCGCCTTCGAACCTTATCACCTGCACGACAATCCGAAGATGCGCTATCTAATGGGCGACTTTCGCCAAGCGGAGAAACAATTCTTTCACCGCACCGGTGCCTACACGGTCAACCACCTTTTTGCGCTACGGGATGAAATCGTAGAGGAACATCCCGCGGCAGTTCAAAGCCTGCTTGCGGCTCTCAAAGAAGCAAACGCTCTGGCAGACCGATATCGCGACGAAAAGCAAAAAAGCGAGACCGCTTGGGAGCGGGAAGTCATGGGCGAAGAGTTTTCTTACAGCCTCAAAGAGGGCTGCGCCCGCAGATCGCTGGAAGTGTTGATGGAATACCAGATCCAGCAAGGCATTCTCGACACGGCCCCGAAGATAGAAAGCCTCTTTTTTCCGGAAGTACTGGACATTTAGAGAACTTAATCGGGCTATGATTAACTTCAAACGCGTGCATTGCGAAGAAGGGATTTACGGATGCACGGTTTCCAAAAACCAATCGGTGGGAATCTCGTGCCCTGCTCCCCTGCTCTTTGCTTCGGAGTATACGGCTGCGCCTACAGCGGCGAACTGGAGGCCGATGCCTAAATTATTTAGAAAACAGGTCGTCTCTTCCGGCGTGGCGCGACCTGGAACTCTTTCCGCGACAAGCTCCCTAAGCTCGGGAGCGGCGAGCCAAAAGGGATGCTCTACGAGTGAACCGGAGACGTTGCCGGGGCCTTTTTTGATGATATCGATGGCATCGTGAGCTGCTATGCCATCGTCCCCGAACCCGGCGACATAGTTTTCCGGCGCATGCTTGTGCGAGTGAATCACCAACCGGTCTACTTTTCGAATCGTCTCATCACCGAGCTCCGGAACCCGGACGCAAGTCAAGTGCATACCCGGCCGCACCCACTCAGGGCTGACGACCCTCGTTAAAGAATTCGTTGTGGTTGCAATAATGTCCGCCTCACGCACGGCTTCTTCGGGACTTTCTACCGGTCTTACCTCAGCCGCAACTTTTTGTTGCATTTCTTTTGCAAAGGCTTCGCGATTGCTTTTCGTGGGGCTGTAGACGTTTACTCTTTTTATACTTCGCACCGCGCACATGGCGGGCAGATGGCTCCCCGCCTGCCAGCCTGAGCCGAAGAGGGCCAAGGTACTTGCGTCCTGGCGCGCCAGACAGCGGGCCGCTATGGCACTGCTCGAGGCCACGCGCATTCTTTGCACCACCCCATCGGGAAAGATCGCGAGCGGCTCGCCGTTCTCCGTCGAGAACAGCATAACCAGGCCGACATATTTACCCCCCGGAGCAGCGGGAATTTTGGTCTTCAAAACCCGGCCGCCTTGTTGTCGCCACCGGATAATATCGGAATTGATGCGCATAGCGACGATGGGCGGATCGACCAGCCCGGCTTCCATAGACTTGAAAGCATAAACACCGGATTCATTGGGAGAGGGCAAGACCAAATCTGTGCGCGGCCGATTGATCGCCGTGCCTTTGTCCCAGCTCTTGTAGGCCTTCTCGAGCGCGTCGATACATGTGGCGATAGATAAAAAGGACTCGATTTCTTCGTTGCTCAATATCAGCATGATTGCTGGCATATCAACGGGAAGATTTAAGGTCAAGCAAACCGACAGCGGGAAATCAGAGGACACTAAATAGAAAATTTGTTCCTGATCACTTGAACAATTTCGGCCGGGCTCAAGCCAGCATCGATCTGCAATCCCTCCCCTGGCTCTTCAAGCGTGGCGAATTGGCTCTGAATGAGACTCGGATTCATGAAGTGGCCAACGCGGTTTTTCAAGCGCTCTTGAATCAAAGCAATGCTAGCTTTGAGGTATACGAAGCTCACTTGTCCGTCTATCTGCAGCACCTTTCGATAGGATTTTTTCAAGGCCGAGCAAGCGATGACGGCGTTTTCGCCTCGGTCAATCGCCGCCCGAATGGCTTCTCGAATCGCTTCCAGCCAGGGCTTGCGATCTTCGTCGCTCAATGGCTCGCCTCGCCTCAATTTTTGGATATTATCCGGCGAATGGAAATCATCTCCTTCGAAAAAGCGCCAGCCAAGCTGCTGGGCGAGAAGGTTGCCCACTGTGCTCTTGCCGGAACCTGTGACGCCCATCAGCACTATGATCATGTGACTGTCCCTCCAGAAGGCTGCCGGCCGGGATCAGTTTGTCAGGCGGTGCCGCACGCTACGGCGTGCCCAAAGAAGCAGCAAAACGGACGTTCCCAGCGTGTAAAATAGGTCCCATAAAACTATCAGTGAGAATTGGCTGCTGAAGGCCGCTCGCGCCAGACGAACGGGATGAAGCAACGGCAGAACTTCGGCTACCCAAAGCCACGGTTGAGTCAGGCGCTCTTCAAGGGGAAAAAATACATCGGAAAACAGAAACAAGGGAGTGAGAAACAGCGTAAAATAAAAACTGAAAAGATCGATGTTGGGAATACGCAAGGAGAACACGATTCCGATGGCAGCAAAGAGCAGTCCTGTGATGGGGATCACCAAGAGAACCCAAAGGGACGACGGCATGGGAGCAAGACCGAAGAGTGCCAGCACGACAAAGAAGCACCCCCCATAGATGGACGCCCGGGTGATCGCCCACAGTACCTCGCCGGCGAGAATATCGTCCGGTTCGATGGGTGTTGTCAGCATAGCGTCGTAGGCCTTCTCAAAAATAAGCCGGACATAAATGTTATAGGTGACTTCGAAGCTCGCGCCATTCATAGCCGCTGCACAAACCAGGCCCGGGGCGATAAATGCGATGTAGCTCGTCCCGCCCATCTCAGAAACATAAGCGCCGACGCCGATACCGATGGAAAAGAGATAGAAGACCGGCTCGAAGAAATTGGGCAAGATATTCCACTTCCACGTGCGCTGGTACATAGCTGCGTTCCGGCGCCAAACAGCGAGGGCGTAGGGCGCGGAAACGCTCATGAATTGCCCTCAAGGCTCGTTCCGGTTAGGGAGAGAAAAACATCCTCCAGATTCGTCGGGCGGACCAGGATTTTCCGGCGATCGCCCTGATCATGATGCCGAATCCGCTCGATGAGAGGGGTTGGGTCATCCACGTATAGTATGAGCCGCTGGCCTGCACGCAACCGCCGGTTCGACCGCGCAAAACCGTCAAGTAGCGCCGCTTCTTCCTGCGGAGTCGAATCAAATTCCACTGCTTCAGGCGCAAGAAGCGTGGCAACGAGGTCCGCCGGCGCTCCGGCGCCAATCACCTTGCCTGCGGATACAATTGCGACACGATCGCACAGACGCTGGGCCTCATCCATATAGTGGGTCGTAATGAGTACCGTCGTGCCCGCGGCGCGGAGCTCCCTAATACGGGACCATAAGGCAAGTCTTACCGCTGGATCGAGCCCCGTTGTGGGTTCGTCCAAGATCAACAGTTCAGGCCGATTGATGAGAGACAGGGCGATAGCCAGACGCCGTTGGAATCCGCCGGAAAGTTGGCGGACAGGAACGTTAGCGTGCGAGCCCAACTCGAGAAAATCGATCAACTCTTCCGCGCGCCGGGAAAGTTGGGGTTCGCGCAGCAGGTGATAGCGGCCGAAAACGCGCAGGTTTTCTTTCGGCGAAAGCGCCTCGATTAGGACGTTTTGCTGCAGGGTCACACCGAGCCGGGAGCGGACTAAGCGGAGATGCTGGTTAATATCCATGCCAAAGACTCGAATAGACCCGCTCGTTGCCCGCGTAACGCCGTAAATCATCCGCAGTGCCGTTGTCTTCCCGGCGCCGTTCGGTCCCAGAAGACCGAAGCAAACTTGCGCTGGAAGCTCCAGATCCAAATGATCTACAGCTAACCGCTCACCGAATCTTTTTGAAACCGCTCTCGCGAAGACAACAGTCGAGGCGGTGGATGATTCTGTAGGAGTCAATGAGGCGGTTATCCTTTTGAGTGCTTGCGGATCCGTAAAGAAATCTGACGTATCCTAGCTGTAACTTCAAGGTAGGGCGCAAGAGATAAGTTCACGACTCTCCGGCTGCTTCTCCCTTCCCAGACAAACTACGGAGCTAAGAGAACTCGAGCGATCACTCGCGAATCAGCTCGAAGACAGGATAACGATCCGCGATGGGTGCGAAGGCGGCGGAAGGAGAGCCTGCGGATATAGGAAAAAATCGCCGAACCATCCAATGAAAGCGAAT
>WNFS01005382.1_pt1 | contig 10902 bp, 7 predicted proteins | sample 5400141 | NCBI WGS metagenome assembly WNFS01 (sample SAMN13153358, study PRJNA577476) | soil metagenome | isolation source: 60 cm saprolite under Madrone tree | place: USA:California | collected 2016-06-14 | reverse complement strand
TCGCGAGTGGTCGGGGTACTACACGGTGAGCGTGTATGAGACGCACCACGAGCATGAGTACAACGCGATACGGAATTCGGCGGCGCTGATCGATATTTCGCCGCTGTTCAAGTATCGCGTGACGGGGCGTGACGCCACTAAATTTGTGAACCGGGTCATTTCGCGGGACATCAACAAAGTGGCGGTGGACCAGGTGATTTATTGCTGCTGGTGCGATCCCGAAGGGAAAGTGATTGATGACGGGACGATCACTCGGCTGGGGGAGAATGAGTACCGGTGGACGGCGGCCGATCCTAGTTTGCGATGGTTTCAGCAGAATGCGCTGGGCTTGGACGTGAAGATTGAAGATATTTCGGAGCAGGTGGCGGCGCTGGCGCTGCAGGGGCCGACTTCAGGAAAGCTCCTACGCGCGGTGACGGACGCGAACATCACGAACCTGAAATACTTTCGCGTCACGCGCGGGAAAATCGCGGGCGTTCCGGTGGATATTTCGCGGACGGGCTACACGGGAGATTTGGGATTTGAGCTTTGGATGCCGTGGAGGGATGCGCTGCGCGTTTGGGACAAACTGGTAAACGAAGGCGAGGTTTTCGATATTCATCCGGCGGGAATGATTGCGCTGGATGTGGCGCGGATTGAGGCCGGGCTGATTTTGATTGAGGTGGATTATACGTCGAGCAAGAAGGCGCTGATTGAGTCGCAGAAGTATTCGCCATCGGAGATTGGACTGGGGAAGCTGGTGGATTTGAAGAAGGATCATTTTGTGGGGCGCGAGGCGCTGGAGGCGGAGGCCAAGAAGGGTCCGGAGCGGGCGCTGGTCGCATTGGAGATTGATTGGAACGAAGTCGAGGCGCTCTACGACGCATTGGAAATGGCGCCACAGGTGCCGAGCACAGCCTCGCGGGTGGCGGTACCGGTCTATCGCGCCGGGAAACAGGTGGGGAAGGCGACATCTACGACGTGGTCGCCGACGCTGAAGAAAATGATTGCGCTGGCTTGCGTTAAGCGGGAGCACTCGGCGGTGGGGACGACGCTGGGGATGGAGATGACGGTGGAGGCGGTGCGGCGGACGGTCTCGGCGAAAGTGGTGGCGATGCCGTTCTTTAATCCGGGCGGTGACCCGTGCGGGGACCTTCGACACGTTGACTGAAATTGTCGTTTGAGCGTTAGATTTTGCCGGGATGGGGCGCAGAGTGCTGCGCCCCATCCTTTTGCGCGGGCGATTTGTCACATACGACCGCGGCGCACGGACCGGTTGGCACAGGCTGAAGCCCGTTCTACTGCAGGCGGTTGTATTTTTTTAGGACGGCACGGAGGCGGTCGTGGGGCAGGGCGATTACTTTGTGATTTTCGATGCCGGTCATGGTTTCGGCGGCGACCATGGCGTTGATTACGGCTTCTTCAGTGGCTTGCACTGTGGCGGCGAAGATGGGCTCGATCATGTCGTTGGGCAACATTTTTAGGTCGACTACGCGATCGGTGGCAGCGGCGCCGGAATTCGCGGTGGAGAAGGCGATGAAGATGTCGCCGGAGCCGTTGCCGGAGATGCTGCCGTCGCGGCCGAGGCCGAGCGAGACGCGGCGGGCCAGGCGCTTGAGTTGATGCGCGACGAGCGGTGCGTCGGTGGCAACGACCACGATAATGGAGCCGCGATCGGCTTCGGCGAAGGACGTGGAGGAATAGGCGCGGTCCTCGGGAATTTCCTTGCCAACCGGAACGCCGGCGATGCGGAGATTGGCGCGCGAGCCATAATTGCATTGCACGAGAACGCCCACAGTGAAGGCGCCGGCTTTGGACTCGATTTTGCGGGATGAGGTGCCGATACCGCCTTTGAATTCGTTGCAGATCATTCCGGTGCCGCCGCCGATGTTGCCTTCTTCAACCGGGCCGGATTTCGCGGAGTCGATGGCGGCGAAGGCGTGCTCGGGCTTTACGTGGAAGCCGTTGATGTCGTTGAGCCAGCCGTCCCAGGTTTCAGCGACTACCGGGAGCGACCACCAGTAACCGGTAGGATCGGGCTGGCCGTGGGTTACGCGCCACTGAATGACCGCGTCGCGGACTACGCCGACGCTGTGCGTGTTGGTGATCATCACGGGTCCTTCCAGGAAACCGGATTCTTCTACCCAGGTTGTGCCAGTCATCTCGCCATTGCCATTGAGCGACCACCAGCCGGCGAAGACGGGATTGCTCATGGAATCTTTGCCGCGCGGGAGGATTGCGGTGACACCGGTGCGGACCGGGCCTTTGCCTATTTGGAGTTTGCCTTCGCCGGAAATGAGCGTCGTGTGGCCGACCGTGATGCCGCGCACGTCGGTGATGGCGTTGAGTGTGCCGGGAGTGCCATCGAAAGGGACACCGAGGTCACGGGCCCGAGGCTTCGAGCTTGATTTCTCCTGCGCATTTACGGATGCAATGAACGAGATAACGCAGATGAGAGCGAAGACTCGGCACGGACCATTCCGCATGATTTTTGGTTCTCCCAAGTTGGATTAGCAAACAAACGCCCGGCAACCTTCGAAACTCACGGGAAAGAAGAAGGCGGCCGCTACACTTCGTGCAGTGTGACCGAACCGCACTACGTTCACAGAAAGCGGTGGCGGGTTCAAGAGGGAAAAACCTTCTGGAGAGCCGAGTGTAAAGAGCTGGTGACTTGCGCGCATTCTGGCCGGGAAATGATGAAGGGAGGTGCGAGGAGAATGTGGTCGCCGTTGATGCCGTCGACGCAGCCTTGCGTGGGGTAGGTTAAGACGTTTTGGTCGAGCGCGACTTGGCGGATGCGCTCGGCGATGTTCTGCTCTTTGGGGAATGGCTCGCGCGTGGATTTGGTTTTTACGAATTCGATGGCAAGGAGGAGGCCGAGTCCGCGGATTTCGCCGACGTTGGGATGAGAGGCGAGAGGGGATAGTGCCGCGCGAAGAATTTCTGCGGCGGGCTGCACGCGTTCGAAAAGGTTACGTGACTCGATGTAATCGAGGACGGCATTGGCCGCTGCGGTGGTTACGGGATGCGCCTGATAGGTGAAGCCGTGTTGGAAAGCGCCGGAGCCGCATTCGAATGCTTCGACGACGCGTGCCGATACCAGGACTGCACCGAGGGGCGCGTAGCCACTGGCGATTCCCTTCCCGACCAAGATGATGTCTGGCTCGACGTTCCAGTGTTGGATGGCGAATGGCTTTCCGGTACGGCCCATGCCGCTCATGATTTCGTCGCCGATGAGGAGGATACCGTGCTTGCGGCAGATTTCTGCGATTCGTTGGGCGTAGCCTTCAGGAGGGACGGCGGCGCCTAGCGTCGCGCCGACGATGGGTTCGAAGATGAAGGCGGCCACACTTGCGGCGCCATTCGTGTTCAGAAAATTGTCGAGGTCGTTTGCGCATGCGACGGCGCAGTCGGGGAATTTTTTGTCGAAGGGGCAGTGATAGCAGAAGCAGGGGGCGATGTGTCCCCACTCGGCGAGTAGCGGCTGATACGGGGCGCGGCGGGCGACATTGCCGCTGACGGTCATCGCGCCGAGAGTGCTGCCGTGATAGCTCTGACGGCGGGAAACGACGCGATAGCGCGCGGGTTGACCTCTTTCGAGATGAAATTGCCGGGCGAGCTTGACGGCGGTTTCTGTGGCTTCGGAGCCGCCGGAGGTGAAATACACGCGCCCGCCGGAGCGAAAATTCGGCGGGGCGAGAGCGAGGAGGCGGTGCGCCAGTTTTTCCGCGGGGTCGGAGTGAAATTGCGTGCTGTGCGCGAAGGCGATTTGGGCGGATTGCTTCGCCATTGCTTGACCGATTTCGGCTACGCCGTGACCGATGCTGATTACGGCCGCCTGGCCGCTCGCGTCGAGAAAACGTCGACCATTTTGATCGATTATCCAGCAGCCTTCGCCGCGGATGGCGACGGGGTAGTCCTTACGGAAATTTCTGGGGAATAGCGCGGAGTTTGACGGCATGACGATGGGCGAATTGTAACAGAGGGAAATTCGCATGGTGCCAAGGATTCACGAATCGTGCCGAGCTGGGGCGCAGGAGTGCTGCGCCCCTACGTGGGAGAGAAAAGCGTGGTAGGCTGGCGAGCTTTTTCGGAATTCGAAGCAAACATTTGTGAGCGGCTGACGCCGCAGGGATGCGCTGAAGCGCACCGCTACAACAGCCAGCAAATTGGGTAAGGGTCTTGGTGGAACAACATCGCGGCTTAGTGCGGACGATTGGGCGATGGAGCCTGGCGGCTCTGATGCTCAATACGATGATTGGGGCGAGCATTTTTGGTTTGCCCTCACTCATTGCAGCGCGGCTGGGGCGATTGAGTCCCATTGCGTACTTTATTGCGTTCGCGGGTGTTGCGGTTATTGCGGCCTGTTTGGCGGAGGTGGCCTCGTACTTTCAGGAGGCAGGCGGGCCATATCTTTACGCGCGCGAGGCTTTCGGCCGATTTGTGGGCATCCAGATTGGCTGGCTTACGTGGCTGTCGCGCATTTCGGCTTGCTCGGGCGTGGCGAATCTTTTCATTACCTATTTGACGGCGTTTGTGCCTGCGGCGAGGGCGCCACTGGTTCGCGCGGGCGTGTTGACGCTGTTGATTGGATTTTTGGCGTCGGTGAATTATCGCGGCGTTGCGGATGGAAAATGGCTGAGCAATTTCTTTACGATCACGAAAGTACTGCTGCTGACGCTTTTTATTGCGGCCGGACTGCTCGCTTTGGTGCTGCATCCAGAGATTCGCGTTAGCCCGACGGAAGTGCCCGCGCACTCGGCGGATTGGTTCGCGGCGGTTCTGCTAATGGTCTATGCGTACGGTGGATTTGAGGCGGCGCTGTTCGCGTCGGGGGAGGCGAACAATCCGAAGAAAGATGCGCCCGTGGCGCTGGCCATTGCACTGGTAACGGCTACACTGCTGTACGTTGCCGTGCAGTACGTTGTGATCTACACCCTGGCGAACCCGGCCGCGACGACGAAACCCGCAGTGGATGCGGCGCGTCAGTTCATGGGACCGGTGGGAGTGTCGCTGGTGGCGGCGGGGACTTTGATTTCCGTGTACGGATATTTGAGCGCGAACATGCTGCATACGCCGAGGGTGACGTTTGCGATGGGAGAGCGTGGGGACTTCCCGGCGTTTTTCGCGGGGATTCATCCGCGCTTTCGAACGCCGCATATTTCGATCGTGGCATTCGCAGCATTGCTGATTGCTTTTTCAGTTCTTGGGGATTTTCGCTGGAATGCAACTTTGTCGGCTGTAGCGCGTCTTTTCATGTACGGGGCGGTGGCGGCGGCGTTGCCGGCTTTGCGGCGAAAAAAGCCGGGAAAGGCGGCTTTTCGGCTGCCCTTAGGCACAGCGTTTGCCGTGGTGGCGCTGATCTTCACGGGCTTGCTGCTTACGACCGTACGTTGGCGGGAAGGCGTCGTAGTGCTCGCGACGTTTGCGATTGCGGCGGCGAATTGGTTTTGGGCGCGGCGACGGGTATCGGCGATCGTCACTCAATGCGATTCGGAAAAGGCTTAATACAGAGAGCACGGGGTGAGAAGCACAGAGAACACGGAGTACGGCTCTTGGAATCAGTCGGAAATCGTGACAATATTCACGAGTCACATCGAATCCTCGCAACGATTCACCTTTGAAAATGAGGGACGGACAAATGATTAGGACAGCTCTGCGAACCGCAAGCGCGTCGGCGATGCTCGTTTTCTGTAGTGCCGCGAGCGTGCTCGCTCAGGATGCGGCAAAACATGCGCTTACGTTCGATGACATGATTCAGATGCATCGCGTGGGGGGGCCGCAGATTTCTCCGGACGGGAAATGGGTGGCGTATACGGCGGCGACTCCGGACATGAGCGCAAATCGCAACGCGAGCAATATCTGGATTGTTTCCACGAGCGGCGGAGAAGCGGTGCAGCTTACGCAGAGCGGGCATGATAATTCTCCGGCGTGGTCCCCGGATGGAAAGACACTGGCGTTTTTGTCGTCGCGCGACGGAAATTCGCAAGTCTATGTGTTGTCGATGGAGGGCGGCGAGGCGCATGCGGTGACGCATCTCTCGACCGGAGCGGATTTGGTGAAGTGGTCGCCCGATGGGAAGACGATTGCGTTTACGTCATCGGTGTATCCGGATTGCAAAGACGATCCCTGCAACAAGAAGCGCGACGAGGATAAGGAGAAGAACAAGGTCAAGGCGCGCGTGTACGAGCAGCTTTTGTATCGCCATTGGGACCATTGGTTTGAAGGCAAGCGTAGCCATTTGTTTGTGGAGCCGGCGGACGGCAGCGGCGAAGCGCGGGATTTGAATTCCGGCGCAAATTACGATGTGCCCCCGGACCAGCGGGGCGGGCCTGATGACATTAATTTTTCGCCGGATTCGAAGGAGATTTGTTTCACGGCGGTAACGGACAAAATGGAAGCGATCAGCACGAATGGCGATTTGTTTCTCGTGCCGGTCGCGGGAGGCGAAGCGAAAAGGATCACTACCAATCCTGCGTTCGATGGCAATCCGGTGTACTCGCCGGATGGCCGGTTCATCGCATACCACGCGCAACTTACGCCGGGATACGAGTCGGACCGTTGGCGGGTGATGCTGTATGACCGGCAGAGCGGAAAAATCGAGAATCTTTCCGAGGGATTCGATCGCAGCGCGAACGACCTGAACTGGTCGGCGGATAGCAAGACACTTTTCTTCACGGCGGAAAATGAAACGCTGCAGCCGGTGTATGCGATGGCGGCACGGGTGGGAGCGGAGCCGAAGAAGGTGATCGCGGAGAGCTTCAACACGGGTTTGACGATCAGCAGCGACGGGAAGGCGCTCGCGTTTGAGCGCACAAGTTTGACGGTGCCGGCAGAGGTGTTTGTTGCGAGCAGCGACGGCTCTGACGCGCGGCAGCTCACGCATCACAATGAATCGATTCTGGCGAAATTGGAGATGAATGCGCCGGAAACATTTTGGTTCGAAAGCAAGGACGGCACGCGCGTGCAGGCGATGATGATTCGTCCGCCGCATTTCGACGGCTCAAAAAAGTACCCACTGCTGGTGCTGCTCCACGGTGGGCCACAAACCATGTGGGCGAACGCGTGGGGCTATCGATGGAACGCGGAGGTATTTGCGGCGGGCGGATATGTGACGCTAATGATCAACCGCCGCGGTTCGACCGGGTATGGACAGAAATTTACCGACGAGATTACGAACGATTGGGGCGGCAAAGCGTACGCGGATGTGATGACGGGCGTGGACGTGGCGCTGGCGAAATACAAATTCATCGATGGTTCGCGGATGGCTGCGGCGGGCGGCTCTTACGGCGGGTATTTGGCGGACTGGATCGCCACGCATAGCGGGCGCTTCAAGGCGATTATCAGCCACGCCGGCATTTACGACAAATTTTCCATGTATGCGACAGAGGAGCTTTGGTTTGAAGAGCATGACATGCAGGGCACCCCGTGGACGAATCCGGAGAGTTATCGAAAATGGGCGCCGCTGACAAACGCCGCTGAGTTGGGAAAATTTAAAACGCCAACCTTAGTGATTTGCGGGGAGCGCGATTATCGGGTGCCTTACACGCAGTCACTGGAATTTTTCAATACTTTGCAGAGGCAAGGCGTGCCTTCGAAGTTGATGGTTTTCCCGGATGAGGGACACTGGATACTGAAGCCTCAGAATTCTCAGTTTTGGTACAAGACATTCTTTGATTGGTTGTCGCAATGGATGAAGTAGCGCGCCAGCGCGGACAGCTCGGCGGAAGCTAAGCAAACAGGCGCTGAAGCGAGCGGCGCAAAAATCGAAAGAGATGGAAGAGAAGGAATCCCGCAAGCACGATCAGGAGCGCCACGATTACGATCGTCGCGGTGGGGTGAACGGTAGCCATCCACGTAAGCCAGACTGCCAGCGCATCTTCTCCCAGGCTGAGCAGCCAATTACTGAAAGGCTCCGGGCTGGTGTTGACAGCAGCGCGCGTGCTTGCTTTCGTGCCGTGCGAGGTCAGCGCCACGCCCCCGGCTAGCAAGGCGGCGCTCCATCGCCATTCGGGCGGAGCCGCGACCGTGGCGCTATACGCGAGAAGCGCAGCGGCGGGCGGGCGAATCAGGGTATGGACGGCGTCCCACACGGTATCGACATAGGGAATTTTGTCGGCGAGAAATTCGACGGCATAGAGCGCGATTGCGATGCCGAGAACCCAAGGATGCGAGAGCACTTGCATGGAACCGGGCAGATGGATAACGCCAAAGCGCTGCAGAAGGCCGAGAGTCGCGACCGTGGCGTAGAGATTCAGGCCGGAAGAGAATCCGGCGCCGAGCGCGAGACCGAGGGTTTGCAGCGGGTTCACAATCTACATGTTAGCAGCGCGGACGGACCTGGAGGACGTAACTTTCTGCGTATACGGCGGCAATGTTTTGTTTGATTCCAGCGGGCAGAAAATACATGCTGTTAACTGCGTGGTCATCTCATGTTCGGACTCCGAAACCTTTTTTATCCGTGGGGCTTTTTGGTGCAGATCGTGGCGCTGGTGCACTTTGTGCGACGCCGTCCGGACGGGTATTGGCTGTACATAATCCTCTTCGGCGGATTCCTCGGCGCAAGCGCATACATCGTGGTGGAAGTGCTGCCGGACGCGGGACTTCTTCGCGGCGTTTTCCAGGGATTCGGGCGTAGATCGCGCATTCAGGCTCTGGAATTGCAGATTATCGACAATCCTTCGGCTGGGAATTACGAGGAACTGGGCGAGCTCTACCTGGAGCAGAAACAATTTGCGAAGGCGCGCGACGCGTTTGACAAGGCGATCGCGGCACGCGGCGATTCGCCTCACGCGTTTTACAATCGCGCAAAATGCTATTTAGGCCTCGGCGATTTTGCGGGAGCGATCCCCGATCTCGAGCATGTCGTGAGAAACGACGCCAAGTTTGACTACTACCGCGCTGCCGGTTTGCTGGCGGATGCGTACGCTCGAACTGGGCAGCTTGACCGCGCCGCTCCGTACTTTGCCGAAGCTACGCAATTTTCAACAAAGCCTGAAACGCTCTACAACTATGCGAATTTTCTGCGGCTGCAGAACCGCCGCGATGAAGCTCGCGAGTGGACCCAGAAGTTGCTGGCCAAAAAGCGAACGCTGCCGCGTTATATGCAAAGAGTCGAACGGCCATGGTTCCGCAAAGGCAAGACCCTTTTGAAGGAGTTGTCGGTCGCTTAGGTGTTCTAGGTGAGTGCGCCCGCCTTACGCAATTCCTCTTTCATTCCCGCCCAACTCTGCCGAGTCGATTCTTCCGGAGTGCCTGCGCCGCGCCAATGGGTTTCCAGGCTCACCGCGCAGTGATAGCCATCGCGCTTGAGCGCGGTGAATTGACCGATCCAATCAATTGCGCCAGCACCCATCGCGGCCCAGGCCGGCTCCGCTTTGGCATCGGTGATTTTGGCGACGTCCTTGCAGTGGCAATGACCGATGCGATTTTTCGGCAGGAGATTGTATGCGCCGGGATAAGGGGTTTCGCCGCGTCCAGCGGCATTGCCCGGATCCCAATTCAGCATGAGGGACGGTGACTGCACGCCTGCGAGGGTTTGCGCGGCTTCGGCGCCCGTAGCCGTGTTGCAGGCGTATTCGTTTTCGAGGATGAGGGTAATTCCCTGCTTGCCTGCTGTGTTTGCGGCTTCGAGTAATTTCGCGTTTATTGCGGCGCGGTAGGGCACAGGATCGTCGAGGCGCCAGAAATCAAAACAACGTACACGGTCAGTGTTGAACGCTTTGGCCAGAGCGATGCTGCGCTCGAGAACTTCGCCTTGCTGGCCGTACGTGAAGTCGGCGTTAAATTTCGCGCCCTTGGGGCTAAACCTTGATTTCGGCGCGTCCGGCCAATCCACTTTAAAGAGCGGGCTCGCAATATCCGTCACGCGAAGCTTGTATTTTTCGAGGATCCGGCGCGCTTCGGCGACCTCGTTGGCATCGAGCTTTAGGATATTTTTGCTCCACATGCCGCGAAGCTCGATCCACTCCATGGCGAATTCACGGGACGCCACTTCGCAAGCGCGGCCGAAGTCCTGCCCGATCTCATCGTTGATGACGGCAATGCGGAAAGGAGAGTTCATACTGTGAGCCCCAGCTTTTCCTGGAGATATTCTTTGTTAGCGGCAGCGGCTTCTTTAGGGCTGTGAGCATTTGGGGGAACCTCATCAAGCTCGACAATCGCCCAGCCGCGAAAACCAATTTTGTTCAGAGATTCAAAAACAGCGGGGACGTCCACCAGACCGTGGCCAAGCTCGACGAAGCGATAGACACTCTGTGAAACGCGCTCGACATCTTTGATATGCAAGAAGAGCAGCCGATCGCTGTATTTCTCGATGGCTTTCACGGGATCGCCGCCACCCTGGAGGTAATGCGCGATATCTAATTCCAATTTGACGTAACGGGGATCAGAGGCACTCATGATTTGATCGAGCTCCTCAGGCCGTTCGCTTAGTGAACCCATATGATTGTGATATCCGAGAGGGATTCCGAGGTCCGCGGTGCGTTTGCCCAATTCCGTCAGGGCCCTTCCCAGCTGTTTGTAGTCGTCAGGAGTGGCCATGCGACCTTTTGGGCGATTGTCTAAGATTTGGAGGTACAAGCCGCCGGCGTCGCGCAAGAATTTGGCATGGGCGGAGTGCTCCGCAATACTCTTTTTCGCGGAACCAGAGTCGCTAACCAAGTCGCCGCTGGAGAGTGCCACGAACTTCAACTCGTGCTGGGCAAGAAAATCGCGAACGGCTGCCGCGGTGCCAAATTCCGCGATGCTGTTGGAGCGCAACTGTATACCACGAAAGCCGACGGCAGCGATATCTTCGATCGCTTGGCGATCATTGCCGCCCCAGGTGATCGACGCATAGCCGAAATGAATTTCGGAAGGCGCTGGAGTTATGGGCGTGTCGAAGTGCGACAGATCCATGGGCGGATAGAGCGGCTCGCGTGC